>ERZ772930.304-NODE-304-length-16830-cov-4.01794_pt1 | contig 16830 bp, 25 predicted proteins | sample MGYA00511685_ERZ772930 | MGnify/ENA primary metagenome ERZ772930 (study PRJEB29015, sample SAMEA2738053) | human oral metagenome | biome: human oral; feature: human-associated habitat; material: saliva | place: China | collected 2226 ... | reverse complement strand
GTAAAAGACTTGCAAAATTCACCGTCTATGCACGATGCATTGACCGTTGAGATTGATGCAACACCTGCTCAAACAAATGCGCCAGCTTTACCACAAATGCCAGCACCACCTGCACCTGTCGCACCGACACTCGTGGGTCGTGACAAATGGTTAGCAAGTGCAACATTGCCACAAGCTATTAAAGATTGGATTGTTCGAGTTGATGATGCAACCGCATTAGCCTACTTAACAGCAAACTACCCTAATGAAGTATAAGGAACTTATATGAGCTTACAAACTTTAACCCTAAATCTGTCATTGAACGTGCATATTAGTGCGGACGGTACGGCAACAGTGTCGCTTAACACCGACAATAATCGTCCTATCATGCCAGCACAGCCGATTGTTGAAACACCGACACAGCAAAAGCGTTCTGCTTCAGTGCCAGCGCCTAAGCCTGAATTAAAACCAGCAACGATTGTTACGCAAGAACAAGAACAATCTGTGCAAGAAACGGTGACTAAAGCATTTGATGCTGCTGCATCGACAGCTCCAGCGGTAACTCCACCGCCTCCGCCTCCGGTACAACCTGCTCCAGCTCCAGTGGCGCAACAAGCAGTAACTCCGCCACCACCGCCTCCACCACCAGTGGCTCAAGTGGCTCAAGTGGCACAAACACAGCCAGCTGTAACTCCACCGCCACCACCGCCTCCACCACCAGTGGCTCAAGTGGCTCAAGTGGCACAAACACAGCCAGCTGTAACTCCACCGCCACCACCGCCACCACCGGTACAACCTGCTCCGACAGCTCCGGTGACACAGGCGCAACCAGCGGTAACTCCACCGCCTCCGCCTCCACCACCTGTTAAGACTCCATCAGCGGAAGAATTACAGCGGGCATATGAAGCTCAGAAAAACTGGACACCGCGTCCACCTGAGCCTGAGCCAACACTTGCAGAAGTGAACGGTTATATGCCACAACCAATGGCAACGCAACCGCCACCATCTGTATCAGCAGATGAGGCAGCCGTAACACGTGACTCTAATATTCGTGCTACTGCAGCTGCATTATTTGGCGGACATCACTAATTTAATGCGGGGGAAACCCCGCCTATTGGAGTAAATATGGCTTACAAGAAAATACCAACAGCAACAGTTCGTTCAACAATTAAAGCATACGGTGCAAATAGTAAAGAGCATAACACGATTAATTTAGTTGCCGATGCACGACTACCTTATGAGTGTATTGCAGAGTTGTTACTACTTGACACCGACGCAGTTAAACAGGATTTATCTGGCGAGCAACCACTCGACACTGCAGAGCATACACTGTTGCACAACTGCTTAAACACAATTATCCCGCTCGGCATTGAGCGTGGTTTATTACCATGTAAAGACAATGCACTTACTACCGAAATTCTCAGAGTATTGGTAGAGATTTTAGGAATGAAAAACAAAATTAGCGATTTACAAAGCGCTGAATAAAATCCATAATCTCAATCCAACTTAACCAAAAGGAAATACAAAATGTCGTTTTTACGTGACCTAACCAGTCAAATTGGGCGTAACCTTATTACAGGACCGCACAAGACTGAAGTACGAAAAGATGGTCGTCCAAGATGGGTAGAACGATGGGTTGATTTCAGTAACGAGCTAGAAACACAGGCAGCGATTGATTATGTCACTGATGAATGTAAGGGCGTCTATTTTGCATTGGGGAGTTTCAGACCTTTTGAACCGAATAGATATGCACGTAAGTCAGCATACTGCACACATTTAAAAGCCCTGTGGTTCGATATAGATTGTGGTGAAGAAAAGTGGCAAAAACATGCTGGAAAAGGATGCTACCGCACTCGTGAAGATGGGCAGAGAGCATTTATAAATTTTCTTGAATCCACTCAGCTACCGATGCCAACTTATGTTGTAAGCAGTGGAGCTGGTTATCATATTTACTGGCAGTTTGAACGAGACATTCCGCTCGACGAGTGGCGAAGAATGGCTCTAACCCTTAAAGCAGTATGTGCTCGTTGGAGTTTTGAAGCAGACCCAGCACGAACTGCAGATGCATCATCTGTACTACGTGTACCATCTACGCTACACCATAGCGGTGCGACAGTAGAGATTATCGCAAGTAATGCACCTGTGACGGTAGACCAGTTTAATGCTGCGTTAGACAGACTCCGCCCGTATATCCAAGACCCTGTTTTTGTTGAACAACAAGATATGTTAGCGGGTCTCGGTGCAAAGCCTGAGTTTTTAGAAAACGCAGAGAGTACATTAACAGAACAAGAACTGACTACACCGAAGAAATTTGCAAATATTATTCAACGTAGTGAGCTAACAAATACTGGTTGCAAGCAGTTGTATGAGATGTATCAACATCAAGATACAACACCTGAACCCATGTGGGCTGCAGCATTAAGTATTGCTAAGTTCTGTATCGATGGTGAAGAATGGGCGATTAAGATTTCAGAAAATCACCCTGAGTTCGACCCTCGTGTGACAATCAAGAAAATGGAGCAGTGGTCAGCACCACGCACCTGTCTATGGTTCTCACAAAATAATCCTGACGGTTGTAAAGGTTGCCCACACTTTAATGGTGTATCACAGCGACCAACGCAATCTCCGATTATGTTAGGTGTTGAAGAACGATTACCTGTAGTTGTAGAAGCTCCGATGGCTGGAAACAATGCATCGGACGATGAAGAATTTACTGAGAAGTTTGTAATCCCTGAATATCCGTTCCCATTCTATAGACCCCAAACAGGCGGTGTATGGATTCAAGAACAGGGTAACGATGAAACAATAAACAAGCAAGTGTATGACTTCGACTTATACATCTACGACCGTATTGGAATGGGTGCAGATAACAAGCCTAGATTTTGGGCGAGACAGCACACACCGCACGATGGCGTGAACGAGATTGAACTGAGCAGTGATGATATTTTCGGACCAGTGAATACACTCCCGATTAAACTTGCAGCTCACAATATTTTATTACCGCCTGAGACCAACACAGCAGACCTCTATCGCTACTTACGTGCTCAAGGTGCACAGCTACAGAGAACTCGAGCGATGACAAATCCGCCTAGACAGTTAGGCTGGACAGCAAATGATGGCTTTGTTCTCGGTAAATGGGAGTTTACAAAAGCGGGTCGCAAGATGTCGCCTATTCCTGATACAAACATTGCAAGAAACTTTGCAGAAAGTTGCGAAGTCAGACGAGATGCACGGTTACAGATAGACAACTGGAACAACGCAATCAACAAGCTCTACGGAGCAGACGATGCAGAGTTATACAGACTTATCCTTGCAATGGGGTTCGGTGCACCTATTCGTGCTAGATTCGGTTCTGAAGTGGGTGGTGTGGTAAATATCTACTCCGAAGATTCAGGGTTTGGTAAGACCACATTAACAAAGGTTATTGCAGGTATTTTCGGGCAATCACCTGACCCATTTGTGCTACAAGCACAACACGGTACAACTGTGACAGCGTTCTTTGAAATCATCAGTTACGTAAACAGTTTACCGCTGACACTGGATGAAACAGGGCAGATGGACACCGAAAGTCTTATGGCGTTTGTGCATACCTGTACAAGTGGACGAGCTAAAGCACGTGGCAATCATCAGACAAACGACATCAGACAGTCGTTGCCGGGTTGGAAATCTCACGTGTTCTCAAGTTCAAATGTAAGTCTGTGGAACAGGATTACTGAAGCTCGAGCAGAGAATGAAGCATACTTAATGCGTATTGTGGAGATTCCTGTAAGAGCATTGGAGCAGTCTAAGGATAAAAACTATGGTGACGATGCTGTGCGTGAAGTGCAAAAACACTTCGGTGTTGCAGGTCCAGTGTTCATTGAACATGTACTGCACCACACTGAAGAAATACAGGAGTTATGGAGTGTGGTTTCACGCAGTATAACAGAGCGTTGCAAGCTACATGGTAGACATCGTTTTTGGGGAGATATTATGACGGCTGCGTGTGTCGGTGCTAAGGTTGCACATGATGCAGGTGTGTTCCCGTTTAATCCGCAAGAAGTGTTTACAACCGCATGTAAGATGTTAATGAGCTTGAAAAAACGAGCAGAATCCAAAGTGGTCAGTGAATATGACTTACTTAGTGAGATGCTCGGTACTTACATCGACTCAACCATCGTTGTTAAGAACGCTAAGACATCACCAATGCCAATACGACAACCGCTGCGAAAAGCATTTATTCGTGTTGAATTGGAAGATGCTAAGATGTACATTGATAACAACGCACTGCGTGAGTTCGCAAGAACACGCCAGTTTGGTGTCGAACGCTTAGAAATGGCACTGGAAGAAATCGGTGCGGTTCGTGGTGTGAGTAAACGCATGTGGGCTAACTCAGACTTTATGCAAAATAACCCGCCTGTTCGCACATGGTATGTTGATTTAACATCGCCATTAGCTAAGGCATATCTAAACTCGGACACATACAACTATGATGAAGGAAACCCTAGCACAGATGTCAGCCAGACTGGATGAGGAGTTAGATAATATAGCTGGGGATGTATATACATTCTCAGCTCTGTTACCCGCCTCTATCGACTATATGACAATCAGAGACATTATATACTCTACCGTAGAAGGTAAAGGATTACATGTCGGAGATTTAGCATGGTCGGTGCAAGATGAATGGTCTACACCGGGTGCTAAAACAGCAAAAATATTAGTAGGCATCGGCAAGACCGCAAGTGCTTACCACACTTACTACAACATTATGGGGCAACGACCATGACAATTATTGTTTATAAAGATAACATTCTTGCATCTGACCGTGCAGAATATATGTACGGCATTGTGACTGGCGCAAGACAGAAGGTGTGTAAGTACGTTGAAGGCGGAATGACATATTATGTAGCTGTCTCAGGTGACACCACAACAGCTGCTATTGTGTGTGACCTAATCAGATTTTTCGCTGAGACACGATACAGTGACTATATCCCGCACCAGTTCAAGTTTAAGGAAGTAGAGCAGGAAATATGGACAAATAGACTGTTCAACGCCGATACATTCTCGGGTATTCTCATTGTTACGAGTGAACACGTTAATATTCCAGCAATATTTAATCTGTCTAATGCACCATATGCATTACCAGTAACATCAGAAGAATATGCAGTGGGCAGTGAAGACGCGGTGATTGCCGCACGTGCAGCTATGATGGCAGGTGCAACAGCAAGAGAAGCAGTTAAGATTGCATGTGAACTGACAAACATTGCACAAATTAAGGGCGATGCAGACATTGACAGTGTTTGTATTAAATAAAAATAAAGCCCTGCTGTTATGCAAGGCTTTACGACTTCTACCAAAATGAACAAAAATGTCGCACAGTTCCCAAATCTGTACAGTGCGACTATATCACAGTAAAAAAGATAAAACAACTCATTCAATACTTTCAATGAGTATATCTTAGGAGAAACACATATGACGCACAATAACGTTGCAGATATTATCCGAGCCTTCAGAGCGAAGCACCGACTCGCCATGAAAGATGTTGCTGCAAGAATGGGCATCTCAGCCGCATACTTGAGCATGATTGAGCAAGGTAAGAAAGGTGTGAGCCGTGACCGATTAAATCCGCTCATTGACTTATTTAAAGAGTACAACGAGCCTACAGACGAGCTTATGATGGCATACTATGCAGAAGCTAAACTGTACCGTGCAGCGACACTTCCTGTCGTTCTACGTAGAGTTATATTCAGACTCGTTGAAAGTAACTTAACAGACGACCAGTTACGCGAGTTAGAGAAGCAGATTATCGAGGTCACAAATGCCAAATAAGTTATCTGAACTCGTCGTAAGAATTAAGGCGTGTGAGCTTAATGAGTTATCTTCTCTCGAGTTAATGTTCGAGCATATTGCATCTGTTCATCATTATATCTACTACGCGTCAGAACAAGACCGTACGACAGCAGAATATAAAGAGCAGTGTGCTTATTATTTCGTGTTAATTATTGCTTATCTAGCGCGTGTCGGTGCATTAAATGATGTGCTGTTCACAGGGTTGGATAATATTGACGAAGCAATTAAATATTCAACCGCTGAGACGGGCATTGAATATAAAGATGTGAATAGAAAGGTCGCTACATATGAGATGTTGGGCGAACTTGCTAATATCACGTGGCACTTCTCAGCAGGTAGTGAGCCTATTGTAGAAGAATATAAACTGCGAGTTGTTATGCTGACACTTGCATGTGCATTAAATTATGAAGTACGTTCAACTACTGATGCAAATCTTGCGGATTTAGTTGAAGAATTTTTAACTAAGAGAGGTAAATAATGGAAACAGAATCGATGACTGAGTATTTTCAGAAACTCGTTAAGAAATGGGCAGTAGACCGCAATTTAATTGATGGCTCTACACCTGAAGCACAGTGCGTTAAGTTGATGGAAGAATTCGGTGAACTTGCGCGTGGCATTGCTAAAAAAGACGAAGGTCTGATTAAAGACAGCATTGGCGACACATTGGTAGTTTGTATTATTCTTGCATCGCAGCTAGGCAACGACTCATTTAATCTCGACAAGCTTAACTTTGAGCGTCTTGATTTAAACATGGCTGGTGTTCGTGAGAAACTTGTGATGCGTGGTTCTACAGAGCTCGGTGCTATCTCATATTTCATCAATGTGACAAACCGAGACATCGACCGTTGCATTGGAAATATTTATGCACTGTGTGACACGTTGGCAGAGATTGCATATCTATATAAATGGACTCTAGGCGACTGTTTAAAAGCAGCGTACGATGAGATTAAAGACCGTAAAGGGAAAATGTGCGACGGCATTTTTATTAAAGAAGGAGATTAATTATGTTATTTCTTACAGCAGTAGGTCACGCAACTAAAGGCGGACGAATTTACAGAGAGGGTTGGGGCAGTTCAGAGCATGCTTTCATAGTGAATGGTGACGATATTAAGGTCATTATTAATACATTATATGGCACACCAACTGGTGACGGATTAGACATCGACAGTTTCTTTATGCGAAAAGTAGACGGAAAATTAGAAGTGTACGCGCCATCCCTAGAAGATATGCTAGCAGATGACTGGAAAGTGGCGATTAAGCCATCGGATTATAAATAAGATAATGTGTGCCGGTGTGTCGGCACACTTCAGAAGGAATATTATATGAAACAAATTGATTACATTAAAATGGCATGTCGCACCGGCAAACCAGTTATGTTGCGTGGCGGTCACAAGGCATATGTTGTAGCTGATGCGGACGATTACAAAGATAAACTAGATAGACAGGTTACTCCGATGTGTAATTATGTCGGGTTTACCACCAGCGATATAACTAGCAGTGCAATGGCTATTATGTCATGGGATAAGAACGGCAATCATTTGGCATCGCTTGTAGACAACCCTAATGACATTGTTGGACTTTGGGACGAGAATGATGAAGATACATCTGATGTAGCTAAAGTCGTTGCAGCTGATAACAGTTCAGAGATTACTGAAATTCATAAAGACTTCGGTAAGTATGATTCAGGTTTAGGTGCGAGCATCGATAAACTTGTTGATGAAACATTAGCACTTAAAAACACAATGCTTAAACACCGTATTCGCCATGTGGAAGCGGAGACACGTTGTAAAGTTATCTCTGTGACAGAGATTATTAATGGTCGCGATGACTGCTACACCTACAAGTTTTTACTCAGTAACGATGCAGTTAAAACTGTGGCGATTCCAAAAACAACATTAGCAGGTAGAGCATAAAATGAAAGAAGGAAAATGGATTAAATGTAACGAGAGACTACCGGATTTAGAAGGCGCGGACGAGTATAAGATAAGCGGTCGCGTGTTAGGGTTCGGTAGTGAAGGCGCGCATCGGTTTGAGACATACCACATTGTGAGATTACATGGTGACAACAAATTTTACACTGATGAAGATGTATGTATGCAAATTACACACTGGATGCCACTTCCAGAAAAACCAGAGGAGTATAAAAGATGAAAAGAAAACATTTAGTAATGTATGCGGCTGGATTAGTTGTAGCAACGCTGTGCAACACTGCGTGTACCGATGCATTAATTGGTAGAGTAACACGTTTTAATAATGAAGCAGATATTAAATGCTTCTCTGGTTCAGCAACACCTGTATTTACTGACCGCTCCACTGGTAGAGTTGAATATTCTGAGCATGGTGGCGGTGTTTACTATAAGAGCAAAAATACTGGTAAGTTCGTGCAAGTGTATATGGACTGTGTAATCACGGAGGCTGATTGATATGGATAATATAGCAACAACAATGCTGTACACAATGCTACTTGTCCTAGCTTCCGCTGGAGCAGGGTTCCTGATTGGTATTGCTGCAGGTGTGGCGTATGTTACATTTAATATAATTGTATAAGGATTAACTATGAAACCATTTGACCTAGAAAAAGCATTGGCAGGCGCACCAGTGCAGTTAAGAAACGGGAGTAAAGCATATGTACTCTACGATATAAGGAACTACTTTAATGACACAACATGTACTAAAACTCTGTTTGGTATCCGTTCTGAGCATAACAATAGTGAGCGATTCTATGGGTTAGTAAGTTGGCTTATCAATGGCAATTTCTACAGCGACGGTGACGAGTCTCATTACGATATAATCGGTATGTGGGAAGAACCTAAACTTACAACCGAAGAACTTATGGAAAAAGCTTTCCAAGAGAAGTTATTGCTTACACACAACCTATTACCTTCTTACAGCAAAGGTTTTAAAGTGGCTGGCAAAACAGTGGATAATAATTATATCCTTCTAGATTGCGATAACTATACACTGCATTTTTTACGTATATTCAATGAAAATATTGAATGGTCAATAACGGAGTAGAGTATGAAACCTTTTAACACAGAAGAAGCCTTAACTGGCAAATTAGTAAAACTACGCAATGGCAAACTTGCAAGGATTCTATTGGATTTATCAACAATAGAAGGTATTAAATACCACAACCACGCACTTGTTGGGGTGACACTCTCAGATGATGGCTACGTTGCAGCACCGTATTTGTGGGATAAAGACAGACGATATGGTCCTAGTGACTGGTTAGACATTGTTGGGATGCATGAAGAACCAGCTAAACCACAAGATAAAATCCTAGAAGAAGCATGGCAGAACAAAGGTAAAGTTGCCAAAACTGACGCAGGTATGATAACGATTGTTGAAGTTGTTGGCAAAACATCCGATGGTGGATATATTGTCCGCAATTCTATGGATGGTTCGCTAGCTGACATCAGTGAATATGGTAAGTTAAATTGGGAACTATATGAAGAACCGAAAGGTGTCGTATGTAATCCTAACCTTGTAATTTTACATCTACCGAAACCAAGCAGTCCTATGCAGGGTGAGAAATACTACTATATCGACCATACGGAAGGTAAGTTATGTATTGGGCAGAGTAGATATTCTCACACGTGGTCGTTTGACAGAAAACGTAGAGAGCAAGGTAACTGCTTCGCAAGTGAAACAGATGCACAAGCATGGATATATGCTTTGAATTATGCACGTACAGGTCGGATAACAATATGTTAAGAAAGACAACTAGTGATTCAGTGAAAGTTCGCAATGTATTCGATGAAATTGTGAAACTTGTAAGAAAGGAAGCCGAGGCATTGGGCTTTACAGATATATCAAGTGTAGTAGCTGAAACCTTTGACTCACAATACCTTTTAAACATCATCTTTTCTTACGAAGGTAAATCACATAGAGTATATGGTTCGATACCACTGGTAACAATAATATCATTGGATGCCGATGAGCTGGAGCTGTTCATCGAGTACCGTGCAAAAGATTTGCTACGACACATGTACAGAGTAAGTGGCAAGTATAATGAAATTCCACAAACGGAGAAAGAATATGAACAAAAAACTAAATGGTCTTAACTATGACATTATTCATAGTTTTTATAAAGAAGTGAACTCACACCCGCTAGTACAAGGCGGTCATGCTGTTGTTGAGTTTGAAACAATGTTTGCAAATGAAAATAGCCTAACACTCGGGTTCACTGTTAAAACCGCAAATCAAGGCATGTCGTTCTCTATTGGCACGGAGCTCGGGGATTACCGCAGATATGGCGAGGAATTTCACGACGAATATGTTGCTCGTAAGGTTGCAGAACTAGATGTCGAGTTCAACGCTGCAATGGCAAATGTCGAGAAGATGATTACTGTCTTTAACGACCCTAACACATGGGAGAGTTAATATGAACGCGGAATATTGGATTGGTGTTGTAAATGTGCTCAACCCCATAAGTTTTACACTCACAGTTGTAGGTGCGATGGCAACAGGATTTTTATTACTGGAACTCTATTCGCCAACAATAACCAAAGACCCGAATAAACTAAAAGTGCCAGTTATAGTAACCGCCATAATTATGGTAGTGTTTTTATTACTACTTGTGTTTGTGCCGAGTGCAGATGCAATCAGAGCTATGTATAGATAAGGAGAAGTTATGTTGTATTTAGTTGTATATTTATTTGACCGTTATGGAATGGTGCTGGGGACATTTAAAGTTGTCACAGTCGCAGCATTAGTAGTTGCTGTTATAGCTGCAATCACCGCATCATTTTACTACGAGTATTCTAGAGAGGATTCGCATTATTATTCTCCACTGGATAAATCATACTACAATGCTGCAAAGGGGGTATTTTCCACAGCTGTTAAAGTTGGAGCTATCGCAGGGGTAGTAAGTGTACTTGCACCGAGTAAACAAGGTCTCGCAATGCTAGGCGGTGTCTATGTTGGTCAGCAAGTGTATGAAGGGTTGAATAAATCTGAGCTTGTGAATAAAGCAGTCGCAGTTTTAGATAAAGAGCTAAACGGTTACTTAGATGAATATCTAACACCGACACAGCCTAACACCGACACTACTAAATAAGATAAGCCCCTATCTCTAGGGGCTTTGTTTTATTTGATTCCTGTGACTCGTTCGAGCCAAGATTTTAAGAGGTCTTTAATAATTCCCGGCAAGAGTTTGAGTAAGACTTCGATTATCATCGCCCCACTCGCCCCCGCTACCACGGATAAAATACAAGCGTACCAAATGCTCAACTGTGACGCATATTGATATGATATAATCACACCAACATAACTCCCCACGCAAGCATCCAATAACCTAACGGCAATGCTCTTACCGGCATCATAATAGGTCGTGCCTTTAAATGCTCCAAGCAATGCTCCGAGTACGAGGAGACCAAACTCAATGGATTGTTGTGTAATCTCCATCTAAACCCTCACATCTTAATACATATACTGCTGCACCAAAGTACCATGTGGCTAGTGCAGAACTCACTAACAACATAAGTGAGAGTGGCGGGTAATCCGTCACATACCCATTTGCAAAAATAATCTGAATAGCTGTACTAGAGACAAACGCAAATGATTTAAACATCTGTTTACCACGCCCTTTTGAAATCGGAGCAAGCGCCCCGATAACAATAGCCGCGACAGCAAGAGAGATGAATGAAATCGGTTCTTCTTCTAGCGATTTAGGAAGTGTGAAATCTAGAAAACTAAAGAAGTTAGACATCACAGCTAATAGCAAGATACCATTAATTGCAATAGACCCAACTAAAACCGCTCTAGTATCTCGCCCATAAAACTTAGAAAGAATAGAACATTTCATATATTACCCCTTATAGGTGGTCTACTAAGTTTTGAGCTGTAGCTTTTTCAGGCGCAACTTCTTCATCGAAGAAGAACCCTGTAACATGGAATGGTTCAACAGAATATTCAGCTTTCTCAATCATGTACCATGGTACTGTAGGCTCAAAATCTGCCACTGTCAAGTTATGTAGTTTAGACACTTTAGTGCCTTCATAAACTTTACCATTAATATCGGTAAACTTGTAGTGGTAAGTTTTATCCATCTCCTGAGCAGCTTGGCGTTCTTCATTTTCTGTGATTACGAGTTCTAAGTGACCATCGAAACTTGCAGCAGTTAAGTATGCCTCAGCTTTACCTTCTCTGTACGGAATCTCTGGATAAGGAAGTTCAAACGTACCTGCTAAGACCTTATTATGGTCACCTGTTTGCAAGAAATATTCATCAGTACTAACAGTAAGTTTTTTATTTGCTAAATCTGCGTTAGCTTCTTTAGCATTTGCATATTGAGCAAAGATACCTGTCTTATCTGCATAATTACCCGCTTTCTGTGTTGGAACTGGAATATAATACCCAGATACTGCGCTGGTTAAGTTAAAGCTCCATAAATTATCTTCACCGCTAGGAACAAATCTTACTGATGAATCAGGTGTTAATTGCTCAGCTAAAGGCGCACCGCGCTCTTTTAACTTCGCAATCTGCGCTGCCCACACTGCACCTGTCTCTACATGTTTAAGGTATTTATTCTCCCTAACATAATAATGTGTGTCGGTGTCTTGAGTTGTGTAGCTATCTAGCACTTCAATCTCTGCACCCGGTGCACCTACTTTTTTACCCGCTGTGGTATCGACTTGTTTAACGGTTTTGTTATCCAAATCATCTTTAAAAATGACTACTACCGTCATAATTTTTCTCCATATCTATTAATTAAAGAATCCAATCAGGTCTAAGATGTATCTTTGTCCAGCTCTCAACCCGCCGCCATATACAATCTTAGAGTTAGCATCTAGCCATACAGAACTGCCGTCCCATACTTGAGTTTCAATTAACTCTAAGTTTTTAGGTGCGTCAGCAGGAAGTCTGAATAATGCTCGTCTTGAACCAGTATTTTGCACCATTTTAAAGTCTAGGTGAATCTTGCCGATACCATCTAGTACAGTAAGCTGTCTGCGTTCCTGTTTATCATAGTCCAAGTCATTATTTGTAGTAATGACATCTTTTCCTGAGATGAAATCTAACTTAAAGGATTTACCTACTTTACGAGTGCGAACTTTATTACCTACAACAATAAAGTCATCATCATGCAAATCTAGGTCTTGTACTACTTTCATTTATACTCCAAAGGGGGATTGCTCCCCCATATTAGATTATTTAACAAGTAAGTAACCTTTAGTATCACCTGCCAAGTTTTGTACTTCTTCACCTTTAAGCACTTCAAGTAATGCTGCTTTCGCTTCTGGCGATTTAAGTAAGTCAATTACTGTAGTTTTGAAATCTGGTAATGCTTTGATTTCAGTCCAGTATTCTGCTGCGGCTTTCGGTGCATCTACAAATTTAGCTAAATCTGCTTCTAGAATATCACCGTTAGATAAAGTTAATTTTAACTTGTTATCTTCAGTTAATTCTGCACCTTGTAATTTAACATCAACAGCTTGAGCTGGTAACGGTAATTCTTCAGTAGTGTCATCTGATTTGGTAACTTTAACTTTGTTATCAACGATTTCTACTTTAGTAATTACAACTTTTTCAGCAGGTAAAGCAACTTCACCTTTTAAACCGTCATCGGTGCGGGTGAATTTAACGTTACCAGAGTTATCTGGTTTAACTTCTAGACGGTCGTCTACTACCTCAGTTGTTTTTCCATAAATTGAATAACTGCCATGGCTAGTTTTTTCCTATTTCGTGGGTTGTAAAAATGTAGCCCCGTAGGGCTACGGTTTATAAGTGGTCACCTACTGGAGTGAAATTATCTGATGTTACTGGATAAGCTTTAAAGCGTACCGTACCAGACCAGTTAGCAACATCTATTAATTCATCCTTGCGAACAAATTTAGTGGTGTCTACATTGTCACCTGCAGGTGCATCTTCAAGCGCTTTAACACGTGCAGCTAACGCAGAGTCATCGTACACAGTGTCTTTGTCCTCTTTATTTTCTAGAGCTGCAACACGAGCTTCTAGAGCAGATGGGTCAAATACAGTGTCTTTATCTTCTTTAGCTTCTAATGCAGTTACTTTCTCTTGTAACTTAGCAATAGACTCTTTTAAAGCTTTAATTGCATCTGCATCAGTTGCATTACCACCAGCTTCACCTTCTTTACCGCATACACAAGCATCTAATACGCTCATTTCTGCTTTGAAGAATGTGCAGTCGTCTAGAGCAATAATAAGACTGTCGCCAGCTCTAGAAATGCTCACAACTTTACGTTCATCGCACTGGTTGGTAGGGTGGTTTACACCACCACATGTTGAACAACCAGCGCCCATTCTACGGCTTCCTAAGTTCATTTATTACTCCTCGATGATTACATCTAAGTATTGAGAGTGAATACTGTCTGTAGCTTTAGCATTTGCACTCACAGAGATTTTGTTTTCTGTAATTGTTAGAGAACGCAGGTGGTACACCATTCCAGTTAATATCTGCGGAGGCTGGGATTCCAGCTCTAACAGTTAAAACCACTTTCTTGTTCCATGTGCCTCTAGACACCGATAGATTATCACCTCTACCTCTCGGGATAACATTAACGGTCTCTAACATTGCATCAATGTTAGCGTCACCCTCGGTAGGGGTAATAGCTGATGTTTCAACTGCATCTGTAACGTTTGATACAGTAGGACCTTTAAACTTCATAGGTGTTGTAGCGGCTAGATACCAAGTTTGCCAGTAACAGTTAGCACCTCGTGGACGAGCTGCGATAATAAGTGACTTAACATCCTCTGTTACCGTTAGCACGTTATCTCCATCAACAGGTAGTGACAGAACCTCACCCGTTGCTGTGCCAGATGCAAATGTGAACTCTGTATCTGGGTCTAAACGGGTTGTAAATGTTCCAAACTTGTTTTGTAATCGTGCCTTAATAGGCTCATATGTAGAAACTCTATTAACCCCTACAGCACTGTCAGTAGGTTTGAGAGAATCTGTTTTTATACCAGCCGCTAGGACAGTTACATCATTATCAAACTTGAGTTTCAACCCTTGCAAGGTACGTAAGTTTTTAAACACGTTTGCGCCATACTGTAACTCTCCACCATCTGCGGTTTTTACTGCGATGTTCTTAGTTCTAGCGTTAATGTCTGTGCCCGGTATGTAGTTGTTAGGTTGTTGCGCTAAAACGGTATTTGTACCTAACTCTGTCAAAATAATTGCAGGGCAGTTCTCACTGACAATCGCTGTTATTTTCTTAATCGCACTAAGGATAATAGTTGCGCTGTTGTTACCTAAGTCTTTATCGAACGCGGTATTAGGGTTCACAGTTGCGGTGAACTGGAAGTTACCTTGTTTCTTAGGTGTTACAGTGAAGCGTACATTTACCACGCCGCCACGTTTAAGACCTTTGATGTTGTAAGTTAAGTCATTAACTTTCTCAACCGTAGCCGCCTCATTTTGCGAGAACGTAACATTCTTAATCTCGTAATCCTCGACATTTGCTGGTCCTACGATGTTTAAGTTGGTTAATTCATTCTGACCTTCACCTGTGTTGGTTACAGTCACAACCACGTTATAATCTTCACCGGTGTAAGTGTTAGTTTTATCTGCGTTAATGCCAACGCCAATTTCTTGGAAGATAGAGTCTAATGCTGCTAAACGCACACAACGACCATCTTGTTTAGCCAACACAACTGTGCCTTTTTTCCAACCTACTTGTGGAAGTGCGTCAATGGCATCGCAGTCTAAACCTTTCTGTACTGGTTGTTCTGGAAGATTTAACTCATACACCCATTTACCCCAATCATTAGGGTTTTTAAGTGTACCATCTTCGTTCATACCGCTGTCGTTAGAACGCACCCAACCAGATTGTTTACCACCAACGACACGTGTGTAGATGTACTGTGTAACCTCGGAGTCAGTAGCAATCTGCCAACCGTTGAAGTCTAACTCAATACCTTCTACTGCGTCTGTCTTAGCGTTCACAGCATTAGATGTCTCAACATCAGTTTTATCTAATGCAACAGGTACACCGAGTGTTGCGTTGTCTGCTGTCGCGCTGTATAAGCCAGTAAAACAGGTGTTGCCTAGCTGTTTAAGAGTGCCATCGCTCGCTTCTAATGCGCTGAGGTTTGTTGCCACTGCACATTTTTCTTTGATAACTTCAAGTTTGCCATCTTTTAAATGTACAGTTTTATTATCTACGTGCTTAGATAAATCAAACTCTGCAGGTTTTTCAATCTCAACAGTAGTGCCATCTTGGTTAGTAATGACAACATCGCCGTTAGCTTTCTTCACAGCTTTCACTTTAATCGCTGGAATGGTAGCTAATACTTCTTTTTTACCATTTGCAACTTCAATGTCACCATTTTCTTTTGTGGTGAACGTGTACTCTACAGGCTCAGGAATGTCGAGTTTAATCTCATAGCTGTCGCCGTTTGTAGTCGTAAATTTAGCGATTTTAGTTTTCGCATCATAAGTCACGCTATTTAACACGCCGTCTGCTAGTCGTGCTGTGGTATCTAATTTAGTACCATCTGACATGAGTAACGAGATTTTGTGCGAGCCGTTTTCTAGTTTTTCAACGGTTAATGCTTCAGGTTTAACTAAGCAAATGTCACCGTTGGTAATTAATTGACATACTGCATCGCCTAATAAGTCACACGTGAGAACACGTGAATCACGCCATAAGCGTTTGTCAGTACAATCCACTAAACCTTCTTGCAATTTACCTTCATCAATTAACTGACGAATAATGTCCTTCACAATCAGGTGTAGCGAGCTAAGGTCAGTCCCACATTTTGTGCAACCCATTATTTACTCCTTACTTGTATTCTTCTCTAATGGCTTCGGCAATCGCTTTTGCAACTAACCAACGTTTTTCCATTAGAACCTTCATTTCTGTAAAGTTAGAGATAAAACCTAACTCCACGATTAAACCGCCAGCAGAAACAAACGCAAGGCGCTTATGCTGACCGGAATCTTCTGGCTTCCAGCCGTCATCGCCACGAAGCACCGACTCTGTTACAGACTGAATCGCTTTCGCAATCTTCTGTGAAATACGTTTACGGTTGTCGCGTGATAACACCTCGATG
>ERZ772930.301-NODE-301-length-16859-cov-7.1386_pt1 | contig 16859 bp, 20 predicted proteins | sample MGYA00511685_ERZ772930 | MGnify/ENA primary metagenome ERZ772930 (study PRJEB29015, sample SAMEA2738053) | human oral metagenome | biome: human oral; feature: human-associated habitat; material: saliva | place: China | collected 2226 ... | reverse complement strand
GTAAAAGGACTGTTATATGGCCTTTTTACTTTTACACAATTATACGGACTTTATCGTAAAAATTATGATCAAATGTAGATCATCTTCAAGAACTAATATATAATGTGATGAGCATCTGTTTTTATGAAAAATCGAGAGATTAGACTAAAAAGGATAGGAATAATATAGAACATCTTATTTTTTATTTGTTTTTGAAGGGAAGAATGCGGATGAAGACTTTCTCAGAAAAAAGTCATTATATTAAGAACGCTAAAAATAGAATACCAATTAATAAATTTAAAGATGGGTCATTGATTGAATTTAATAGAGGAAGCTTTGATAATTATAGAGTGACTTATGTGCCGAATATTGACAACATGAATTATGGTTACTCACCAAAAGATGAAGATTATTTTGCTGATTTATTAGAATTAAAAAATATATTAGGATATGAAGTGGTCTGGAATGATTATTTATTTTTGTCGGATATAGTTAAGATAAATGGTATATATAATAAAGGTAAACCAATTCATTCTGAAGAACACATTAAAGGAGTTAAATTTTTTATCTTTGATATAGTAAATAAATATCCTGCCGACTTACAAAAAGATGCATTTAAACTTTATATGACGTTATGGGCAGTGATGATTTCTGAGTGGTACCATACATATAATAATAGACCATCCATTTTAAAACATACTCCAAAAATAATAGGAGTATTTCAAGTTCTGAATAATTATTATTCACCAAAAGAAGCAGCTGAATTTAGTAAATTTGATAAGACGATAAATAAGGTGCTTATAGAACATGCACCTGATTTCGATTTGTCGGCTCTTAAGAATATAAAATTAAAAAAAATAATGGATATTTATGGAATCGACTATGAATGGATAAATAGTAAGAGAATTTTAAGTACAAGAATAAATAATAAAAATTGAATGGAGAATGTATGATGCGACTAAAAGAGTATAGAAGTCTGGGTGCTAATGAACGACTAAATGAATTTTTATCTAGCTTGTCCATTACAAATCGAACACCGGAATATTATGTTAATTGGGAAAAAGTAGAACGCGAAACGAAGCAATATGAACTTGAACTAAATACATTAAATTATTTGATTGGGAAAGAGAATATTTACGAGGAAACTCTGAGATTATTTGAGCAACAACCAAATCTAATTAAAGCTATTCCAAGTCTCATTGCTAGTCGTGATAAAGTACTAGATATCTTATCAATCGATGACAATGATGATATGTCATTCGAACGGTTAGACTTTTCTAAAATTGATACGGAACGTATCGAAGATTATGTTATTTTTGCTCAAGATTCTGGTCTGTTAGAGTTCCTTCAAAATAAGGCAAATCGCTCATTAGTCGATTATGTCTATGGAGTAGAGGCTGGTTTAGATAGTAATGCTAGAAAGAATCGTAGTGGTACTACAATGGAAGGTATACTAGAACGTCATGTTTCTAAGCTAGCTAGTGAACTTGGTCTTGAATGGAAAGCTCAAGCTACTGCAGCATACATTAAAGAGAAATGGAATATCGAAGTACCAGTTGATAAATCTGAAAGACGTTTTGATGTTGCTGTATATTCAGCAAAAAACAATAAACTTTGGTTGATTGAAACAAATTATTATGGTGGCGGAGGCAGTAAATTAAAAGCAGTAGCAGGTGAATTTACTGAGTTAAGCCAATTTGTTGTTCAATCGAAAGATGATGTTGAATTCGTATGGGTGACTGACGGACAAGGGTGGAAAACAGCGCATTTACCTTTATCTGAAGCTTTTGGACATATTGTTAATGTTTTTAATCTAAATATGTTGAAAAATAATTATCTACACGATTTATTCAAATTATAGATAATGTTTCAAAAATGCGATAATAGAGATGGTTTTGGAATTAAGTAAAGCAATTTTTACTTAATTCCTTTTTTGTATTTAAGGGCAAAAAATTGAAAAATAAAATCGACTATTTTTATAGGATTAATTCCCGAAAACAAACTTTTACTGTATATTCCTACCAAAAAGAATATAAATGAGTACATATAATAAATACACAGAAAAGTTGCCGACAATTTTAAAGGTAATTGTTTTAATAAAATTATTAATTTTATAGAATTTAGTAAAAATGCTATAAATACTGTTATTAAGAGTAAAACGAACTGATGAAGAAAATTTTTATTGAGACATTTATATACAAAAATGTCCTATTTTCTGATGTTTAATATTGGATGTTTATATAAACTTTATTTGAGCAAAAAAGTGCTATAAAAAAGCAAAAAGTAACATATATGTTACAGTAACATATATGTTACAATTAAAAAAATGGAGGTGTTCAAATTGGGAAAGAAATTTAAGATTACGATGGACATGGCTAGGCAGTTAGAAAACTACGAATACAACGAAATGATTCGACTTGCTGCGGTAATGAAAATCTTGCAAGATGATGGTGTAACACCAGAAGTATTAGAGCAATGGGGATTCCAGAGAGACGGGGAGTGGTACTTGAGAATTCCTTTATCTGATGTAACTGAGGGGGTGGATGGCAGTGACTTCTTCTTTGAACAAAATATTCACGATGTTGTCTTCAAAGTATCCTAACTTTGAGAAGGACTTGTTAAATGAAGTAACCCTGCAAAAAGTTGCACTAAGTATTATTAAAATGCGACTTGAACAAGGTTTGAATCAGGAACAGTGTGCAGAGAAAAACGGAATAATTAGAACTTTGCTAAATAGAATGGAAAGTGGTCGTCATAATCCAACTGTTCTAAGTCTTGTAGAGGTTGCAAGACAAAATGGATATGAAGTAAGGATTAAGTTGACAGAAAAGAAGTTCTGAAGTTTATGTAGGTTTACACCTTATATAAATTGTATTTTTTCTGAAAAAATATCAGAGAATAAATTTAATCTCATTTTAAATATTTATATTTAGGGAATAGTTAATGTTTTTTTATACGAATGAATTGACGGAGTACATTTTAAAAGAAAATAATCTTTGAAAATTAAATGATAGGAGAGAACGATATTGGAACATTCAAAAAATTCAACTAAATCAATTAAATTAAAAGTACTTGTGGTTCTTGGGTGTCTTGTGTGTTTTCCACTGATACTTGAGTTATTAATAAGCTACTATAATAATACTTTGGGAAAATTTGAGGCCCAAAGATATTTTAATAAGTTTTTATTAATATTAAAAATGAACATTAGTTATTATGCGTCAGTTGTAGCCTTTGGTCTAGCTTATTTGAAATATTTAAGTGATGAACAACAACGAGAAGAATATATAAAAAAGTCTCGAGAAGAATTGAAGCAACAGAAAGTAAAAGAAAATGAAATTAAAGAAAAGGAATTAATGAATTACTTAGATCAATATAGACCTACGTTTCTTGAACAAAATGATTCATTAGTACTATTGATGAGAGATGATAATTATTATTTAAGGAATATATGTTTCTATGGAGGCCCGAGAGAAAAAGGAGTTCTATATAAAGATCAACAAAGTGGAAACCAAATACACTTAAACGGTTCAACTAATAATTATTTTATAACAGCCGAAACCATGTTAGGAGAAAAAATAATTTTTGGGAAAATATTAAATAACGTACACATTTATAAAGCTTTAAAAGAAGGGTGCTCACCAATAGCACCAAATACTCCAGGAAAATATAATGATAGAGAGTTCGAAAAGATAAATAATAATTGGATTCCATTCAATACAATGGAAATAAATGAGAATAATACATTAAAAGAATTAGACAAGATATTCATGAATCGTTCTACTGATGTGAGAGCAAATATGGGGTTGAATGCTACTGAATTTAAGAAGGGACTTGCAAGCGTTCTAGATATTAAAACTTTATTTAATAAAGTGTTTGATTATATTTTGTCACATAAGAAAACTTTCTCAGTTAATATAAGAAATGATGTCCTAGATAAAGTAATTGAGATATTGAATAATCATCAATTTGAGATAACTATAAACTTGAGGCAATTTAATGAAGCTGACAAAAATTATATTGAAAAAAATAACATTAATATTGATAAGTTTTTAAAAAACGATACAGTATCAGCGTACGAAATATTTCATTATATTAAAAATAATAATAATGGTAATTTGGATAATATTATTAGAGTATTCGTACATTTGCTTGAGTTTCTGGAGGTAGATGCGAAAGCTGACATTCCATTAATTGACTATACCGACTGTATATTACAAATCATAGAAAAGTAATAATATGTTGCTATATCAACATAAAGAGGAAAATTATGAATCAAAGAATTGACAGTTTATATCATGTCTATATATAAAAGATTAATTCGAGATAAATATCCAAATTGAAAATGTGATGAAATCTAGAGCATTAAAAGAGCTAGAAAGAAAAAACATACTAAATCTAAAGCAGAAGTACCTATGAAACATGGGTTGTAAAAAAACAAAATGATTATTTAGAAGATAACAATCAATAATTTATAGATAATGAATATTGTTATTATGATTGAAAAAGAAGCCATAGTTTAACTATGGCTTCTTTTTAGAAAAAATTTTTATTTTTTCATTCTCCTCAACTTCTCTAAATCCCTAGGTTCCATATAAATACTCTTATGATGTTCAATATAATCGCAAAATACGTTTCTCATTAAATGCATTGTATCATTTAATGACATAGGTGTTCTTAAAAATTCTGTGGGTTTATGGAATGGAACGCTAGTGATTTCTCTGCTTCGTTGTGTTTCAACGGTAGCGTGCATAAGGTTATCAATGATGGAACAAGCAACAGTTTCATGAGCATGCTGAATGATGCGATAGGTTGCAAGTTGATGTTCAACTGTTTTTGACAATAGGGAAGAATGATTTGAAGGTAATTTGACAGAATCAAAGAGGTCTGTCGATTTTCTTGAATGGTTTGTGTGAGATGATGAAAGGCACACCAGTGGGAATGGGAGCTTGCCTTATCTTTGATTTCAAAATAGAGGAGTTCATTAATGGCATACGGTACTTTTGTAGAAATGCGTGTTAAGAGTTGGGTAATTGCTTTGGATTGGGCATAGGACATACCAAACTGCATCTCCAGGTCGCTGAACAGGGCACGTGTGGTGCGGGACGTCAGAATGCAGCGCCCGTCTTTATAAAAGACAGCACTTTTCATGTCTGTTTTGAATGATGTCAGGTCATACAGTAACAGAACATTTTTCGTCATCAGCGGATAATCCGAACTGGACGTTAGTGGTGATTGGTCGTTCTCCCAACAACCAATAGTAATCGTTTTCATTTTTGTTTCCTCCTAATGCTTTTTCTTTTATTTTACACCCGTTTTTTTCTGTTTTCTATACTATTTTTATCGATTTCTCATGTTTTTTTCGTAAAAAATCATTTTATTTCCGTTTTCGTACTCGAATGGGAATTATTACCTTTTCATAGACTTTCTCTGGTTTTCGGAGAAGGTCTTTTTTGCGTTATTCTAGCGACTGAAGTTGGCCAATTTCGAATCTATTTTTGGAGGAGAAAACAATGAAAGAATGGACAGAAACAGAAGAGAATACAGCATTACTCTTTGAGTACTACGAAGGAGTGATTTACAACGTACTGCAACACATTAATCTCACTAAAAAAGATTCTTCTTTTGATGATTTTGTACAAGAAGGAAGAATCCTATTAATGGAGTGTTATCAAGAAACGACTGGGAATCCTCTTGGCAATCTTAGTGAGCGAAACCAATTTGGTTCGTACTTTAAACGTAAACTTTATTGGAGTTATTTGCACACTATTACGAAAAAAAATATAGAGACCTTTGCACTAACGTCAGAATGGATGACAGGGACGATGGAGGATGAACACTGGTTTGAAGTAAAAGATGCTTATCATGATTTCTTTACAGCACTAACTCCTAATCAACTTAAAACGTTGGAATGGATGGTTGGAAGTAATGAAACGGTGAAATTATATGCTATTCGAGTGGGCCGTAGTAGACGAGCAATTGAGCAGGAAATTTCAACCATAAGAAAAAAATTAAAAAAATTTCTCGAAGAGCATAGCATTTAATGTCCAAAATCGGTTCTTATAGGTGTAGAAGTCATGACGCTACAAAACAAAATTAACAAACAAGGAGGAAGCCATCATGGCAGAAACATTTAATAAAGCAACACTAGAACTATTTTATCAAGACGCGGAGAAAGGAAAAGTGAAGAAATTCAAAAGTATTCCAAACTTGAAAAATGGTGCAACTCACGAGGGAATCATGGCAGTATCAGGAGCTATTGATACCCTTGCAAAAGAAGCAATGACATATGCGGACACTGTGGTTCGTACACGACACGACAATAACTAATTAGAGAAAGGAGAGAAAAACAATGCCAGAATATAAAACAACAACAGAAAAAGAATTACAGCTCACTTTTGAGGGGAGTGATGGGAAAACTAAACGTTTAGTTATCGCTCACCCTGAAGATAACTTAGATGAAGCAACTACACGTGCAGCAGTTAAAAAGATTACAGATGCTCACCTATTTGAAAAACAAGGTATCAATGTATATGACAAAGGGCAAAGTGTTAACTATATGACTCGTAAAAGAGAAGAAATCTGGAACGACAAAAAGAAAGATAAATAATCTCTAAATAAAAGATCATTTATAAATTCGAAGTAGGGGTCAAGCAAGAAACTAGTGAAGAATCACTAATAACGAAAGGAATCTGTTAGTAGCTAGCATCTAACTCGGCTGTATAAATCTTTATACAGCCAGGGATTTCTTTCGTAATACATAAAAAACGAAGGACGAAAGGAGGGATTGTTATGAAGGAGTTTGATTTTCGTGGAGTACTTTCAATCATTGGAGGATTATTAGGTGGTTTCTTAGGTGGAATGGATGGACTGTTGTATGCACTTATCTGTTTCATCGTGCTGGATTATATTACTGGTGTTTTAAGTGCTATTGATCAACACCGCCTATCAAGTGCAGTAGGTTTTAAAGGAATTGCTCGAAAGATAATTATCTTTGTTCTGGTTGGAGTAGCGAACATTTTAGACATATATATTCTTGGGCATGCGAGTGTATTGAGGGCTGCTGTTATCTTTTTCTATTTGTCCAATGAAGGTATCTCTATTCTTGAGAATGCTACACAGTTGGGACTTCCAATTCCAGAAAAATTGCAGAATATTTTACAGCAGATGAATCATAAGGAGGAAGAACAAAATGGTAGAGAAAATCGTTGAACCATTAATGAAGTATAGTGGGAAACTTGTGTCCATTGATTTTGTAGTCATTCATAATGATGCAGGAAGAATGAATCCTAAGGAGTATATAGATTGGCTCAGAAAAAGAGATAAATCACTTGGTATTGCTCACTACTACTGTAATCGAAAAATGATTGCGCAAGTATTAAATACGTCGGATATTGGGTATCATACAGGAGACTGGTGGAGTAATTGTAGATCGATTGGTTATGAGGTTTGTGAGAGTCTAAAAGTAAGTGATGAAGACTTTCTGGCGAATGAAGACGTCGCCTTAGCGCAAGCAACAGAGGATTTACTATTTTATGGATTGCCTATTAACATGGATACTGTGAGATTACACCATGAGTTTGTTCCAACAACTTGCCCACACCGTAGTATGGAACTACATGGCGGTACAACTGAAAGTGTGAAATCTTACTTTGTTCAACGGATGCAGTATTTTGCCACACTTGGAGACAATGTTGGAGTGATTCTCTTAAAATTAGGAAATTATGGAAATAAATTCAAAATGGAGACAGTTATTCGTAACAGGAGTGATAGTTCTCGTTCAATCGCTCAGAAGGTAATTGAAGGTGAGTTCGGTAATGGTGAAGAACGTGTAAAACGATTAACAGAAGCTGGTTATAATGCTTTAGAAGTACAAGAAGAAGTAAACCGTATGATGTTAGAAGAAGGTGGGGAGAGTAATGAAGATACTAAAATCGAAACCACAAAACAAAATTCCGATTGTAGAATACTATGTGGAATCGGAGAAAGTCAGTTATATAGAGACGATGACATTGAGACAATTGCAGCAGAAGTCATCCAAGGTGACTGGGGTAATGGAGAAGAAAGAAGAGAACGCCTAGAACAAGCAGGATATGATTATGATGCGGTACAGGCGAGAGTAAATGATCTGTTGGAATAAATCAAATTAGGATAAGGAAGTTGAATTATCAGTTTCCTTATCCTTTTTATTTGATTTTCGGCGAACATCTCGAGAAAAAAAGGTAAAAAATAATATAAAAAATATATAAAAAATCGAGATTGACAAAAGCGCTTACAGTGCTACAATTAAATTGAAATACCGCATAGCGGAAAAATAAAACTATCAGTATTTCGTGTAACTGTACAGATACAAGAAAAATATAAAATTCCAAGGGGTGGTAAAATGAAATTCACTGTTGTTAAGAAGGGGTTATATTACGATTCGGTAAAACTGATGCTTGTAACAAACAAATTATTAGAACTTGATTCAATAACAAATGTTGCAGTAGTAATGGGAACTGACTTAAACAAAGACACATTAATTAGAAACAATTTGTATAGTGAAGAGGCTGAAAAAGCAACAAAGAACGACCTTATCATTGCTATGGATACCGATTCCGAAGAAAGTTTTGAAAGCGCATTAATTGTTATTGATAGTGAATTAAATTCGCGAGCCAGTGATAATTCGGATGATGAAATTTACTTATCTTTAAACTCTGCGTTAAAAGACTATAATCAATCTAATTTTTGTATTATTTCAGTTCCAGGAGAATACGCTGCAGAGGAAACTGAGAATGCTTTAAACAAAAATCTAAATGTAATGCTGTTTAGTGATAATGTATCGATTGATGATGAAATTAGACTGAAAAAATTAGCAGTTTCAAAAGGGCTGCTTTTGATGGGACCTGATTGTGGAACTGCTCATATTAATGGAGTTCCGTTTTGCTTCTCTAATAAATTAAGAAAGGGAACTATTGGTCTTGTAGCTGCTTCAGGTACTGGTTGTCAAGAAGTTATGACACTAGTAGATAAATTAGGTGGTGGAATCTCAAATGCGATTGGTACTGGAGGACGAGATTTAAATGAAAAAGTCGGCGGTATCATGACGAAGTTTGCGCTAGAACTTCTAGAGAAAGACCATGAAACAGAAGTTATTGGCTTGATTTCAAAACCACCATCTGAAAATGTTAAGAATGAATTACTAACATATATAAGCAAAAATGTTACTAAGCCGATCGTAATTCATTTTGTTGGAAATAAAGAATTAATTGAGGGAAATGATGTTGAAATCTCAACTTCACTTCAACAGACAGCTGAACTATTATTCAAAAAAGCATATCCTAATTTGAATCCTAATTCTTTAATTAACAATTCAAAAGAAATTTATAATATCGATGATTATACAATTGTTGGATTGTTTACAGGAGGCACATTAGCTTACGAATCCCTATATAAATTAAAAGATACTATCAAAGATATTCGTTCTAACTTAATTAAGGGATTTAATTATGATGAAATAGCACTTGATAAAGGGAACATCATTCTTGACCTTGGTGATGATTATTATACAAGAGGGCGTGCTCATCCAATGATCGATCCGACCTTAAGAAATGAAATGCTTAAGGAAGCTATCACGTTGAATAATAAACTTATTCTACTAGATTTTGTACTTGGATATGGTTCAAATAAGGAACCTCATAAGAAAGTAAAAGAACTATTAAAGAATAAAGGAAGTAATTCAATTGTTCTAGCTACAATTTGTGGAACGTATAGTGATCCACAAGATTATCAAAATATCCGAAAAGAATTAGAACAATTTGGCGTAATAGTATTTGATAGTAATGTAGCAATGGTAGAGTATATCATTAAAAACCTTAAATAGGAGGGTGGAAGAATGAAAAATATTCTAAAAGAGAAACCAAAAATCATAAATATAGGGATCGAAATTTTTTATGAAGATTTAAAAGAATTATCAGTAGATGTGGTACATGTTGAATGGAAAGCTCCTAATAGATCGGAAAAAGCAAAACAACTATTAAAACTGTTACTTAGTGAGGAGGACTAACTTATGAATAGATCAGAAGCTAATGAAAAAGTACTTGAAATTATCAGAAATTCAGAAGTAGAGATTGTTGGAATGGATTTAGCAAAAAATGTTATTCCAGGTATGAAGGAAAATCTAGTATTACATGCCGGTCCTCCAATTACATGGGACAGAATGTGCGGACCGATGAAGGGTGCAGTTATTGGAGCTCTCATCTATGAAGGCAAGGCGAATAATGAAGAAGAGGCTATTAAGTTAATTGAGAATGGAGAAATTGAATTTGCTCCCAACCATGATCACCAGACTGTAGGTCCAATGGCAGGGATTATTACTTCAAATTATCCAGTTTTTATAATTCAAAATAAAACATATGGTAACTTAGCCTTTTCAAATATTAATGAGGGTGCCGGAAAAGCTCTTAGATTTGGAGCATATAATTCTGATGTAATTTCTAGATTACACTGGATTCGAGAAAAGATGTATCCAATTCTAAAAGAAGCTATTGAAAAATCAGGTGGAATCAATATTAAATCGATTGTTACTCAAGCCTTGCAAATGGGTGATGATAACCATAATCGAAATAAAGCATCTACAGCACTTTTGCTTAATGAACTTTCTAAGTATTTAGTTCAGTCTAGTTATGATAAAGAAGAAGTAGCGAAAGTATGTATGCACCTTGAGAAAATTGATATGTTCAATGTGAATTTAGTAATGGCAACCATGAAATCAATTTCAGATGCAATAATGAACCAAGATGTTAAAGGCAGTACAATTGTTGCAGTTATGGCCCGTAATGGTACAGATTTTGGTATTAAGTTAAGTGGATATAAAGATAAATGGTTTGTTGCACCAGCAAATATTCCAGAAGGATTATATTTCCCAGGATATAGTGAGAAAGATGCAGCCGGTGATATTGGAGATAGTTGTATTACAGAAACCTTTGGTCTAGGTGGTTTCTCGTTAGCTGCTGCGCCGGCGATTGTACAGTTTATCGGTGGAACCTATTCAGATGGGGTTAAGATTACTAAGGAAATGTATGAAATTACATGTTCAGAAAGTAGTTTCTTAAAAATTCCAAATCTAAACTTTAGAGGCGTTCCGACAGGAATTGACATTATTAAAGTTTTAAAAACGGGTGTAACTCCAACTATTACAACAGGAATTGCGCATAAAGATCCTGGCATTGGTCAAGTTGGTGCGGGATTAGTTAAGGCTCCAATGGAATGTTTTGAAAAAGCAGCAGAATTTTTAGTGGAACAGGGATAAAGGAGAATAATTATGGAAGCATTAAAGAATTATAAACTTCATATTATGGCACTTGCTATTGTAATCATTAGTGAGTTAATCGGGATTAGAAAAATTGGAATCCTAGTATTAATGCCAATTTTATATGCTACGATTATTGGTGGGGTTTTAAGCTGGAGAAAACTAAATATTTTAAGTGAAAAAGATATGGAACATGCAAGTTCAATTTTTCCAATTGCTTTAGCAATTTTATTAGTGAAAGTTGGACTTGGAGTAGGACCACAATTACAAGCAATTCTTGCAGCTAAAGGGACAGTAATGCTCCAAGCAGCAGCACACTTGAGTGGTACATTCTTACTAGGGTTACCAGTTGCTATGTTATTAGGACTCAAAAGAGAAGCTGTGGGAGCAACTTACTCATTGGGTAGGGAACCACAAGTTGCTATTATTGCTGAAAAATACGGTTTGAATTCTGAAGAAGGGCACGGTGTTATGGGGGTATTCATTGTTGGTACTGTTCTTGGTGCATTGTGGACAAGTATCTTCACATCAGTAATTGTGAGTCTTAACATTTTTGATCCCCTAGCATTAGGTTTAGCGGCAGGGAATAGTAGTATGAGTATGTCAACAGCAGCATTAGAGGTAATTTCATCTCATTATACCGATGCTGGCTTAATCGATCAAGTTACGGGATATATGAATACTTCTAACTTAATAGTTAATGTTTTAGCTGTATATATTAATATGCTCATCACACTACCAATAACATCATGGTTATACAATCAGTTAAATAAACTTAGAAAGGCTAAATAAGGTGAATGTTATGACGACTCCAGAAGCTTATAAAACATTTGAAACAAAAAAATTTATTAATGGGCTTGGAATTATTTTTCTAGCCGCTGTTTTGACTGCTGTAGGTAATATGATTCAAACCAATGTAAAACAAGGATTACAACCATTAACTTTTATGCAGTCTTTAGAAGGGTGTATGGTTTTATTTGGTGTGGCAGCTATTGGATATTTAATTGCAAGTTTACCATACTGTAAGAAATTATCACCGGTATTATGGTTGGGGATTATTGGTGTAATTATGTCTTCACCGATTTTTCCAGGTAATGAATGGATTGTTGAAAAAACAAAAATTGTACAATTTGCAGCGTTAGGGACCCCAACGTTAGCTTATGCTGGGTTAGCTCTTGGGAAGGATATTCCAATTCTAAAGAAACTTTCATGGAAGATTGTGATTGTTAGTTTTGCAGTTTTCTTTGGAACATTTATTTTCTCAGCAATTGTTTCACAACTTTCACTATTCTTTGAAGGTGTAATCAAATAAATACTAAGTTGTTGTATATTATCTTATTAAATCTGATTGTCTCGAAGTAAACGGGAACAACCGTTTCCGTTTACTTTTTTAGAAAAACAAAGAAGGTATTACAATGGAAAAGACAGAAAAAAGAGGAATATTAAAAAGAATACTTGACTGGATAGAAACCAAGGGAAATAGAATACCGCAACCAACTACTCTATTTGTAATTTTAGCTGTTGTAATTGTTCTTTCTTCAGAATTGTTATTTAGGCTAGGGGTAAGTGTTCAGATAAATGTATTTGATTCTAAAGTAAATGAATTAGTTATGAAGGAAATTACTGTTAAGTCTCTATTGAGTGCTGATGGTATTAGGTTTATGTTTGAAAAAGCTGTAACTAATTTTACTAATTTTGCTCCAGTTGGAATTGTACTAGTTACATTATTTGGTATTGCAGCAGCAGATGGTACGGGATTATTGAATGCATTAGTAAAAAAAATATTGCTAAATACATCAGAAAAATTTTTAATCCCCGTAATAATTTTTATGGGTGTAATGTCAAATATTGCTAGTGATGCAGGTTATATATTAGTTCTTCCTTTAGCCGGGATTATTTATAAATCACTTGGAAAGAATCCATTAATTGGTATTATGGCAGGTTTCTTTGGTGTTTCAGCGGGATTTAGCGCCAATTTATTAATTGGATCGATTGATCCGTTATTGGGTAACTTAACCTCTGGTGGAGCACATGTATTAGACCCTACTTATAATGTTAGTCCTATGGCAAACTATTATTTTATGTTTATTTCAACTTTTGTTTTAGTTTTTGTAGGAACTATTGTAAACAAGAAAGTAGTTGAACCAAAGTTATCAGAGAATTATACCAGCAACATCGATGATGAAATCTCTGGTGTTACAGAATTAGAATCTAGAGGATTGAAATTTGCTCTTTTGGGATTCTTACTATTCCTAGCATTTATAGCAGTCTTACTTTTCCCAGAAAATGGTATCTTAAGAAATCAAGAAACTGGTTCAATTTTAGAAGATTCACCATTTATAAAATCGATTGTAATCATTATTGCACTATTGTTCTTTGTCATCGGGTTATTCTATGGAATTGGAGCAAAAACAGTTAAGAGTGATAAAGAACTTATAGAAAAAATGATTCCGACTGTAAATACTATGGGGGATTACCTAATCTTAACATTTGTAGCAGCTCAATTTATTTCTTATTTTGCGTATACAAATTTAGGAACAATTTTTGCTGTTAACGGCGCTGAATTACTTAAAGCAACAGGTTTAACGGGTATCCCATTACTTGTTCTCTTTGTAATGTTTTCAGCTTTCTTCAATTTGTTTATTGGTTCTGCAGTGACAAAATGGAGTATTATGGCTTCTGTTTTTGTACCAATGTTTATGTTGATTGGTGTTAAACCGGAATTAACCCAACTTGCTTATAGAATTGGAGATTCTTCAACAAATATTATTTCACCATTAATGCCTTTCTTTGGAATAGTATTAAGTATTATTCATAAATATGAAAAAGACGCAGGTATGGGAACTGTAATTTCAATTATGATTCCTTATTCAATTGCTGCTTTATTAGTATGGACATTAGTAATGGTGGTTTGGTTAGGGTTAGGAGTCCCAATAGGACTATGATAGTATTTAATGCATTAGAAATAGATGAAAGTATTTCAGACCCCCAATTATTTAATGTTGTTCTTCTTGAAGCCTATGAAACTAGTTTGTTGATTAATTCGCAAAGTGGCTTGTTTACTATTCTTTCTGAAAAAAGATTACTTCTTCCTAAATCTATAAGAGTTTCTGATGAAGAATTTAAATATTTACGGAGAACTTTATTAAATAATAACTTTGCTGATTTAACTGTTGTTAGTAAAAACGTTATTAATTTGTCAGTTATGGACTTGTTTCAAAACAATAGAAAATGTATTAAAGAAAGTAAAAAAATAATAAATTTCTATCAAAAAGAGAACTATAACTACTATTCTAAAATTAATAAAATAGTATTGAAACTTATTGATGAAATAAATAACGGAGAAATTTCTGGACAATACTTAGGCTATGGAATTGGAACAACACCAACAATGGATGATGTGATTTTGGGTGGTTTAATAATTTCTTATGTGAATGGTAATAAAGAAATTTATAGGAAATTAGAAAAATATGTTTTAAAAAATATAGACCTAACAACGAAAGTTAGTGGATATCAGTTTGAAAATTTTATTACACATAAATTAATCCCAAAAGTCTTTAAAGAATTATTAGTAAAACAAACTCTTCGTAATGCTCTAGATTGTATTAAGCACGGGTCTAGTTCAGGTCTAGATGTATTAATTGGTATGGTAATGTTTTACGAAAATTTATTAATTTAGGAGTGGGAAAATGAAAAAGAGAATTGTTATTGCATTAGGTGGAAATGCTATATTAGACACAGATCCGAATGAAAAAGGTCAAATAGACACAATTAGAAAGACTGTAAAATCAATTATGTCATTGAATCCTTCTGAGAATGAATTGATTATTACTCATGGGAATGGTCCTCAAGTAGGGAATCTGCTGTTGCAACAAATTTTTGGAAGTAGTGAAAAGAATCCTCCATTGTCACTTAACACATGCGTAGCCATGACTCAAGGTGAGATTGGTAATTGGTTGCAAAATGAACTTACAAATGAGCTTATAGATTCAGAAATTTCTAAGAATGTTGTAGTTGTACCTACAAGAGTCATTGTGGATAGTTCGGATACCGCTTTTGAAAATCCAGAAAAACCTATCGGTCCATATTATGAGGAATGCCCAGGAGAAAATAGTTCTGAGATTCATTATAAATTATTCAAGGATAGAGGATGGAGAAGAGTGGTTGCTTCACCAAAACCGGTGGAGATCATGGAAATTAATGCTATTGAAGAATTAATTAGTAAAGGATACATTGTGATTTGCGGTGGTGGTGGCGGAACTGCTTATATAAGAAAAGATGGTAGTAATAGATTAATGCCAACCGACTGTGTAATAGATAAAGATTTAGTAGCTGAAAAAATAGCTTCATTTTTACGTGCAGATATCTTAATTATATTAACCGGGGTTTGTAATGTTTATTTAAATTATGGGCAAAGTGATGAAAGAGTTTTAGAAAGAATTTCTGTTTCAACTTTAAAACAATTTATAAATGAAGGGGTATTCGAAGCAGGAACTATATTACCAAAAGTAAAAGCGGCTGTATCCTTTGTCGAAAAGAACCCAACATCGAAAGCTGTGATAACATCTCTTGAAAGTATAAAGGAAATTGGAGAGCGTGAGGTTGGTACAATTGTTACTTCGGATATATAATAAGGGGTATCAAAAAAGAGGGAATTAGAGTAATGGTTAAAGAAAAAATTGAAAGTGTTAGATCCTTAGAAAGGGGCTTTAAAATTCTAGAGTGTTTTACTGAACACGTAACGCTTTCGTTAACTGAAATATCACTATATACAGATTTGTCTGTTACTACGTGCAATCGACTAGTTAAAACGCTCGTTGACATGCAGTATTTGGAAAAAAATTTCCAAAAAAAATATACGCTGGGGCCTAAAATAAATACTTTTTTAGAATCTATGAATAGAAAAAATGATATTGTAGAAATTGCAAACGAATCTTTGATTAGATTAAAAAGTAAATTTAATGAGACAGCTAGTATGTATTTAGAGCAGAATGTAAATCGAGTGTGCGTTGCAAAAGTGGAAAGTTCACATGCTTTAAGAAGAACTGTTAAATTAGGAGAAGTATTGCCTTTAAATAGAGGGGCTGTAGGAGAAGTATTCTTGGCTTATATGTCACTAGAAAAAAAACTGAACTTGCTAAATAAAAATATAGTATATACAGACGATTTTCTAGAGAAAATTAGAAAGCAAGGTTACGCTATTAATGATGGAATTCAAGAACCAGGTGTTTATGCGATTGCGGCACCAGTTCTAGATACCGATAAGAATGTTTTAAGTGTAATTTCGATATCTGGGCCAAGTGATCGGATAAAGAAATACGAATCTGAATTAATAGTTGAAATTAAGAAAGAAGCCGAAAAATTAAGTAAGGAACTAATAAAGTATAATAAAGAGAACTGAATATTTATTCAGTTCTTTTTTTTATTCTAGAGTCCTAATTTCTAGCCCCCTTATCTTCTTTTTTTGTGCTAAAAGTGGTAGAATGGGTGAAAAGCCTTGAAGGAGGAATTTTATGACAAAGTATTTTAAAGGGTACACTTTAGTTGAAAAAAGAGACCTACCAGATATTCGTTCTGTAGGTTATTTGTACAA
>ERZ772930.294-NODE-294-length-17244-cov-3.3113_pt1 | contig 17244 bp, 15 predicted proteins | sample MGYA00511685_ERZ772930 | MGnify/ENA primary metagenome ERZ772930 (study PRJEB29015, sample SAMEA2738053) | human oral metagenome | biome: human oral; feature: human-associated habitat; material: saliva | place: China | collected 2226 ... | reverse complement strand
CAAGGATATAAAGAAGTATTATGGTAAAAATGACAATCTTGTAAAAGCTGTAGATGGTATATCAATAGATATAGAAAGTTCAAAGTTTACTGCAGTTATAGGGGCTAGTGGATCAGGCAAATCTACACTTTTGCATTGTATAGCAGGTCTAGATAGGCCTACCAGTGGCAATGTATTTTTAGACGATGTAGATATTTATACTTTAAATGTATAAAATACAAAAGGCCAACATCCATAGCTATAAGTTTGCTATGGATGTTGCCGCATAATTTAATAGATTTTATTGATTTAAATTATCACCAATGTTATTTGACATAGAGCCAAAATTATTCTAATATAATTATTCAACTGTTACTGACTTGGCAAGGTTTCTTGGCTTGTCAACGTCTAGTCCCTTCTTGCTAGATACCATTAAGGCAAGTATCTGCATTGGTATAACAGCCACTATAGGTGATAGGAGGTCATCTGTCTTAGGTATGTAGATAACTCTTTCAGCAACCTTTTCTACACCTGTGTTACCTTCCTGGGTAATCGCCACTACATAGGCACCTCTGGCCCTTACTTCTTCCATATTTGAGACCATTTTTTCATATAGGTCGTGCTGACTAGCTAGGGATATTACAGGAGTTCCATCTTCAATTAGGGCTATAGTACCGTGCTTCAACTCGCCGGCAGCAAAGGCCTCAGCATGAATATATGATACTTCCTTAAGTTTTAGAGAACCCTCCATTGCTAGGGCATAGTCTATACCCCTACCTAGGAAGAAGGCATTGTGCTTGTTTACTATATCGTCGGCAATTACTTCTACATCAGACATATTTTCAAGGACTGCCTCGATCTTTTCTGGTAGGTCAGTCATCTTCTTAATCATATCCATATAGTAGTCCTGGCTAATCTTGCCCATTTCTAGGGCGAAATTAAGGGCTATCATATATAGGGAAATGATCTGAGTAGTGTAGGCCTTAGTTGATGCTACAGCTATCTCTGGACCTGCCCAAGTATAGAATACATCATCAGCCTCTCTGGCTATTGATGAACCAACCACATTTGTTACGGCTAGGATCCTTGCCCCCTTAGACTTTGAGTCCCTAAGAACAGCCAAAGTATCTGCAGTTTCTCCAGACTGGCTAACTAGGATTACTAGGGAATGTTCGTCCACAAAGTTATCATTGTACCTAAATTCTGATGCTATGTCAGTAATTACTGGGAGACCCATTAACTTCTGCATAGCTGTCTTACCTAGGACACCTGCATGGTAGGCAGTACCACAGGCAACTATATAGATTCTGTTAATATTTTCTAGGTCTTCCTCAGTCATCTTTATACTATCAAGGACTATCTTTCCGTCCTTGTCTAGTCTTCTTTCAAGTGTTTCCTTGATACCTCTTGGCTGTTCGAATATTTCCTTTTCCATGAAACAAGAGTAGCCGCCCTTTTCAGCAGCCTCTATATCCCAGTCAACATGGTGAAGCTTCTTATCTACTAGTTGTCTGTCAGAGTTGTAAATCTTAATATCTCCACCCTTAATATGAACTACTTCTCCGTTATCAAGATAGTATATATCTCTTGTATATTTAAGTACGGCAGGGATGTCAGAAGCTATAAGGGCTTCACCATCGCCTACACCAGCAATTAGTGGACTGTCCTTCCTAACTGCTACCAATTCGTCCTTGTCATTTGCAGATATGACACCAAGAGCATAGGCACCCTTTAACCTAGCTATAGTTGCATATACTGCATCTAGTAGATTTCCTTCATAGTACTTGTCCAATAGGTGGGCAACTACCTCTGTATCAGTTTTTGATCTAAACTTTACCCCTTCAGCTTCAAGTTCAGCCCTTAGGTCAAGGTAGTTTTCAATGATACCATTGTGAACTACTGCCAAAGTACCAGCTTCGTTAAAGTGGGGATGGGCATTGGCGTCTGATGGCTCACCATGAGTGGCCCACCTAGTATGACCTATACCAACATGTCCCTCTATATTTTTTTCTTTTAAGCTATCTGAAAGTACAGCTAGCCTTCCTTGGAATTTCCTTATTTCAAGGCCATCTCCAGTGTTTACAGCAACACCGGCAGAATCATAGCCCCTATATTCCAGCTTAGCTAGACCATCCACAATGACGTCTGCTGCATTCTTCTTTCCAAAATAACCTACTATTCCACACATTCTATTACTTCCTCCTTAATTTTACTTATAAAGAAGAGCACTAGATGAAAAAATACTTTGTTACAGAATCACTCCTGTTTTTTATAAGTTTTCTATCGATGCTAGTTCACCGCAGGGCATCCGCCGAATTTTCGATAACCCTGTCCTCGTTAACTGTATTTCTACAGTCTGGCGCTAAGTGAAAGGGTGATTAGCATTATGCCAAGTTTTTATACCTGGGTGGAAATATTACTACTTACCATAAATGCCAATTTCACTTTTTATTAAAGACTCCTCTTTGGGCAACAGTTAGCCTACAAGACTTTATATCTCAACCTTTTTACAGGTGTATTTTTACATGATACTCCAGAAAAAAGGTGAAGTTTCATGCATGCTATCCTATGCCATACTACTATTTTACCATAAAAACTTAATTTAAACTGACTTATTTTTATATAAGGGGACTAAGAAAAGGAGGGGGACCAGGAGGGTCTTTGAAACAACTACTATATAGGTCATAAGTGTGGTATAATATATGCAGTATAATGCAGTGTAACCGAGCATAAATAAGTGTAAAGTAGCATATATAAGTACAAATAGGAAGATAAGAAAATATTTGGATAAGCTAGACGAGTATAGGTGCAAGAGGAAGGAAAAATATGGCAGATAAAAATATAATGCTTGTAGTGGCCTATGAGGGTACTAGGTATTGTGGTTGGCAAAGGCAACCAGACTCACTGGGTATACAGGGAGAGTTGGAATATGCCTGTATGCAGGCCTTTAATAAAAAGAATATAAGTATAACAGGGTCAGGTAGGACAGACGCAGGTGTCCATGCCCTAGGCCAGGTGGCAAACTTCACAGTGGATACCACTATACCAATAGACAAGATACCAGAGGTTTTAAACAACAGACTACCCAAGGATATAGCAGTCTTAAGGGCTCAAGAGGTCAAGCCTGGATTTCACGCTAGACACTCAGCCCACAAAAAGACCTATAGGTACCAGATCTACCCGTCTAGGCTTAGGAGTCCCTTTCTGAAGGACTTTGCCTACCAGGTCAAGTATGATTTGGATTTTGATAGGATGAAGACAGAGATAGGCCACCTAGTAGGCCAACATGATTTCAAGGGCTTTATGAGTAGTGGGTCAGATATCAAGTCGACAGTTAGGACCATATATAGGGCAGACATATATAAGGATGGAGACCTTATAATTATAGAGGTTGAGGGTAATGGCTTTCTTTACAATATGGTAAGGATAATAGCAGGAACTATGGTGGACATAGGCAGGGGGAAGATAAGAGAAAGCCTGAAAGATATTATAGGGTCTGGAATAAGGGGAAGGGCAGGACATACAGCTCCATCACAGGGTCTATTCCTCCTAGGTGTAGACTATCCCGAGGACCTGAAAAATATATAATTTTATCCTAAGGCTCGTATATCAAAAATGCAAGATTAGAGCCGTTTGAGTTTTTAAGTATAAGAGTAAAAATAAGGAATAAACCCAAGTTAAAAAATGATATATGGACCAAAAAGCCTAATTTTAAAAGGTTTAAAGGTCCATATTTTTATGCGATAAAACAATAAAGATAACTAGAAAAATGTTATAAAAATGAGATTTTTGAAATAAAAAATACAAAAAATTCATTTTTTGTATTGACAGATAGGCTTGATGGGTTTAGAATATAGATAATTTAAATCTAGCAAAGGAGGTTAGAGTAATGGCTAGGAAACTATTTATTCCCGGTCCAATAGACGTCATGCCTGATGTATTAGAAAAAATGGCGACGCCAATGATTGGTCACCGAGGAAAGGATGCGAGTGCTTTACAAGAAAGCGTTAGCAAGAAGCTACAAAAACTATTCTATACAGAAAGTGAGATACTATTATCCACATCGTCCGGTTCGGGCCTAATGGAAGGTGCTATCAGATCCTGCACATCCAGAAAGGCAGCTGTGTTCTCCTGTGGTGCATTTGGAGATAGATGGTATAAGATGGCAGTGACAAACAATGTCAAGGCAGACTTGTATAATGTGGATATGGGTAAGGCAATCACGCCGGAAATGGTAGAGACAGCTCTAGCAACCGGTCAGTATGATTTAATTGCAGTTCAGCACAACGAAACTTCTACTGGAATTACAAATCCGATTGAAGAAATAGCTGAAGTAGTAAACAAGTATAAAGATGTAATCTTTTGTGTAGATGCTGTAAGCTCAGCAGGCGGGGCAAAGATTGAGGTCGATAAACTAGGGATAGACATCCTGATAACATCAACTCAAAAAGCCTTGGGACTTCCTCCAGGAATGGCAATATGTACATTCTCTGAAAGGGCAATCAAGAGGGCTGAAACAGTAGAATTCAGAGGAACATACTTCGATTTACTAGCAATGTATAAGTATCTTAAGAAAAAGAATTATCAATACCCTTCAACACCTTCATTATCACATATGTTTGCGATGGACTATCAACTTGACAATATCTTAAAAGAGGGCTTGGACAAAAGGTTCAAGAGACATGAGGAAATGGCCAACTTAGTTAGGTCCTGGGCTCAAAAACACTTCGAATTATTCACTGACAAAAATCATTTATCAAACACACTAACAGTCATAAAGAACACTCAAAATATAAATATATCACAGTTAAATTCAAAATTAATGGAAAAAGGAATGCAGATAGCAAATGGCTATGGCGATTTAAAAGAAAAAACATTTAGAATATCTCATATGGGTGACTACCAGTTAGAAGATATTCAGTATCTTTTGGATACAATAGACGAAATTTTAGGCTTTTAATTAAAAAAGCATATTTGGAGTCCTAAATTTAATAATAATTATGGAATTTTTGACGAAAATTTGATTGGACTTTCAAAAAAGCTAGAGTAAAAACAAGAAATTTAAGTAAGTAGTAATAGATATGATTTAGTTCAGGGGGATAATAAGATGATGAAGATATTAGTTACAGATGGTATGGAAAGAAATGCAATAAATAATTTAGTAAATGAAGGTTTTGAAGTTGAAGAAAAGTTTTACGAAGAAGAAGTACTAAAGGAAAAGATAAAGGATGTTGACGTGATAGTTGTCAGGTCAGCAACTAAGATAAGAAAGAATATAATTGATGAGGCACTAAAAACAGGACGTTTGAAGTTGATCATCAGGGGTGGTGTAGGACTAGATAATATAGATGTTGCCTATGCAGAGGCTAAGGGCATCATGGTAAGAAATACACCAGGGGCAAGTACAAATGCAGTTGCAGAGCTAGTATTGTGTGAAATGCTGGTACTTGCAAGAAATGTAAAGATAGCTAACATAAAGCTAAACGATGGCAAGTGGGACAAGAAAAACCTAAAGGGTAGCGAAATACACGGCAAGACTCTTGGCCTGGTAGGATATGGTAGGATAGCCAGAAATATAGCAGAAAAGGCCCATATGCTAGGTATGAAGATTCTATACACAGACATTATGGAGTACCAGGATGCTAGAGAGGACTTTTGCTACACTGACCTAAAGAATATAATTGAGAGGGCAGACTATATAACAGTTCATACACCACTTACTGACCAGACAAAGAACCTATTTGGATGGCAAGAATTTGAAAAAATGAAGGATACAGCGTTTTTCCTAAACTGTGCCAGGGGCGGTATAGTAAATGAAAATGACCTCCTAAGGGCTATAAACGAGGGTCAGATAGCAGGGGCAGCCCTAGACTGCTTTGAAAATGAGCCTATGCCGATGACAGAATTGGTTACCCATCCAAGGGTAACAGTTACACCTCATATTGGGGCTGCTACTAAGGAAGCCCAGGAAAGAATTGGCTATGAAATAGCTGACATTATAGTAAATTACCGCAAGGAGGCCTAATATGGTTACACTGAGACCCTTTAGGGCATTAAGACCGGATGAAAAATATGTAGACAGGGTTGCAGCCCTACCCTATGACACAATGAATACCCAAGAGGCCAGGGTGATGGCCCAGGGCAACCCATATAACTACCTGAGGATAGACAGGGCAGAGATAGACCTTCCAGAGGGAACAGACATACATTCTGACCAGGTCTATGCCAAGGCAGGCCAGAACCTAAGGGCCTTTATAGATGAGGGAGTCTTTGTAAAAGAAGCTGAACCAGCCTTATATATATACAGGGAGGTCATGGATGGAAGGGCCCAGGTAGGTATAGTGGGATGTGTAGCTGTTGATGAAAGCCTAGATGGAACTATCAAAAAGCACGAGCATACTAAACCAGACAAGGTTGAGGACAGGACTAGGCACATAGAGGCCTGTCAGGCAAATACGGGGACAATACTCCTTACCTACAGGGATGATGCTAGGGTAGAGGCCATAATGGCCAATAAGATGTTAGAAAAGCCTATCTATGACTTCACCTCAGATGATGGGGTAGGCCATACAGTATGGAAGCTGGCTGGTGAGGAAATGGAAGCCATGGTTGAGGCCTTCAAGTATATAGACAACCTATATGTGGCAGATGGTCACCATAGGACTGCAGCTGCTGAGAATTATGCTGTAAAAATGAGGAAGGAAGTAGGAGACTACACTGGTCAAGAAGAATTTAATTATTATCTTGCCATGATAGCCCCTAAAAATAGCCTGTATGTAATGGACTACAATAGGGTGGTAGAAGACCTAAATGGATATGATTTTGATACATTTAGAAACCTGCTTACAAAGAACTTCCTCATAGACCAGGTAGATAAGGCCTATAAGCCAAGGGAAAAGTATGAATATGGCATGTATATAGATGGAGTCTGGTACAGACTTAAGGTCAAGGATGAAGTCATAGATACAATAAATAAAACAAGTAAAAATCTGGCCATCGACCTCCTAGATGTCAGCCTACTACACGACCTATTAATAGAGCCAATCCTGGGTATAGATGTGCCACAAAGGGACAAGAGGATAGACTTTATAGGTGGTATAAGGGGTCTAGGAGAAATAGAAAAGAGGGTTGAAGAAGGTATGAGACTAGGTTTTGCCCTATATCCAACAGGTATCGAAGAGCTAATGGCAGTAGCGGATATGGATGGGGTAATGCCGGCCAAGTCAACATGGTTTGAGCCAAAGGTCAGGTGTGGACTCTTTCTCCACATGATGGACTGATATATTAAATAAAAGGGAACTCCTCATAGGGATATTACATATTACATATATAGTAGAGAAAAGGAGTTCTCTTTTTGTGAAAAAAGGGCTTGTAAATAGGGGATAATTGGTAAAAATTTATCCCCTATTATCAGGTGAGATAAATCATATTATTGGTAAAAATCGACTACAAGGAAGAAGGTCAAGAAAAAATCATGAAAAACCTTGAATATTGGACGAAAAAACATTGACTTTTTACTTATATGGGAGTAAAATATATGAGAATGCGTTAATAAGTCCACGATGCCCCGGACTTTACATATATGCAATTGAAAATACGAATGAAAAGTTAAGGAGGGTCTTTATGAAGAGTTATATAGCTAAGCCAGCAGACGTTAAGAGAGACTGGTATATAGTTGATGCTGAAGGCAAGACATTAGGTCGTTTAGCAACTGAAATCGCAACAATATTAAGAGGAAAGAACAAGCCAACATTTACACCACATGTTGATGGTGGAGACTTTGTTATAGTAGTAAATGCTGAGAAGGTAGTACTTACAGGAAAGAAGCTTACTCAGAAATACTACAGATATCATACAGGTTATGTAGGTGGGTTAAAGGAAATATCTTATAAGGAAATGATGGAAAAGAAGCCAGAAGAAGTTGTAGCTCACGCAGTTAGCGGTATGCTTCCAAAGAACAAGCTTAGAGATAGAATGATGACTAGACTAAGAGTTTACAGAGGTGCTGAACATCCACATACAGCACAGAACCCACAGGTTTTAAACGTTAAGTAGGATATCGAGAGGAGGATTTGATTAATGGCTAATGTACAATATTACGGAACAGGAAGAAGAAAGCATTCTGTAGCTAGAGTTAGATTAGTAGCTGGAGAAGGTAACATAAAAGTAAACGGAAGAGACTTAGAAGAATACTTCAATTACGAAACTCTAATAAGAGACGTAAAGCAGCCTCTTGTTATAACTGGAAACGAAAACAAGTACGATGTAATCGTAACAGTTGAAGGTGGCGGATACACTGGACAGGCTGGTGCTATCAGACACGGTATCTCTAGAGCTTTGTTAAAGACAGAAGACGAAGTTAGAGGAACACTAAAGGCTGAAGGTTTCTTAACAAGAGACCCAAGAATGAAGGAAAGAAAGAAATACGGTCTTAAGGCTGCCAGAAGAGCACCTCAGTTTAGCAAAAGATAGAACTGTACAAATACAGATATTTCAAACCTCGGTATACAATGTATGCCGAGGTTTTTTATTAGGGACGTATCCCTGTTGAGCTCGCAAAGCGTGCAAAACAATTACGTTCGTATAAAGGTGTAGAAATACTAGAAGGTCATCTTATGCCAGACCATGCACATATGCTAGTAAGTATACCACCTAAAATTAGTGTATCACAATTTATGGGTTATCTCAAAGGAAAAAGTGCACTAATGATATTTGACAAACACGCAAACTTAAAATATAAATTTGGAAATAGGCATTTTTGGTCTGAAGGATACTATGTAAGTACAGTTGGATTGAATGAAGCAACTATAAAGAAGTATATTCAAGAACAGGAAAAACATGATATAGCCATTGATAAATTGAGTGTCAAAGAATATGAAGATCCCTTTAGGGATGGCAAGTAGTACAAATACCCTTTAAAGAGTGGCGACGAGTCAAAGGCCGAGCTTGAACAGAGTGAAAGCCAGCGTCTTTAGACGCTGGCCGATAACCTTTGGGCTTATAGCCCTTGTGCAAACCACCCGTTGGACGGGAGGTCATGATTTACAATAATATCGATTTACAACAATAATAGGATTAATCAAATGATTATAAATAAATATTTTTTACAAGCATTTATAGTATACTAGTTACTTTTTTTTACAAGAGAAAATAGAATAACGTAAAAAGCAATTATATTAGTAAAAAATGAAAACTGAAGTTCATTTAAACATAATACAGGGAATAAGCATAAAACTATTAGTATAAGTATTTTTTGTATAATATCAATGATTTTTATTTGTGTATCTTCTGATATAAAATTTCTTTCTACACCACAATAGACAGTATAGTAAAGAGAACAATAAATTAATACTGTCATTGCAATTAAAATTAAAAATGAATTAAAATTTTCAATTTTAAAGCTATTGATGATTTTTATAAATAATAAATTAGAGTTGCTTAGATAGATGTTATAGAAAAAGTTGATTGTACAGATTATAAACACTAACGTAAGTAAAATTCCAAAGAAAAAAATGTCGAATATAAAATGTTGTTTTGATTTTTTCATAATACTACTCCTTAAATTTAAAATAATTGTTGAGCATATTATATCATGTCAGAATAAAAAAAACTAGTGAAGTGTAGTTGCATAGATCAACTACATTTAAGGAATAATATCAGATTAAACTTGAGAAAAAGCATAGAGAGTACCTAATTATTAGGATTGATATCGTTTAGAGATATAAAGCTAAATATACACCCAGAAGAGATAACAAAAGAATGATTTTATAGATATTACAAACCTCGGATACAATGTATGCCGAGGTTTGTAATATTTTTACTTTCTATTTTTGATATTAGGTAAACGTGTTAGTTGTTCGTTATATGACATTATCATAAAAATTATAAATATGGCAGAAAAGATTGTTATACTAAATATTAACCAATAACTGGTATCTATTATTTTCTGAGTATATAAAGTAGTGAGAGCACCTAATAATCCTGCAAGGCATGTTGAAACGGTTGCATATACCATGTTATTTTGTATTTTTGTACTTATTTCAAATTGTTTTTTTGAGTTTTTTCATTGATGTATGAATGAAAAAGATTTAATGTAGAAATCTTTTCTTGTACAATTGTATTTCTTTGAAGCATTAATATGTTACATTTATTTATGTCATCATTATTTTTGCTATATATTTTATCATATGTAGGAGTACTAAGTGTATATTGATACAAATAATATAACTGTATTCCACGTATTGTAATTTCATAGCCATTGTTATATTCTTGTATAAATTTGTCTTTTATAAGTGAATCTATAGCAGAGAAAAAAATATCATCATTAAAAATATTAACTCCAAAAAACTGCTGGAAAGAGTTTCTATTTTTATATATTCCCTCATTCTTGTTATCACTAAATCCTGAGATTATTAATGAATTTAAAAGATCTATCATTGTTTTAATTTTATTAAATTGGCTAGTCTTATTTAGCATTTCTTCAAAGTCTGGACTAAATTCCTTTTTATTGTGTAATATTTCTTGTATTTGTAGATAATCTAATGGAAAAGAATCGCCCTCTTCTAAAATACTATTTTCTCTAAAAATTTTTTCGATTTCTTTGGACGCATTTTTCATGGAAGAAGTATCATTAATATTAAAAGATATATTACATTCATACATAAATTGTTCTAATTTCATACTAGCAGCCAAAATAAGCACTCTCCTTTTACAAATATTTTAAAAAATAAATTTTATCATAATTATAATATCACATTATAAAATTTTATGGAAGATAGTATCGAGAGCAAGTAATCTTATCCCATATTATTGGACAAACAAGCTTGGTCTCACAGAAAGATATTATATTGAAAGTATTAGAAAACCTTGACTTTTTGACGGTTTTAGAATATAATATATCGGACGTATAGTAAATTGTGTCTAATTTTAACACAATTTACTATATTAAGTTAAATTAGTAAATGATATATAAAATAATATAAATATCAATTTGGAGGTTAAAATGGAAGAAAATAACAGTAAAGAGATTATACTTACGCAGGAGGGTTACGATAAACTTGAAAGCGAATTAGAGCTATTAAAAACGACAAGAAGAAAAGAAGTAGCGGAAAGACTAAAGGTAGCTATATCATTTGGTGACCTTTCAGAAAATGCTGAGTATGACGAAGCAAAGAAGGAGCAGGCAGCTCTTGAAGAAAGAATCCTAAAGCTAGAAAATATGACTAGGGTAGCTGTAATAATAGATGAAAACAATGTAAACCTAGATATTATAACTATTGGTTCTATAGTTAAGATATACGATGAAGACTTTGATGAAGAACTAGAATACACTATAGTAGGTAGCGCAGAGGCGGACCCATATGATGGAAAGATTTCTAATGAATCTCCAGTTGGTAAGGCTCTATTAGGAAGGGCTAAGGGCGATGTAGTTGAAGTAACAGTGCCGGACGGAATAGCCAAGCTTAAGGTTGTAGATATAAAGAGATAATAGGGATAAGGGCCTAGAAGACCTGGTCAAGTTAGGTCAAATACAGGTATATAGGATTAAAGATAAGATATAATAGAGATACAAGTCAGTAGGAGGACATTATGGAAAATAATAAGCCAGAAAGTCAGGTAGAAAATTTAAGTGAGGTTCTACAGGTTAGGAGAGACAAGCTAAGTGAGCTTCAAAAGATGGGAAGAGACCCATTCAAGATAAGTAAGTACAATGTAACACATCATTCAAATGAAGTAATTGACCAGTATGATAGCCTAGAAGGGCAGAGGGTAAGCCTAGCAGGTCGTATCATGTCAAAGAGAATCATGGGTAAGGCGTCATTTATGCACCTGCAGGACCAGAATGGTAGGATCCAGGCCTATGTAAAGAGGGATGATATAGGTCTTGATGAATACAAGCTATTCAAGACATATGACATAGGTGATATAGTGGGTATAGAAGGATTTGTGTTCAAGACTAAGACAGAAGAGGTTTCTGTACACGTTGAAAAGCTAGTCCTACTATCTAAGTCACTACAGGTACTACCTGAAAAGTACCATGGTCTAAAGGATGTTGACCTAAGATACAGACAGAGATATGTAGATCTTATAGTTAACCCAGAGGTTAAGGATGCATTCCTTACTAGAACAAAGGCCCTAAAGGCCCTAAGAAGCTACCTTGATGAAAGAGGCTTCCTAGAAGTAGAAACTCCAATTCTAAATACAATTGCAGGTGGTGCAAATGCCAGACCATTTATTACCCACCACAATACACTTGATATACCTATGTACCTAAGAATTGCCAATGAATTGTACCTAAAGAGACTGATCGTTGGTGGATTTGACAAGGTATACGAAATGGGTAGGATGTTCAGGAACGAAGGTATGGACATGAAGCACAACCCAGAGTATACTGCTATAGAGCTATACCAGGCCTATGCAGACTATAAGGATATGATGGATATCACTGAAAATGTAATATCACATATGGCTGAGATTGCTACAGGTAGCATGAAGATAAACTACCAGGGCACTGAAATAGACTTTACACCACCATGGAAGAGAATGACTATGGAAGAATGCGTAAAGGAATATGCTGGTGTAGACTTCTCTGAAATCAACACTGATGAAGAGGCCTTAGCTATAGCTAGAGAAAAAGGTATAGAAATCACTCCAGGAATGAGAAGGGGTGAAGTAATCAATGCCTTCTTTGAAGAATTTGGTGAAGACAAGCTAATTCAGCCTACATTCATCACTCACCATCCAGTAGAGGTATCTCCTCTTGCTAAGAGAAATGTTGAGGATCCAAGAAGGACTGACAGATTTGAAGCCTTTGCAAATAAGTGGGAGCTTGCTAATGCGTTCTCAGAATTAAATGACCCTATCGACCAAAGGGGTAGGTTTGAAGACCAGGTAAGAAAGAGAGAGCTAGGTGATGATGAGGCTTGTGAAATGGATGAAGATTTCATAAATGCCCTAGAAGTAGGTCTTCCTCCAACAGGAGGACTAGGCATAGGTATAGACAGAGTTATCATGCTTCTTACAAACTCTACAACTATCAGGGACGTTTTACTATTCCCTACAATGAAGCCTTTAAGAGATGTTTCGTCAGAAGCTGATGAAGAGGCTGAAAAGAAGGAAGTGAAGATAGACCTATCTAAGGTAAAGGTAGAACCTTTATTTGAAGAAGATATAGACTTTGAAACTTTCTCTAAGTCAGACTTCAGAGTTGTTAAGGTATTGAAGTGTGAAGAAGTACCTAAGTCAAATAAGCTATTAAAGTTCACCCTAAATGATGGTTCTGGCCAGGAGAGGGTAATCCTATCAGGTATCAAGATGCACTACTCAGCGGAGGAACTAGTGGGTAAGACTCTAGTTGCTATCACTAACCTACCACCTAGGAAGATGATGGGGGTTGAGTCTTGCGGTATGTTGATATCAGCAGTGTGCGATTATGAGGGTGAGGAATTACTAAACCTTCTAATGGTAGATGATAAGATACCAGCAGGAGCAAAGTTATACTAGGCCAAGTCGGTGTATAAGTTAATATAATAAATGATATTTATTTTTCAAAAGATATTTTTTAGTTATTTAGAAGAGGAGGAAGGATAAGAGTGGATTTGATAAGGTACTTCTTTAGGACTAAGCCAGATTTAATTGAACCTATGAATGCATCTGTATTGATGCTTTTATCATTGGCTTCTTTTGCATTTGTAATTTTTTGTATAAAGAAGGACTATCCTATAAACAGGGTAAAGAGGGTCTTGCTAGTAGTATTTTTGATAGATATATGTATGAGGTATACTTGGTACTATGTGGGTAAGTATTCTGGCCTTACGGAATCGCTGCCACTATATCATTGTAGGGTTACGGCCTTGTTGAGTATTTACTACTTGATTACGTCTGATAGAAGGGTGGCGCCGGTGATTTATGTATGGGGTATCTTTGGTGGAATTTTGGCTTTGGCCCATCCGGGTATGGATCCGTTTAAGTTTCCACACTTCAGCAACACCTTCTTCTACTTTTACCATATAGCTATCCTTATGGCTGCCTATGTGGCATTTAAGGAGCATAGGGCCTATATTTTAAAATGTAAAAAGCAGGTTAGACTCTTTACCCTATTCTTTAATTTGAGTCTGTATGTCATAAACCTTGGACTACACTCAAACTATGGTTATATGGTTAAGTCTCCTATTTTTGCAGATAAATTTAGTGGGATGACCTTCTACTTCTTGATTGCAATTTTTGCCTATGACCTTTTAGTTCAAATAATTTACAAGATTACCGATATCAAGTATGGTGATGATGTAAATATGGAAGATATAGGTGTGGAGTAGGAGATTCCAAGAGTTTTTTCTATAGCTATGATTATTATATATAAACATAAAAAAGGACTGGCTAGTATTTAGCTCGGTCCTTTTTAATTGAATAATGTTTATATTGCTTTTCTATTTATATTGATGTTTTTTATTCCCTTATATATTACGCAAAGTATATAGTAGATTCCTATATAACCAATGGCTGGTAGTATTACCGCAACCAATTTTGCGAATGGAAGTATTCCTACGAGGGTAGCTGCTATAGCTATAAATATGGCAGCGGTCCTGTTCTTTTGCTTGTCCTCTGGATATATGAACTTACATAAGCTCCACATGGTTGCTGAGGATGATGAGAACATACCCAACAAGAGGATAACTGTAAATATGCTGGCCATAAGTGGGCTTACATGCTTTGCCAAGTGTAGGGTTGGTACATCTACCTTGGTTATGGTATCTACATTTAGAAGGATAGCTGTACTAAGTATAAGGACAGCTAGGGTTACCTCAGCGGCTCCCAACAGAGTACCGTACCTGGCTATTTTCAAGCTCTTACAAGAGGCCCCTAACTTTGAAAAGTAGGTACCTCCTGACGAAACTGCCAAGGAGAAATACAAAAAACCACTAAAGAACCACACAGGTGCAGCGTGGAAGCTACTTAGCTGGTACCTATAGAGTCCTATCCTTGAAAAGCTGTCATAGTCCTTAAAGATAACTATCGTACCTACCAAGAGGAAGAAGGCCACCAATATTGGCCCAATTTTTGACAGGACTTGGATGAACCTATCAAATCCAGCTAGGTAGGCGGTCAAGACTATTAGGGCCATAATACTTGAGCCCAGGTACCTGTTGATTCCATAGTGCTCCTGTAGCGTAGACCCTGTAGCTGATATTAGTATGCCCATCATAAAGAAGAGCATTATAGGCATTATAATAGAGTAGAGTTTACCTATTTTTTTGCCACAAAAGTATTCGTATTGTCTAAAATCTGGGTCTTCCCTATGTTGGTAGCCGGTTTCCATGATGACCCTGCCAGTAAAGGAAAAACCTATTAGTATAATTAAGATGACACCATAGCTGTAGTAGCCAAAGCTGGAAAAAAAGCTAAGTATTTCTCTGCCTGTCGCGAAGCCAGCTCCAATTATCCAGGCTACGAAGGCACCTGCAACCTTGGCTACCTGTCTAACGCTTATTTGGTCACCATCAATTTCACTTTTATTCATTGAAGAGCCCCCAATTTATACCTAAAGATATTTTTTTATGTATCTTTCTAGTCTATCTATACCTTCAAGGAAGTCATCCTCATGGCATGCATAGGATATTCTTACATAATCATCAGTACCAAAGGCCTTACCTGGTATGATGGCAACTCTTTCGTCATTTAGGAAGTCCTCGCAGAACTTAACCGAGAAGCTGTCCTCGTAAGGGTAGTTTTCCTTAACCCTTGATAGGTCTATAAATATATAGAAGGCTCCAGATGGCTTAATATATGAAATTCCATCAATCTTGTCTAGCCTGCTAGTGATTAACTGGCACCTACGCTTGTAGGTAGCTACCATTTCCTGCATATCTTCTTCGCATTCTAGTAGGGCACCAAGACCCATATACTGGGAAGTAAGGCAAGGATGAGATACTATATGACTCTGAATAGAGTTCATAGCCTTGGCTAGCTGAGTATTTGAAGCAGTATAGCCTAGACGAGTTCCTGTCATAGCTGCGCACTTGGCAAAACCATTTACTGTTATTGTTATATCCTTTATCTCTTCGCTTAGAGAAGCTACTGAAACAAAGCTATCATCAAACCTGATCTTTTCATATATTTCGTCAGCCATTATATAGATGCCCTTTTCTAGGCAGACACTAGCAATTTCTTCTAATTCTTCCTTAGTATATACAGCACCTGTAGGATTAGATGGATTAGTAAGTATTAATAGCCTAGTCTTGTCAGTTATGGCCCTAAGCAGATCATCCTTAGTCAGTTTGAAGTTATTTTCCTTAGAAGTCTTAACCTCAACTGGTACTGCATTTACAACCTTTACCATTTCAGAGTAGCTTACCCAGTATGGAAGTGGGAGAAGGACCTCGCTGCCTGGATCAGTAGTAACAAGTAGGACATTAGTAATTGAGTTTTTTGCCCCACTAGAAAGGACTATCTGGTCAGGAGTGTAGTCTATATGGTTTTCTCTCTTAAGTTTTTTGCATATTTCCTGTCTTAACTCAGGAATACCAGCAGGAAAGTCATACTTGGTTTTGTTGTCGTCCAAGGACTTCTTACCGTATTCCTTAGCCTTTTCTGGTATGTTGAAGTCTGGCTCACCTATACTAAGACTGATGACATCAATACCATTAGCCCTCATTTCCTTTACCTTAGAGCTGATACCTACAGTCACTGAAGGTGCAACATTGTCTAATCTTTTTGATAACATAAAATACCTCCTCAAAACTTTTTGTATTAATTAAAACCTGTTTCTATTGACAGTTAATTAGATTGATATATCTAATTATAATTCCAATATAAATGATATATTTATTTTATACCAATTAGAAAGATTTGTATATAATATAGGGCTAATATTTACATATATTAGAGGAGATTTATACATATAAGTAGGGAAGAAAATAAGACGAATATTATATATAGCAAACAGGGTTAAAAAAGTGTAATAAAAGTAAAAAAACGAACAATTTGTTTGGTGAATTTATTATAGTTTACGTAGCTGAAAAAAGTTCAAAAATTGTTCGAATTTTATTGACACTAAAGGGAAATGGTGATATAGTATTACTTGTCCTTGACATAACAAGTCAAAAGACAAGTAGGAGATTTTGTTTTTTCGATAAAAAAGAGTCTTCAAAAAGAGAAAAAAATACTTGACGGATTAGTCCAGAAATAGTATAATGAATAGGCTGTAAAAACAGCATAATGAACTTTGAAAATTGAACAGCAGGTTAATTCAATGAGTCCTTTTAGGAC
>ERZ772930.292-NODE-292-length-17335-cov-11.2436_pt1 | contig 17335 bp, 5 predicted proteins | sample MGYA00511685_ERZ772930 | MGnify/ENA primary metagenome ERZ772930 (study PRJEB29015, sample SAMEA2738053) | human oral metagenome | biome: human oral; feature: human-associated habitat; material: saliva | place: China | collected 2226 ... | reverse complement strand
CCCACGTGTACGTCGCCGCAGCCGAGGGTGAGCCGGCGTGGAACGTCGCCAAGGACGCCCTCGAGGCGGCCGGCATCGACGCTTCGCACCTGCACACGTTCACGGCTGCGTCGATGACCCTGGCGGGTACGAACATCGCCGAGGCCCCGGGAGCGTACACGTACACGGGCGAGGTCGGCGCGTCGGTCGACGTGACCGCGACGGTCGCCGGTGGCATTGCCGGGACGGCGCAGGTGCGCGCCGTGCAGATCGGATCGGATGGCACCGAGACGCTCGTGCGCGACTGGACGACGGTGAGCGACAACGGAGACCGTGCCGCGGCTTCCTCGGTGACCTTCCCGTGGACCCCGTCGGCCGCTGACGTGAGCCTGCGCGTCCAGGTGCGCGACGCCTCGTACCTGACGGTCACTACCATGGTGACGCTGCCGGGCACCCCGGACCCCACTCCTACGCCGACCCCGGACCCGACGCCTGCACCGCAGCCGACACCGGACCCGACGCCTGCACCGCAGCCGACTCCGGACCCGACGCCTGCGCCGGCTCCCACTCCGACTCCGGCGCCTGAGCCCGAACCTGCTCCTGCTCCGCAGGGTGGCCAGTGGGTGAGCGACTCTGTCGGCTGGTGGTACCGGTACGCGGATGGTTCCTACCCGGCTGGCCAGACGGTGCAGATCGGAGGCTCCACGTACCGCTTTGGTGCGGATGGCTACATGCGCACCGGCTGGGCGAGCGAGGACGGCGCGTGGTACTTCCACGATGCGTCGGGCGCTCAGGCGAGTGGTTGGGTGAAGGATGGTTCGTCCTGGTACTACCTGAACCCGGCGACCGGACAGATGGTGACGGGATGGATCCTCGATGGGTCGACCTGGTATTACCTGACGCCCGGAAGTGGCGTGATGGCTACCGGTTGGGTCAAGGATGGCTCGTCTTGGTACTACATGGCCCCCAGTGGCGCGCTGACCACCGGCTGGCTGAAGGATGGCGGCTCCTGGTACTACCTGAGCACCGACTCCGGTGCGATGTACACGGGTGGCCACTGGATCGGTTGGAAGTGGTACTACTTCAACGAGTCGGGACAGCTCGTCGGCTGACCTGATAGCGACGCTCCCTGCGCCCGCGCCCCCGGAGAATCTCCGGGGGCGCGTGGCGATATGAAAGAAAATGCCCCAAAGACTTACGGAAAAACCTGTGTGCGTATATCGTTGGAACGTGGCCGCGTAGTCGCGGCTCACACCTATCCTTGACACACGTGAAACCCAAGGGGAGACAACGATGTCCCAACGAACATTGAAGGCGCTGGCGCTCGCCGTGGCCGGTGCTCTAGCTTTCACCATTGTCGGTGTCCCAGCGGCCAATGGTGCCGCTACTGAAGACATCGATCCGGTCGGTTACCGCTCAGCGGAATGCACGATCTCACCCCAAGCGTACCCCGATCCGCCTTTGCGACTACAGCCACACAGTACGGCACTGGCCCCGGGGCAGAGCATCGCCGTCGAGCCTGTCGGTTATGACATATGGACATATGACAGAGCTCGTTCCTATCTCACCTGGGAGTCCTATCTCACCTGGGAGTCTACGAACGAATCCGTGGCGACCGTGGATCCGAACGGTGTCATCACCGCCCTTACCCCGGGCGATGCGCAGGTAACCGCGATCCGCGGCCCGCGGGATCTTGGCACAACAGACACTGTCCGCGTCCAGGTCCGTTCCGTGTCCGAGGAGACTGGGATCGAGCTGCCAGAATCCACGTTGACGGTCGCAGGTGGACGGCAACTGCTCGTCAACGCGCTTTTAGCCCCTTCACTTCAAGGGAGTCAGGTGTCTTGGGCACTTGACTCTTCCTCGGTGGGGACGCTGACTACCGGCTCGGATCGGCCGACCGCCACGGTACATGCCACGCGTGGGCCAGCGAGCGCGACGCTGACGGCTACCGTGACGACCCCAGCGGGTGAGGTCAAAGTCGCCTCGACCGTGATTGACGTGCGTCCCTCTTCGACAGATGACTATGTGATTTCGGATGGCGTCCTCACTAAGTACACGGGTGAGGCGACGGACATTGCGATCCCTGACGGCGTGACCGTGATCGGCAAAAATGCCTTCGTGGGAACGTACGTTGAACACGTCTGGGTTCCCGCTAGCGTTCAGGTGGTGGAAGAGCGCGCATTCAGCGGTTCCGGACTGAGAACGATCACGTTCCAGGATGACGATCAACATCCGTCCCAGCTGAAGCGCATCGAGGGCAGCGTATTCAGGTATACGAGGGTTGAGGCCCTCGCTCTGCCTCGCTCGGTCGAGCAGCTTGAACAGGGCGCGCTTAGGGACATGGAGTTTCTGAAGTCCCTTCATGTTGGGCCCAAAGTTGAAATGGGTTCGCTGAGCAATGATCATTACGCATTCAGCTGCCTGTCCCACGTGGAGGTGGATGCGGATAATCCGAACTACGAGACTGTCAACGGTGTCCTCTACACGAAGGACCATAAGCACTTAGTTCTTTTCCCGACACGCATGGATATCGGTAGCTCCTATGCGGTTTTGGAGGGAACCCAGGAAATAGACGATTACGCCCTTGTGGACACGAATCTCTCCTCTATCACTCTGCCTTCCACACTGCTTTCCATCGGTCGGGCGGGCATGGCGGGAAACCATTTTCTGACGAGCATCGATTTGCCCGATGGGTTGACAACCATCGGAGACTTTGCGTTTCAGGGCTGCTCCAAGTTGAATAACATTGTCATTCCCGACTCTCTACAGGTCGCCAACGGCTTTGGTGATCTGAGGGCGGAAACCCTTGTGTTTGGGACGCAGATCAAGGAAATGATGACATGGGATTCGTTTGAGCGACAAACTCCTCACCTCGTCGTGCGAGGCGGTGTCAATGGGTTGTTTGAGCACGACGGGACTGCAGGTGGCAACCGTGGAGAGAGCGCTTTCTTCGGTGAGGGAATGACGAGTATTTCCTATTCGGATGTCATGCCACGCTTCGTCATCCTCCCGTCGACCCTTACGACTTTTCGCCTTGATCGCAACGGGAACCGGGAATTCCGAGGCGACACACACGTCTATGTGGCGGGAACCGAAGGCTCCCAGGCATGGACGGTCGCGAAGGACTCAATGGTAGCCGCGGGTTACGACGTGTCGCAGTTGCATTCCTTTGTTCCTGCGTCACTGACGCTGTCTGGTTCAGGCGTTGCCGAGGCCGACCGGGGCTATGCGCTCAAGGCACAAGTGGGTGCGTCTGCGATCGTGACAGCTACCGTGGCGGGCGGTGTTCCGAGTGGGCGACAGGTGCGAGTCGTGCAGATCGGTGCAGACGGTCATGAGTCGGTCCTTCAGGATTGGAGCGACATGTCGCAGGATGATGGGGCGGACTCCGCCTCAATGGGCATTACGGTCACGCCTTCCAGTGAAGATATCCACCTGCGAGTCGATGCGCGCGATGCCTCGTACCTGGTGACTTCGACGAACCTGGCGATAATCGGAACTCCAGTGCCCACTCCGGATCCAACGCCGACGCCTGCACCCACTTCGGATCCAACGCCTGCACCCACCCCGGACCCGACGCCTGCACCCACCCCGGATCCGACGCCGACGCCTGCACCCACTTCGGATCCAACGCCCGCGCCCACTCCGGATCCGACGCCGACGCCTGCACCCACTTCGGATCCAACGCCTGCGCCGACCCCGGATCCGACGCCTGCACCCACTCCGGATCCGACGCCGACGCCTGAGCCCACCCCGGATCCGACGCCTGAGCCCACCCCGGCTCCTGCCCCGCGGGGCGGTGCGTGGATCAGTGATTCGGTCGGCTGGTGGTACCGGTATGCGGATGGGACCTACCCGGCTGGCCAGACGGTGCAGATCGGAGGCTCCACGTACCGCTTTGGTGCGGATGGCTACATGCGCACCGGCTGGGCGAGCGAGGACGGCGCGTGGTACTTCCACGATGCGTCGGGCGCTCAGGCGAGTGGTTGGGTGAAGGATGGTTCGTCCTGGTACTACCTGAACCCGGCGACCGGACAGATGGTGACGGGATGGATCCTCGATGGGTCGACCTGGTATTACCTGACGCCCGGAAGTGGCGTGATGGCTACCGGTTGGGTCAAGGATGGCTCGACGTGGTATTACCTGAGGTCCAGTGGTGCGATGGCGACCGGTTGGGTCAAGGATGGCTCGACGTGGTATTACCTGATGTCTAGCGGTGCGATGGCGACCGGTTGGGTCAAGGATGGCTCGACCTGGTACTACCTGAGGTCTAGCGGCGCGATGGCCACGGGTTGGCTGATGGATGGTGGTTCCTGGTACTACCTGAGCACCGACTCGGGCGCGATGTACACCGGCGGTCACTGGATCGGCTGGAAGTGGTACAACTTCGCTGATTCGGGACGCCTCATGAGCTGACGTCTTGCGAGGCACTGAGCTCGGAGAATATGCGCCCGCGCCCCCGGACACTGTGTCCGGGGGCGCGAGCCTTTGTTCGACCAGTAGGTCGGGACCGTCGTGCTACGGCTTTGCGCGCGCTCGCTTGTAGGGGCGCATATGGCACAAATCTTGGCTGTTGGTTGATTTGTCAGATGTGGTGGAAAGATGTTATGCAACCCTAGAAAAAACGGGTGATATGCGGCTGTATCGTCGCCTGTGGGTGCTCCCTGTGATTCCGGATTGATGCATGGTACTACGTACAAAGATGCCGCCTTGTCAATTGACACATGCTGAGAAGGAGTGTCTCAGGGGGTATTCAAAAACCCTATTGAGAGTTATGTTTGACACGAGGGGCCGTGATCGCAACGCGGAGCCTTCACTTACCAACTGTCAATAGAGGGGGTCACAGATGTCCCATCGAAAGTCAACGGTTCTGGCGTTCGCGCTCGCCAGCGCCCTGTCCCTGACCGTGGTCAGCGTGCCAGCCGCATTCGCGGCAGACGCAGGCGCCGCAGGTCGGGCCCATGCAGCCGCCCCGCTGCACGCCAATGCCGATGGGTTCACCGTCGATGCCGACGGTGTGCTCGTGTCGTACACGGGCACTGCAACGGATGTTCGCATCCCTGACGGTGTCACCGAGATCGCTACGAGCGCCTTTAATGACGCGAGTCTGACGAGCGTGTGGATCCCCGCGAGCGTGCGCGCAATCGATGACTATGTTTTTTCAGGCCAGCCGCTCACCCAGGTCACCTTCCAGGATGACGACGCCCATCCCTCGCAGCTGGAGACGATCGGGGACCGTGCCTTCGCGAACACGGCGCTCGAGCACATCACTCTGCCGCGATCTCTCACGATGGCAGGCCTGGAGACCTTCAGCGACATGGCGAAGTTGCGCTCCGTCCACGTCGGTCCGAACGTGGTGGCCCAGGGCCTGTTCGCGGCATTTGCGCGTACCCCACTCTTGGAAAGCATTGAGGTTGACGCGGCCAACCCGAACTATCAGAGTGTTGACGGCGTTCTGTAAACGAAGGGCCTGACGCACCTGGCGACCTACCCGGAGGCGAAGAACGCCGGCGGTCACTACACGGTCGCCGAGGGGGCCACGACGATTGACGAGGGAGCCTTCACGTCTGCGCAGATCGCCTCCGTGACCCTGCCTTCGAGCCTGCGCCGCGTCGAAAAGGCGGCCTTCGTGCGTTCGCAGATCACCTCCCTGTCCCTGCCCGACGGCTTCGAATCCATGGACAACATGGCGTTCTGGTACATGCCCAAACTGGAGCGCGTCGACCTGGGCGGCACGAAGCTCCTGCCGGACAGCGCCTTCCGCTACGATAAGGCGCTCACCGAGGTGAACTTCCGCCCCGACCTGAACCGCCTCACCAGGGTCGGTGACTACGCGTTCGAGGACGCGCCGATCGCCTCGGTCACGCTGCCCGAATCGGTGACGAGTGTCGGCAAGTTTGCCTTCTCCGGCAACAGCTCACTGACCCACGTTCACCTGGACTCGGGCCTGACCTCCATCGGGGAAGGTGCGTTCGTCGGGGCGACGTCCCTGGCCTCGCTGGACGTCGCACCCGCCAATCCCGTCTACTCGGTGGACGGCGGCGTCCTATACCAGAAGTCCATTGGGGGCAAGATCCTCGTCCTGTCTCTGCCCACGAACGGGGCCACCGAATTCACGGTTCCCGACGGCACGGTCGCCCTCGCTGACTACGCCTTCTCGAACAACACGTCCCTGCGCCGCGTCGTCCTCCCCGAGGGCCTGACAAGCATCGGCTATGGCGCCTTCGATGGCTGCGATAACCTCACCGACATCGTCATCCCCGACTCGGTGACCGTAGCCCGAGGCCTGGTCAACAACGGCCTGGACACCGTCGAGCTGGGCTCGCAGGTCACGGAACTGTGGATGACCCCGCGCGACACCGCCACCCCGCGCCACATCATCGTGCGCGGCGGCAACGACGGCGAGTTCTACTACGAGGGCAAGGCCTCCAACGGCCGCCCCGACAGCGCCTACTTCGGCGAGGGGATGACCAGCTTCACCTTCTGGTTCGACACGCCCCGCGTTCTGGTCCTGCCCTCGACCGTGGAGGACATCAAGCTCGCCGCCGACATGGCCGATGACCTCAAGGCGAACACCGAAATCTACGTCGCCGCCCCCAAGGGATCGAAGGCGTGGACGCTGACCGAGGCGGCCATGAAGGAGGCTGGCTACAACACGGCGGCCCTCTTCGAGTACACCCGCCCGCAGGTCGCGGTGTCGGGCAGCGGAATCAACGAGGCCGGCCCCGGGTACACGCTCGCGACCTCCGTGGGCACGCCGACGACGGTGAACGTCTCCGCGCAGGGCGGTACCCTGGGTGGACGCCAGATGCGCGTGGTGCAGATCGACGCCGACGGCACTGAAACTGTTCTGCAGGATTGGGACTCGATGCAGGGCAGCTCGGACGAGAGCTCGTCCACCTCCTCCTACACCTGGACCCCGACCAGCGCCGACGCCTCCCTGCGCCTCGACGTGCGCCAGGATCCCCATGTCGTTACCTCGGTGGCCGTGACCGTCAAGGCTTCCTCCGACTCCGCTCCCGCTCAGGGCACGTGGACGTGGAGCGCTCGCGGATGGTCCTACCGCTACGCCGACGGCACGTTCCCGACCAATACCAGCAAGACCATCGACGGCCAGGTCTACCGCTTCGACGGGCGCGGCTACATGCGCACCGGCTGGGTCTTCGAGCAGGGCTCCTGGTACTACCACACGAGCTCTGGCGCGCAGGCTACCGGTTGGGTTCTCGATGGGGGCTCCTGGTACTACCTGAATCCGGGCACCGGCCAGATGGTGACGGGATGGATCACGGATGGCTCGCACTCGTACTACCTGAACCCAGCCAACGGAAAGATGAAGACCGGCTGGCTCAAGGACGGCGACTCCTGGTACTACCTGAAGCCCGGCAGTGGCCAGATGGCGACCGGCCGCGTCTGGATTGGGTGGAGGTACTACCGCTTCTCCGAGAGTGGCCAGCTGATCCGGTGAATCACGACGTAGGCGAGTGAGCCTCGCTCCGTCCGCACCCTCGGAGTGTTGCCGGGGGCGCGGGCCCGAGGGGGAGGGGGTGGAGGCGCCCCGGGTGTGGTGTATGGAAGCTCGAATGCACACTCCCAGGCAATTCTCAGCTTGCCTCTGGTCTGTGATCAGGTTGGCTCTCTACAGTAGGGGTACACAAGGCAATTGAGAGCGGGCCACAGGGGCCCGCTTGCGCCGACGAGATGCATCATGAGGAGTCATCTGGGAGAACTCGCACTGTGTTGATGGGATATGCCGAGGGGTCGACCGCAAGGTCGGCCCCTCGGCATCTTCGCGTCTCCTTCGCGAGTTCACCGAGTGGGGCGTGTGCCTTTCGGCAAATCAGTGCGGCCTGACGCGGTGCTGACCAGAGGTGTGATACTCGTTCTCGCGGCGATGTGGGCAGTGGTCGGATTTCCCTTCACTGTCGGCTCTGGGCGTGGTCGATTGCGCCATATCGCGCCAAATAACGCGAGGGATAGTGTTGACAGGTCGTGTGAAAAAGATGAAAAAACGGTGTCGGGGGGAGGGGCATGCGCTACCCTGACCGTAGGGTGAGCCGATGTCAGGAGCCCCTTGTGTCCAACTGTTAAGAAAGTGAGCCGCAGTTGTCTCGTCGTTGTTTGTCGGCACTGTCATTGATCACGACCGGTGCCCTCGCTCTCACCGCCGCCAGCGTGCCGGCCGCCTTTGCGGTCGATGCGAATGGCGCCCGTGTCTCGTCAGCAAACCAGGCGGCGGACGACTCCGCGGTCACCATCATTGTTCGGCTCGCGCAGGAGGGCGGCGACCAGGACTCCCGCTACGCCGAGGCGAAGAAGCGCATCGGCGATGCCGTGGCCCAGGCCAGGCCGGGTGCGACCATCCGGGACGTGCGGGACTATCACCACGTCTTCCAGGGCTTCGCAATCAAGGCGCCGTCATCGACTCTGGCGGCCATCAAGGCTACGCCCGGCGTTGTGGGTGCCTTCGTGGAGGGCCGCCATGCGCTGGTGAACGACATTGACTTTTGGGGGATCCACGGCGGCGAGGACTCCGATGATTCCCCCGCCCTTGGGTCGGCCTCGCGGATGACGCGGGCAAGCCTGAGCGCCCTGGCGGGTGCGGGGCAGGTCGTTGAAGTCATCGACACCCGCTTCGATACCTCGCATGAGGCCTTCTCGGGCCAGATGGATGCTGCCACGTTGCGCTTAACGAAGGACGGGGCGGAGTCTCTCGTCTCCGGGCTGGGTGCGGGCCGGGGTGGTGCGTGGGTCAGCGACAAGATTCCCTTCGCCTATGACTACGGGGACGGCGACGCGGACGTCATCGGCTCAGGTGAGGATGGGCGCGAAACCTGGGGGGCCTACACCCAGGGGACACACGTCGCCGCCCTCGCTGCCGCGAACGGAAGCGCATTCACAGGTGCGGCCCCCGGCGCTCAGCTCATCGTCGCGAAGGTAACGGAGGATGGGCGGGAAACCGCAACCGACTCTGCCCTCCTGGCGGCTCTCGACGACGCGGCTGTTCTGGCACCCGACGTCCTGACCGTGTCCTTCGCGACCATCGAGGGGATGAGCTCCGATTCGGAGGCGCTGTACGCGCACGTGTACCAGAACCTGAGCGCTGCGGGCATCACGGTGAATGCACCCGCCGGCAACGAGGGGGGTACCGGCTACGCGAGCGACCCGGATAATGGCATGCTTGCCTTCCCCGCCTCGTACTCTTCTACGCTGGCGGTTGCCTCCGTGAACGAGCAGAAGATCATGGGCGCCGTGACCTTCGGCGATAGGCGTATCGGCTACCGCACCATCACGAGGATGAACCAGGGCGAGGCGCCCGGCTTCGAGAGCCTCGGCGAGGGAACCTACCGTGTCGTGTACGCGGGAAACGGCACGGCGGCGGACCTGGAGAAGTACCTCGGGTCGAACTATGGGGACCTGTCGCGCACGATCATCCTGGAAGACTGGGGCGGCACCGACGACAGGGGGCGTGCCGTTGAGCTCAAGCACCAGCTAAGGAACCTGAAGTCGCTCACGAGCAAGCCAGCCGGTCTCATGGTCGCTCATGTGACGGACACGAGCACCCCCAAGAAGGCGGATGTCAATCGCTGGTTCAGCGTGCGTGCGGGAACCATCACGAAGTCTGATGGAGAGGCCCTGCGCGAGGCGATTGCGGCCTCCGAGTCCGGCTACGTCGAGGTCACCGTGAGCCGCTCGGCGACGCTCGCTGTGCCCGCCACCGTTGAGGTCTCCGAGTTCTCATCCTCGGGAGCCACCTCCGACCTGCGCCTGAAGCCCGAGCTTGCAGCGCCCGGCGGTCGGGTCCTGTCCGCCACGCCTGGCAATAATTACGACCGTCAGCCCGGAACCGCGCAGGCGGCGGGCCAAGTCGCGGGCATCGCAACCCTCGTGCGTCAGCGCATGGCGACCGACCCGGCCTTCGCGGGCACGAGTGCGGCCGAGAAGAGCGCGTTGGTCTCGAACTTCCTGATGGGCACCGCCCGCCCGCTCGTGGACGCGACCCGAAACGACGGGACCTTCTACTCGCCGCGTCGCGTCGGAGCTGGCCTCGTGGATGCGCTGGCGGCCACGACCTCGCCCGTGTATCCGACCGTGGTGGGAGCCCCAGACCCATCCCGCCCGAAGGCTGACCTGGGGGATGGTACCCAGGGCTGGACCTTCCAGGTGAGCCTGACCAACGTCTCCGACACGGCTCGCACCTACAGGGTCGCAGGCCAGGCCCTGTCCGAGGACGTTGAGAGCGGTCTGTTCACGCAGCATTCCACCAACTGGGCGGGGGCGGGCATCGACCTGACGTTCTCCGCCGACACGGTGACCGTGCCCGCCTCCTCCAGCGCCACGGTGACCGTCACGGTGACCCCTCAGGACGCATTCGCTTCCCACGCGAACGCAACAACGCCGAACGGCACCTTCATCGACGGGGCAGTGACCTTCACAAGCACCGACGGGCAACCCGACCTGACCGTCCCCTACATGGGTTTCTACGGCTCGTGGGGAGCGGCGAATGTCTTCGATCAGCAGTGGCCGAACAACCACAAGGTCGGTTACGGGTCGACGGTCGCGCACGGCGTCATGCCCTTCGGCCAGAGCAACCCCTTCCAGCAGGAGGATGCGCGGATGGCGGACGGGATCGACCCCGACCGTGTCGTCATCTCGCGTTCCACGCAGGAGCAGGCCCGGCGCAGCATCGGCACGGAAACGGTGCTTTTGCGCGCTGTCCCTTCGCTGACCTTCACCCTGACGAACGAGGCCGGCGACGCCCTGCGCAGCTACACGTGCGACCGCTCGGATAAGTCCGTCTACGACGAGCACTGGCGCGCCTCGCACAACGTCGAATTCATGTCGCCCGGTTGTCAGCCTCGCTTCGACGGCTACGATGCCGACGGCAATGAGCTGCCGGATGGACGCTACACGGTGACCATCGAGGCGCCCAACTACGGTCCCTCGTCCCGGACCCATCAGACCAGCTACAGCTTCTGGTTGGACACGGTGGCCCCCATGGTCTCGAACGTGTCCATCGCGGGTGAGGGGAATGCGCGCACCCTCTCCTTCGACCTGACCGATTCCTCGCCGATCGCAGGCTATGGTTTCTCTTCTGCCCAGGATGGCGAGCTCACGCTGTGGCGCGTTGAAGATGCTCCGAACGTGCGCGCAGACGATGGCCTGTTCCATCAGCACTACGAGGTTCGTCTCTCGGAGGTGGCGCAGGCTCTGGGTGAGGAGCCCGCGACCCTCTACCTGCAGGCGTGGGATTGGCCGGCGAACAAGGGGAGTGCCGCGGTCGTAGTGACCCCCGTTTCGATGACGTCGCTGTCGGTGTCGCCTCAGGCGGCCACGATGATGATCGGGGAAACCGTGACGGTGCGCGCCGCCCATCGCCCTGACGACGCGAATGTGACCGACGTGGTCTGGTCCTCGTCGAACGAGGCCGTGGCGACGGTTGGCCAGGACGGTGTCATCAGCGCGGTGGGCGCCGGCGAAGCCACTATTACGGTGTCCGACCCGACCCAGCCATCGGTCAGTGCGGCCGTCACTATTCGTGTGAGTGCTCCTGCTCCCGCGCACAAGGCGGGCACCTGGTTGTGGGATATTCATGGCTGGTGGTACCAGTTTGAGGACGGCAGCTACCCCTCGGATACGACTCTCGAGCTCGATGGGGTGACGTACCGTTTGGATGAAAATGGCTATATGCGCACCGGATGGGTGAGCGAGCGGGGGGTGTGGTACTACCACCATGTGTCCGGCGCCCAGGCCAAGGGGTGGGTGCTTGATGGCCTGCACTGGTACTACATGGATCCCGACACCGGAGCCATGGTGACGGGCTGGCTGCAGGTGGGCGGCACCTGGTACTACCTGTCCCCCTCCAACGGAGCAATGGTGACGGGCTGGTTTAAGGACGGCGATCACTGGTTCTACCTGCATCACGGCAGCGGCGCGATGGCCACCGGTTGGGTACGCATCTACCTGAAGTGGTATCAGTTCAACGACGCTGGTCAGTTGGTCGGCTAGCCCCCGTATCGAGGTCTGAACGTCGCGCCGAGGCCCGCGCCTCCCGGTCAGTTTTCGGGAGGGGCGGGCCTTCGTCTGCGTCGAGGTGTGCGATGAGTGGGGCGCATTGTCGGACTCGTGGACAGCGACTGGGGAGGCTGAGCGACAGGGCGGTTAGTCCTTCCCTTGCTATTGCAGTAAAAAGCTGGGCACAGTGGCAGTTTGTCATATGAATTCAGGCAATAGACTATTGACAGATGGTGAGAAAAATTCGAGAAAACCATCCTTGTATGGACGATCCCGGGTTACTCTTAAACGAGGGAGATACGCGACGATGCGCATCCCTATCGACCAGCTGTGAAGAGAGTGAGCCGCAGATGAACCACCGTCGATTGTCGGCACTGGCGCTTATTGCGACCGGTGCCCTTGCTATCACCACCATGACGACGCCGCCCTCGGTCGCGGCCGACGCGGACCGGGCCGATTCCTCCTCGACCAGCGAAACGGCGGAGGACTATCAGGCCACCGTCATCGTCCGGCTCGACGCGGATAGCGTCGGCCAGGATCGCGCGGCCGCGTACCGTGATGCGAAGGCGCGCATCGCCGAGGCTGTGGCACAGGCGTCCGCGGGCGCCGCCATCGAGGACGTGCGGGACTATCACCATGCGTTCGAGGGCTTCGCGATCAAGGCCCCCGCGTCCGCCCTCACAGCTCTCAAGAGTGTGCCGGGTGTCGCCGATGCGTTCGTTGAGGCGTCGCGTCTGCCTGTCTTCTATCCCGAATATTCAAGGATCACTAACGAGACAATCACTGATCCTGCGGCGAAGACACGCGCCGATCAGGTGGCGGGCCAGGGGCGTGGGCGCGTCATCGAGGTCCTCGATTCGAGTTTCGATACCTCGATCGATGCCTTTGCGGGGAGCATGGACGCCGCCTCGCTGCGCCTGACGAAAGAGGATAGTGTCCCCCTCATCTCTCAGCTGGATGCCGGTCGGGGTGGTGCGTGGGTTAGCGACAAGATTCCTTTTGCCTACGACTACGCTGACCGCGACACGGATCTGTACACCGAGTACCAGTACGGGGCGGAGGAGTTTACGGTGCACGCGCACGGTACTCGCATGGCGGCGCTCGCTGCCGCGAATGGGGAGACGTATCGGGGCGCTGCTCCGCAGGCTCAGCTCATTGTTGCGAAGGTTGTCTCCGATAAGGCGTGGGGCGCGCGCGACAGCGACCTGCTGGCAGCCTTGGATGATGCGATGGTTATCAAGCCTGATGTTGTCTGCGTGGCTTTCATGGCAAACCGTGATCTCAGTGGCAACGCGTCGGCGCTGTATGAGCAGGTCTTTGACAGGCTCGCTAGCGTGGGAGTGAGCGTTGACGCGCCCGTGGGGGACAGTGGGCGCTCAGAGTGGCGAACGAGCGAGCGTGATCTGGGCGCCGTTGGTGCTCCGGCCTCGTACTCCTCCGTGCTGGCAGTTGCAGGGGTTGGCCTCACTATCGCCGACGGAAAGGAAGGGTTTGTCCCGTTTGGGGCCTCCGCGTGGGGGCCGACTCCAGATATGAAGCTCAAGCCTGAGATCGCCGCCCCCGGATCGGATGTCAGGTCTGCCATCCCGGGAAACGAATACCGTGACATGGATGGGACGGGCGAGGCGTCGGCTCAGGTTGCGGGCATTGCGGCTCTTGTTCGTCAGCGTCTGGCGAGCGATCCGATGACTGCGTCGATGAGTGAGGCGGAGCGCAGTGCGCTGGTGACTAACTTCCTGATGGGAACTGCTCACCCGATCGTGGATCTGCGGGCGAAGGACGGGGCCTACTGGTCCCCGCGCTGGGTCGGGGCTGGCATGGTGGACGCGCTGGCCGCCACGACCTCGTCCGTGTACCCGAGCGTCGTGGGCGCTGCGGATCCGTCGCGTCCCAAGGCTGAGCTGGGTGAGAGTAGCAGTGGGTGGGCCTTCCAGGTGCGGCTGACCAATCTTTCCGACACCCCCCATACCTACACGCTCGGCGGGCAGGCGCTTTCTGAGGGCGTGTTTGATCTGCTGTACACGGGGGATTCGGTGAACTGGACGGGAAAGGGGATTGACCTGACCTTCTCCGCCGACACGGTGACCGTGCCCGCCAGGTCCGATGCGACCGTGAACGTCACCGTCAACCCGAAGGCCGAGTTCGCTTCGTTCGTGGCTGACAAGACGCCCAACGGCACCTTCATCGAGGGGGCGGTGACCTTCACGAGCGCGGATGGACAGCCCGACCTGACGGTTCCTTACCTGGGGTTCTACGGCTCCCAGGCCGATACGCCAATCTTCGACAGCCCCGTGTATTCCGAGGGGAAGATAGGCACGTCTGAGATGACCTTCCACCGGTTGACTCTCGGGCAGCTGAACCCCTTCGACCCGGAAGAGGCCATGGCGATCAGCACGAATGATCGTGGCCTGTACATCATCTCCCGGTCGACGGATGAATACGCCAGAACGTATGCCGCCCCGGGGACCGTGCTGCTGCGCGACGTCGTCTCGTTGACGTACACCTACACCAACGAGGCCGGGCAGGTCGTGCGCTCCTACAAGTACGGCGGCGCGCCCAAGAGCAGGTCCTACTCCAACGGACGCTACTGGGAGGTCACCCGGGCGGAAGACGCGTTCGATAGCGCGCCCTGGTTTGACGGCTACGACGAGAAGGGGAACGAGCTGCCGGACGGGAAGTACACGCTCACCATCGAAGGCACCACCGGTGGCGCATCCCCTGTGACCGAGCGGCTGACCCACGTCATTAAGGTGGATACGGCTCCGCCCGTCATCTCCAACGTGGAGATCACGGGCGAGGGGGATGCGCGCACGCTGTCCTTTGATGCCGTCGACGCGTCGCCGTTCCCGGGGTTTGGCGTCTCGTGGACGCAAGATGGGGAGCCTTTCCTGCGTCAGAAGTACTACGGGTGGGGCGAGCTTGGGGACGATGGGCTCTACCATGAGCACTTCGAGGTGGCGCTCTCTGAGATCGCCAAACGTTCGGGAGGAGACCCCTCGACCGTCTACCTGCAGGTGTGGGACTGGCCGGTCAACAGGGGAAGCGTGAAAGTGGACCTCAAGGCCATTGCCATGACGAAGCTGTCCGTCTCTCCCGAGGCGGCGACGCTGTCGGTGGGGCAGAGCGTGACGTTGAGCGCCTCCCACGAGCCTGCGGATGCGAGCGTGACGGACGTCGTGTGGTCCTCCTCCAACGAGGCCGTGGCCACGGTCAGTAGTGAGGGTATCGTGACGGCGGTGGGAGCGGGTGAGGCGACGATTCGAGTCACTGACCCCACGCGGCCCTCGCTCGTGTCCGCGAGCGCCACGATCATGGTTGAGGCTCCTACCCCGACGCCGAAGGTGGGTGAGTGGAAGCGGGATGGTCGCGGCTGGTGGTACCGCTATGAGGACGGCTCCTACCCTTCGAGCGCGGCCCTCGTCATTGATGGGGTGACATACCGTTTCGATGCCTCTGGCTACATGCGTACCGGCTGGGTGTTTGAGGGTGGGCAGTGGTTCTTCCACGAGGCCTCGGGTGCTCAGGCCAGCGGCTGGGTGCTCTCGGGCGTGCACTGGTACTACCTGAATCCGGACGGCGGCGCCATGATGACCGGCTGGGTGCAGGTGGGCTCCACCTGGTACTACCTGAACCCCTCCGATGGTGCGATGGCGATGGGATGGCTCAAGGAGGGTGGTCACTGGTACTACCTGCACCACGGTAGTGGCGCCATGGCGACCGGCTGGGTGCGTCTCTACCTGAGGTGGTACCACTTCAACGAGTCGGGCCAGCTCATCGGCTAGGTTGCCAACGAGAGTGCCCGCGATGCGCCCGCGCCCCCGGACAACGTTTGGGGGCGCGGGCCTCGTTTGGGGGATGGGTGTGCTGTGCTGCATCGCTCGACGGGGTGTGTGGAGCGTTGTTATCGCAGGTGGGGGCATGTTGTGTGTGGGTGATCTATCAGGGGTGTCCGGTGTTAAAGCGCTGTCTGACAGGTATGCGGTAACAGTTCCTGAGATATTGTTTGTCAGGGGGTCGCGCCCGCGTGGGCGTCGACCCCCTGATGTGTTTATCAAGTGAGGGGAGTGATGGATGTTCCATCGAACGCTAACGGCGCTGGTGATCACGCTTGTCGGTGCCCTATCGATCGCCGTGGTCGGGGCGGGCCCGGCGCTCGGGGCCGACGCGGCCGCCTCCGGGGTGGGGATACAGTCTTCCCGCTTCGTGTCGCCCGGTCGTGAGGTCCCGACGTCATTCCTGTCCCTGAAGCCCGGGAGCGCCGCGCTCGCGCCCGGGCAGAGCATCGCCTTCGAGGCCGTGTACGACACGCGCCTCGCGGATAGCTCCGACGTGACCTGGGAATCCTCGGATACCTCTGTGCTCACCGTGGATGGAAATGGCCTCGTCACCGCCGTCGGCGTCGGTGAGGCGGCGATCACCGTGACCGATCGGGTGAGGAGCTCCTTGTTCGACGTCTCTCCCGTCCAGGTCCGCGCTGTGCCCGAGGCCACCGGAATCGAGCTGTCCGCCTCTTCGCTGACGCTGATCCCCGGCAAGGACGTCTTTGTCAACGCACTCCTTTCGCCCAGCCTGCTCACAAGTGCGGTGACATGGTCGCTGGCCCCCTCCACGCTCGCTACCCTCACCCCACATGAGGCCGCGTCGAGCGCCACCCTGGTCGCCTCCGCTCGTCCCGGGAGGGGTACCCTGAGTGCGACCGTGACGAATCAACAAGGAGTCGCAGTCACCGCCTCGATTGAGGTCGAGGTCCAGGCTGCGGACTCCGGAGACTTCGTCGTCGAGGAGGACGGCACCCTCACCGGTTACCGAGGGACGGGCGCGGCCGTCGACATTCCCGAGGGCGTCACCTCTATAGCTTCTCACGCCTTCAGTGGGACGGGGGTGATCTCCGTCCGGGTACCGGCCAGCGTGCGCAGCATTGGCGACGAGGCTTTCTCTGGAAGTTCTCTCGAATCGGTGACTTTCCATGACGATGGGCGCTTCCCCTCACGGCTGACACACATCGGTAACCGTGCCTTCGTGAACACGGCCATCACGGACCTGTCCCTGCCGCGCTCGCTCGTCACGATTGCGCCGGACGCCTTCGTAGAGATGCCCCACTTGACCTCGCTTCGTCTGGGGCCCAGCGTCGCAGCGGGGCAGCTGGAGGGGTCCTTTGCGGAGACGCCCGAGCTGACCAGCATCGAGGTGAACGACACTAACCCGCACTACGTGTCCGTCGACGGGGTCCTGTACACGCGGGACCGCACGCGCCTGATTGCCTACCCCGCCGCGAGGAATGCGGGCGGCTCCTACACGGTTGCCGAGGGGGTCGACACGATTGGTGACAAGGCCTTCCTCA
>ERZ772930.289-NODE-289-length-17473-cov-15.8202_pt1 | contig 17473 bp, 15 predicted proteins | sample MGYA00511685_ERZ772930 | MGnify/ENA primary metagenome ERZ772930 (study PRJEB29015, sample SAMEA2738053) | human oral metagenome | biome: human oral; feature: human-associated habitat; material: saliva | place: China | collected 2226 ... | reverse complement strand
TCCCTGCACGGTGGCGCCACACAGGTAGATGCCGACCTTGCCGGGGGTGACCGGGTTCAGGGGCTGGATGCGGGCGCTCTTGGAGTCGTACAGGTGCAGCATGGCATCAATCCTACCTGGCAGGGAGGGGAGGCGAGGGAAACGGGCGCTCCCCGGGAGTATGTAACGAGGCCCGGGCCCCGCCCACGCAACCGCGCGGGTTCGCAGGTGGGGGCTCGGGCCTCGTCGAGTGAAAGAAGACTCAGGCGCCGGGGCGCACGCGCTCGCGGATGAGCGCCTTGAGGTCCTCGGCAGAGTTGGCCAGCGGCGTGACGCGCTCTTCGCGTCCTTCGATGCCGGCGAAGCGCTCGGGCACGGGCGGGAGGTGCCCGGTGGCCTCGAGGATCGTGTCGGCGAACTTGACGGGCAGCGCGGTCTCCATGACGACGAGCGGGCCCTCGATCTGCGGGCGCACCGCGCGGGCGACGTGCACGCCGTCGGCCGTGTGCGGGTCGAGGAGGTAGCCGCTCTCCTTCTCGGTGCGCGCGATCTCGGCGAGGCGGTCGGCGTGCGTGGAGGTGCCGGAGATGAAGCCGTAGGTGTCGCGCAGGGCGGCGAACTCGGGGGTGCCGGACAGGTCGAAGTAGCCGTCGCGGGCGAGGGCCGTCTCGAAGAGGGCGCGGGTGGCGTCGCCGTCGCGGCCCAGCAGGTCGAAGATGAAGCGCTCGAAGTTCGAGGCCTTGGAGATGTCCATGGACGGGCTGGAGGTGGCCAGCGTGTCCGCGGAGGAGCGGGGGCGGTAGACGCCGGTGCGGAAGAACTCGTCGAGGACGTCGTTCTCGTTCGTGGCGACGACGAGGGTGCCCAGCGGCACGCCCATCTGGCGGGCGATGTGGGCGGCGCACACGTTGCCGAAGTTGCCCGAGGGCACGACGACGCTGACCGTGGACGAGGCGTCGGCCCCTTCCTCGGTGACGCGCAGCCAGGTGGCCACGTAGTAGCAGACCTGGGCGAGCAGGCGCGCCCAGTTGATGGAGTTGACGGCGCCCACGTGCCAGGTGGCCTTGAAGTCGGCGTCCATGTTGATGGCCTTGACGAGGTCCTGGCAGTCGTCGAAGACGCCGTCGACGGCGACGTTGACGATGTTCTCGTCGAGGAGGGAGAACATTTGGGCGCGCTGGAACGCGGTCATGCGGCCGGCGGGGGTGAGCATGACGACGGAGAGGCCGCGTCGGCCGCGCAGCGCGTACTCGGCTGAGGATCCGGTGTCGCCGGAGGTGGCGCCGACGATGGTGAGCCAGTCGCCGCGGCGGGTGAGCTCGTATTCGAAGAGTTCGCCGAGGAGCTGCATCGCCATGTCTTTGAAGGCGGCGGTGGGGCCGTTAGAGAGGTGGGCGAGGTGCAGGTCGGTGCCCTCCAGGGCGGTAACGGGCACGATCTGCGGGTCGGAGAATGAGGGGGTGCGGTAGGCGCGGGCAGTGATCGCGCTCAGGTCGTCGGCGGGGATGTCGTCGATGAAGAGGGACAGGATGCCGGCGGCCATTGCCGCGTAGCCCTCTTCGCGCAGGACGATGCGCAGTTCGTCCAGGTCGGAGCCGGACAGCGTCGGGTATTCCTCGGGCAGGTAGAGGCCGCCGTCGGGCGCTAGGCCCTCCAGCAGGATGTCGCTGAAGGAGCGGGTGGGCGCATCGGGGCTTCGTCGGGTCGAAATGTAACGCACGGGCCGATCCTATCGGAGTGTGAGCGTGTGAAGCGAGGGGTCTCGTCCTTCGTCACGTTTTTACGAGGCCGGGGCGGGGCTGCGGTGGGGGAGCGTGTGGTAGAAACGACGGGTGAGTATCGATAACGACAGGTGGGCGCCTCCAGCTGATGAGGACGGTGAGCTGGCGCCCTCGTCGGCCGCGCTTTCGCCCGCGTCAAACACCGCTGCTTCGCAAGCTGACGTGTCGGTCAGCGCCTCCCGGGAGGCGCGCCCATCGGCGCACGAGCCGAGCCCACCGCCGCGCAGGCGCTCCAGGCTCCGCCGGTCCTCGCACAGAGGCACGGGGGAGGCGGCGACCACGATGCTCAGGAGCAAGAAGGCTGTCACCTGGATCGTGGTGTTCCTCGTCCTCACGCTTGTTGTCGCTCTCTACGCGCGCACGCATTCCCCTGACGCTCCGACGTCTCCTCGGGCTTCGGGCTACGTGGGTGCGGCGACGAATACGGGTGTGCTGTCCCCGGATTGGGCGTCGGGCATCGAGACGGCGTGGACGCTTCCCGCGTTAACGCCGGACGGTTCGAACTCACAGTCGGTGTTTGTCGAGGGCACGACCATGTACGTGGCGGCCTGGCAGACCGTCAACTCGCTTCAGGTCGCCGCCTACGACATCGCCTCCGCACAGCCGCACGAGACGTGGGTTTCACGCGGAGACACCAGCGGGGAGCATAGTACGTCTGACGCACCGCACGTGGTGTCGGCCGGGGAGTGGCTCGCCGTTGATTCGATCCTGGTGTCCAAGGAGACGGGCAGGCAGCAGCAGGCGCCGTGGGGTGAGGAGACGCCGATGGCCTTCGTCGACGAGGTCGTAGTGACCTGCTCGTTTCTGGAGACCTGCTCGGGGTGGACGATCCAGTCCGGATCGTGGACCCGCCTGTGGCGAACCATCACGGCGAGGCAGTCGCACGTCGGCGACGCGTGGAAGAAGGGCGGGGGGCGGGTCGTTGGCCTCGGCGAGAACGCCTCGGTCCTCGTCCCCGTCAACCATCACTACAACCTGCAGCTCATCAACGCTCGCACGGGAGAGGTCGCCACGCTCGGCGAATCGGGGCCCGCGAAGCTCTTACCCTTTTCCGATTTCCGACTGACGCTCGACGGAGTCATCGTCGTTCGCTCCTACAAAACAATGGAGGCCTACGATGCCACCGGGCGTCTCGTCGACATGTTCGAGGAGGACCGTAAGGCGCGAGCAGTGGTGCCGAGTGAGGATGGACGAGCGCCCACACTGGCGGAACTCACGGCCTTCTTCTCGGACGGCAAGGCGCCGTGGGCAACGGGCACGGCCCTGATCGTCGGGGATGACTGCAGCACCCTGACGTTCACCCCCACCGCCGACTATCCCCCTCGTTCGATCGAGGGAGTCAAGCAGCTGTCGAAGAACACTTACTCCACCTGCTTCTTCTCCCCGACCCAGCTGCGCGCCTCCACCGACGGCAGCGCCATGTTCGTGAGGAGCACAGGCTGGGAAAATGATCGCATCGCCGCCCTTGACATGGTCAACAACACCTACCAGTCCGTCACGCTGCCGATTGTCAAGGACATGACGTGGGCGTTCGACGACCTGCTGATCAGCGTCACGAAGGAGGGGGTCACAGCCTTCACGCCGCGCTCGTCGTGACGCTACCCTGGTGGCATGACTGATCTGCCTTTCCGCATCGGCCAAGCGGTCGACGTCCACGCGTTCGCCGCACCCGACTCTCCGCGTCCTCTGATGGTCGCGTGCCTGGAGTGGCCGGGCGAACGCCCCCTCGAGGGTCATTCGGATGCGGACGTGGCCGCGCACGCCCTGTGCGACGCGATGCTGCTGGCTACGGGCTTGGGCGAGCTGGGCACGGTTTTTGGCGTGGATCGCCCCGAGTGGGCGGGCGCGTCGGGTCGCGCGATGCTCGAAGAGGTGCGCCGCATGGCGGAGGTGGCCGGGTGGAGGCTCGGCAACGCCACCGTTCAGGTTGTCGGCAACCGCCCGCGCATGGCGGCCCGCCTGCCCGAGGCCTGCGCCGTGATGAGCGAGATCGCCGGGGGCACGGTGACCGTGTCGGCAACGACCTCGGATCGCCTGGGTTTCACGGGACGAGGCGAGGGTGTGGCCGCGCTGGCGAGCGTCCTCATGGTCCGGGCCGCCCACGTGTCCCACTAGGCGCGGGTCCCGCGTCGGCCCGTCTGTGGCCTCACACGCTCCTTGCAGGGAGCGCGCCCCATGGGACGCGTGGACTCCTGCCGGAACCGACCGTGGGGCCGCACGCCTGTTGTTGACGCGCCCGGCGACGCGGCCTCCTCGTTCGCCTGCCACGCGCGTGTGCTACAAACCCCCTATGAGCAACGACGAGCTGCGCTGGTCCCCACCCGACGAGACGCACATCGATTCCCCGACCGAGGGGGAGGAGAAAGAGCCATCGGCGCGCGCCGAGACTGCCGACACGCCGAGGGCCGCCCCGCTGCCTGACATCACTGCGTTGCCTGAGGAGGTCTCCCCGCCCGACCTCGACGAACTCCGAAGGTTCGCCCCTCCTGCCGACGACGAGGCCGGGGAGACGCGGGCGGGCACCGGCGCCTGCGCGCAGGCCCACCTGGCCACACGCGTTGCTCCCACGCCTCACACGCCCCGCGAGTACCCCCTGAGCAAACTGCTCGAGTATGCCGCGCCCCGCCCCTGGAGTTACCGCAAGCACACAACCACAACGACGCGCAGGTCCGCCGCCACACCCACGAGCGCACCCGCGGCCTCGGCTCGGGTGAAGCCCGCCGCGGCCACGGCACCCAGCCAACCCCGGAGCGAGGAAGACGCCCCGGCAGCCTCCGCGCGCATCAAACTCGCGTTCTGGGGCGCCTGGTGCGTGATCGCCTTGATCGTCTACCTGGTCCGCCTCGGCAGTAACACCAATACCTCGCCTCCCGTATCGATGCCCTACATACCAAGCTCACAGGTATCGACAACGCCGTCACCCGGTTACAGCGGCACCGCACACAACACGCACGCCCTGTCGCCCGCGTGGGCCGCGGGCATCAGTACCGCGTGGACAATACCTGTGCCCAGTGGATTGGCGAATGTGACACACCCGATGTACGTGGAGGGCTCGACCCTGTATGTGGCTTTCGGCGTCGCCGCCCACGCGACTCATTCCACCTACACAGTTGGCGCCTACGACCTGTCCGGCCGCAGGCCCCAAGCCCTGTGGGCGACGCCCGTTCGCGCGGACACCTCGGCTGACCAGTCTGACTACGAGCCCGCGTTCGTCTCAGGCGAGGACCAGATCTTTTTCCGAGGCAGCGTCCTGGACAAGGCGACGGGGGAACAGGCCTCGGCCCCCTGGGGGACGGATTTTCCCCTCGCGTTCGCCGACAACATCGTGGTGACCTGCTCGACCACGACGACGTGCAGCGGATGGACACAGGAGGGCGAGGAGTGGACGAACCTGTGGACGACGACCACGGCGACACAGTCCGGGCACGGTGGGCGCGAGGATGATCTGGGCTTCGCTCCTGCGGGCACCGTCGTCTCCGGCAGCGGCGAGCGCGTCTCCGTCCTGGTTCCCACCGCCAGCACTGAGCTCCCGCAGATCATCGATGTCCATACCGGAGCGGTCACGACCCTCAGCAATCCCGACGGGGATGCCACGGATCGACTGGTCGAGGTCGCATCCGACGGCTTCATCGTCTACGACACGTCCACATCTCGCGGCTCGATCTTCGACAGCGAGGGTAACTTCCAGTCGACGTTTACCGCCGAGCACAATCTGCCGGTGCCCAGCATGGACGGGACGCATGCGACCACGTCGCAGATCGAGACCTTCATGACGCAGGGGAGAGCGCAGTGGGCATCGGGGACTGCTCGCATGACCGGCACCGGCAAGTGCACGCTCGAGGTCACCCTGACGGCCGACGACTCGACGCGCAAGGCCCCCGTCCCCGCTAGCGCGAGCCTGTACACGCACGATGACTGCTCCTTCGCCCCGAAGGACCTGCGTGTCAGCGCCGACGGATCGGCCGTGTTTGTCAGGTCCTTCAGCCGCAGAGACCAGACCGGATACGTCATCGATACCGCCGACGGATCATCGGCCACGTCGACAAGCCTCACGCAGGCCACGCAGCTGACCTGGGTGTACGACGACATGCTGATCGGCATGAGCAAAACGGGAATCACGGCCTTCGTTCCGGCTTCCTCGTGACGAGGCCGAGGTGACCAACCGGTACGGCCCGGCGCGCGGGTGTGATAGAAACGTTGTATGAGCAACGACGATCATCAGAGCACGGGCAGCCCGATTACCCAGCCACCGGTCCCCCAGCCGCCTCAGGACGCCCGCACCGCCTCTGCGGTGAACGCTCAGCAGGGCTTTTCCGCGCCGACAGTCGACGCTGCCGCCAGCCCGCGGCGCGCGCGCAAGTCCCTCCAGGTGCTCGGGATCGTCGCCGCTCTGGTTGCCTCGGCCGCCGTCGGCGGCATCAGCGGAGCCCTCGTCGGCGCAGCGACGGCGGGACGCCACATCCACCACGATGACCCCGACCCCACACCGTCCCCGACAGCCTCAGAGTCGTCAATGGATCCCACCCCGATCGGCTACCACGGGACGGCAGCCAACACGAACGATCTGTCTCCTCAGTGGGTGTCGGGCCTCGCGACGGCGTGGACGATCCCGCTGGACGACGATACACCCGCGCCGCTGCTGATCACAGAGGGAACCACCCTGTACGCCGTGCTTGAGGGCGCGCAGGACGACGCTGACACGAGCGTGACCGCCTACGACATCTCCGGGAAGGAGCCCGTCACTGTCTGGACCACAACCGGACCCCACTCTCCCAGTGCCGGCGCCGTTCGGGCGCCCGGCCCCATCACCACCGAGACCCAGCTCCTGATCGGTGGCATCATCGTCGACAAGGCGAACGGCGACCAGAGTCTGGCACCCTGGGGAGCCGACCTGCCCATCGGGGTCGTCGACGGCAACCTGGTCACCTGCGACACGGTCGCAACCTGCACCGGATGGGTGCTCGAATCGGGCACGTGGACGCAGCGCTGGAGCGCGGCGACTTCGCCGCAACAAGCCAGCGGCGTGCTGTTCTCGGAGGTGACACACCCATCGAACGGCGTCATTGGCGAGGGTTCGACGGCCGCCGTCATCGTGCCCGTTCGCTTAGCCGCCTTCGCCCCGCAGATCGTGGACCCTCGCACGGGAGAGGTCACCACCCTCGGGAAGGATCCCACGAACGACGCACCTCAGCACCCGACGCTCATCCCCGCGAGCGACGGGCTCGTCGTGGCGAGGGAGACGAGCTTCAGCGTCTACGACACCACGGGACGCTTCGTGGAGACCGAGCAGATCATTCGCCACGGCGCACGCCCGACCTACGACGGTCATACCCCGACGCTGGAGGAGCTCACCGATTTTCTGCGGGACACGTCCGTCCAAGCGCCGTGGACCACAGCCTCCGTCTATCTCGAGCACGATGACCTCTACTACGCGGGCCGCGCTCACGACGACACGACACTGCACGTGTACCCCACCGCGTCAGTGAACAAGCGCTCCGTCAATATGCCCGATTACGTCGGATCCAACCACGGCAAGCACGATTTCAAGGTATCGGACCTGCGCGCCGACTCCGGTGCCACGGTGGCCTACGTTCGCCTCGATGAGGGCTACACGATGGCCTCCTACTTCGTCGATCTGGACGGCCTGACCCTCTACGTGGCCAGGGACCTGGATCGCGCGGAGAACCTCGTGTGGGCCTTCGACGACCTGCTCGTCGGCGTCTCGAACGGCCAGATCATCGCCTTCACGCCCGACCGCAAGTAAGCGGATCGACAAAGGATCGTCCCCGACGCCCGAGACTTGCTCGGTCGCGTCGGGGACGTGTCGTGTGGGGCGCGGGCGCCTCGGGGACGAGGCCGGGGCGCGCCTGGACGGCCTCGTGCCCCTGGGCGCTCATCCCTCCATGTGGTCCAGCGTGGCGCGGTCCGCCCGGACGGGGATGGTCAGGCCCAGGCCCACGAGGAGGATCAGCATGATGCCGAGGATGCCCCAGTAGGTGTAGTCCTCGCCGGCGGGGGTCACGGCCTTGCCGATCAGCAGGAAGAGGCTATACATGGCGGGTGCCATGAAGGACACGGCGCGGCCGGTCGTCGCGTAGAGGCCGAAGACCTCGCCCTCGCGCCCGGCGGGGATGATGCGCGACAGGAAAGAGCGCGACGCGGACTGAGTGGGGCCCACGAAGACGCACAGGGCCAGGCCCAGGGTCCAGAACACGATGGGGCCTCGGGCGTGGAGGAAGAAGACGCCGAAGCCGGCGACGACCATGGCGGACAGCGACAGGATAATGACTCTCTTCGGGCCGATCTTGTCGTCCACCCAGCCGAAGGCAACGGTCGCCAATCCGGCGACGATGTTGGCGGCGATGGCGAAGATCATGACCTCGCTGGCGCTAAAACCGAAGGCCGTCTTTGCCAGAACCGCTCCGAAGGTGAAGACGCCGGCCAGGCCGTCGCGGAAGACGGCGGAGGCGATGAGGAAGAAGAGGGTGTGCGGGGCCTCGAAGCTCAGGGTGCGAACGGTGCGCCACAGCAGGACGTAGGAGTCGATGATGGACTCGCGTTCGCCGCCGGTCTGGACCTTCTTGGGCAGCGGCGGGTTCACGATGACGGGGATCGCGAAGCCACCGAACCACAGGGCGGCGATCACCATGGAGATGCGGATGTTGAGGTGCGCGTCGGTGGGCACGTTCAGCAGGTTCACGCCGATGAGGCCGACGTAGAGGATGAGCAGCAGGACGATGCCGCCGATGTAGCCGGCTGCCCAGCCGAAGCCGGAGATCTTGCCGCGGTCTTCCTTCTCGCCCAGGTGGTTGAGCATCGCGTTGTAGTTCACGGAGGCGAACTCGAAGAACACGTTGCCCAGGCCCAGCAGCGCGATGCCCAGCATGAGGGCGCCCTGGGGTCCGAGGACTGAGGCGGGGTGCACGAAGTACATGGCGAGCATGCAGGCGACGACCGCGCCCGTGAACCATCCGAGCCAGACCCCGCCCCGGCCTCGTCGGTCGGCGCGCTGGCCGGTGATGGGGGCGAGCAGCGCGATGAACAGGCCGGCGATGGTCATGCCGTTGCTGAGCCACGTCGAGGCGGTCCCCGCGTCGGTGAAGACGCCGTCGCTGGTCAGGTAGGTCGTGAAGACGAAGGTGGTGGCGACCGCGTTGAAGGCGGCGCTGCCCCAGTCCCACGCCGCCCAGTCGACGACTTTGCGCGTGATGACGCGGTTGCGGGTGGCGGGAGTGGTGCTCATGGGTTCGGGCTCCTTGGATAGGGAGTGCTCGGCGGCGCGCGTGCGCCCAGGGTGAAACTATCACGTTTCGCGTTTCACGCTCTCCTCGGGCCGCCCCGGGAACGAGGCCGGGGAGCCAGCAGGGCAACCTGACCGGATGCAATATACTGGGATGCCAGGGACGAAGGAGACGCACGATGGCACACAGGACACTCATGAGCCCCTGGGAAGCCGACAAGCAGTACGCCAAGGCGAATAACTTAGTTCGCCCCGCGATCTTCTTCCCAGTGGCCGCGGTCATCTTCCTCTTACTGTCGGGATACATGCCGGGCGGCATTGCGCTATTTTTCTCCGGCTATTGCTTGCTCTTAGGCATCACGTCCGCGTTTCTCGCAGTCGCTCAGATACTCCGCCGAGACGATGGTTGGGTTGTGCACGTGGAGGGTAAGGGATTGTCGATACGTCCTACCCTTGCCATTGTTCGCTCGCAACACGTCGCCATCGGTATCGGCATCGCCTGTGCCCCGATAGCGATCATCATCGAAGTGCTGGTGACCCACTCGGCCGTCGGCACTGTCCTCAGCTTGGTCACGGGCCTCTTGTTCTCGACGATGTTCTACTTCATGTTCATGTCGTCTCCCCACCGGCTCTGGTTAATCCATCAGGGCCCGATCATCGAGTTCACTCCTGAACATGTCGCGTTCCGGTCTCTCATCGACAAGTCTGAGACACGCATTCCGTGGGAACGCCATCCGATCATTAAGGGCTTCGATCCAATCACCAACAGCACCTATCAGCTCCCGCTCATGCATGTGTCCGCCGACGGAACTGACCGCGACATGGTGTTCGACATGACGGGAACTCCCATACCGCTTTCCCGGGTGGACAACCTGGTCACCTACTTCAACAATCGACCGGAGAAGCTGGCAATGCTGACATCCCCGGAGGGAGCCAGGGTAGCACGCGCGATCCTGACGGCCCTATGACGTGCGCAGGCACTTGGAGACTTCACCAACCAGCCGATACCCCGACAGCGAGCCCACCGGAAATTGAAGGAAGACGCTGTTCACCTACAAGTACCAGATACGCCCGAACGGGGAATCGCTAGCATTCGCACTCGTCCTCGCTTTCTGTATAAGCATCGTTGCGCTAGTCGCAATGTCCCTTACCCAGTTGGCACCCCTGAGCATCTTCGTGCTCGGTGCTGCCTGGCTTACCGGCATGGCCTTGTCGTTGTTTACCTCGCCGTCGCTGTGGCTCGCAGGATTCGTCGGGGCCCATCCCTCGCGCACTCCGACGGGGCGGTGTCCGTCGCCTATCCGAGGGTGCCCATCAACGTGAACACGTTGTTCTTCGGCACGTGTCTGTCCGTGCTCCCCTTCGCCCTCACCGGATGTGCGCTGGAGCGGACCTCGACCTTCCCCTCCGGCCTCACTCGCCTGCTACCTGCCCTCGATGCCCTCACCATCAGGAGCGCCGGCGCTACTACTGTGATCGCCATGGCAGTACGCCGGCGCTCCGCATACAAGCCCAACAAGATCCACGACGGCCCGATTCTAACCTTCACCCCAACCTACCTAGAGTTCCACCCTTTCCCCTCCCCCACACCGATCCGCATCCCCTGGGATCATGCCCCCTCCATCACCGCCACCGACTACCCGACCGTGAGGGCCGACGTCATCCATAGGGCACACATCATGACCACGGCGAGCCCGGCACCCACGCTCATTGACATCACATGCCTGACTGGACGCAGGATCAACTACAACGAACCATCGGTTATTTCGTTTGCAACCCCGAGCGCCGTGGCATCCTGGCCACTGGGGAGGGCATCGACCTGGTGCGCGCACTCGTCTCAGACAACCCCACAGTCTGGCCGCACTAAGGCACGAGGAGCGGAGCCGGAGAGGCCGTTCAGGCTCGTGCGCTATCCTGGCAGGGGCATGACCTGGGCTGGACGCTCGTCTTACTGCGATACCACCGCCACCGTTGACTTCAGAGAGTAGGCACTGATGCTGACCAACAAATACGACGCGCCCCTGAATTCAGCGGCGGTGTTCGCCCTGACTTTTTCCGCAACCAATTACAGCTTCTTGGTGCTGCTCAACCTCTTCCTCCTGTGGCTCTCCCCGTTTAGCACGCTCATCCTCATGGTTTTCCTCTCCGCTAGCCAAGTATCGAGGGACCTCTACTATGCTGCGGCTCTGTCTCGGAGGCGACGCCGGGGACCGGATCTCACACTCTCCAACGGGGGCGTTGGCCTCACACCGATGACGGCGCCCATCCAGCTGGTGACCGCGGACTTCATCCGGCTGGCAGCGGCGTTCCCCATCTCCCTGATCGCGTGCGCCCTCACGCACAGCCCGGTCCTGTCTTCCACCTCCACCGCAACCGGCGGCACTGTCAGCACGGTGACCTTCGTTATCGATATAGTCACGGTCGTCTTCGGCCTCGCCGTGACTGGAGTCGCCCTGTTCATTCGACGCGGCACCGCCTATCGCCTGAACACGATCCACCGCGGCCCGATCATGACACTCACCCCAACCCACCTGGAGTTCCACCCCCTGCTGGAGGCCGAGCCAGTCACCATCGCCTGGGATCGGATGCCCTACCTCGCGGGCATCGACCTCGTCAACGTGAAGAGGGACTCCACGAAGAAGGCACGCATCACAACCACGGGCAACCCGGCGCCCATGACGATCGACATCACGTGCCTGGACCTCACATACGAACAGCTCCAGCGCGTCATCGGCTGCTTCGCCTGCCGCCCCCAGTATCGCGGCGCCCTCGCCACTGACGGCGGGGTCACTCTCGTTCGGGCACTCATCGACGACAATCCCTCGCTCTGGCCGCGCTGAATTACGAGAGCGGCGAGACCACCGCCGGCGCGGCCACGTCGGCAGGACCGGGCCCCTAGGAGATCGATTCCTGGTCGGCAAGCAGCCGCGCGAGCGCCAGGTCCAGGGGGCGCGTGACCTTCAGGGAGCGTTCATCGCCCGCGACCGTATGCACGGCTGCCCCGATGGCTTCGACGAGGCCGGCGTCGTCCGTGGCGGCCACGGACTCGTCCGCGCCCAGTGAGGCACCCGCCTCGTGCGCGCGGGTGAGCACGTCCCAGCGGAATCCCTGCGGGGTCTGCACGGCCGCCAAGTCGGCGCGCCGCGGCGTACCCGTGACGAGGCCCGAGGCGTCCACGGTCTTAAGCGTGTCGCTGACGGGCAGGACGGGGATGACGGCGCCCGCGCCGGCACGCACCGCGTCGATGACGCGCGCGGTGACCTGCGGGGGCGTCAGGGGGCGAGCCGCGTCGTGTACGAGGACGACCGTGTCCGCTGCGCAGTCCCCGAGGGCAGCCAAGCCCAGGGCGACGGAAGCCTGTCGGGAGCGGTCGGAGCCCGCGACGACGAGCACGTCATCAATGTCGGCGATAGCCTCGCGGAAATCAGCCAGGCACGAGGCCGGGGCGGTGACGACGATCGTGCCCACTCCCCCGGCGCGTAGGCCGCGGGCCGCCCACCACAGCAGGGGGCGACCCGAGAGAGAGACGAGAGCCTTGGGGAGCTCACATCCGAGGCGCGAGCCGGAGCCTGCGGCCGTCAGGACCGCGCAGGCGTCACTGCTCGGCGGCATCATCATCGACGTCGATGCGGCCTTCGGCAAGGACGGCATCGAGACGCTCGGCGGCAACCGTCTTTTCAATGTTGCGGGCCAGAGCCAGCTCCGAGGTGAGGATGGAACGGGCCTTCGTCAGCATGCGCTTCTCGCCCGTGGACAGCTTCTTCAGGTCGTCGCGGCGCGTCAGGTCACGCACGACCTCGGAGACCTTCACGATGTCGCCAGTCGCGATCTTCTCCTGGTTGGCCTTGAAGCGGCGCGACCAGTTAGTGGGCTCCTCGACGTAGGGGGCGCGCAGGACGGCGAGAACTTCCTCCAGGCCGTCCTCGTCGACGATGTCGCGAACGCCGACCAGGTCGACATTCTCGGCGGGGACCTGGATCTCGAGATCGCCCTGATTCACGCGCAGCTTGAGGTAGGTTCGCTCTTCACCACGAACGGTGCGCGTCATGACCTCTTCGATCGTGGCAGCGCCGTGGTGCGGATAGACGACCGTCTGACCGATTTCGAACGACATGGAATGACTCCTGGGTGCTTGCGTGGATAGCACACCCATTCTACCAGTTGACTGACGAATATCGCCGAGACAGTGCGAAAGCTCAACGTTACACGCACCAGAGGAACGACACAAACCAGCTTCAAGCACGACCATCACGCGACCCTCCCTGCGACACCAGTCACGATCATCTGGTCAGTTTTAGGGAATGCGCCACAGTATTCGCAAGGCCCCGCGCACACATTGCGCACCCGAGGGCATGACGAAGCCCCAGCCTCGTCCACACAGACGAGACCGGGGCTCCGCGTTGCTCACTTGCCCTGGTTGGCGACCGCGGCAATCTTCGCCTCGGCCTCAGGATCCAGGTAGGTGCCACCCTTCTTGACGGGCTTGAGGGTCTCCTCGTCAAGCTCGTACACCAGCGGGATACCGGTGGGGATGTTGACGCCGGCGATGTCCTCATCGGAGATCTCATCCAGGTGCTTGACGATGGCGCGCAGCGAGTTGCCGTGCGCGGCGATCATGACGGTCTTGCCGGTCTTGATCGCGGGAACGATGGTCTCATCCCAGTAGGGCAGCAGACGCGCGATGACGTCCTTGAGGCACTCGCTCATGGGGACGGGCTCGCCGGCGTAGCGCGGGTCGGTGTCCTGCGAGAACTCCGAGCCAGCCTCGATGGCGGGCGGGGCCACGTCGAAGGAACGGCGCCACAGCATGAACTGGTCCTCGCCGTACTCGTCGCGGATTTCCTTCTTGTTCTTGCCCTGGAGCGCACCGTAGTGACGCTCGTTGAGGCGCCAGTTGCGCTCAACGGGGATCCAGTGGCGATCGGCAGCGTCGAGGGCGAGGTTCGCGGTCATGATGGCGCGACGCAGCATCGACGTGAACAGGAGGTCGGGCTTGACGCCCGCTTCCTTGAGGAGCTCACCACCGTGGGTAGCCTCCGCGCGGCCCTTGTCCGACAGCGGAACATCCACCCAACCGGTGAAGAGGTTCTTTGCATTCCATTCGCTCTCGCCGTGGCGGAGCAGCACCAGTTTGTAGCTCATGTCTCTATTGTCCCACAGGTTCCGACCCACCTCCTACACCCCGTGGCGTTGATCACGCCACAGCGCGGCCGCCCGCGCGCGTCGCCACTTCCTCGGGGACGAGGCCGGGGTGACCTTCCGGGATCCCTCCCCCCGGACACACCCCGGGGCTCCCCCTGATTGTCCCCTGACTCCCCCTCCACTTTCCCCCTGAGATCGGCGGAAAATCAATGTTTTACATGATTACTCATACAGTGTGCGCCCCTCATTTTTTCCCTTACGGTTAAGACATGACCACGACACGACGCACTCTGACAGCGGCCGCCGTTATCACTGCGGCTACCCTCGCCCTGGGCGCCTGCGGCTCCTCCAAGCCCGCCACACCCACCGCTTCACCGAGCACCGAGGCCGCCACGGCCGCGCCGACGGCCGCCGCGAGCGCCCTCACCTTCAACGAGTCCAACCAGCACCTGTCGATCCCCGCGGGCACCACCAAGGTCATCATCAACGGTTCCAACAACCACGTGGAGGGCGGCGAGCTCGCCGACATCACGGTCAATGGTTCCAACAACGCCATCGAGGTCGACTCCGCATCGACCGTCTCCTTCACGGGCTCCAACAATGAGCTCGAGTACAAGAAGGGGAATGCCCCTCGCGTGGCTAACGACGCCGGCACGAATAACGTCGTTTCCCTCGACAACTGACGTTTATCCAATAATCGGGGGGTGCGCAGGAAACCTGCGCACCCCCCGATTATGCGTATCGATCAGGCATTCGCCTTGCGGTAGGCCTCAACGATCGGAGCGGGAATACGGCCGCGTTCGGAAACCTCCAGGCCCTCCCCCTGCGCCCACGCGCGAATCTTCGCGTTTTCCAGGCGCTGGGTGGGGTTGCCGGCGTTGCCGCGGCGGCGGGTCGAACCAACCTTGCGGCCAGCCTTAATGTAGGGCTGAATGGCCTCGGCGAATTCTTCGAAATGCTCGCGGTTCAGGTCAATCTCATACGACGCACCATTGAATGCGAAACGCACGGTCTGATCAGCGGGCGAGCCGTCGAAATCGTCGACAACTTCAACAACCTTCATCGTCTTCTTCATACGCTATTCCTCCTGAAGGATCAAGAATTCCACATTCCAACCATCAGCGGAATTCAGTGCAATAAGAATAACTCACAACGAATTATCTTTCTCACTATTTCCATTCAGCAGCAAACGTGAGTTAGGCATCACCAATTATCAGTCTCAGTTAATTGAAAGTTATACTCGTAAGCACCCGCGAGGCTGGGGAGGCCTCGCGCACCACAGGACCAAGCGAGGAGACACCGTGAACAGAGCACACCACCCCCGAGCGGCGGCATGGGAGCTCTACTTCACCACCACGGCTCGCCTCACCGAACGCATCGAAGCGTCCCTCAAATGCAAGGCTGGCCTCTCGATGCCCGAATACTCCGTCCTCCTCATGACCGACCGCGCGGGCGAGGCCGGCATCCGCCCCTCCGTCCTGGCGCGCAAGGTCGTCTTCTCCCGTTCGCGCCTCACCCACACGATGAAGCGCCTCGAATCACGAGGCCTCATCGAACGCCGCCCCTGCCAGGGCGACGGGCGCGGAGGCCTCGTCTTGCTCACCGAGGCCGGCAAACACCTCTTCGACGAGGCGGCCCTGATCCAGCGCGACGTCATCCGCCGACTCTTCCTCAACGACATCTCACCCGAGGAAATCGACATGCTCACCGGCCTCTTCGGCCGCGTCAGCGCACGCCTCGACACCGACACGCCATGTCCGTGAACGCGCGCCACCTCGCGGCCGCCACCCTCACGACCGGCATCATCGCAGGCCTCGTCGGCCTGGCGTGCATTCACCTGCTCCACTGGATCCAGGCCCTCGCCTGGGACATGCATGCGGGGACCCTCCTGGAGGCCGCGAGCGCCGTCTCCCCAGCGCGCCGCATCCTCATCCTCACCCTCGGCGGCATCATCGGGGCACTGTCCTGGTTCCTGCTCTTTCGCCGCAACAAGGCCGTCACCTCAGTGTCGGCCGCCGTGGACGGCACCCCCATGCCACCCCTGCGCACCACCTGGCACGCCCTGACCCAGGTCCTCATCGTCGGCCTCGGAGCCTCCGTCGGGCGCGAGGTCGCTCCCCGCGAGATGGCCGCCGCCTTCAGCGCGGCCGCCGCCGACCGCCTCGGACTCACCCCCGAGGACCGGCGCATCATCGTCGCCTGCGGCGCGGGAGCGGGCCTGGCCGCCGTGTACTCGATCCCACTGTCGGGTGCGATCTACACGCTCGAGATCCTGCTCGTGTCCCGCTCGGGGCGCGCCGTCGCCCCGGCGTTCCTCACCTCCGGGATTGCCGTGCTCATCTCCACGGGGTTCACGAGGCCGTCGCCGTTCTACGACGTCCCCACCCTCACACCGTCTCTGTCGCTCACCGTGTTCGGGGCCCTCATGGGGCCGGTACTCGGCGCCGCCGGATGGGCCTTTAACCAGGCCGTGGCCCGCGTCGGCGCGGCCCGCCCGCGCGACTGGCGCCTGCTCCTCACGCTGCCCGTCGCCTCCCTGATGGTCGGGCTCGTCGCGACCCGATTGCCTTCCGTCCTGGGCAACGGTCAGGCCAGCGCGCAGACCCAGTTCGATGCCCAGTGGGCCGCAGGGGCCGGCCTGGCGGTCGCGCTACTGACGCTCGCCGCGAAGACCCTGACGACCTTCCTGACGATCCGTGCGGGAGGCTGGGGCGGCGTCCTGACCCCCGCCGTCGCCCTCGGTGCTGGCATCGGGGCGGTCATCGGCCTGCCGTGGGCGAACGCCTGGCCCGGCTCCGAGGCGGCCGCCTTCGCTGTCATCGGAGCGGCCGCATTCCTCGGCGCGTCCATGAACGCGCCTTTCACCGGCCTCATTCTCGTCATCGAGTTCACCGCTCAGGGGCCCACCATCCTTGTGCCGGCCGCCCTCGCCGTCGGAGGCGCCACCGCGGCGACCACCTGGCTGAGCCGCCGGGTCGAGGCTCACTGAACCGCCGCCCGACACTGAACCGCCGCCCGAAGGCCTAAAGACTAGTTCCCCAACAATGTCGCACGTAATTCGCCCGACACTATTTCAAACATTGAATTCACGCCGTTGGAATCTCAACGTTTCTGGGCATAACTAAAAACTGACCAAGTTAAATTACGTGCGAGATTTGTGGGCGTCCCCAGCGTCAGATCCCCGCAAGCGCCTGCTCCAAGTCCGCGATCAGGTCACCCACGTCCTCGAGCCCGACCGCGAGGCGCAGGAGCGTGCCGGGCACGCCGCCCACGCCACCGACGCGCGTCGAGTGCGTCATGATCGCCGGGTGCTCGATCAGAGACTCGGGTG
>ERZ772930.280-NODE-280-length-17859-cov-4.64772_pt1 | contig 17859 bp, 31 predicted proteins | sample MGYA00511685_ERZ772930 | MGnify/ENA primary metagenome ERZ772930 (study PRJEB29015, sample SAMEA2738053) | human oral metagenome | biome: human oral; feature: human-associated habitat; material: saliva | place: China | collected 2226 ... | reverse complement strand
GTTCAAAACACCAGCGCTAAACAGATTTTCACGTCTGATTGATTCAATCAAGTGCCTGTCAATGATTTCAAACTCATTCAAAGCTAAATCATACTGATGAAGCTTAATATTTGCTTGAAGCACTTCAAGACGGCTTGTTTTCATCTTCAAGTTATACAATCTCATCAAGTCATTTTCTACTTTTGTGAAATCCTTGCTAGTTACTTTCTGACCACGTTTCCTCAAACGATTAGCTCGCTCGACTAACTGCTTCGCTTTAAACTCGACACTAACCATATCAAGCCTATCTGCTCGTTGTTTAGCTTCTAACTTCGTGATACCTTCTTTATCAGCATACCTTTGCCAAAAGCTATCGATTTCCTTTTGAATGTTATTAGCGTGTTGTTGATAGACTCCCTGCAATTGGAAAGCGACTCTCTTATCCGCCAGCTCCCTTGCCTTTTCCTCGGCTCGGTATCTATCTTCCCAGTACTCGTTATTCAACATCAGCTATAACCTTCTTACTGTCGTCCATCTCAGCGTCTGAGTAGATTTTTTGTTTTTCTAGACGTGTTTCAAGGTCGCTTGTTGCCTCCTCTTCACGTTCCATTCTTTCAATCTCTTTCTGCGGGTCGTCTACGATAGATAATACAGACAACTTCGTTTCCTCTGATACTTGACCAGATAACTGTCCAACGATTTGAGCCTCTTCAAGAATGTTTCTAGGTACATTTCTAGTAAACGTGTAAGTCAATCCTGTCCATGCGTCCTCGTATACGGTCGTCAATGGAACACTAAAAACGATTCTATACAATCTGTTGAATGCGGATTGCAATTTTCTGTCTTTCATTCTAGCGAGGTTGTCCATCGCTTGTAATTTGAAAGCTAGAGCCGTTCCAGATGAGTTCCCAAACTCAGACTCAGACATATTCGCTACCATTGAGATTGCGAAAATAGACTCTTTTAATAAACTAATTAAGTTTTCCTGCGTTGTATCCGAGCTAGGCTTTTCAAGGAAAGCGACCTCAGGTAAAGGACCGTCTCCATTTTTCCAAAGGTTGAAAATTCTATTCTCTCTAATTTGACTTGCGTCTTCTTCTTGTAATTCGACTCCTAGCACTTTCATATAAGCGTCCGCAAAATAATCCACATCGTTTGCTTTTTCGCTCGCTGCTTTATTTAAAGCGTTAATCAATGTCTTCACGCTCTCGAAAATACATTGTCGCTCTTCATTCTCAATCAACTCAACTACTGGGATTGAGTTATAAATGTGTTGAGTACGTTCGCCAAATCTAACTGTTCCTCCAGTCGTGAATTTGGCGTCAATAATTTCATCGTTTGTAATAACTTGTCCAATACCTTCTTGGTTAGTCTCGTTAAAAGTGTATCTAACCGCAAATAATGGTCTTTCCTCAATGCTGTTATCATGAACGATAAACATATTGATTGGACTGTTATATGTCGCTCTAGTTTGTTTATATTCGTCTTGATAAACATAAATAAATGCATGACCAAACACGCTAGACATTTTTGCGAGCTCAAACTCCGAGTCCTCCATGTCATTGATTTTACGAAAATCCGAGACAAAATCATTGACGTTTTCATCATCATGCTTGATTTTAACTGGAACACCAATCTGATAACCTGTAAACGTATCTACAATGTACTTAGCGTAATTAAACACTAATCGATTATCAGGCTTCCAGCTATCTTTCTTAGGCATTTTCAAAACTTCATGTTGTGAGAGATACATGTCCTCGCTTTCAACATAATTCTTTACTAATTTGCTCAAGTGCAATCTAACCGATTCGGTTACGACTTCCTCGGTCACTACATCGCTTGTTGTTGTCATGACTTTTCGTTTGTTTACAAAAACCTTTGCCAAGTTTAAAATCCTCCTTTTAATATTTTGATTTTACTTCCTATACCAGAACGTTGTGAGTAAATCGCATAACGAACCGCGTCTAGCACGTCATCATTCTCTTTTACTGGTTCGCCTGTCTTTACATTCCAGATGTACTGGTAAATTTCATCCTTGAACTTGCTGACCTTGTTTGAAACAACAAAAAAACGCCCAGCTTTCATCAGCTTAGCGACTTCTTCAATACCAGATAAAACCGATTTATTGGCGTTAAATGTTCTTAATCTCTCTCTTTGAAATCTAGCAACGTGCTCAGGCCTTGCGCTATCTGCCCAGAAAGTAATATCTCCGTGTCGTTCCTTGATATTCTTAGCAACATCAACCCAAAAGTCTATCTCTTTATACTGGTGGGCATGTTCTTCTAACAGATAAACGTCGCCGTCTGGAGTTTCTCCTATAACGACGATAGAGCCATAGTGTTCATAACCCCAGTCAACGCCAGCGTATATCTTAGTGATATTTTTTGGAATGCTATCCACAAACATATCTTCACTGAAATCACGATAAACAACGCCCTCACCAGTTACCCACATACCTAGAATGTCTCTATCATAAAACACGCCTTCTGGAGTAGCATTCTTGATATTATTGCGATACCTTTCAGACATGAACGTGTTATCATCCAGTTTGAAATGAAAGTCTATAATCATATCGTCACCAGAGTTTATATAATCCCGTCTGAGCCAGTGTGTTGGAATGTCGGGGTTACTATCCCAAACAATCCGTGCTCCTTCTCCAGAACAACGTGAAATGATTTCTTTGAACACTTGTTCGTTTGCAAGAGATGCCTCGTTTATGTAAGCTCCAAATGCAGTGAACCCTCTAGCTCGTTTTAAGCCAGAGATTGAACCAGTGTATACTTGGATTACCTTAACCCCACAAAGAGTAAATGCTCCGTGTTTATCGTACTTCGGTTCTATGCTGAACATGTTGTGTAGCTCTTGGATGATGTTGTTTTGTATCGATGTAGAAGATGTTCCAGCCAATATATACATTGGTTCTTCAATGTTTAACCTGTCAGCTGTTTCTCTCACTCGTGCAATCTCGTTCATGAAAACTATGTTATTCAGAACAGTTTTACCTGACCTCTTTGCACCATGCAGGCCACAAATAAAGAAATCATCGTTCAATACTCGCTTAAGCACTTGCTCTTGTTTAGGGGTGAATTTATTCGTCATTAAAAGCACCTCTTAAAGCCTTAGCGAAATCTATCAATTTGTCATCTTGTTCGCTATCTCCTTCAATTTGAGACTGGAGTTTCTCGATTTCAAGTTTTAATTTCTTATCTGCTAGCTCTAAATCATTAAAGGACATATTATTCATACCTTCTAGCGATGCAAGGAAAGCATTGGAATTAGCTTGTCTTACTCCTTCACTCTCTATACTCGCTTTAGCTTTGTTCTTGAGCCACTCATATTCATTAAACGCTTGCTCCCTAGACCAAAGCGCCATATTTGAGAATTGTTTTAATAGTTCTCGATACCTAACCGAAACCTCACCACTTTTAAGCAATTCACTAGCTTTATTATCAACGACATTATCTTTCCATTTTTTAGATGACGGATAAGCTTTTCTATACGCTTGCCTTTGAGATTGTCCAGCGATTAGTTGTTGGACAAATATTTCTTGTTTTGTTGTTAACTTACTCACTCACTGAACCACCTCCTGTCTCTTTTTTTCTTACATATAATAAATTGCGCTCCTTTTTGTTTCTGAAAACTCAAAAAGCATTTGCCCTGATTCACTCGTATCGTACCCGTATGTTTTATCATACGATGAATGCTTACTAGGGCTTTGTAGTTGATACCAAGTTAACCCTGCAAACGATAGTGATTTCTCATGATGAAAGTGCCCAGTAATGAGATACCGTGATTTACTTTCTCCCCATTCCTTCCCGAAATGCGATACCATGATTTCAACTAGCTTGTTTGCGTTCTTCACTTTATCCCCGTGGTGCATGAAAATGGAATGATTTCCTAACCACGCATGCTTAAATTCGTCAAGTGACGTATCAAACTCAATCTGTGGATATAAGCGTTCTAACCCGTTAATAAACATGTAGTCAATAGATGGTGCATGATTGCCCTTTAAGTACACGACTTTTACGTTTGGACTGTTTTCAAGCGCTAGTTCTAACAACGGTAATAAGAACCGATAACCTGCTTGAACACCGTCTCGAAAATCCACTTCATCAATACGTGTACCTTTTTCAGTTGTGTTCAGAAAATTATCCACATGAAAGTAATCACCATGTAGTGTGAATAAGATTTCTTCATACTGGTTAATAATCTTATCTGCAATCTCCCGTTTTAACTCTTCATAGTCTTTATCTGTGTTTAAACCGAAGTGCATATCTGATAGTGGAATTAATAAATAATATTTTGGTAATTCTTCACACGATAACTCGATTCTGCGCGGCTTTATATCTTCAAAAAATTGTTTTATTTCTTCTAGCGTGATTGCTGCTTTATTCTTAGGGACTACAACGATTTTAGACTGGTAATTATAATAAGTTTCTCCATTTGTCGGTGTTGTCCATTCATTCGATGTAGCTGATTTTAATGTGACTTCTTTAGGGTCAAATCCGTGTAACTCAATTAGTTCTTCATTCGTGAATACTTTCTTAATTTTCTGTCTCACTCGAATCTGTGAACCGATTGAACCGTCATCGTTATAATCTTTTTGTTGGAAGTCTTCTTGCGTGTGATTTCTAGCAACGGTTTGTTCTTTTTGTGCCGTCACTATCTCCTTGTATCGCTGTGTGTGACGCACCTTTCCTCGTACAGAATCTATGTTTGGATAACCTAACCTATTAGCAATCTGTATCCACGAGTATCCTTCTTCTTTCAAGTCTAGAATACGGTCTTGTTCCTCTTTCAATGTATCACTCCCTAATTAACTTTCAATCAACCACTCAATGTTCTTTCTAGCTTTCTTTAAGTCTTCGACTCCATTTTTTTCGGCATATCTTAATAAGTATTCTACAGCGCTACACCAACGATGAGCTTCCATGCCTTTTTTATTTTTAACAAAGTTTTCAAGTACTTCTTTCACTTCTAATCCTTTTTCACCTACATAGTGACTAGGCTTATTTACTGCTTCTTTAATTCGTGCATTTTCTTGTAAATTCATCTTTATACCTCCACAAACAATTCTTTGACTTCATCGCCTTTTCTTTTTCTCTTTTTTCTAAACAATAAAAAGACGCCTTTAATTAGACGTCTTAGTATGAGCGCTAGGCTCTTAGTGTGTGTATCACTAAGCTATATGTATTAACTTAAATTAAAACCCTCCCGTGATAGGCGACGGGAGGGAAATTTGTTAGGAGCCGACCATGAATAACAAAAATCGGAAGGTTTGCCGTATTGGCAATCACTCGTACTGGACTTGAACCAGTGTTTCGCGCGAGGTGCATAAGAGTATAAAATACAAACTTTTGAAAGGAGTTTCATTGTGTTAAAGGCTTACAAGTGCGCGCGTGTTACGTTACACTACCGAGCGTAAAAACGGGGCGTCAGGTTTCCCCGCTTTAGAAAAAGAGTGTAAAAAGAAATAGCTTTCCGCTAAACTTTCACAATACCAATATATAGTAAAAGTTAGTGGAAAACTACATCATTTTTTCTAAAGTTTAAAACGTATTCGCTAGCCCTAGTTTGTTAGCGAAAATCTCTAAAGTCTTATATCTGATATTGTACGCTTGACTTGTTGACCAGCCCACACGCTTGGCGACGTCTTCCCACGTTTCAATACCGCCATTTTTGAAATATTTCTCAACGATTAGCGTTTTAAATTGCGGGTTTATAATTTCTATCATGTCCAACGTGTACTCGATAGCGTCCTTAACGTTTTCGAGAAATACGAGGCGTTCGTCTGATAATTGCTTGATTACCATGTTTTCGACTGTTTTCGCTCGAATGTTACTCTTCCCCCCGCCAACGTTTTCGTCGATTTCCTTAACGGCTAGTTCCGCTTTTCTTAATAGTATTTTCTTGTTGTACGTGTGATAATCTTTAAATAACTTTTCAAAATATGCTAGTTCCGCTTTATCCATGTATTCCCCTTTGCATTTCCTTAATTGCTTTTGATAATCGTTCTAACCCTTTGTTGCTGGGCTGTTTATTAAATCCTTTTTCAAGCTCTTTATTGAATATTAGCCCAGCTTGTAACCATCTATCAGACGGCGATTTTATTCTAAAGAGTTTTCTTAAAAAAAATATGTGAACGAGTGTGTTTAATACATTTGTGCATAACTACCTCACAGCATTTCTAAAAATATCTTCAATCCATTCGACTACTTCAATAATAACATCCCAAATCCAATTAACGATATAGGCGATGATAGGAGCACGGCCGAAGAGTAAGGCGAAATTGGCCTTTATATCCAACAATGACGCTCATACCGTCTAGACTTCTATAAATATCAATTCTTTCACCGTTCCATTGATGAGTTTCTATTCCAATCTGTCTTTTCATAATTAATAGGTTTTTATCTAATATTCTTGGTTTAATCATTTAATTACTCCTTTTAAAAAGCTATAACTCCAAGCAACTCTAAGATGCATAGAATTAATATTGTGATAGCTAAAAGCGACGCAAAGATTAATTCTCTAGTTGAATCATCTTTTGTGACCCAGTAACAGATATAATAAAATATTCCAGAAATGATAATACTCTTTAAAATTTTCATTTAATCCTACACCTCACAATCCACAAACAGTTCTTTTATTTCATCCCCAAATAATTCAATAGCTTTTCTTGCGTTTTCTTTTTCTTTGAAATACCCAAAATTCTCAAAACAATTTACACTGTATGCCACTTGGATATCTAGTCCTATTCCGTTTAGTGCAAAGTAATATTTGCGACTGTTGTTGTCTTTCCAATCAGGCTTCCAATCCCCATTGCACTCATCACGAAACGCTCTAAAACGTGTCAGTAGGTTTCTGCGTTTTGCTTCTAGTTCGGTTGCTTGTTTCGTTGGAAAGATATTGCCTTGTGAAAAGCGGTCTTTGTCCATATCCAAACCATCCCAACGGCTTTCAATTAATGAACCTACTTCGTCAATAAAAAAATATTCATCTCCATACTTATACGGGCATTTCATCTCCCACCCGTTTTCAATTCGCTTGATTTCCGCTTTCATTTCGTTTAACTTTGCTTCTATGTCTGCTGTTTGTTGTTTTAGTGTTTCTAGATTTGTCATTATTTTTCTCCTTCTATCGCTTTTAACGATGCTTCGAAACCTAACAAGAACGCGAATCGTTCATTATAGCTCATCTCTTCGAGCTGTCCATAGTTGATATCCTCTTGGAACTGTTTCAACGCTCTGTCATACATCAACATGTCCTTATACTTACAATGCACAATAATCAAGTAATGCACATCGTCTTTTAATTTTTCGATTAAATCCTTGTACTCGTTTTGAAGTTCAATGTATTTTTTTAACTTGCTCATTTTCTTTTATCATCCATTTCACGCTTTACATCGTCTATCCCGTCTATAACAAGAAAATTGATAATCAACACTAAAGAAATTGATAACGGTATTAAAAACGGAACTAATACAAACTGCCATGTAAGCTCTACTCCTAGAAATTTGATGACTGCTAAAATCATACTTAAACAAAATCCAATTACAACTACCCTTAGACTTTTTTCCACGTTGATTCCTCCATCGCTATTCTTAATTTCATATCGTACTTCTAGTCCGCATATAACTCTAAAATTCTAGTGCCAAAAATTTCTTTTGCACGTTCGCAATCTTCAAGATTTCTAAAATAACCAAATTCTGGAAAATAATCGATGGTAGATGTTGCTAAAGTAAATAACTCGTTTTTGCGAAAAACGATACAATAATTTACCTTACCACCCTCAAAATCTGGTCGCCAACACCCGTTGCGTTCGTTTCTAAACTCTTCAAGTTCGAACATTAAAGCACGCTTTTTAATTTCTTTTTCCGCCTCTTCTCTAGAGTTAAAAACATTTCCTTGTTTTACCATATCAAAATAGACTTTTTCACTTTTGTATAAATCAGGCAGTTCTCCAACCTCTCCAAATGTATTTACGTAAAATTGTACGCTTTTTTCAATCATTTTGACTTTTGTTTCGATTCGCTGTTCAATCAACTCTCTTTGCGCTTTTAACTCCTTGATTTCCTTTTCTAACTCTTCAATCTTGTTACTCAATTATAACCACCCTTTCTCCCGTTTCTTTTTGTATTCCATTTCTCGTCTTGCTTGTAAATACAATTCAATCTCTTTATAACCTCGTTTTAAAAATTCTGAGCATACGCTGTAAATAGTTTGGTCGTATACCTCATTGGCGAACCCGTTTAAAATTCGATAATACGTTTTATCTTGAATATTTAACTCTTTGCGCAATTCTCTCTGAGGCGTTTTTTTCTGTTCCTCTTTCAGAATATCAGCTAGGTATTTATCGCTGCGAAAATATTTAACAGTGTCTACTGTTACGCTTTTTTAACTGTCAAGATTTTAATTTTTTCTCCTAGATTTTCACAGCGTTTCGCAACCTCTACTGCGTCCTCGTATTCATCAAGCGAAAGGGCTTTAAAATCGAATTTTGTCAGTTTGATAGTTCTTGTTGGATGCTGTTTGTCTAAGTACCCTCGCACATTATATTCGTTTGTTCCAGCATAATAATATTTATCAATTTTCACAATATATTCATTCATTTTTCTTTAACCAACTCTCTACAACATCAAGCGAACTGCCGTTCACTTTTTTTATATTTAAAAACGTCGTAAGGGTTGTTGCCGAAAAACCAATCTCCTTAGCAATTTCAAAACAGTAACAACCCAAGCGCTTATCCATGACTTTTTGAACTCTCTCAGATAAGTTTTTATGCCTTTCAAGTGTGTAGCTATCGTTTTTAGCTCTACCCTTACTAGCTTTTATCTCGGGCGCTTTTGTAAACTTTTTCGCATCATAATTCGGTGTGATTATGATTTTCTTTTTCTTGTGATACACATATCGCTTGTTATCCTTTTCAACGATTTTTGTGTTTTCAAGTTCTTTGATTATTACATAGCTATCGTTACCAATTTTGATTGTTTTCAACGTTTTCTAACTCCTCTATCTCTCTTTTATTTTGAAACGTATTCCGCTATCAACGAAAATGTTTCCGTTTTCGTCCTCTCTAAACCTCATCGGGTGCTTTATTATGATGAACTCGGAAGGCACGTATCCTAGTTTTGCAACCCAATTCATAAAAGCTCGATTTTCCTGCTCGACAATACCCTCAAAAATTTCTTTCATGAGGCTATCTCCTAGAACATTTGTTTGTTCTTCCGTTCGCTCTTTCGTGAACATCGGTTCGATTTTTGGTAAATCTAATTTTAACTCGTTCACATCGAGTCTCTTTTTTTCGATTTTAGAATGGTAAGTCGTCATCTTGCACATTGAAAGTTTCTCCGTTCGCTGTGAAAGGGTCGTTATTTGCAAAATTTCCGCCTGTATTCGCGTTTTTATTACCGTTGAATGTATTTACATGTCCATCTTCAAAGCCCTCTCTACTGCCTTCTAATTGACTTGTAGCGTTGCGCGCTTCTAACAAGCTAAAGTTTTCTGCTAGTACCTCTGTCACATATACCTTTTGTCCTTGTTGATTTTCATAGTTGCGTGTTTGGATACGGCCTTCAATCCCTACTAGTGAGCCTTTACGCGTAAAGTTCGCAAAGTTTTCCGCTGCCTTACGCCACATTGCGCAATTAATAAAATCTGTTTCCTTTTCGCCGTTTTGGTTCTTGAAATTTCTTTCTACCGCTACCGTGAAACTAGCGTATGCCGTTCCGTTCGATGTGTAGCGTAAATCTACTGCCCTTGTTAATCGTCCTACTAATACTACGTTGTTAATCATTGTCTACATCTCCTATATATTTTTTCCATTCATCCAGGTTTCCTTTTTGAATGTTGTTCACTCGTTTAAATTCTTTGATTGCCTGCGCTTTGAGTGGCAATACGCCCTCTTGTCGCGCCTCGTCTGTTACTGGAATAAAATATCCAGTACGTCCGTTTCTTACCCCTACAATCACGATGCCGTAATTGTTGATTAATACATCAATGATTTTCTTCACTCGTCTTGTAGAAAGTCTTGTCTTTGCTACGATGTCTTTTATATTCACTCGGCGTTCGTCACTAATCGGGATAAGCGATAGGACTACCTTTTCAATCGGTGACATTTGTTTACTCATATCGCCACCCTCCTTTTGTCTTTTTAACTTTCAGTAATGCGGTATTGTATCGTTTCATAAATAGCTTTTTCTTTAGCTTGAATACGTCTGTTTCTACGCCTTTCACGTCAATATAAGTCAGTGTGCCGTCATTTTCCGTGACGATAAAATCAACTACGTAAAATATTGGTCTGATTTTTCCTTTGACTCCTTCAACGTTAAAGCCTTCTTGCAGCAACATTCTTTTTTGTCGTTCAAACCCTAAGATTTGACGTTCTGCCACTTGTTGCTTTAAGTGTAAGTAATATTCACCTTCCGCTTTGCTATCAAACTTGATACCGTCAATTTCTACTTTTTTTGCGTTGTACTTAGATGTTCTGAACATTTATTTATTAGTTGCTCCCTCTCTCTCTTTCTTTCGCTCCCTGGATAAGTTTTCTCTTTCTTTCAAGGAAACCTTCATCAGTTGTTTTTAAGTTAGCAATCTGTTTGACTAGTTCTGCGTATCGCTTTGGATTAGACTTGTAAAACTGTATTTCTTTTTCTTCCTCGCTCATTTATCCTCCTGTTATTTTGCCCAGTCGGGTACAATCTCAACATAACCGCTAGGCTTGTTGTAGTTATTCTGTTTTGATTTTTGTCTAGCGTTGCCCTCCGCTAGTGCTTTCTCAAGGGTATCAATTCCTTTTTTATCCCAATCAACCATAATCGCGTTTGCGTATCTGAATTTTAAAACATTATCCTCAACTGATATTTCTAGCGCTCGTTTAACGAGTTCAGGGTTTAAATCATTACACCATTTCAAAATCGATTGACGAATATAGTCGCTAGTCATTCCAAAATGATTTTCATAAAAGTTTAAAACATCAGAAATTTGTTTTTGTTCAGTTGTTGCTGCTGGTTCGTCTGCTAGGTTTTCAGCTTCGTTTGTTTCTGCTACTACTACTTTACTTTTATTTATTTTATTTTTATTTAGTTTAGTTTTATTTAGTTTTATTTTATTGCTATCAATAGCCATTAAGGTGCTATTAGCATTGCTATAAGGTTTCTTTAGTTTTGCTATAGCATTGCTATCTTCTTGCTTATCCCCCCATCTTTTTTCTGCCCCTTTTTTCCCTGCTTCTACCCGCTTTTTTCTTTTTAAATCCATCATTTCCATTCGCTCATTAAAGCTATCTGAATAGAAATATTTACCATCTTCTGTAAATTTGAATAAGTCGTAATTCTCAACAACTTGTTTTACTTTTTCAGGTTCTACTCTTAAATCAAAAGCTAGTGTGTCGTAATCGATTGTGCTTTTGTAGCCTTCTTCTTCTCTTAATCGTTCAATCAACATGAAGAAGATTCCATAGCCTTCCGCACCTAACTTCATTCGAACCTTCATTAATTTGTCCGAATTTCTTGCGTTGCTATCGTGTGAGAAATAACTTCTCATTCGGTACCTCCTTTCTCCCTATTTACCGATTCTTAGTTCTTTCACTGCCTCCTCGTTTAGTAAGATAGGCTTAATATGATATTTATTTTCAAATGCGATTTCTCCTATCGTGTGCCGTTCTGTATGATGTGTTCTACATAAGCAATAGTAAAGTCTGTTAGCGTGGTCTATCTTGTTTCGATTGTTTCCCATTCCTACCGCGTCTACATGGTCTACATCGCTATGTTGTTTCCCACAAATAAAGCACGTCCGATATTTAACAAACAGAAACGCTAGACGGGCTATGTCAACTGCTTGATAGTATTCTTTAAAGTGGAACGGTATGTCGTTTTGGAAACAAAACTCGATAATCAGCTCAATCAGTTGATTAGCTTGAGTAATGTTACAGTGGTTCATTGCCAGGCTTAATCCTTCCACGTTGTACAATTCACTGTAATACGCTTTGAACATTTCCTTGACCCATTCCAACGGATAGCCTGTATAGTCGCTCACATCTCCAAATAACGCATGTATGAATTTTTGTTGTTTAGGTGTGATGCTACGTTTATCAACAACAGTCACTTTCAAGCGGATATTTTCGCCTTTATCCGTCCTTCTTCTAGCCTCTGTAAGGTTGAAATCTTCTTCTAGCGCTATCTGTATGTCATGTTGATTAACCGCTTTGAGTTGCCCCTCGTAATCCATTACGCCCCTTCACGCGTTCCTGTTAAAGGTTCTGGGATACTTTGCAACATCTTAATTGCTCTATCTAGCAATGTATCGCTCCACTCCTCGGTAGGTGCGCCTTGTACTTTAGATTGCATTTCTTTGAATTTCTCGAACCGTTCGGGTGTTGACTCTGCTAGTTGTTGAATATAATCACATTTAGATTGTTTTTCTGCACTGATTTGAGGCCCTTTCTTTTTTCTTCCGTTACCGCTCGCCTCGTTTCCGTCATCGTCTTTATCTGATGTGATACCAAACACTGCGCTCAACGCATATCTTTTAGCGTATGTAATTGCACTGCCGTATGCTTGAGGCGTTTGCTTTTCAGGTTTCATTCTCACACTAGGGAACTCAATATATTCCCCCGATTGATGTAGAATAATCGTTCCTACCTCGATATTTCCACTATCATCACCACTTGCAAACTGCATGAACGAAATTCCTAACGGGCCTGCTGCTTCCGTAATTGCTTCAACTACATTTTCTAAAGGTACATATTTACTTTTAAAAAATGGGTTATTTGCATCTTTCAATGGTTGTTTTAAATTCTTCTGAAATTCAGACATTGCTTTTGATAAATTTTCAATACTCTCTGATTTGTTTAACATGTTTCACTCTCCCGCCGTTAAAATTGATGACTCTAAATAATTTTCTTTCAAGTATTCATCTACATCATCCTCGTTGACGTAATCGCCACCTAATATGTAGTAATTACATTCTTCATCCGTTTTATTTCCTTTCCAGTCATACGCTTTGATACGTGTCACCGGTGGTTCTGTTAAATATAGGTTTCTTAGATATTCTTCCACATCGTCCTCAAGGACTTTATCCCCACCTATAATTCTGTACTGTTCTCCACGATAGATTTCCATTCCATTCCAATCGTATCCATAAACTTTGTCCTCTGGCGGTTCAAGATACCTATTGTGTAATGTTTCAAAATTGCCGTACATTGTGTTATAATCTCCTTAGATACTTTTAGTTAGTCAGCGTTCCCGCGCTGGCTTTTTGTTTTCCATGAGTCCTGAAAATCAGGCTCGATATATTTATCTTCTCTCATTAGATTGACTTTTTTTGTGTGTTGATGATTCGCACCCCCTACAAGAAACATCACCATCAATGCGATTACTAGAAATGCACTAGCACAACCGAATGCAATTCCTAGCCACTTGATATACCAAGCTAAGAATTTCTTAAATGGCACTGTGTTCTTTAATCTTCGTTCTGTTCTCATCGTTTTCTCCTTCCGTCCCATACTTTTTGAATTTCATCAATCATGCTCGCTTGATATTTGTATGGGCGTGTATCTGTTCTTCTTGCTGCAACCACCACTGGATGGTTTCTAATTTCACTCTTGTGCCACGAACTGGAACTCGTTCCAATCGCTTCACACAATTCTTCAGTCGTTATCCACCGTTGGTTACTTCTCGAATCAATAAACGGTTTTATTAATCCAACAAATTTCTCTGGGTTTCGTTTTACGACTTCGAAGAATATCAGTTCGTAATAATCAAGCGTTGCTTTTTCCATGTCCTCCTCCTTTCAGTTCTAGATAGTGTCTTTAAGGACACTTACTCTTTAAAAAAAATATCCATAATTTCAGAATCTGATAATTTAAGGATGTTTTTACATGCAATGATTTCTTCTCTTCTAAAAGAAACTGTTCCGTTCATTCTACTATGATAGACTGTTTTAGTGAATGACCCATTGATATTCTCGTTCATTTTATCAATAAAATCTTCTACTTTTAATCCCCTTTCTACAATTTTTGCTTTCAATAAATTATAGTTCATTTACATCACCTCATTTCTTGTTGTGTCATTTAGGACACATTCATAGTATCATAAGCAAATAACCGTGTCAATACATAAATGTGTCTTTTTTGAAACTTTTTTCGTTTTTTGAGTTAATTTAGTTGTTTCTAGGACACTTTAATGGTATTCTTTCATTATGAAAGGGGCGGTTAAAAATGCTTAATTTAAAGGCTCAAAGAGAATCATTAAAGTTAACATTAGAAGACGTCGGTAATTATGTTGGTGTTGGTAAGAGTACTGTTCGAAAATGGGAAAACGGCATGATAAATAATATGGGCAGAGATAAAATTTTAAAGTATGCGAAGATTTTACAAATCAGTCCATTAGCTTTAATTGGTGAAGTTGAGACTGAAGCTCCAGATTGGGCATCCAAAGACGATATTATTGTTTTTGATGAGGCGTTAAAACGTAATAGCGTTGTTATGTCATATAATGGCATAGAACTATCTGAAGAAGATAAAATGCAATTAGACGGAATGATACGTGCAATGCTATGGGAACGAATAAAAAAAGGCAAGGAGGAATAATTATTGGAAGTGAATCAGTTAGTTAGTACTTACAATACGGCTAACCCGTTTGAAATAGCGGACTATCTAGGAATCGAATATGATTTCAAAGTATTACCTAATGATTTAAAAGGAATACTTGTATCTTCAGAAAAAGATACACCATTGATATTAATTAACGAAGATATACAAGACATTTCTTTTAAATATTACGTCATGGCACATGAATTAAAACATGCTATAGACCATTATGGATTGAACGGATTCTACTCCGCAACTTTTGGTGGCAAAGGAAAATTAGAACGAGAAGCAGATATGTTTGCGTGTGAACTAATGAAATATTTATATGAAGAACAATATCAAAAGCCTGTAGAAACGTTTGAAATCCTAAAGACTATATATGGAATTAAAGAGGATATGCAAAATTACATTTAAGGAGGAAAAACAATGGAATTAGAAGTGTTGTCAGAGCAATTGAAGAATTTAGGGAAACGAGTACATACATTGAAAGATAATATCAATACAGAGGAGGCTACTAAAACTTCTCTAATTTTGCCATTCTTTCAAATCTTAGGATACGATATCTTTAACCCACTAGAATTTATCCCTGAATTCACTGCAGATTTTGGAATTAAAAAAGGTGAAAAAGTAGACTATGCAATTAAAATTAGCGATGCTCCTGTAATTCTAATTGAAGCTAAATCTATATCAGAAAAACTTACAAAACATGATTCGCAATTATTTAGATATTTTGGTACTACTACTTCAAAATTCGGAATTTTAACAAATGGACAAGAATATAAATTTTACACAGACCTTGATGAACCTAACAAAATGGACTCTACTCCGTTTTTAACAATAGATATTACTAAGATTAAGGACGTTCAAATCGCTGAGATTGCTAAATTCCACAAAGATAATTTTGACGTTGATAAAATAACTTCATCTGCTTCTGAATTAAAATACTTAAACAGCCTTAAAAATCTTTTATCTAAACAATTGACTGAACCAGATGAATCATTCGTTAAATATATCGTTGGTGAGATATATGAAGGTACTAAAACCAAAAATACACTTGAAAAATTTGAAGCAATCGTTAAGAAGGGATTTTCTCAATTCATAAGCGAACGGGTAAACGATAAGTTGAGTGCTGCTTTAAATACTAATGTAGATACTAAAATATCTAGTACTCCAGATACTGAAGAGGTTAAAGAAGAAGTTCAAAATAAAGATTCTGAAATAATAACAACTTCTGAAGAATTAGAAGCTTACACTACTACAAAAATTGTTTTAAAAGACGTTGTGGAACCATCACGAATATTTTATAGAGACAATAGAAGTTATTTTAATGTACTTTTAGATGATAATATTCGTAAGTGGATTATGCGTATTTATACAGTCAACAATAAATTTAAACTACAATTTAACGATGAAAAACATACGACTGTTGAAATCTCAAATCCACTCGATATCATTCAGTATTCTGATAATTTAACTTCGACTGTTAAAAGATTTTTATAAAATAAGTAGCCTGTTAAGGCTATTTATTTTATCTAAAAAAAGAACGTACGTTTGAAAATGGAGGTGAAATATGGCAAGCATAACAAAAAGAGGCAAAACATGGGCTTATCGTGTCTATTATTACGATGAAGGTAAACGTAAATACGTTTCAAAGAGTGGATTTAAAACGAAGGCAGAAGCAAAAGATGCATCAATCTTGAAAGAAAATGAATTATTAGTCGGTAAAAATATTAGCAAAGAACAAATGCTACTAGCTGACTATATGGAGAATTGGAAGAAGCTCTATAAAGAAGATACTATTTCATTGAAAAGCATCTCCAGGATAAATAGTATCATTGATTATGTAAGAACAAATTACAACATTCCATTACGAGATATTACCCACGAAAATTATCAATCATTTTTGAATGATGTTGCCAAAACACGTTCTAAGGAAACTGTTAAAAAATACCATACTTACGTTAAGGCAGCAATAAAGCATGCGTTAAGAACTCAAACTCTTCTTCACAATCCGACAACTACTGCTGTTTTAAAAGGACTGGAAGAGAAAAATAAGAAAGTTGAAAATAAATACTTAAGTAAGAGTGAATTTGATAAATTAGAGAAAGCATTGTTAGAAGATATACAACTAGATTATACTTCAAGATATATCATTCTATTTAGTATGTATACAGGCGCACGTTTTGGTGAGTGCTTAGGTATGACATGGGATTGTGTGGATTTAGAAAATAAAACAATTAAAATCGAAAAGGGATTCGACTATCATTTTACAAATGATTTTACTGAAGGTAAGACAAAAAGTAGCAAGCGTAAAATAACCATTCCTGATAAATTAGTTGAAATATTGCAAACCTTAACTATTCCTGATGACCTTACACAAAGAGTGTTCAAAAGAGTCAGCAATAATGCAATCAATAAAGCATTACAACTAGCATTAAACAGAGCAGGAATCGATAAAGATATTACATTCCATGCAATGAGGCACACTCACGCTAGTATCCTATTAGCGAACGGTGTTCAATTGCTATCAGTAAGCAAACGACTTGGACACGCTGACCCAAACATAACATTACACACATACGCTCATATCATCGAAGAGTTAGAGCAGGAAGATAACGAAAAACTGAACTCAATATTCAATTGAGTACATCTAGAGTACAAAATGCTTATAAACGTTGTTAAATCAACACTATACACTCCCCTAGGCGGCTTACAACATACTCCACGCTACAAACATTGTTTTGTAGCGTTTTTTGATGCGCAAAAAAGCCCCGAGATTGCTCTCGGGGGCTTTTCGTCAAACTTTAGAAGTGATCACCTAGGTGAGATTATTCTTCTTCGTCCTCTTTTTTCTTGCCAGTCGCAAGTAATCCTAAACCTGCAAGGAGTGACATGCTTGCTGCATTGAAGACTACTGATAAGTCTTCCACACCTGTGTTAGGTAATTCTGGTTTACCTGGAGTTGGAGGTGTTTGAGGAGGTGTATTTGGTAACATTTCTTGTGAATCTTCAACACCAACGTGTACAATCTCGTCAACAGCTTCTTCAATCACTTTGCTAGAAATTAACTTGGCTGAGACAACATGCCCCTCTGAATCTAGCACATACTGATAGAGATATTCAATTGTTCCATTTTTTCCTACTCTTTGAACAACTCTTTCTCCAGCTTTTAATTCATTTGAAGGAGTTGAAATTACTTGATACGGTATTTCTTCAGTAATTACTTTTTGTACAGTTGAAGTCGATTTTTTAGTACCACGTTTTACTACCATTTTAACTGGTGCACTTGTTACC
>ERZ772930.278-NODE-278-length-17953-cov-10.5865_pt1 | contig 17953 bp, 16 predicted proteins | sample MGYA00511685_ERZ772930 | MGnify/ENA primary metagenome ERZ772930 (study PRJEB29015, sample SAMEA2738053) | human oral metagenome | biome: human oral; feature: human-associated habitat; material: saliva | place: China | collected 2226 ... | reverse complement strand
AGAAACCTGACAATTAAAGAGAAATATATTTCTGGTCAAGCGACCAAGGGCATAAGGTGAATGCCTTGGCACTGAGAGCCGAAGAAGGACGTGATAAGCTGCGAAAAGTCTCGGGGAGGAGCAAATATCCATTGATCCGTGAATATCCGAATGGGGAAACCCACTTGAGCAAACCTCAAGTATCTTGTTGTGAATACATAGCAACAAGAGGGAATAGTTGGTGAACTGAAACATCTAAGTAGCCAGACGAAAAGAAAGAAAAAATTCGATTTTCAAAGTAGCGGCGAGCGAAATGGAAAGAGCCCAAATTAAGTCAAGGAAGAAGAAGGATAGTAGAATGGTATGGGAAGGCCAACCGAAGAAAGTGAAAGTCTTGTAAACGAAATCTAACTGATTCTGGCTTAGAAAGAGTAGCATGGGACACGAGAAATCCTGTGTGAATATAGGGGGACCACCCCCTAAGGCTAAATACTACTCAGTGACCGATAGAGAATAGTACCGTGAGGGAAAGGTGAAAAGAACCCCGGGAGGGGAGTGAAATAGAACCTGAAACCTTATGCCTACAAGCAGATAGAGTCTTAAGAGAGATGATATCGTACTTTTTGTAGAACGGGCCAGCGAGTTATGGTGTGCGGCAAGGTTAAGTAATGAAGTTACGGAGCCGTAGGGAAACCGAGTCTGAATAGGGCGAGATAGTCGTATGCCATAGACCCGAAACCAGGTGATCTATCCATGAGCAGGTTGAAGTGAAAGTAAAATTTCATGGAGGACCGAACCGGGTAGCGTTTAAAAGCTATCGGATGACTTGTGGATAGGGGTGAAAAGCCAATCGAACTTGGAGATAGCTGGTTCTCCTCGAAATAGCTTTAGGGCTAGCCTCAATTTAGTTTACAGGGGGTAGAGCACTGAATACCGTAGGGGTGTTAGACATTACCGAAAGTTATCAAACTGCGAATACCTGATAAATGATGATTGGGAGTCAGACTATGTGGGATAAGCTTCATAGTCAAAAGGGAAAGAGCCCAGACCACCAGCTAAGGTCCCTAAATATAGATTAAGTGGTAAAGGATGTTTTACTACTTAGACAACCAGGATGTTGGCTTAGAAGCAGCCATACATTTAAAGAGTGCGTAATAGCTCACTGGTCAAGTGGTAGAGCGCCGAAAATGAACGGGGCTAAAATCTAATACCGAAGCTGTGGACTAATGAAAATTAGTGGTAGAGGAGCATTGTGTAAGGGGTGAAGCTAAGTTGGAAGACGAAGTGGACTTTACAGAAGAGAGAATGCTGGCATGAGTAGCGAAAAGGAGGGTGAGAATCCCTCCCGTCGAAAGCCTAAGGATTCCTGAGGAAGGCTCGTCCTCTCAGGGTAAGTCGGGACCTAAGCCCAGGCTGAAAAGCGTAAGCGATGGACAACAGGTTGAGATTCCTGTACTATCTTTGAATGTTTGAGAGATGTACTGACGCAGGAGGATATGTTGAGCGTGTGAATGGTAGAGCACGTCTAAGCAAGTAGGTAGAGAATAGAGGCAAATCCCTATTTTTAATATCGAGATGCGATGGGGAGCGAAAAATAAGTAGTGAAGCAACAGATTCCAAACTGCCAAGAAAAGGTACTATTGAGTGAGAAGATACCCGTACCAAAACCGACACAGGTAGGCAAGGAGAGAATCCTAAGACGCGCGGAAGAACCTTTGTTAAGGAACTCGGCAAAATGACCCCGTAACTTCGGGAGAAGGGGTACCATTAGATGTGAGATACTTTCGTATGGAGCATAGAGTGGTCGCAGAGAATAGGCCCAAGCAACTGTTTACCAAAAACACAAGTCTCTGCTAAATCGAAAGATGAAGTATAGGGGCTGACACCTGCCCGGTGCTGGAAGGTTAAGGGGAAATGTTAGAGCAATCGAAGCATAGAACTTAAGCCCCAGTAAACGGCGGCCGTAACTATAACGGTCCTAAGGTAGCGAAATTCCTTGTCGGGTAAGTTCCGACCCGCACGAAAGGTGTAATGATTTGGGCACTGTCTCAACAAAGGATCCGGTGAAATTGTAGTAGTCGTGAAGATGCGACTTACCCACGATAGGACGGAAAGACCCCGTGGAGCTTTACTGTAGGCTGGCATTGGAATTTGGTATTAAATGTACAGGATAGGTGGGAGACTTTGAAGCGAGAGCGCCAGTTTTCGTGGAGTCAACGTTGGGATACCACTCTTTTGATACTAAATTTCTAACTTGATACTCTGAAGCGAGTATAAGGACACTGTCAGTTGGGCAGTTTGACTGGGGCGGTCGCCTCCTAAAGAGTAACGGAGGCGTTCAAAGGTTCCCTCAGAATGGATGGAAATCATTCTAAGAGTGCAAAGGCAAAAGGGAGCTTAACTGCGACACCAACAAGTGGAGCAGATAGGAAACTAGGACTTAGTGATCCGGTGGTACCGAGTGGAAGGGCCATCGCTCAACGGATAAAAGCTACCCCGGGGATAACAGGCTTATCTCCCCCAAGAGTTCACATCGACGGGGAGGTTTGGCACCTCGATGTCGGCTCGTCTCATCCTGGGGCTGGAGTAGGTCCCAAGGGTTGGGCTGTTCGCCCATTAAAGAGGCACGCGAGCTGGGTTCAGAACGTCGTGAGACAGTTCGGTCCCTATCCATCGTGGGCGTAGGAAATTTGAGAGGAGCTGTCCTTAGTACGAGAGGACCGGGATGGACAGACCGCTGGTGTATCAGTTATCATGCCAATGGTAATGCTGAATAGCTAAGTCTGGAAGGGATAAGTGCTGAAGGCATCTAAGCACGAAGCCCCCCTCAAGATGAGATTTCCTGTTGCAGCAATGCAAGAGAGATTCGATACAGAAAATGTCGTAGATAGGTCAGAGGTGTAAAGGTGGCAACATCAAAGCTAACTGATACTAATAAATCGAAAGCTTGACCAGAAATATATACTCTTTAATTGGAGGATTTCAAACAGAAATATATGAAAAGAAAAAGTAAACAAGTATGGCTGTGATGGCTAGGAGGATACACCTGTTCCCATCTCGAACACAGAAGTTAAGCTCCTAAACGTCGAAGGTACTAGTACATCTCGTACTGGGAGAATAGAAAACAGCCAAACAAACCACTCGAAAGAATGGTTTTTTGTTTATTTAATGTTATTTATTTTTATGACATTAAAATATTTAGTATGGCTGTGAAGCTTAAGAGGCTACTCTGTTCCCATTTCGAACACAGAAGTTCATGACCTAACAGCAATCTATGATTGCGTCGTAGGTCAGATACTAAGAAACTCCATTTGTGAAACAAATGGTAAGTTTCGACAGTGAAAGTTCGGAGCTTAACAGCAAAAATTAAATTACAGTATGGCTGTGATGGCTAGGAGGATACACCTGTTCCCATCTCGAACACAGAAGTTAAGCTCCTAAACGTCGAAGGTACTAGTACATCTCGTACTGGGAGAATAGAAAACAGCCAAACTCCTAGGTAGCTCAATGGTGGAGCACCCGGCTGTTAACCGGTAGGTTGTGGGTTCGAGCCCCACCCTGGGAGCCAATGTGCCGGGGTGGCGGAACTGGCAGACGCACAGGACTTAAAATCCTGCGATGTTAACTCATCGTACCGGTTCGATTCCGGTCCTCGGCACCAGTTTTTTTTTATCGCGGGATGGAGCAGTTTGGTAGCTCGTCGGGCTCATAACCCGAAGGTCGTAGGTTCAAATCCTGCTCCCGCAACCATAAGAATAATCGAAAGATTATTCTTTTTTTATTGTATAAATTAGTAAATAACTATATTTATGGAGTTTATAATTTGATTTTAGAGATTATTTATGATAAAATTAAACAGTAAGGAGGCAGATATGAAAGAGAATTATCAGTTATTATTGGACAATATAATAAAAGAAAATGAAAAAAATAATTATGCACCAACTCTTCTACTACATTCTTGTTGTGGACCTTGTAGTAGCTATTGTCTTGAGTATTTGTCAAATTATTTTAGAATTACAATTTTTTACTACAATCCAAATATTTATCCAAAGGAAGAATATTTTTTCAGAGTTGAAGAACAAAGAAAACTTATAGAAAAAATTAACGGAAAGTATCGAATAGATATGGTTGTTGGTAAGTATGATGTTGATAGATTTTATAAAACTGTTAAGGGAATGGAAAAAATGAAAGAAGGATCTGTTCGTTGCCATAATTGTTATGAACTTAGACTTAGAGAGGCTGCAATTTTAGCAAAAACAGAAAATTTTGATTATTTCACAACTACTTTAACTATAAGTCCTCATAAAAACTCACAAATTTTAAATGAAATTGGACAAAGAGTTGCTGATGAAGTTGGAGTGAAACATCTTCCATCTGACTTTAAGAAAAAGAATGGATATAAGAGAAGTGTTGAACTTTCCTTAATGTTTGGGATGTATAGACAAGATTATTGTGGTTGCATTTTCTCTAAAATGGAAAGGGAAGAATTTAAAAAGTTAAAAGAAAGCTCATAGCATTCTTTTCTTATGTTCTTGTAGTTAAATGGATATAACAGTCCCCTCCTAAGGGACCGTTGTGGGTTCGATTCCCGCCAGGAACGCCAATAAAGTACATTTAATAATGTACTTTTTCTTTATAATTTTATTTTACATAGGAGATACAATGAAAAACTTTTTTAATTTTATTTTTAGTAGAATTTTCTTCATATTTTGTATGGTTTTACTCCAACTGGCTTTCTTAGCAGTATTTTTAATGTATTTTAGTAGATATTTTATTTACCTGTACAGTTTGAATTTAATAGTTGGAATGATTTTTACTTTTATGATAATAAATGATAATATAAATCCTGCTTTTAAAATAACCTGGATATTAATTGTAATTGTAATACCATTTTTAGGTGGATTTATATATTTAACTTTTGGTGAGAAAAGACTTTTGAAATCTGTTAAGAAGAGACTTTACGGATTTTCAATTAAGTTTAAAGATTCTATGGATTTGTCAAAAGATTATGATATTGAAAACTTAAACGATTCTGATATGAATGTTTATAGGCAAGCTAAATACATAAATAGTGCAACAGGTAGTCCTATATTTTTTAATACAGATACTAAGTACTATGGTTCTGGTGAAGAAAGTTTTGAAGATTATTTGAATGATTTAAGAACTGCTGAAAAATTTATTTTTATGGAATATTTTATAATATCAGAAGGCTTTTTCTTAGAATCAATTTTAGAAATTTTTAAAGAAAAAGTTAAAAAAGGTGTAGATATTAGAATTATTTTAGATGATGTAGGAAGTATATTAACATTATCTAATAAAAAAATTGAAGAAATCAGAAGTTTTGGTATTAAAGTTGTTGAATTCAACCAAGTAAAAGGTATTGTTTTACCTAAACATAATAATAGAACTCATAGAAAAATGACAATAATTGATGGAAAAATTGCATATACTGGTGGAATAAATATAGCTGATGAGTATATAAATGTCATAGAAAAATATGGTTATTGGAAAGACTCTGTTTTAAGAGTTGAAGGACATGCAGTTTGGCAATTTATAAATATGTTTATTTCTCTTTGGGATTATTCAACTGGAGAGAATACTGATGTTTCAAGCTTATATGATAAGAAAGAGTATGATAGTAGTTTTAAGATAAATGAAGAAGATGGGGTAGTTATTCCATTTACTGAAACTCCTATACAAGAATCTATAGGTGAAAATATGTATATTAATATGATCAGACGTGCTAATAGATATATTTATATAACTACACCTTATTTAATTATAACTTGGGAAATGGAAAAAGCTTTAATAAGTGCTGCAAAATCTGGAGTTGATGTAAGAATTATAACTCCTCATATTCCTGATAAAAAATATGTTCATTTGCTTACTAGATCTTTCTATAAAAATCTTGTTGAAAATGGTGTTAAAATTTATGAATTCGAAAAAGGATTTATTCATGCGAAAAACTGCATTTGTGATGATGAATTTGTAGTAATTGGTAGTATTAATTTAGATTATAGAAGTTTGTATCTTCATTTTGAATGTGCTGTTTGGACTTATGGAGCACCAATAATTACTGATGTAAAAGAAGATTTTGAAAATACATTAAAACAATCATTGAAGATAACACCTGAATGGGTTAAATCTAGAAATTTAATAACAAGAATCTTACAATCACTATTGAGGTTATTTGCACCACTTATGTAAATTTAGACTTTTACTTTTTAGTAAAAGTCTTTTTTTATTGCAACTAAATAATTGTACTTATCAATAATATTATGATAAAATAATATTCTAGAAGAATATAGTAATGGAGTTGAATTATGAGAAATATAATGCTCACAGTTAGTTATGATGGAAGTTTGTTTTTCGGCTTTCAAAAGCAAGAAGATGTTGTAACTGTTCAAGGAGAAATTGAGAATGCCTTGAAAAAAATCACAGGCGAGGATATAAATATTATTTCAGCAGGACGAACTGATAGGGGAGTTCATTCTCTAAGACATATTATTAATTTTTATACTGATAGCAATGTTGGAGTTTTGAATTTTAAAACTGCATTAAATCACTTTTTGCCAATTGGAGTAAGAGTACTAGATTCAAAAGAAGTTTCTGAAGAATTTCATTCAAGATTTGATGCAAAGATGAAAACATATAAATATATTTTAAATTTGGATGAAGTTATGGATCCAATATACTATAATTATAAAGCTAATTTTCCATATCCTTTAGATATTGAAAAAATGAAAAGAGCTAAAGAATATTTTATTGGTAAAAAGAGTTTTAAAGCATTTATGGGACCAAGAACTGGTAATACTAATCCTATTAGGGAGATTAAGTCTTTTGAAATTTATAAAGAAAATAATGATTTAATATTTTTAATTAAAGGACAAAGTTTTATTAGAAATCAAGTTAGAATAATGGTAGGAACTTTGGTTGATATTGGTAGAGGATTGATTAGAGAAGATGAACTTGAAAGAATTTTAGATAGCGAAGATAGGACTAAAGCAGGAATAACGTTAAGTCCAAATGGTCTATATTTAATGGAGATTTTATATGATGAATTTTAAAGATTTAGATTTTCTTGTCGAAAAATTGAGAGAACTAGATAACGGAAAAAATCACATTTTAATAACAGGAAATATAAAGGTAGGTAAAAGTACTCTTTTAGATGCTTTTATCAAAAAATACTATAAAAATTCGAAAATAGACGGTATTATGACCGAACTTGTCATCACAGATAAATTTAGAATTGAACTTTTTAGATATGGAACTGATAAGAGATTTATTATTGGAGAAAGAGTAAGTAATATGAAATTTTATGATGATGTTTTCTTAAAAAAAAGTTATGAGTTCATGGAAGATTTCAAAAATAATGATATTTTAGTATTTGATGAAATAGGAAACAAGGAAGGACATTTAATTGATTATTGCAAAAAATTAATTTCTCTTTTTGAAGAGAATAGAATTTTTGCTGTATTAAAAAAAGCAGGTAATCCAATAGTTGATAATTTGGATAAACTTGAAAATTATGTAATTTTTGATTTGGATAAGTTTTATGAATAGAGATGAATATTTTATGGATTTTGCTTTGAAAGAGGCAAAAAAAGCTTATAAAAAAGGTGAAGTTCCTGTAGGTTGTGTTATTATAAAGAATGATAAGATAATTTCAAGAGGACACAATCAAGTTTTAAGCAAAAAAAGTGGAGTATATCACGCAGAAATTATTGCAATTAATAAAGCGGGAAAAAAACTCGGTGATTTTAGACTTGAAGATACTGAAATTTTTGTAACTCTTGAGCCATGCTGTATGTGTGCAGGGGCAATTGTAAACAGTAGGATTAAGAGAGTGGTTATAGGTGCAATGGATCCAAAAAGAGGTTTTTGTGGTTCTATAGAAAATGTACTTGATAGACAAGAAATGAATCATAAGTCAATTATAGAAACCAAAGTTTTAGAAAAAGAGTGTTTAGAAATACTGCAAGAATTTTTTAAGATTTTAAGGAGTGAGAAGAAAAATAAATGAAATTAGTAGTTTGTTTAGATAAAAATAACGGAATTAGTTTTTTTGGTAAAAGGCAAAGCCAAGATGAGTTACAAAGAAAAAATCTTTTTGAATTAATAGAAGATAAAAAACTTTATGTAGTTGAAAACAGCTATGATTTATATAAAGATTATGCATTTAATTTTGAAATAATAAATGAAAATACTGAAATAGATAATGATGCAGTATTTTTATATGAAGGTGATTATTTAGATAAGTTTTTACCATATGTCGACGAAATAATCTGTTATTTTTGGAATAGAGATTATCCTTTTGATGAAACTTTTGAAGAGCATTTAAAAAATATTTGGAAAGAAAAAGAAAAGGTTGAATTTAAAGGAAAAAGTCATGATGAAATTACAAGAATAAGATATGTAAAGGAAGATTAATATGAATTATACTATTAAAATTAATAATAAAAATTTAAGGATAATCCTAACTATACTATTAGCAATTATTACTGTTGTGGCTGGATATCTTTATTATAAAGAGATATCAAATAAGAATAAAACTACAAATAATATAGTTGGACTTGATATAAATAATTTACCAGAATATACTGGGAAGCCTTATGTAGTTATAAATAATAATGAACCTAATTTTGATAAAAGTGAGTTAGTACCAAAATCTTTTGAAAAATATGCGGAATTAGATAACTTAAAGAGATGTGGTACTGCTGATTCTATAATTGGTCAAGATCTTATGCCAACTTCAAAAAGAGAAAATATTTCTTCAGTAAAGCCGACTGGATGGAAGTCTGTAAAGTATAATGGAATAGAAGGTGGAAATTTATATAATCGTTGCCATCTTATTGGATTTCAACTTGCAGGTGAAAATGCTAATAAAAGAAATTTAATAACTGGAACTAGATATTTGAATACAAAAGGCATGCTACCTTTTGAAAATATGGTTGCTGACTATGTAAAAGAAACAAATAATCATGTTAGATATAGAGTAACCCCAATCTTCGTTGGTAATGAATTAGTTGCTAGAGGTGTTCAGATTGAAGCAATGTCAATTGAAGATAACGGAAAAGCTATTAAGTTTAATGTTTATTGTTTCAATGTACAACCTAATATAGAAATAAATTACAAAACTGGAGATTCAAGGAGTAAGTAGTATATGAAAAAATTAAAAAAATATTCAATTTTTATTTTAATTTTGATAGGATTAACTGCCTGTAGTAAGGAAAAAATTGAATTGCCAAAATCAAAAGATTTAGAAAGTATTAAAGTAACTGAAGTAATAAAAGAAAAAAAAGAAGAACGAGATATTGTTAATATAGACAAAGAAGAAGATATAAATAATTTTATAGATTCAGTATCATCTGCAACAAAGACTAAGCAATCATCTATTTCAGATGAGCCTACTAATGTAGATAAATATTTTATAATAAGTTTAAATCATAAAGACTCTAAAAATAAGGATTCAAAATTTTATATTTATAAATCAAAAAAATATTCAGATGATAAATATGTATATTTGGAACAACCATATAGAGGAATTTTTAGAATAAAGAAAGAAAAATTAAAAGATATTAATTGGTTAAATGATTAAATTTGATTTTTTATTAAATAATATGATAGAATTATAACAGATAGTTTTTATTAAATAATGTAAAAAGTATTGAAATATAGAAGGAGGAAATTTAAATGATTGAGTTTAAAAACGTTACAAAAGTTTATTCTAAAGGTGTTAAAGCTGTTGATAATATTAGCTTTAAAATTGAAGAGGGAGAAATTTTTGGATTTTTAGGACCTAATGGTGCTGGTAAGAGTACTAGTTTAAAAATGCTAGTTGGTATTTTAGAACAATCTGAAGGAAAAATTACAGTTAATGGAGTTGATACTTTAGAAGATTCTATAAAAGTTAAAGAAATGATAAGCTATGTTCCTGATAATCCAGATATTTATACAAAAATGACAGGCATAAAGTATTTGAATTTCATAGCAGACATTTATGGAATTGATGAAAAAGTAAGAAAAGAAAAAATTGAAGAATACAATAGAAAATTAGAGTTAGGAGATGCAATTTACAGTACAATTGAAAGTTATTCACATGGTATGCGTCAAAAATTAGTTTTGATTGGAGCGTTAATTACTTCTCCTAAGGTATTAATTCTTGATGAACCAATGGTTGGTTTGGATGTTAAAACTTCTTTCAATTTAAAGACAATTTTAAGAGAATTTGCAGATGCGGGAAATACAGTAATCTTTTCAACACATGTAATGGAAGTTGCTGAAAAAATCTGTGATAAATTAGTAATCATTAATAAAGGAAAAATTGCATTTTGTGGAAAATTATCTGAATTAAAAACTGAAGATAATTCAAATGAAGATTTAGAAAAAATATTCTTGGAGTTGACAGAAAATGAATAAATCTAAATTATTAACTTTAATAAAATATTTTGTTTCAATTGATTTTTTTGCAATTTTATCTATAAAACAAAATTTAAAAACAAAAGGTAAAAAAGCTGCAAGTTTTCAAGGAATTGCAGGCATACTAGTATTTCTAGCATTATTTATTTATGGAGCTCCTAAAGTGGGAGAATTTATAGCTAGGAATTTTCAAAGTCCACTTGGAAGAGCTAGTATTACAAGTATATCAGTAGGTGTTTTTATATTTACATTGTTTTTATCATTGGCAACAGCATTTGTGTTTATTGAAAAAAATAATGAAACAGAAATATTACTATCATTACCTATTTCAGGTAGTGACATCTTCTTAGCTAGAATATACTCATTAGCAATAACATTTTATGTATCATTTTTTATAATGTTCTCAATAGCTATTGGAGTAACTGGATATACTGTTGGAAAGGGATTAGACTTCTATATTTTTAGTTTCATAGGTTTAATGATTTTAGATTTAGAAACAATTTTAATAACAGGAGTTATAATAATATTTTTTGGTAAACTATTAAAAACAAGTAAATTATTTAATAGATTTTTAAAACTAATCTATGGTATATTTATGGTTGGTCTATTTGTAATCTATATGATATTTACACAAGCTGCATCAAATCCAGCTTTAGGAATAAATATTAGTAAGTTTGTTGTAGATTTTGAAAATAAACTTTCATCAATTTTCTTCTTTGTAATCTGGATAAAGAAAATTATACTTTCAAATGATTTAATAACATCAATTACAAATTTAGCAATAGGATTAGCTATTTGTATTGTATTAGCACTATTATTAAAATTCTTAGCTGAAAGAAATTATTTATCTATTTTAAGAAGTGTAAATGTTGTTTCAAAAGAAAGTAAATCAGTTATTGAAAAGAGAAAAAAACAAGGTGTTGCACAATCTAGACAATATAAATGGTTTGTGTTATTTAAAAAGGAGTTAAAAGAAATTATAACTACTCCAACATTTTTTATGCAAATATTTTTAATTGATTTAATGTTAGTGATTTTTGGAGGAGTTGGAATTTATTATGGAATTCAATATAAATCACAATTAGTTTTAGCTATAAATATATTTGTTTCAAATAATACATTAACTAACTTATTAGCTATTTCACTTGCTGCTGGTGCTGTTTTAGGATTGTTCTTTGGACTTTCTTCACTTACAACAAGCTCAGTTTCAAGAGAAGGAAAAGCGTTCTGGGTATTAGCATCTGCGCCAATAACTGTGGATACACATTTAATATCAAGAATATTTGCTTGCCAAGTATTACATTTTGCAACAGCAACTATTGTAATATTACTTTCAATGATTATTTATGTTTTTAATCCTCTTGTTTATGTAGCGATTATATTAGGAATGATGTTAACTTTCTTTGTAAGTGGTAGTTTAAATATGATTTTAGGATTAGTGAATCCATATTTTGATTGGAAAACACCTAAGGAAGCATTAAATGGTGGTTCAGGTCAAATTAACGTATTTGTTTCCATTTTAATAAATTATGGATTATATGGAATACTGATATTTTTAACTGTAAAAATGGTAAAGATGAACCAAAAATTGATTCCAATAGTTTTAGCTAATTTAGGATTGATTATACTTACAGGAATAATTTCATATATCATAGATAGAATATTATTTAAGAAACTATTAAAAAGATTATAAAAAATAGAGTGAATAAATCACTCTATTTTTTTTTAGATATTTTTACAGTTTCATTTAATAAATTATTTTTTAATTCCCAAAGATTTTTAGAAAGGTCAACTTTGTAAATATGAGGGTTATCAAATCTTTTAAACTCATCCCAAAGACTTTCAACTTCACTTTTACAATATTCTCTAATTTCTTCTATATCAGGTAATTCATAAACTAATTCTCCAGACTTGAAGATTTGTTTTAACATAGGTCTTAAAATATAGTCTTCATAAGTCGTTGTCTTCCAAGTATAGATAGGGTGGAAGATTGAAATAGGTTTAGTTTCATCAATTTTTTCATCGAATAATGTAATTAAATCAGCTTCAGCTTTCATTGTTTTTTTATCATATATTCTATATATTTTTTTAACTCCAGGAGTTGTTATTTTATCAACATTTTCTGAAACCTTAATTTTTGGAATTATTTTTCCGTCTTCTTCAACTGCAACTAATTTATAAACACCACCAAAAACTGGATTAGTTTTTGATGTTATAAGTCTTTCTCCAATACCAAATGAATCAATCATTGCACCTTGATGTAATAGATCTCTAATAGTATATTCATCAAGTGAATTTGAAACTACAATTTGGACATCTTCATAACCAGCTTCATCTAGCATAATTCTAGCTTGTTTTGAAAGATATGCTAAATCACCACTATCAAGTCTAATACCTTTTGGTCTAATTCCCATAGGTTTTAAAACTTCATCAAAAGTTTTTATTGCGTTTGGAACACCGGATTGTAAAGTGTTATAAGTATCAACAAGTAAAACACAATTATTAGGGAATGATTTTGCAAATGCTTTAAATGCATCTAATTCGGTATCAAACATTTGAACCCATGAATGAGCCATTGTTCCAAGTACTGGAATATTAAACAACTTTCCTGTTAGAACATTTGAAGTTCCATCAACACCGGCAATATATGCAGCTTTTGCCCCATATACAGATGCATCAACTCCTTGTGCACGTCTTGCACCAAATTCCATAACAGCTCTACCTTTTGCGGCCCTTTTTATCCTATTTGATTTAGTAGCTATCAAACTTTCATGATTAATAACTAATAGTGCAATAGTTTCAATTAATTGTGCTTGTACAGATGTTCCTCTAATTGTCATAATTGGTTCGTTAGGGAAGATAACACTTCCTTCAGGAACAGACCAAATATCACAATTAAATTTAAAATTCTTTAAAAAATCTATAAATTTATCATCAAATGTATTTAATGATTTGAAATATTCTATATCTTCTTCATTGAATTCCATTGATTTAAGAATTTTTACTAAATGCTCTAGTCCAGAAAAAATTGCATAACTTGCACTATCAGGATTATTTCTATAAAAAATATCAAAATATGTAATTTTATTTTCCAAATTTTCATTGAAATAACCTTGAGCCATTGTGTATTCGTAAAAATCTGCTAATATTGAAATATTGTATTCTTTAAAATTTCTATTCATAAAGTTCCTCCTTAAAATTAAAATTTTGATATATTTGTTAAGTCATAATAATATGACTTTATTCTTTCATAAACTTGCTTTTGCCATTCTTCAGAAAAAGTATCATCTTCATTTATAAAAATGCTAGAATCCATGTAACGTTTTATAATAAATTCAGAATTTTCTTGGTCAAAACCATTACCACGTGAAAAGTCAATTCCTTTTCCAGTATTTCTAGTAACGATGCATTCAATTAAAGGCAATGTAACTTCATTACAAGGAATTTTCATATCAGGAAAATTCCAAAATGTCTTTTTCTCGCTTTTATAAATTAAAAGGTCTGAAATTGTTCCATTTGTAAAACATTGTACTCTGCGAATTTCATTGATATTTATACTATGTTTCGCTCCGGAAATAACACCATTAGAAATATGAATAGTTTTTTCCCTTAATGTATGTGCTAAATCAATATCTAAGCTATCAATATTATTAGGGAAATTTTTTGTAAGCTTGCTTGCAGCATAAGCGATTAGTATTGATTTTGTCTCTAAAATATTATGGCGATCATTGATAATTGTAGGATCGGTTGTAAAGTCTATTTGTGGAGACTTATCCTTATTTACAAATATTAGGTTATAGCTTGAATTTGAATTACAATATCTAAGAGCCAATATGTACGAAATATTATCAAATGAAATATTAAGATTTTTATTTTCATTTTTTGAATCTTCATAGGAGAAACCATCTTTCTTAATAGTTAGAGTACTACCATTGTTACGAGTAAATCTCATGTGTTGTTTTTCAAATAAAGTTTTCATAAAACCTCCTTATTTTGGAAATGATATTTCCATGACTATTATATCACTTTTAATATTTTTTTTCTATTAGCATAAGAAATTATTAAAACTGTAAAATTATCAAGCTTACTATTTATATGCATTATAACAAAAAATATAAATGGAAATAAAAATTATTCTTATTTAGCTAGTTTTTTTTTATTTTTTGTGATACAATATAAAATAATTAGAGAAATTCTAATTTTTAAGGATATAAATTTTTCAAATAGGGGGTAAAATATGAAAAATATTTCAAAAAAAGTTTTTGGTTTAGTTTTAGCAGGAGCGGTATTTTTCACAGGCTGTAGTGCTAAAACTGAAAAAACAGATAAAGTAGAAAATAATAAAAATAAATTAAAAGTTGTTACAACAATTTTTCCAGAATATGATATAACAAGAGCAATTGCAAAAGATAAAATAGACTTAGAATTATTGATTAAACCAGGGGTTGATGTGCACTCTTTTAGTCCTACTCCTCAAGATATAAAAACTGTTGAAAGTTCAAATGTTTTTATTTATGGTGGAACAGACCATGATACATGGGTTGAAACTTTAACAAAAAGTATAGATATGACAGACAAAAAAGTTGTTAAATTAGTTGACGGAATTGAACAACTTAAGGAAGAAACAGTTGATGGTATGAAACATGAACATGACCATGATCATGACCATGACGATAAAGAAGAAAAAGACGACCACGATCACGACCATGATGAAAAAGATGAGAAACATGACCATGATCACGACCATGATAAAAAAGATGAGAAACATGATCATGATCATGATGAAAAAAATGAAAAAGAAGAAAAACATAATCATGACCATGACCATGATGACGATGAATTAGATCCTCATTATTGGACTTCACCTAAGAATGCTATAAAAATGGTTAATACTATAACTAATGCATTGGTAGAAAAAGACCCTGAAAATGCAGAATTCTATAAAGAAAATGCTAAAAATTATATAAAACAATTAGAAGAAGTAGATAAAGAACTTCATAATGTAGTTGACAATGCAAAGATAAAAAAAGTAGTAGTTGCTGATAGATTTCCATTTAGATATTTATTTGCAGACTTAGGATTAGAATATCGTGCACTATTCTCTGCTTGCAGTGTTGAATCAACAGCTAGTGCAGGACAAATCAAAAAAATGGTAGATTATGTAAAAACAAATAAAATTCCTGTGGTATATCGTATAGAAATGGGTAAAGGAGAAATGGCGGAAACTGTTGCAAAAGATTCGGGAGCAAAAGTTAAACTTTTACATTCAATTCACACAGTAACAAAGGATGAATTTGATAAGGGTGTAACTTATATAGATCTTATGAAGCAAAATATTGAGGCGCTAAAAGAAGGACTTAATTAATGAAAGACAAAATATTAGTTTGTGAAAATTTAGAAATTTTTTACAAAAATAATAGAATTATTGATAATCTTAGTTTTTCCGTAAATGAGGGAGATTTTTTCCTCATTTTAGGGAAAAATGGTGTTGGAAAGTCAACACTTTTAAAAGGAATTTTGGGTTTGAAAAATATTTCTTCGGGAGAAATAAAAAAGGACTTTAAAATTTGTGGATATATGTCTCAAGAGGTTTTATTAAAGAAAGAATTCCCATCAACAATATGGGAATTTGTTTTATCTTCTAGGGCAGTATATTCTAAATTTTTCTATAATTCAAAGGATAGAGAAATAGTTAAGGAAAATTTGAAAAAATTGGACCTTTGGGACATTAAAGACAAGAGTATAAGCTCACTTTCAATTGGACAAAGACAAAGAGTTTTACTTTGCAGATGTCTTTGTGTATCTGATAAAATTATATTTTTAGATGAACCAACAAACTCTTTGGATATTAAAGTTAGAAAAATGTTGTATGAAATTTTAGAAAAATTAAATAAAGAAGGACTTACTATTGTGATGATAAGTCATGATGAAGAGGCTTTTAAATATTCTAATAGAGCTTTAATTTTAGGAAAAGAAAATAAAGTTATTGAGAATGTCTTAGAAAACTTTGAAAAGGGGGAAATAAAATTTGATTAGTTTAATTTCAGAAATGTTAAGTTATCCCTTTATGGTAAAAGCCATCATCGTTGGACTTTTAATTTCAATAAGTTCTGCATTACTTGGAATAACTTTAGTTTTAAAGAGATACTCTATGATTGGAGTAGGACTTTCAAATGTTTCATTTGCAGCACTTTCAATAGCACTTTCTTTTGATATTTCTCCAATGGAATTTACAATGCCAATAGTAATTCTTGCAGGGATTATATTATTAAAATATGGTGAAAAATATAATATAAGCAGTGATACATCTATTGCTATTTTAAGTTGTATTTCCGTTTCAATAGGAGTAACATTTACGGCAGTAACAAAAGGTCTAAATGTAGATGTTTGTAATTACTTATTTGGTAGCATATTGATAATGAAAAGAAGTGATATGTATATTAGTTTTGTATTAGGAATAGTTGTATTAATTTCATATATTTTATTATATAATAAAATATATACTATTACTATTGATGAAGACTTTGCAAAAGCAAGTGGAGTAAATGTAAGCCTTTACAATACTTTAGTTACAATTTTAATATCTGTAACAATAGTTATTGGAATGAAATTTATGGGAAGTATGCTAATTTCTTGCCTAATTATATTTCCAGCTTTGACTTCGATGAGAATTTTTAGAAGTTATAAAGTTGTTGTAATATCCTCAGTGATAGTTTCAGTAACAGCATTATTTATAGGGATAACTCTATCATATATCTATTCAACACCAACAGGTGCTAGTGTTGTATTAGTGAATTTAGTATTTTTCATTTTATCTTGTATAGTAAGGAGGTTTATTAGTGAATAAAAAATTATTGAGTTTAATTTTAACTTCTCTATTATTATGTTCTTGTGCAAAAACAGAAAATAATAATTTTGTAAAAAACAAGGAAAATAAAAATGATTTAAAAACTGCTTTAAAAGAAGATCCAGAAAATGCAGGAACAGACAAAAATCAAAATCCAGATGATTATAAGATAGAAAGACATCAAAATAAAAACGATACAAATAACGAATATAAACAACCTGAAAAAAAAGAAGAACTAACTAAGGAAGAATTGAATGAAAAAAGAGATTCAGAGTCAAAAGATGGTATAATTAATATCTCTGACGGAATATTTTTGGCTCTTGTAAATGATATATATGTAAATAAAGATGAGTATATCGGAAAAAAGGTTAGAATATCAGGTCAAAATGTTAGATTTGAAGATAAAGATACAGGAGAAGTTATATATGCTATATTAAGAGAAGGACCTGGATGCTGTTATAATGATAGTGTAATAGGTTTTGAATATATAACAGATGGCAAATATCCAGAAAAGGATAAATGGTATGAAATGGTTGGAGAAGTAATAACTGACAATTATAAAAGTGGAAAAGTTGTAAAACTAAAACTTATAGAGATAAAAGAAATAGAAGCAAAAGGAAAGTTAATTCACATACCAAATTAAAAAATTGGAGATTAAAATCTCCAATTTTTTTATAGTGAGATAGTAAAAAACTGGGGTATAAAATA
>ERZ772930.273-NODE-273-length-18124-cov-85.0929_pt1 | contig 18124 bp, 10 predicted proteins | sample MGYA00511685_ERZ772930 | MGnify/ENA primary metagenome ERZ772930 (study PRJEB29015, sample SAMEA2738053) | human oral metagenome | biome: human oral; feature: human-associated habitat; material: saliva | place: China | collected 2226 ... | reverse complement strand
TTCGTCGAAACGGCAAAACAGGTTGAAGTCGATGCGGGTGATGAGGCTGTGTTCGAGTTCGGGATCGGAGAGGCTGTGCCATTGTCCGAGCAGGACGGCTTTGAACATGGATAACAGGGGATAGGCGGGACGGCCGCGGTGGTCTCGGAGGTAACGGGTTCTTTGACGATTCAGGTATTGCTCGATCGGCTGCCAATCAATCACCTGATCCAACTTCAATAGTGGGAAACGGTCGATGTGTTTGGCAATCATGGCTTGGGCGGTTTGCTGGAAGAAGGTGGTCATGGAAAATCCCCTAAATGTCTTGGTGGGAATTTAGGGGATTTTGGGGAATTTTGCAAAGGTCTCAGACAGTATCGTTTCAACACACAGCCGCCTGAAGGCGGCTGGCTTCAACGGCTCCGGCGGTGGTGGCAGCTTGTCTAAGTTTCAACACACAGCCGCCTGAAGGCGGCTGGTTAGGCGATTACGCCGAAATAGATGTCGATTTCAGGGTTTCAACACACAGCCGCCTGAAGGCGGCTGGTTTGGATAAATCATGGCTAATGCAAAGACACAAATTGTTTCAACACACAGCCGCCTGAAGGCGGCTGGGGTGCTGACCGCCAACAGATTATATAGTGAAGAGGTTTCAACACACAGCCGCCTGAAGGCGGCTAGCCCGTGAGTGGACGTACAACGTGGTATCCGGCGACGTGTTTCAACACACAGCCGCCTGAAGGCGGCTGGCTGCACTGTCTCCTCGCACACACCCTCTTCCCAGTCGTTTCAACACACAGCCGCCTGAAGGCGGCTGGAAATGCCTCTAAGTGGCGGTTCGACCGTGCCTTTGTTTCAACACACAGCCGCCTGAAGGCGGCTGGGCCGATGGCGGCGAGGTCTTGATTCATAGGACTGTTTCAACACACAGCCGCCTGAAGGCGGCTGGCCGTGCATAAACATTGGTCGGTTGGTATGGTTTTGGTTTCAACACACAGCCGCCTGAAGGCGGCTGGGTGAGTACAAAGACCACCGCATCGGTTAGGGAGCGTTTCAACACACAGCCGCCTGAAGGCGGCTGGAGTCATCAATGCGCCCAACGTGTCGCCGAGCTTGAGTTTCAACACACAGCCGCCTGAAGGCGGCTGGCCGCTATGCGTCTCGGCGCGTTCCGTGCGTATGTCGTTTCAACACACAGCCGCCTGAAGGCGGCTGGCCGCGAGTAGTGCTGCGCCTGTACGCCGATGGCGAGGGTTTCAACACACAGCCGCCTGAAGGCGGCTGGGTTTTCAGACGGCCTTTTCGGATATGCCTGAATTGGTTTCAACACACAGCCGCCTGAAGGCGGCTGGTTGCAGGTGTTGCAATTCCTGTTTGTTTCGGTATGGTTTCAACACACAGCCGCCTGAAGGCGGCTGGTTTCTGCTAAATCTGTGACCGACACATCAGTAACGGTGTTTCAACACACAGCCGCCTGAAGGCGGCTGGATTTTCAGTTTTACCGGACCATTTTTATTGGCGAGTTTCAACACACAGCCGCCTGAAGGCGGCTGGGTTTTTATACTAACTCCCCAGGTATTTGGTGCAAGTTTCAACACACAGCCGCCTGAAGGCGGCTGGACAGCGCCGCCGGTATCGACAAAATCCCCGAATTTGTTTCAACACACAGCCGCCTGAAGGCGGCTGGCTTGATGCAAAAGACGTGCAAAAAGGCATGGTTGTTTCAACACACAGCCGCCTGAAGGCGGCTGGCTTTTCTTAAAAGTATCAAATGTCATTAGTTTTTGTTTCAACACACAGCCGCCTGAAGGCGGCTGGCAAGAGCCGCAAACTGTTGCACTGGAACGACGTGTTTCAACACACAGCCGCCTGAAGGCGGCTGGAGCGGCGGCAGAAACCTGACCGGCTGGAGGCATTGTTTCAACACACAGCCGCCTGAAGGCGGCTGGCGTTCCGTCCGGCATGGCCTTTAACTCATAGCCTAGTTTCAACACACAGCCGCCTGAAGGCGGCTGGGCATGGGCGTTGCCGGGCGATTTGTTGTAATCGGCGGTTTCAACACACAGCCGCCTGAAGGCGGCTGGGGCGCATGACCGCGCCGCCGAAATGGTCGGCATGTTTCAACACACAGCCGCCTGAAGGCGGCTGGGCGTGGGTGGCGGTCGCACCATTGGTTCAAACTGGTTTCAACACACAGCCGCCTGAAGGCGGCTGGGCAAATCGGCGCGGACTTTGGCGGCATTGATACTGTTTCAACACACAGCCGCCTGAAGGCGGCTGGTTGCCTATTGCCAGTTATGGCGTGGCTAGAAAACCTGTTTCAACACACAGCCGCCTGAAGGCGGCTGGTGTTTCATTTGGCAGCCAAAGCTACGAAGTGGACGTTTCAACACACAGCCGCCTGAAGGCGGCTGGTTATCGGCAACGGCGGTGCACCGCTGATTAAGCTGTTTCAACACACAGCCGCCTGAAGGCGGCTGGGCGCTGGTGTTGTGTCAACGCTGCGGATATTCATAGTTTCAACACACAGCCGCCTGAAGGCGGCTGGTATTTCGCCATCAAAATTAATATTTTTATATTTGTTTCAACACACAGCCGCCTGAAGGCGGCTGGCCAATATAGTTACGACTTCTTCCCTCAAGGTTCTAAGTTTCAACACACAGCCGCCTGAAGGCGGCTGGGAGAAAGAAAAAAATAAAAATAACGGAACGACTGGTTTCAACACACAGCCGCCTGAAGGCGGCTGGTTTATTGGAAAATGACGCTAAGGTTATCTTGAGTGTTTCAACACACAGCCGCCTGAAGGCGGCTGGAATATTGGCTGGTATTTCTTAGATACTTTAACGTAGTTTCAACACACAGCCGCCTGAAGGCGGCTGGTAGAACCAATTTGACTGTTCAATGTGTTCTTAATAGTTTCAACACACAGCCGCCTGAAGGCGGCTGGAAATCCAAACGGGCAACGGCGTGCCGTAGGTGTTGTTTCAACACACAGCCGCCTGAAGGCGGCTGGTTGAGGCTTTGGAATTTAATGGCCGGATCTCGAATGTTTCAACACACAGCCGCCTGAAGGCGGCTGGCATTTCATTTGGTTCTGATTCGCTGTATTGACCTAAGTTTCAACACACAGCCGCCTGAAGGCGGCTGGCATCATTGGTACGACCAAACAGCTTATCCGCACCGTTTCAACACACAGCCGCCTGAAGGCGGCTGGACTAGGCCCATCTGCCATGATGTGTACTTCTTTTAGTTTCAACACACAGCCGCCTGAAGGCGGCTGGTTCTACATTGGTTGAAATTCAACCCGATATTCCACTAGTTTCAACACACAGCCGCCTGAAGGCGGCTGGTTGTCTTTAAAGCATCTCGTTGTAATCGTGCTGGAGTTTCAACACACAGCCGCCTGAAGGCGGCTGGCCAAGATACTCAAAACGTAGACTTCAGTAAAAACATGGTTTCAACACACAGCCGCCTGAAGGCGGCTGGGCTTCTGTAGGAGCATTTAGAATCTCTTCAATAGTTTCAACACACAGCCGCCTGAAGGCGGCTGGTGGGGCTTCTCGTGGCTGCGTGTCCTGCATGAATCGTTTCAACACACAGCCGCCTGAAGGCGGCTGGCGGCAAGTGAGATTTCAGGATATGCGCCGATTGAGTTTCAACACACAGCCGCCTGAAGGCGGCTGGGTATGCCTTGATGTCGATGGACGGCAGCCCGGTGGTTTCAACACACAGCCGCCTGAAGGCGGCTGGCTAATTCTTTTTTCAACCAGCTTTTTTCTGAATCAGTTTCAACACACAGCCGCCTGAAGGCGGCTGGATATATTACCGACCAAGAAGCGGTCGAAGTGCCGTTTCAACACACAGCCGCCTGAAGGCGGCTGGGCCGAAGTCCTACGCAGTATCGGCGGTGTGACCGTTTCAACACACAGCCGCCTGAAGGCGGCTGGTTAATAACTTGTCTTTAAAAGGTTCTAGTGATTTAGTTTCAACACACAGCCGCCTGAAGGCGGCTGGCCAAGATACTCAAAATGTAGACTTCAGTAAAAACATGGTTTCAACACACAGCCGCCTGAAGGCGGCTGGTTACGATAATAGTGATATCATCTAACTTACGATTGTTTCAACACACAGCCGCCTGAAGGCGGCTGGTTTGCAGGTGTATCGTATAATACTGTTCCTTTTGGTTTCAACACACAGCCGCCTGAAGGCGGCTGGTTTCACTATGTTGTCGATAATGAAGACGATACTGTGTTTCAACACACAGCCGCCTGAAGGCGGCTGGACAGCAATAAAAGGGTAATTCGGGTCAACCAGATTAGTTTCAACACACAGCCGCCTGAAGGCGGCTGGCTATGCTGATGAGGTTATCTATAAACGCTATACTGTTTCAACACACAGCCGCCTGAAGGCGGCTGGATTTGTCTCGTGTGTTAAATACCATTGATTCATTAATACTGTTTCAACACACAGCCGCCTGAAGGCGGCTGGCCAGAGTCTATCATCAGGTAAATTCTTATAGTCAGTTTCAACACACAGCCGCCTGAAGGCGGCTGGTTGTTCGTCAACCTAAAGACAAACCAAGATATACATTGTTTCAACACACAGCCGCCTGAAGGCGGCTGGCAGATGAAGATGAAAAGAAAGCTAAGATTATTCTGTTTCAACACACAGCCGCCTGAAGGCGGCTGGTATTACTGGATTAGCCAGTAGTTTTGGTTTATTTGTTTCAACACACAGCCGCCTGAAGGCGGCTGGTGGTTCGAAAAGAACCCTATGTAGATACGGTATCGTTTCAACACACAGCCGCCTGAAGGCGGCTGGCTGCTAATGTAGATTTATATTCCATGTTTTTACTGTTTCAACACACAGCCGCCTGAAGGCGGCTGGGTGAAAAAAGAATGGGATAAAGATAACTGGAAAGTTTCAACACACAGCCGCCTGAAGGCGGCTGGGAGAACATATGTCCAACTTCATGTAGGATAACTGCTGTTTCAACACACAGCCGCCTGAAGGCGGCTGGACAGTGCTGAAGACGCTTATGATTTAAAAGACCAAGTTTCAACACACAGCCGCCTGAAGGCGGCTGGAATTGCAGCTACACCTTCATTGCCATCTTGCAAAGGTTTCAACACACAGCCGCCTGAAGGCGGCTGGCACGCACCACGTGCTTGGTTATACACATCATCAGTTTCAACACACAGCCGCCTGAAGGCGGCTGGTAGTATAGATATTTAATTTAACACGACCACCTAATGTTTCAACACACAGCCGCCTGAAGGCGGCTGGCCGACCGCGACAAAACACCAAACCAACCCATAAGTTTCAACACACAGCCGCCTGAAGGCGGCTGGTGATTACCCGAGGCGCGGTTTGCGCGGCGGCGCTGTTTCAACACACAGCCGCCTGAAGGCGGCTGGAAAAAGATAAGCTAACAATTAAGATTCCTCGTTCTGTTTCAACACACAGCCGCCTGAAGGCGGCTGGCAACACGCCTAAAAAAGAGCTGCCCATCAGCTTTGTTTCAACACACAGCCGCCTGAAGGCGGCTGGGGGCTGCGCCTTCGAGTCCCAGCGATTTGTCTGGTTTCAACACACAGCCGCCTGAAGGCGGCTGGTAAAGAGCATTATAAACCAAACCATAGGTGGAATGTTTCAACACACAGCCGCCTGAAGGCGGCTGGGAGGTAGCTAACACTACCTCTTTTTCTATAAAAGGTTTCAACACACAGCCGCCTGAAGGCGGCTGGCTGTAGAATACATCGTTGTTATTGTATCGGGTAAAGTTTCAACACACAGCCGCCTGAAGGCGGCTGGCATTACTTCAAAATCGTTATCACAATACACCACAGTTTCAACACACAGCCGCCTGAAGGCGGCTGGAATATCTGGAAACGTGGTGCTGCTATTGTTGGTGTTTCAACACACAGCCGCCTGAAGGCGGCTGGCGGTTAATTGGTGCGACCGCCTTTAATCCGTTTAGTGTTTCAACACACAGCCGCCTGAAGGCGGCTGGGCACTGGTTTCTCTAGCCAGTATCAATATTGGTGTTTCAACACACAGCCGCCTGAAGGCGGCTGGGCACTGGTACAGCTAAGTTTCTTAACAAACCATAGTTTCAACACACAGCCGCCTGAAGGCGGCTGGTAAATATCTATACTACTTTAGGTAAGATAGACATGTTTCAACACACAGCCGCCTGAAGGCGGCTGGAATGAATTTTGCTTTAAATTCACCTGATGGTTGTAGTTTCAACACACAGCCGCCTGAAGGCGGCTGGCCGTAACCGAAACCCGCATTTCTTGGTACATTCACTGTTTCAACACACAGCCGCCTGAAGGCGGCTGGGCAGAAGTTAGAGTATCAAATTTCTAAATACGAAGTTTCAACACACAGCCGCCTGAAGGCGGCTGGAAGATACTGTGGCCGGCGTGTTGTTTTCGGGGATGTTTCAACACACAGCCGCCTGAAGGCGGCTGGAACCTTGAGGCCGACGGCGTCGGTGTTGTCGATTTGTTTCAACACACAGCCGCCTGAAGGCGGCTGGTACCAGCGTTAACCTGACTACTCTTTGGGGTCGTAATGTTTCAACACACAGCCGCCTGAAGGCGGCTGGCTCTACTACCAACATCAATTCACCGATTTTATTACGTTTCAACACACAGCCGCCTGAAGGCGGCTGGTCTTCGTCAGTAACATAACCACAATGCATGGGTAGTTTCAACACACAGCCGCCTGAAGGCGGCTGGACGTGATATTGAAGTTTATAATGTTAATACAGGTGTTTCAACACACAGCCGCCTGAAGGCGGCTGGATGATGCAAATCCGTACAACATCTGGTAATATTGTTTCAACACACAGCCGCCTGAAGGCGGCTGGATGATGCAAATCCGTACAACATCTGGTAATATTGTTTCAACACACAGCCGCCTGAAGGCGGCTGGGACGATTTCTACACTGAACATCAAATTACTCATTTTGTTTCAACACACAGCCGCCTGAAGGCGGCTGGCTGTATTATTAATGATTTCAAACTTACGACCTAATGTTTCAACACACAGCCGCCTGAAGGCGGCTGGAGCCTCTCTCAAAAGCCTTGCTCCATCAGGTTTCGCAGCCCCAATTTCGCTAAGCTCCCAAGAAAAGCGCGATCGCGAGTATAACACAGCCTTTTCTGTTACACCCGAATTCGCAATATCCTGATTGTTAAAGAACAATCCAAATTCGCCACCCCTGCCGCATTTTCATGAGAACCGCAGGTTGGCGATTCACACAATCAACGTATCCTTAAACACATCCACCGCCGGTTTTGCGCCGTGGTGTTCCACTTTTCGCCGCCATTTGCTGCCTAAATGGTAAAAGCGCAGACTGTCGGTTTCGGGGTTGTAGGTTTTCAAAAGTTTATCTTTTAAAACAACCCACTGATCAGGTGCAATGTCGCATTCGAACACCGAATATTGCACGCGCACGCCGTAGTCCAAACACAATTTGGCCACGCGCCGCAGCCTTGCCTGCCCTTCCGCGTCTTCTAGCGAAATATCGTAAGTAATCAGCATCAGCATTTTGTATTCCCATGTGCAGGTTGCTTTAGAGGCCGTCTGAACACGTCCAACCCGTTTTCAGGCGGCCTGCAAACCTATCTCATCAAAAACGGCGGGTATTCCGCCAAATCTCCGCGCAAGTGCCGCGCTAACAGCATGGACTGAATATATGGCAGCAGCCCGATTTCCACTTCTTCGCCCAAAAACGGATGAACGATTTTCTCCTGCTTTTTTGCCTGCAAGGCTTGGAACAAAAGCTTACGCGCATCAGCTTTAAGGCTAACCGCGCCGCTTGCCTCGGTAACAAAATCCTGCGGTTTGATTTGTCCGCGGTTAATCAGCGAAAGCACCAACCTATCCGCCCACCATGCGCGGAATTCTTCCAAAATATCCTGCGCCAAACTGTCGCGCCCCGGTCGGTCGGCGTGCAGAAAACCCACCTGCGGATCCAGCCCCACGCCTTGCAGCGCGCCGCTGATGTCCTTGCCCAAGATGCTGTACACAAACGACAACAGCGCATTCACCCCGTCTCTGGGCGGACGGCGGTTGCGCCCGTCAAAAGTAAAGCCGCTTTTTTCGCTCAAAAGCTGCCCGAACACGCCGAAATAACGCGCCGCCGCATCGCCCTCAATACCGCGCACCACGTCCAGCTCCGCCGCGTCCTTCAACTGCCGCAGCGAAATATTCAAAGAATTGACCGCACTTTGAATCGCCGCATTCTCGCCATAATTGCGAATCTGCCGCTGAAGCACCCGCTTACTCGCCTGAATCTTCGCCGCGATGATATTGCGCGCAATCGGCACAGGGCTTTGCTCCGACACACGATACTGCGCCCGACGCAGCAGCACATTGCCGCTCTGCCGTCCCTGAAGCCGTCCCAAATAACGCCCGTTTTCGGTAAAAAACGCCAAATTCACATTATTTTCGCCGCAAAACCCCAGCAAAAACGGCGACACCAGCACATTCCCAAAACAGAAAATATGCCCGATGGAATGCACCGGCAACTGCGCCACCTTCTTACGCTCCTGCTCCACCACCAGCGTCTCCCGCTCCTTATGCAGATAGCTGCCTTGGGTGGTGATGTAGAGCGTGTTTTGCAGTTTGCGCATGGGGAAACTCCTTAGGGTTTAGGACGATAGTTGGACTACCTGAAAATTATTGATAGGTTAGGTAGAATGCCATAAACCAAAAAATAACTATTCTCTGTCAAATATACAGGACTTTAATTCTTGATAAATATTCATATCTGAAGTCACTAGCTTTGATAAATTTATTTTAAAATTCTCGGGATTTATGTGAGTTGGAATTGAGCAAATACTTTTGATTAATGAAAATTTAGATTTAACATCTAAATCTATTAAATCCTGAGATGTAAAATTGTCATCATATTTAATTTCATCAAAAGTTTTTTGATTCTCTATACAATATTTTCTCAGCACCTCTTTATCAAATAAATAGTTTTCAATTTCCCACCTTTTCATTACTCTAAATCTTTCATCTTGATTAGCCAAATATTCCGTTCTATCTGATTCTGATACCAGCTTTCCTGAAGCCATATCTCTATCTTTAAAAACCCAAATTTCCATATTAGGAAATACCTTACCCAATATTGCTAATGCAATACTGCTTCTTTGGTCCAATTCTGTATTTCCACCACTAGAGACAAAAACAGTATCTGGATATTCTGCATTAAAAATATTATTTAAGACTTGAGCATCAAGCCCTCTTTCAGAACCATCCCGTCTAGGTTCATCCCGTCCTTCACAATAAATAATTCTATTAGGAGCGATTAATCCTGTTAAATCATCTAGAGCTGTACTGAAAATAGATTTCCATGTTGTTCTATTGTTTGCAACAGGGGTCAACGTTATTGTTTCCGATGCAAATCTCATGTTATCTTCAAAGTGAATAACTTGGCATTTTCCAGATAACTCTTCTTGAAATGCCCGTAAAAAACCAATACTGTGAGTCGCAATCCAAATTTGCCCTCCATCACCTATTAATTTATCTATCTCAATTATTAATTTTCTTTGAACTGCTGTATTGATATGCAATTCAGGCTCATCCAATAGGAAGATAGAGTTTTCATATTTCTTTCTTCTTAAAAATAAATCTAATAAAATATCAACAACCTCTTTTTCTCCGGCAGAGAGACTATCAAATGAGAATGTTATATCTGAATCTGATTTTTTAAAACTTAGTGTACCATTATTACGTTCCACATTTCCTAAATTAACAATTTCCAAATCTAAACAGTTTCTTATAGATTGATTTAATAAGCCTATAACTTTGATTCTAGCTTCAGATGGTTTAATATCTTCTTCTTCCATGACTTGGTTATAAAATCCCAGTAACCTTCTATAATTATTCTCCACTTTACTATCCAAATTTAGTGAGCAACTAGCTCCATCTGAATTCTTTTCAATAGGGTTTGTTGCTTTAATTTCTGTAATATTCAGCTCAGTGTTATAACGATATGGACTTCTAAATGAAAAAATAACTTCCCTATTATTTTTATAAAATTCATGATTAAAATATAAATTATTGTTATCAATAGTATTGCCATCATTATCTAAATAATCAATTGATATTAGTTGACGTACATTTGTATTGTCTGTTCTGTAAAATATTCCTGGCGTGCTAAAATCTCCAATGCGCCCACCAAAATCTCTTCCACATGCAATAAAAGCATCTAAAACACTACTTTTACCACATCCATTAGTTCCAACCAATGCGATTATTTTTGCCGGATTTTCACCTAAGTCTAAAGTCAAATCCTTAAATCTTTTAAAATCTTTTATAGTTACTTTCGATACTTTCATATTCGGTCCATTCTAGAGATATTAATTAGTTATAATTTACTTAAGATTTTACATCACTCCCCAAACAACCCCGCCACATACCCCACACTCCTATCCCGTTTCCCCAACAACTCCGGCTGGCAAATCTCTACCAGTGAGCAAGCTTTGCAGCGTTTGCCGTAGTAGGGCGGCGGGGTTTGTCCGCTGTTTAGGAGTTCGCGCACGGCGGCGATGGTGGCGAGTGTTTGGGCGCATAGGTCGTCTGAAAATACGACGGAGACGCGGTGGCGGGTTTGCATATACCACAGCGCGCCCTCAGAGACGGTTTGCCCCGTCATTTCTTCCAAACACAAACCTTGGGCGCAAAGCTGGATTTCGTCCATCGGGTCGGGTTTGGGCTTGCCGCGTTTGTATTCCACGGGTTTCAGACGGCCTGTTTTCGTTTCCACTTCCACCAAATCCAACACGCCGCTGATGCCCAGCTTCTCCGCCGACACATGCACCGTCCGCTCAAAACGCACGCCCTTGCGTGTCTCCGGTTCGCCCGAATCCACCCGCTCATGAAGCGCCTTGCCCTGCGCGGTCAAATAGTTCTCCGCCCACGCCTGCTCGTTATGAATCAACGCGCATTGACGCGGACAGAAGGCGTAATGTTGCAAAGCGGAAAGGGGAATCAGGCGCGTGTCCTGATTTTCCCTTTGGGTTTCGGTTAAAAGTGCGGTCATCTTTTTAAGTGTTTTTACAGCAATTCTTCCACACTCACGCCATTCAGGCCGTCTGAAACCACACTGATTTTGTAATCGCCAAAACCGCTTGCCGGCGTACCTGATTCGCCGTTTACGCGTTCGACTTTCACGGCGTCAAACAGTTTATGTGCAGGCTGGCTGCCGAGTGCGCTGTCGTGTTTGAAAACAATCAGTTTGCGCGCCGCCATTTCGCCACGGGCGGCGGAGCGGTCGTGCTCAAACATCAGCATCAGGGCTTGCCAGAGTTTGGCCAAGTCGTCGTCTGAAAAACCGGTTTTGGCGGCAAGGTTGGCGGAGATAAAGCCGTGCACGCGGTAGAGCGCGTAAGGGACGATGTATTTGCGCCCCATAGTGCGTTCTTTTTCCAAGTCTTTTTCGTTGGTGACCGCCATGCGGGTGATAGAAACTTCCAGCGGGACAATCGGGTCGATGGATTGTGCAAACGCCAGTTGCACCGGGCCGCGCACTTGCCCGCTGTTGACTTCGGTGGTCATCACAGCGCCAAAGGTGCGTATATCGAAGAAGTTTTTACACATCCAAGCGGTAATGTCGCGGGCTTTGGCTTCGTCTTTGGGCAGTTTTTTGGCTTCCGATTCAATGCCGAGTGCTTCATAAGCGCGTTTGTTTTGCAGGTTTAACACGCTTTTTTCTTTGACGTAGATTTCGTAACCGGCTTCATTTTCGCTGCTGATTTCTACAAAATTACGGATTTTGCGTTTCAGGCAGACATCGGTTACCAAACCTTTGCTGGATTCAGGGTCAAGACGTGGCATATTGCCCGCATCGGGATCGCCGTTGGGGTTGCCGTTGGTTACGTCAAAAAAGTAAACAAATTCATAGCGGTTTTGAATGGCAGACATTTTCTGGCTCCTTAGTTTTCAATGGTTTCAGCGGTTTCTTTTTTAGCAAAATAGCTTTGTTTTTGGTGGTAATAGCCGATAGCAAAGCGGCCTTGCTCGTCAATGCTCAAATGGCGTGGAAAGGTTTCGGGCAGTTTGGCAATGATTTCGCCCAAATCTTTATCCAAATTCACCGCCATACCGGCTTTGTCTTTACGCAGGCGCGATAAATGGTGTTTTGCACCCGACAAAAGGCGCGGAAAAACCGAAAACGGCACGGCGGAGGCAGAGCCGTAATAGCGGTCGGCGATGCCGGCGTTTAATTCGCCCAACGCCTGATATTGAATGCGCTCCAACACGGCAAACAGCCGCCCTAAAAGATAGGCGCGATTCGGGCTTTCATTGTTCAAACTCATAGGAACTCCTTCTTCGATAAAACCTTTTCTAAAACGCCGCTCTAATACGGCTTTCATCATTGCCACGCGCAGGCCGTTCACATCGCCGTCGGCACGGATTCGGGTAATCAGTTGCGACAGCAAACTTAAGGGATATGGCGTGCCGCAAATCACGGCACGGGTCATTTCGCCTGCCAACACGGGCGAGATGTTTTCGCTTTTGCCTAAAACCGCCGTCTGCAACAGCAAACGCCAAACAGAAGGCGGCGTTTTCCACGGGCGCGGTTCAATTTTTAAATCCCGCCAGTGCCATGCCAAATTTTCCGCCAGCTGCCCAAACGTGGTGTCCAGCCAAAAGCGAACAGAAATCCGCGCGGCGTTAGGGGCAAGCCCTAAGATGTAAAAACGGGTATTGACAGAAAGTTCGGGTGCAATTTCTTGCAGCGGACGGCCTTTGCCGATTTGTTCCAATACGTTGAAAACTTTGGCGCATTCTTGTTCATCATCCGGCGGCGTGAATACTTGCGCGAAGAAACCTTCGGCAGCCTGCGCCGTTGCGCTATCGTCCGCTTCCGCCCAAAAGACCGTGCTGGCATCGCCGATGGTCAAGCAGTGATTATTTTCGCGGCGCAACAGATAGTTCAGCGCGGTGGTGTAGGCAAAGGCGGATTGTTCGGAAACAGGCGCATTTGCGCCTTGCTCTTTGCCAAAAGAGGCAAAGGCTTCTTTGTTGAATGAAATAATCGAACCGCCGGAGCTTTGCCCGCCAAACACGCCTTTAATCGCCGGATGCAGCCGCGCAATCGGGGCTGTATCGCCACTAATCAGGCACAAGCCTTCGAGTGCTTCGTCGCTTTTCAGGCAGCCTGCCCACAAAGTTTGCGCGGCTTCGCGTTTATGGATAAGTGCGGTCGGTTTTTCAAGAGAAAATGCGATGTTGGCATCGAGCATTTCGGCAGGCAGATTTTCGGCAGCGAAATGTGCAGGCTGCCAGTTTTGCAGAAAACGGCACAAGGCTTGCAAGCCTTCATCTTCGCTGTTTTGCAGTAAATCGAGATGGTATTGCTTGAAGGCTTCAAAGGTTTTTTCAGACGACGTAAATGGTTTTTTTTTCGCTTCGGCTTTGTTTTTATTGGCTTCCACGCCAAGCGCGTAGACGGTTTTGTCCCACAAAAAATTCGGTTTGATACCCGACGTGCGTTTTTCAGGGCGAGGCACGCTCATCAATTTCGGCTGCGGCTTTTTATCGGCAGTCAGATTCGGCACAACGGTTTTCAGACGACCTTCTTTATCCAACACCAAAATCCAGCCGATTTTCTCCTCGCTAAAGCCATAAGGCGGCACTTTCGGGTTGCCCATTTCATCGGTTTCCGCTGCCAAGCGGCGGTAATAGCGGGCAAGGGACGCAAGAATCATGCTTTCACCTCCTCGGCGTAAAACGGCGGCACATCAATCACGCCCTCTTTCATTTGTGCGCGGAAAAAATGCGGCGTGTTGCCGTGGTCAAAATCAATATCGTGCAGCATCCAGCCTAAATCGCGGTTTGCCTCGCTTTCCGATAACGCCGACGGCGGTAGCGGATCACCCTCATCAATCAACGCAAAATCGGCAGGGAATTCACGCACGCCCAAACAAGGCTGCTGAAAGCATTGCCCCTTTTTCGCACGGCGTTTGAACATTTCAATATGCTTGGTAACGGTCTCATCCGCCCCCGCTTTTGCCGTCAGCACCGCATGGGCTTCAATCACATAAGCCACGTCTTTAAGCACCGTCGCCGCGCGCTGCTGGCGGTCGTCTTCAATCAGCGTATATAAATCGGCAACGCTCTTGCGCTTCATCGCGCCGCTGACCTTGCCCGCCGAAATCTTGCCGCCCAACTCATTGCGCCGCACCGACTCAAACCGAATCGGCTTCAACACATAAATCCGGTCAATCACCCACCGAATCGCCGGCTTCCAATGCACCGCCGCCAAAATCCCGCGCGCCGCCGACGGCGTGATGACATCATAAGACACCCGCTCCACCTTCATCTCCGGACGGGTAAAACAGGCATAATCGCCCCAAACGTGTAGGCGAATTTGGTTCATTTGATTCTCCTTTTGGTTGGAAAGTGCGGTTTCAGACGACGTTTTATGGATTTTCATGTTCGTCTCAATTCTTTTTGAAGAAATTTATCTATCTCCTCATCAGAAAATGTCATGTCTTCCATGTTTTTAAGTGCATTTTGTGCTTTTTGGTAAGCTTCAAAATTCGTACTTGGAGCTCCTAAATAAATATTATGCAAATCTTCTAGTAATTTATCCCTTTGCAAGCAAATCTCATCGATTGATAACTGCTTCATACGAAGGGCAGTTAAAAGTGTCAGATATTTTTCACGAACGAGCCAAATTTCTGCTGCTGCTTGGCGATGCTTTTGTGCAATTATTCCTAAATCATAATCTTTTATATAAGAATTAAGGACAAGTAGAATAGTGGATATTATTGCTACAATAACTTCGGCAATTTTTTTATATTCAGGGCAAAATTCAAAAAGCATAGTTATTACTCCGCCAGCAATAATAGCAGAAAGAATAATTTGCCATTTTTTAATACTTGCATTCTTCTCCAATAAAATATCAGCGCATTTTTCATGTGTTTTATGAGTGTAAACTACCCGCCCATAACACTCTCGTAATTGCCCTTCTAAAATTTTTTCTTCATTAGTCATAATCACTTCCATCCGTAACAATTGGAACATGGATTCTATCTTTAGCTACAACCACGCCATTTTTAATGCAATAACATTCAACGATATGATCACCATAAAAATCTGTTGCTTCTTTTTTACACTCATATCCTCTATCTGGAACAATTTGTCCTCTAATACAATTTCTTTTTTTTGCTTCTTCACCTCGATTTAAAACCTTCCAATAAATTTCATATGGTTTATGTACTGAAATTTCTTTTATTTCAAATAGTAGATCTTTTCTAGATTTCAATGGGATTCTTCTTTTTAAAATCTCTCTAAGGAAAAACTTACGGAAACCATTTTGTTTTACTTCACAGTCAATCTTTAGATATTCACGAATATCAATCGGAAATTTATCTTCAATAAATTCTTCAGTATTCTGCCAATTCTGAGAATAACTTGCAGAAAGAGACTCCATTGCCATTTCAGTTTTTTTAGCAGGAAACGGTCGCCCATAAATTTTTTTCCATTTATCATTTACACTGCTTTGATTTTCGGCATCAATAACCTTCAAGGCTTTTTTTGCTTCTTGCTGAAATTTTTTCTTTACCTTGACTCTTTGTTTGCTACCCAATACAGCATATTCTGTTTGCTCTGGTAATTTAGACAAGTATTGAAAAAAGTCTCTGCTGAGTAAATCATAATAAGAAAAACTTTTATCATCATAATAATCTGTTGATTTTAAAAAATTATAAACTAGCGTATCAATAAGTAGTCCTCCCATTGCTACACCATGTTTATTTTTCCAAGCTCGTGCCATTTTGCACAAACGCCGTAAATTCTGATTTTTATCTTTATCAGCAGAAGAAATTTCATCTATTTCTTCTCGTGGTTTAGTAATTTTCCAGCTTCCTCCATCTTTGGTATCAGGATATTTAAAACTCCCATCTTCCTGTTCAAAAACAGGCTGAACCTCAATATAGAAATTAGAAAAAGTTACAGTAACAACCAATCTATCAACACTAACAGCCGTGCGTGAATAACGGTTTAGAATGGCTTCTTTTGTATCAGAAAGTAGTTTGTATTGAGCATTTTTATAGGTATCCCAAGTAGACTTTGGCATGATGTACAACATATCTAAGTCAGAAATTCCATTGATGCCTGTTTTCCGCCCAAACGATCCCACTTGTAAGGTATTTGCTGTTTCGGAATCGGTATTGCGAAACTGCTTATTTAATGTTTTAGTTAATTCTGCATAACGATCACTTATTGTCTGTTTATTAGAAATCGCTAGGTTATCAATAAATTCTTCAAACATCTGTGAAATACTCATTATTGTTTTCCTTTATGGTTAATATAATGTTATTAATATCTCAAAAAACTAAATTCTCAGTTCTGATAAAAGTATTATCCTCCCAACTCAACCCCGCCACGTCATCATACAAATCCAGTCCAATCAGCGTATAAAATTGTTTGCCGAAGTTTTTCTCGTTTATCGGTTCAATACGCCCTGCTTTATATAACGCGGTGAGGGCTTTTTCGGGGATTTGGACGGTGTAGGGTTGTAGTTTGCGTAAGAGTCCGCCGATGTGGTCTGCGTGGTGCAGGCTGCTAATGAGGTTTTCGGCATCAACATCGAACGGAATAATCAGCGGCTGCATATGGCTTTCGATCATGCGGAATTTGTCGGCGATGGTTTGGAATGGGAAATCAAGGCTTGGTCCGGCATTGTGATGCATTTGCAGGATTTGTTTGTGATCCAGTTCTTTGCCTTTTTGATCGTAAAGGTCTTTGAAATAGGCGGCGACGGCTTGGATGGATAAAAGGTCATCTGAAAAGCTGTCGGCGGTCAGGCGCATAACGGCGGCTTGTGCGGCAAGTTCGGGCGGGGCTTTCCATTTATCTTCGGGCGCGAATATCCAGACAAAGCTGTTTTCAGAAGACCTTTTGCCTTCGCGGTTGCAGCGTCCTGCGGCTTGGGCAACGCTGTCTAAACCTGCTTCGGCGCGCATCACCAGCGGAAAATCCACATCAACGCCGGCTTCAATTAAGGAGGTGGCGATAACGCGGCAAGGTTCGCCCTTTTTCAGACGGCCTCGGATCTCATCGAGCTTTTGGCTGCGGTGTTTGGCACACATTAAGGTGGTCAGGTGGAATGTGCCATCAAGGTGTTTGGCTTGGTCGTACAAGCTGCGGGCATGGCGGCGGTTATTGACGATAACTAGCATTTGCGGGTGTTCACCAAGTTTGGCGAGCAGGTCGGCGTCGGTTTGTGTGCCGATGTGTTGCACGGTGGTGCGGCGCAGTTTGTCGAAAAGTGCGGTCGGTTTTGGGGCGATTTCGCGCACGTTTTCAAAGCCGCGATAGAAGCCGTTTTCGGTTTGCACGGCTGGTTGGGTGGCGGTGCACATGACGACGCTGCTGCGGTAGTTTTGCGCCAATTCTTTGATGGCTTGCATGATGGGCAGCAACAGATTGAGCGGCAGCATTTGCGCTTCGTCGAGGATGATGACGGAGCCTGCGATGTTGTGCAGCTTGCGGCAGCGCGAGGAGCGGTCGGCAAAGAGGGATTCGAAGAATTGCACGGCGGTGGTCACGACAATCGGCGCGTCCCAGTTTTCCGAGGCAAGGCGCAATTTGTCTTTGGTGGCCTCATTTTGCAGTTTGCCGTCGTCGAAGGTGCTGTGGTGTTCCAACACGGCTTGTTCGCCCAATTCGCCAAAGGCTTTGCGAAATTCGGCGGCATTTTGTTCGATGATGCTGGTGAACGGAATGACGTAAATCACGCGCCGCATGTCGTGCCGTTTGGCGTGTTCCAGCGCGAATGCCATGGAAGTGAAGGTTTTACCACCGCCGGTCGGCACGGTGAGCGTGAATAGCCCTTGCAGTTGTGCCGCTTGTTCTACGGCGTAATCGAGAATTTCGCTGCGCAGGCGGTTTAAGGTGGCATTGCGTTTTTCGGCTTCAGTTTGCTCTGGAGCTTGGGCGATACGTCGTCTGAAATCGTTGATAAATTGATTGAAACTGTGTTGTAAGGCGTTTAACTTGGGATAACCGCCGCGCTCGGCGGCTTTGTTTTCTAGCTTTAGATAAAAGGCTTCTGTGTCGAGATAATCGGCATCCACCAAGCAGGAATAGAGCATTCGGGTGAAGAAGG
>ERZ772930.271-NODE-271-length-18194-cov-7.95364_pt1 | contig 18194 bp, 10 predicted proteins | sample MGYA00511685_ERZ772930 | MGnify/ENA primary metagenome ERZ772930 (study PRJEB29015, sample SAMEA2738053) | human oral metagenome | biome: human oral; feature: human-associated habitat; material: saliva | place: China | collected 2226 ... | reverse complement strand
CCACCGGCCCCGAGGAAGTCACCAGGTTACCCGGCACATCCATCATGGTGACGACGGTAGCTCGCACGCTACAAGATTGTGCACGCACCAGGCCCTTTCGGGAGGCGGTGGTTCTCGCCGACTCCATCATGCGGCGGGGGCTCTTGGAACCCCGCGAGGTAACCGAGACTCTGCTGAACCTCACGGGGTATGGCAGTTCCGCAGGGCCCCTCCTGGCGCAGGCGGTGGACGCATCCAGTGAGTCGGCGGGCGAGAGCCTCACCCGGTGCCTACTCATGGAACACAGGCTGCCCCTGCCCGCAACGCAGTACCCGATTTCATGCGAGGGGCGTAACTATCGGGTGGACTTCGCCTGGCCCGAGGCGCGGGTCATTCTCGAGTTCGACGGCGAACAGAAATACGTGGACCACCCCGGCAGGGACCGCTACGAAGCCGCCCGCGACCGTGCCCTAACCCGTGCCGGCTGGACGGTCGTGCACCTCACGTGGGCTGACATCTTTCAAAAAGAACGGGAAGTCATCACCCACTTGCGGAAACTACTCTTGAGATAAAGCGAGGAAACGCCTCAGTCGATAGGTTAGCGCCTTCACCCCGGGTTAAAGACCCACGGCGAAGACACTAACCTATCGAGAATCTGGGCTCACACAAAAAACCCGCCCGGCAGGGAGGTTAACATCCTCCCCACCAGGCGGGTACACATCCATATGCGGGTCCATATGCAGGCCCAGAGCAGCTAGATACTAGAGCAGCCAGATACTACAGCGGCCAAACACCACAGGTGCTACAGGCCGCTACTCTTTACCGATCTATTTACAGGCCCTCAGCACGCACAATCTGAACGTGCAGGTCCTCAGCCGGCGGCATCCACGAAGCAGAATCAGCAGCAACCTGCTCACCCGAACGGATATCCTTCACCTCGTGAACCGGGGCACCCGACTCATCCGAGGAAATGAACCACACGAACGGAATACCGCGCTTCTCAGCGTACTTAATCTGCTTACCGAACTTCGCCGCATTCGCAGACACCTCACACGCGATACCGCGGGCACGCAGCGCATCCGCAACATCATTCGCGGCGGACCAGCCCTCATCATTCGTCAGAGCCACGAACACAGCCGAAGGCACCTTACGGCTCGCCTGCGCAAAACCCTGCGACAAAATACGAGCCACCACACGGGTCACACCAATCGACAGGCCAACACCCGGGTACGTCTTCTTACCGTTCGACGCCAGCGACTCATAACGGCCACCCGAACAGATCGAACCCAGCGACTCGTGACCGACCAGCACAGTCTCATACACGGTGCCAGTGTAGTAGTCCAGGCCACGAGCAATCGACAGGTCAGCCAGCACCTTACCCGGCGCACGGCGGGAAGCCTCCTCGATGACCTCAGCCAGCTCAGCAAGACCCTGATCCAGCAGCTCATGCTCCACCGAATACTTAGCGGCAAGCGCACGCACCTGCTCCACAAAAGAAGCATCCTCAGTGCGGATCTGCGCCAACTCCAAAGCGGCAGCGGCAGCATCCGCGCTCGCACCAGCCTCAGCCTGCAGCTCCTCAGCCACACGCTCAGCACCGATCTTCTCCAGCTTGTCAATAGAACGCAGAACAGCCGCAGTATCAGTCAAACCCAGGCCCAGGTAGAAACCCTCAGCCAGCTTGCGGTTATTCACACGCAGCTTGAACTCAGGAATCGGCAGCTTCGACAGCGCATCAACAACAACCAGCGCCAAGGTCACGTCGTAACGGAACGGCAGCTCGCCATCGCCAACCACGTCAATATCAGCCTGAGTGAACTCGCGGGCACGACCCTCCTGCGGACGCTCACCACGCCACACCTTCTGAATCTGGTAACGCGAGAACGGGAAATTCAGGTAACCGGCGTTCTCCACCACGTAACGGGCAAACGGCACAGTCAGGTCAAAGTGCAGAGCCAGCTTTTCCTTAGCCTTAGCAGCCTCATCCTCCTGCAGGCGAGAAATTGCGTAAACTTCCTTGTCAATCTCACCCTTACGCAGCAGCTGCTCAATAGTCTCTACCGAACGAGTCTCAATCGGGGAGAAACCGTGCAACTCAAAAGTCTCACGCAGAGTGTCCAGAACATGATTCTCAACCAACCGCTCAGCCGGAAGATACTCGGGAAAACCAGACAGCGAAGCCTTGCGAGCCATACGCGATACTCCTTGACAAAGAACTCGACAACAGAACCCCGGAACACCACCGGGCATATCTACCTATCATACCAACACCCACCCCAGCACAGCACCCACTCCCCCAGCACACCCCGCACAAACCGGCACAAACCCGCGGTCGGCAGGTTCGCCCACAACACAACACGACCAGACACTACTCACACACACCCCGCAGAGGCTATGCTTAGGAGGTGCACACGCACACCCAAACGGGTGCCCACCACGGGGAACAGCGCAAAGGCGCCCCACCCCCAGCACCCCCGAGTGAAAGAGTTATAGCGGTGACTACCAAACCCGACGACACTGTAAACCTCGAAAAGGCACGCCAGTACGGCCGCGTCTCCGAGGACGGCCACGTCTTCGTCATTGTCGACGGCGAAGAATACGCAGTAGGCCAGCTGCCCGGCGCCTCCGAAGAAGAAGCGCTCAGCTACTTCGCCCGCAAGTTTGAAAACGTCGAGGCGCAGGTTGCCCTGCTCGAATCCCGCCTCGCCAACAACGCCCCCGCCGCAGACCTGCAGAAGGGCATCACCTCCATCGGTGCACAGATCGGTGTGCGCAACATGGTCGGCGACTACTCCGGCCTGCAGAAGCGCCTCATCACCCTCGCAGAGCAGATCGCTGAACTCGGCGAAAAGCAGCAGCAGGCACGCACCGAAAACCGTGAACGCGCCCTCGCCGTCCGCGAAGAAATCGTCGCGGAAGCAGAGCAGATTGCCGGCCAGGACCCCGACCAGATTCACTGGAAGAACTCCCACTCCCGCATGAACGAACTGTTCGAAGCGTGGAAGAAGGCACAGCGCGAAATTCACCTGGCAAAGAGCGTAGAGGACGAGCTGTGGAAGCGTTTCCGCGCAGCCCGCACCACCTTCGACCGCAACCGCCGCGCACACTTCTCGCAGCTGGACGACCGCAACGCACGCATCAAGCGCGCCAAGGAAGAGCTGATCGCACGTGCGGAAGAGCTGTCCACCTCCACTGACTGGTCTGAGACTTCCCGCGCATACAGCGACCTGATGCGCGCCTGGAAGCAGGTACCCCGCGGCCACCGCCGTGAAGATGACAAGCTGTGGGCACGCTTCCGCGCGGCACAGGACGTGTTCTTCAACGCCCGCAACGAAGCCGAAGCAGCGCAGGACGCAGTCTACGCCGAAAACCTCAAGGTCAAGGAAGCACTGCTCGAAGAAGCACGCGCACTCCTGCCCGTCGAGGACATTGAGGGCGCGAAGGCAGCCTTCGAGAAGATTCTGGACCGCTGGGATGCGGCAGGCCGCGTACCCCGCAACGACCTGCGCCGTATCGACGGCGAACTGCGCCGCATTCAGGACGAAATCAACGGCGCCGAAGAGGCAAAGTGGAAGCGCAACGACCCCGCCAAGGCAGCCCGCGCGAACTCCCTGCTCGCACAGATTGAGGACTCCCTCGCCGAGCTGGAAGCAGAACTCGCCGCAGCTGAGAAGGGCGGCGACTCCAAGAAGATCGCCAAGGCTAAGGAAGCCCTGGAGGCGCGCCGCGCCTGGGCAGCAACCCTGCAGGGCTTCGGCAACTAGGGTCTAGCCGACGGTCTAAATAACGGTCTAATTAACGCCGAGAAGCCACATGTGTTTCGAAAAGCCACCATTATTGTGGCTTCCCGGAACACATGTGGCTTCTGCATGTCTGCGGGGGTTATATTCGCGCCCCCCACCAGATGCAGATGGAGGGCGCACCGGGTTCATGGATTTTCGATAGGTTAGTGCATTTAATGCGGGTTAAAGACCCACGGCGAAGACACTAACCTATCGAAAACCTCTGTCTAAAAAGCAGACGACCCCCGGATGCACCAGGTAGGCGGGCGGGATCCGGTAATGACTTAGTGTTTTCGGTAATGAGTTAGTGACTTTAGGCTGGGGTTTTAACCATTACCAAAGACGCTAAGTCATGACCGAAATTGTTACGTCATGACCGAATTTTCACCCGTGTGGAGGCGCTGCCTCTGCGGAATTTGTGCCATGGTTTAGCGTCTTCTGCCATGGTTTTTAACTACGACCAAAGACACTAACCTATGGCACAATTTTTTGGCGCGGCACGGTAAAACAAAAACGGCCCCGGATGTACACGCATCCGGGGCCGCCTGCTGCGGTTATCTATATATTGGGTCAGAACTGGTTTACATGTCGGGCCAGTCGCGGTGCAACGAATACTCCGTATCCCCGTCACCATTGTCATTCAGATGCCAACGCTGACCGGTACGAATATCGGCCTTACGCAACCTGGGGTTCGGGTTATCCTTCTTACCCATGGTCGGGTCGTTCTTGCAGCCCCAACGAGTATCGTCGTAGCTGCAGTCACCGGCTACGCGGCCCACATCAACCCACCACACACGAATCAGCAGCGGGTCGACAGTATCCTTTGTCAACACGACATCCAGAGCATGCCAGTCACCGCCGTTCACACGGAAACGACCAGAGTAAGAGACCGTTGCGTAGGCGTGGAAGTTGCCCGAGCGTTCATACACATAACTGGTCGCGGTCTTGCGTGACTCTTTACCACGTGCCCTGCTAACCGGCTTGCCCATGGTATAGAAGCTGCCCTCGTCACCGTTGCCGTATTGGATGGCCATCTGGGTGGGGTAGGATTCCATCTCTACGTGGCCGATCATGAGGTCGCCTTCCCATCGTGCGGTGGGTGCGTCGACGTAGAAGTTGACGGCCTGGTTCTTGTAGACGTTGGGGTTGTCTTCACCCAGGCCGGTGCCGAGGTTGTAGGACTGCTTCAAAACAGGGGCCTGGATATCGGTTTTAGCGAATTGGTCCTCAACTTCTTGGAGCATTTCCTCAGGAGAAGGGCCCTTGGGTTGTTCAGGGTTATTCGAGGTCAGGGTTTTGGTATCGTTGGGTACGCAGTAGCGGCCGCCAACATGGTTGGGGATTTTGTTGGCGTTATCTCCCTGAGGTAGAGACCCTATAACGTAATGGCCAGGACGCAGGTCTCCTTCCGTGTAACATTCTGCATCTCCGGCTTTTCGGGCTTTAGCGCTACTTGCATAATATGGTTGCTTTGATCCATCGAGTTGCGTTGGATGTTCGTCGTTCCAACGTTTTCGTGCAGATTCCATATCGGATCCTAGAGAATCAACTGATGATACTTGTTGTTGATTTTGAGTGCTGGTTTCACCTGTACGTTTTGAGGTTTTTGATTTGCTTGTTTTGGAAAAGCTAATACAATGACCAGACGAATCTTTATTTATGCACTCTTTGCCGATAGCGGGTATTGTATACAAGGGCAAGGCTGACAGGATAAATGCAATAGATGCTATCTGAATGAAATGTTTTTTATGCATGGTAACCCCTAACTACCCTTCATTGAGTAGTTTGGTTCCTGCAATTTTCCAGTACCCATTTGAATATATAAATATAAAATAAAATGAGTCGTCTGAAGTATCGGTATTTGCTTTGAATACAACTTCACCATCAGGCTCTACATACATAGCCGTAGACCATACCCTGCGGATTTTCATGCGGTATTCTTTTGTCCTATCGTCAAATAACAAAGCGCTTTCAGACTGATAAGAATCTAGACCATCGGCGATCCAGCCTCCATGGGAGTACATCTCTTCAAGATATTCGTAGAACCCATATTCTTCAGCATCTTCTGTTACATACTTGAATGCATAGGAACAGTCGCCAGTCTGAATTGCATAGTTATGGGCAATGACCCAATCCTCCATCATGTGATTGAGGCCTTCTTCGGTCTCAGGGTACTGAGCGGGCTCATTACGAGGCTTGGGAACGTTTTGTGCAGGGCCGTATCCGTCGGCCTTACGGTATTCGCCGTCGGGTGCTTTGGACTGCCCTGAATATCCGCGAGTAACCTTCGGTTTAGGGGTAGCGCTCGCCGAAGGTGACTCAGATACTGCGGCAGAAGCCGAGGTCATTTCAGTCGGCGCGGCGGAGACGGTGGCTGCCACCTCATTATTAGTCTGCTGACCACACGCCGCAAGCAGGGCGCCAATGCCCACAAGTGCGCCGCTGCCCAGCAGGGTACGGCGGTTGAAAATGGTCGAATCCATAGAAGATACGCTCCTATCGTCGGTGATGGTGTGTTATTTAGTTACTAGTCAGACCGTTATTCACAGGTCAAACTGACTGCCGGAAGAAAAACAGTCCCGTAGTACACCCAATAAACGCATCAATGCGCTATTGAGTACTACAGTTACCACCCTACCGCATCTTTGTGTCTATTTGCGTTGCTTTGAGTGCAATAGTATCTGAACGTCATTATTCGGACACATCAATGCTTTATGCATCAAATAAATCTACACTCGCGGAGGCGCCGTCCCTGCAGAATTTGTGCCATGTTTTAGCGTCTTCGAGCATGGCTTTTAACTACGACCAAAGACACTAACCTATGACACAAATCCGCAACTCATGACCGGATCCCCATGTGTGACAGGTGGGCGGGTGGACTATACGGCGAGCGCATACATATCGCGAAGTGCCTCTTCTGCCTCGTCGAGGGCGTATCCGCTCTGGCAGAGAGCATCGCAGCGGTTACTGTAGCGGAGGCCGGCGAGGAACTCGCGGTCGGTCACCTCCGGCAGGTACACCATGAGGTATTCGCCGTTGTCAGTGAAGAAGTCGTCAATGTTGGCGGCGTCCTGACCGGAGTAGAAGGCGCGGAAGTCTTCGTCATTGTAGTAACCAACCGTGTACATGAGGGGCTTCTTTGGTCGCTCGGCGGAGTGGGCGAGAACGCGTCGTTGTTCTCTACTGCCAAAATACGGGGCACCCCTGACAAGATAAGGGGCTGCACCGCACCGCGCCGGAGAAAAACCAGAAAAAATATTGCGTGACGAGGGGTTTTCTGGAGGCGCGCTCCCCCGCAGATGCATCGAGCTTATAAAAGCTTTTAACATGTCAAAGCAGCCCACCGAGTTGCCAATACAGAATAGCCACTCGGAGGGCTGGATTGAGAATACACCGCTATCACTAGAACTATGTTGGGGCTTCGTTCTAATCAGACGATACATAGCATCACTTTCACAGTTCATTATGCATTAGACGGAGAATAATCTACCAAAGGTTGAATCATTGGTATATTAACCGCCAAATCTTGGCCCATATAGTAGAGCAACTATCAGAAAACTAGCGTTCAAAAATAAGTAAACACACAAAGTGAAAACAATAGATCTAACTACTACCCTTATAGGGGTTTTATACTTTCCCTTGTTGACCCTATTCACTTCATTCTCGATAAGGTCAATTTTTATAGAGTATGAAATTGCCCCAATGATTGCACCTACCACAGGAAGTACCGTCATGACCAAACCAAAAGGATCCCTTTGGATTAAGGCAATAGTAAAACCAATAAACAACCCAATAGTCGTTCCCCTCCCGGCATAGTCAACAAAATCACGCATCATGGGAAGGAGGTAGCCAGATTGCCAGCGCTTCTTAACCCAAGAATACTTTGTCAGGATACTTTCTTCTTTAATGAGGTTCAGAACGTCATCATAGCTAACAAAATCTGCATATTTAATTTCCTCTATCTCGGAGCAAAAATCCCTTAAAGATAGATAAACCTCCCTAGATGGGTCATATTTAGGGGTGAGTCCATTCATTTTTTCTAGCTGGGCCAATGAATCAATGCAATGACTTTGGGCAATAGAGCTTGACTCCTTTTCAACCAACTTTAGAAAATTTTGAACTTTATCTTTAAATTCGTTATCTACATCTTTGGGAGGAAATAGATGAAATGGGTGAGATATATTAAATGCAGTATTCTTTATTACTACCTTCCCAAATCGTTTAAGAGATTCAACTCTAGATTCTCTAGATATACCAAATTCTTTTAGAAGATTAGCAATTATTTCCCTCCTGGCAGCCGCATACCAATAATATCCAGTTGCTTCAAGAACCATCAGAAAAATAAGGCCTACAGTCGAAGCCACTAATGCAAGTGCGGTCACTGCTGCGGTCATACCGAGGTTACCCATAGTCTCTTCCTTCCCAACTCTGCGAATTTCGGTGCTTCTGATTACAGGTTAGAAAAGACCCCTGACAAGATAAGGGGCTGTGCCGCCCCGTATGGAAATTCGGTCATGAGTTACGGACTTCGACCACGGGTTAGTGACTTTGGGCTGAGGTTTTAACCCACACCAAAGTCACTAACCCATGACCGAAAATCGGCGCTGTGCAGAGGGGCTGATCAGTAGCGTAGAGCCGGGTTGATGCTGTGCCACCCCTTCCCCCGCTTAACGGCGAGAAGCCACATGTGTTTCGAGAAGCCACCAAAGAAGTGGCTTTTCGAAACACATGTGGCTTCTGGGCGAATTACCGCTGGTTACCGCGGACTACCACTAACACAGTAGGTTAGCGGCCGCCGAGGAACGGCATGAATCGGCCAATGTGCTTCTCCAGTTTATTCTGTACGCGCTGGCGTTTAACTGCGGCATCTTCAAGGTCAGGATCTCCCAAGGCGCCTCCGAAGAACGACATCTTACTCTTAATGAGACGACTAACCTTACCGATAATGCTTCGGTTTCCTTCACGCAACGCACGATTGACTACACGCCGAGTTTCTTCGCGCTTTAGCTCTTCCTCCTGAACGATGGAATCTTCTTCACTAACTCGACGTTCAGTTACGTAGATACGGAACCGCTCATGTACGTCTTCCGACCCTTCTGCGTCTACAGTCGGTTCAGTAAGGTACTTTTCAAAATAGTCTTCAATAATATCGCCGCTATTACGCAGCTCATTATCACTGCGGACAGCACGATGAACTATCTTGCGAAACTCTTCAATGCGACGTTCAGTGTATTCCTGCGATTCTTTCTGATCCCTAGCATTATCACGCTCAGCACGCGCTTTGGCGACCAGCTCCAAGATAAAGTAGACGTCCATGTTCTGCTGTTTAAGCAATTCCACTTCAAAGGTTATCTGGTCGTACCAAGGATCAGGACCTAGCTCATCCCCTCCATCTGGGTTGGCAAGTTCGCCGTCATAATCACGTGCTTCACGTGCTTCTTCACGAATATCGTTATATTTACCCAGATAGCCTTGCATATCGTAGTCACTAATTAGCTGAGCACTTCCATCCCGAATAAATTCATCAAAGACTTCCAACTCATTCTGTAGGGTAAGTACCTGGTTAATGAGTTCAACGTAGCGTACTTTTTGTTCCGGAGTATCCGCAATAATATTTCCTCCAGCGTCTACAGGGAATTCTTCACGGAGCTCATCTACGACCTTACAGTACTCAATATGGGCTTCCTTATATGGGCGGGTAAGCACAATATTCCACGGAGTTTCCAAGCCACTTCCAGCATTCGCGCCAGCAGTATAGTCACCGTAGAGGGCAAAAGCATCATTCGTAGCTTCTTCCAAATCACGGAAACATACAATGTTACCGGAAGGCTTAAGAGAGTTCAGAATTCTGTTCGTACGGCTAAAAGCCTGGACCAAACCATGACTCTTGAGATTCTTATCGACCCATAGAGTATTGACGGTCTTAGAATCAAAACCGGTCAGGAACATATTTACTACAATGAGCATGTCTAATTCGCGTGTCTTCATACGGCGAGAGACGTCTTTATAGTAATTGTCAAAGGACTTACCATCAGCGCTGAAATTCGTGCTGAACATAGTGTTGTAGTCTTCGAGGAAGCCTGTCATGCGGTTCTGTTCTGCGCTACCCGCGGTGGGAAATTCATAGTTTTCTTCCTCGCCGAAGGTATCGAACAACTGCGAACCGTTGCCCTGCGTGTAGATGATGGCAACCTTCAACTTTTTGGCAGGGTCGAGTACACCGTCTGCGATACGTTCTTCTTGCAGGGTGTTGATGGTGTCGTAGTAGGTGCAGGCAGCATCGATTGAGGAGGTTGCCAGGATTGAGTTAAAACCGCGAACTGTTACAGTATAGGGTTCCCTGGATTTTGCACCAGTAACAGGATCAGTGATATCTCTAATCCGTTTAAGGTCATAATTACGACCTGCACGCTGATTAGTTTTCCGGTCATAGTTATCCAGAATGTAGGTTGCAATAGCCTCAATTCGTTGAGGGTTTTCAAGAGCTTCTTTAGATTGGAGGTACTTCTCGATATCTTTTGGATTTGGTTGCTCACTGCCCTCCATAATGCACTCTAATTGGTATGCGCTTTTCTCTTCATCGCTGTAGGTTGCATTTGTGATGGTGTACTCCATATGGAAAGGCAGTACATTTTTATCGTTGATAGCGTCCACAACGGTGTATGAATGTAGCCGGTCTCCGAAGATTTCTACGGTAGTGGTACCGGGGCCTCCTGCGGAATTTTCGTCGAAGATGGGGGTACCGGTGAAGCCGAACATGCTGTATTTAGTAAAACGCTTACGAATAGACCGGTGCATTGCGCCGAACTGAGAGCGGTGGCATTCGTCGAAGATGATAACTACACGCTGACGGTAGACAGGGTGCTTGGGTTCAGCAGAGATTAGATTGGACAGCTTGTGGATGGTGGTGACGACAATGCCGGTTCCGCTGTCGGCGAGGCGTTCGCCGAGTTCACGGGTACTACCGGTGGAGCTAACGGAGTCTGCCTGAAAGTTATTGTATTCGAGCATAGTCTGGTAATCGAGGTCCTTGCGGTCCACGACAAAGATGACCTTTTCGACAAGCCCGGTTTCTGCCAGGCGGCGTGCAGTTTTGAAGCTCGTGAGGGTCTTACCGCTGCCGGTAGTATGCCAGATGTAGCCGCCGGCTTCCTTGGTACCGAGGCGCTTGGGGTCATTGTTGGCGATTTCGACACGGTTGATGATTCGCTCGGTTGCCGCAATCTGGTAGGGACGCATGACGAGCAGGTCTTCATCTACAGTGAGAATGCAGTATCGAGTGAGGATATTTGCAATAGTTCGCTTATTCAGGAAGGTACGGGCGAAAAGCATCAAATCACCAATACGGTTATTTTTTGAATCCGCCCAATAACTAGTGAACTCAAAACTCTTGCCCGCGGAGCCGCCGGAGGCTACCTTGCGGCTGGCTTTCCGCTGATCTTCGATGTGCTTGTGACGTACGGTGTTGGAATAGTACTTAGTGTCTACACCATTGCTAATAATAAAGATTTGGGCGTATTCGAAAAGACGGTAGGTATCTTGTTGAAAACCCTCTCCCTGGTAGCGTTCAATCTGTTGAAAGGCGCGGCGAATGGAGATGCTACGCCTTTTGAGCTCGATATGTACAAGGGGCAGACCGTTGATGAGGATGGTTACATCGTAACGGTTCAGGGTTTTGCCTTGGTCATCGGGTACACGGTACTGGTTGATGACCTGCATGCGGTTGCGTGCAGGGTTAACGGCATCGATGAGTATTATATTGCGTGGGGTACCGTCGTCAAGATAGAAGTTGATACGACGTTCCTCCTGAATGAGCTTAGCCTTCTCAAGGATGCCCTCGTTATAGCGAGCAATATGCCGGTTAAGCAAGCGGTCAAATTCTTCGTCACTGAAGTGGAATCCGCTATTGGGGCCGTAAGCACCTTCTTCGGGGCGGGTGTTGAGGCGTTCGAGCTGTTCGCGCAGGTTGCGGATGAGTGCGGCTTCGTCGGTGAGTCGCGGTAAATATTCATATCCCTGGACCCTAAGAACCCTAATAAGTTCGCGTTCAAGTTGAGATTCAGTTTGAGCTGAACTATGGAGGGTCTGTGCAGTCTTCCATTCATCATAACCAGGAGCCTTTTCACGGTCACCGATAACAGTATAGGTGTCGCTAGTGAGGACCCGGTCACGGCTACCTTCAGAGAGATAGGGGTAGTTGGGTACAGTTTCCACGGGGTACTCCTTTGTGTAGGGGTGGAATATAGACGGTTGGGCTCGGGGTTGGTGAGCCCGGCTAGTTTGAGTTTGGGTTGTTGAGTGCGATTGAAGTGCGGGGCCCGCGCAGGGGTGGCGGGGTGCCGCCCCTGCACGGGGTGTGCGCGTGATGCGCAGTTTGATGCGCGGGTGGCTACTGGTTGTCGCCCTTGCGGGGGAAGGTAAGTAGCTGGTCACGGTAGTACTCGTACTGACTACGACGTGCGGCGAGCTCTGCGGGTAGACCCTCGGAGAGGCTCGTGGTTAGAGAGTCGAAGCGGTCGAGAATATCGACAATGCGCTGCTGCTCTTCCAGAGGCGGAACCGGAAACTCGATTTTCGCAAGGTTCTTAGGCGCAACATCAATAACCTTCGTACCGAAAGCATGACGCCTTTTATCCTTATTGAACCGGCCGGTTGCCATGTAATAAGAAATAAACTTTGCGTTCTGCTCGGGAGCTTTAATAACCGTTGCGTGACCGCCAGTAACAATGTCAGAATCTCCAACCCACGCTACAGCCTTGCAAACGTCTTCAAGGTTTTCACTCGTGTTAGCGACAATGACATCACCGGGGTTAACTACAGCAAGTTTCTTTGCTTTCTCTTCCGGGACGTGCGTTATAACCTCTGCGGTTGCAGTACCGAATTTCGTATAAATCTGGCCGTAGTGAATTGCACCTACACCGGATTCGGAAAAATCGGTCTTCGGCATACCAGAACCACGGACAAGCTGCGCAAAGGAGCCCAGGGGAACACGGGGGCAGTCAAGGGCTTCGAAGAGCGAGTCACGGTAATACTCGTATTGCAGAGTACGCGCTTCCAGCTCCGCTTCCAGCTCTGCTTCCAGGTTCGTGAATTTGTCGAGAATTTCAACAATCGCTTCCTGAATCTCCAAGGGAGGAACAGGGACCTCAAACTTCACAAGCATTGGCTTACGAATAGATTTAACGGTAGCTTCAACTGCATGCCGGTTAATATATTCTTTAAAGAATGAAGAAATATAGTAATACCCAAACTTGGGGTTCATTTCATCAACCGTAAAAGAAATCCTGTAGGCGCGCTGATGCAGGTCATATTTCCCGGATACAAAGTGGAAGATTTCACCAACGCCACCTTCACCAGGAATAACAATTGCAGTCTCATCGTATAGATACTTTGACGACCGAAGAATTGTCTTGGAACGAACATAAAAAGGATACTGCCCAGACTCCTGAGCGTCCTTCTTGTCGCTCTTACCAGTTCCAATATCAGCAATTTCACCCAGCGGGCGGTACTCCACCCCGTCCGGGCAGAGCTCAGCCACCAGGCGGTCAATATAATTCGTCACCTCAGCCATGACTACTCGCCGCCTTCCAGGCGCGCCACAATAGCGTCAATCTCCACGCGCAGCTGAGCCTGACGAGCCACAATACCCTCAATACGGGAATTCAGCTCAACAATATCCACGCGCTCACGGGTATCCTCCGGCTCAACCCAGCTCGACACCGCCAGGTTCGCCTCCTGCTCCAGCAGCTTCTCCACCGGAACCAGCGCCGAGAAATGCTCACGCTCCTCACGAGCCACCAGCACCTCCAGAATCTTCTCACGGTGCGCCTTACCCAGAATGTTCTGGTTCGTGCCCTTATCGAAGAGGTGCGAAGCATCCACGAATAGCACCGAATGGTCCTTACGGGCACTCTTCTTCAGAACCAGAATGCAAGTCGCAATACTCGTGCCGTAGAACAGGTTAGGGGGCAACTGAATTACAGCGTCCACCCTGTCCTCTTTCAGTAAATATTCACGAATCTTGCGCTCGGCATTGCCACGGTACAGCACACCTGGAAATTCGACAATCGCAGCCGTACCCGTTTCTTCAAGAGAAGCCAACATGTGCATCGTAAACGCCAGGTCAGCCTTCGACCTAGGTGCCAGAACTGTTGCCGGGGCATAACGTTCATCGTGAATTAGGGTCGGATCAGAATCGCCCTTCCACTTCGTGGAATAGGGCGGATTAGACACGATAGCATCGTAGAGGCCATAGGCCTTATCCCCAGCATTCTCCCTCGCTTCGAGGTTCCTGCGATGCTTCGGATTTATCAAGGTATCACCATGCGCAATGTTGAAACCGTTCAAATCAAGACCATGAAGAATCATATTCATGCGACACAGGTTATAGGTCGTCAGGTTAATCTCCTGTCCTACAAAAAGTGGCATCTCAACCTCGTCACCACGTTCTCGCAGGATGCGGGCAAACTTTAGCAACAGCGAACCTGAACCACACGCCGGGTCATACACGGTACTAATATCTTGGGGATTACGCCCGTCCATAGCAATCTCTGCCAGGAGCTCTGAGACTTCCTGTGGAGTGTAGTACTCACCTCCGCTCTTACCCGCATTCGCCGCGTACATACCCATAAGGAACTCGTATGCATCCCCGAAAGCGTCATTTGAACTCTCCGAATAATCAGAGCTAAGGTCCATCTCTGCCACAGCGTCCATAAGTTTTTTTAGAGTCTCATGACGAGCAGTAGCAGTCGCTCCCAATTTATTAGAGTCTAATACAAAATCATCAAAAAGACCTTTTAGGTTATTCTCAGAATAAATCTCCTCAGCTGAAGACTCGATTGATTTGAAAACCTTATGAAGGGTCTCATTGAGGTTATCATCACGCTGTGCAGCAGCATGTACTGAGGAAAAGAGCTCTGAGGGTAAGAGGAAAAAACCGAGATTCTTAATGACATCACGCTTACCCTCAGCGTCAATAAAACTATCGGGAAGCGCTGCATAATTGCCGCCGGACGAAGCATCGCTGAGATGCTTCACCAGACGCTCAGAGAGGTAACGGTAGAAAAGCATACCCAGCACGTACTGCTTAAAGTCCCAGCCGTCTACCGAACCGCGCAGGTCATTCGCAATACGCCAAATCGTAGAGTGCAGCTGCGCACGCTCCGTATTGCGGTTACGGTGCTCGTCAGTGGTAGCGGAAGAATCCGTAGACTGCGTCGTCATAGGGGCGGTCAACCTCTCATCAGTAATCGTTTCTACAGTCGAAGAAACGTCAAAAGTTCGGAACCAGTGCGGCCCCGGTCGTACACATGCGCCAGCGCCGGTCTAGATGCTGTACTCCGTGGGAGCGTTCGTAGCTTCCACAAGCCGTTTCGTACCCGGCGGCGCGAACTCTTTCAGTATACGGGTTCCCCAGACCCCGCACTCGCCCGTTCGTCATTCTGGAACACAACCCGTTTAACGGCGAAAAGCCACATGTGTTCGGAACACATGTGGCTTCTCAATGTAAAGAGCAGAAAATAGAAATCCGGCCCGTCTACTCCATCAAGAGTAGCGGGCCGAACGGTTAACTCAAGAGTACAAAAACCAGCACCTCGAATCAACACAGAAGGATAATTTTAAAGAGCCTACGCTTCCGAAGGTTTCGCGCCGGTCAGGCGGTACGCCTTGTACACGCCCGTCACGTTACGGACCACGTTCAGCACGTGCTCCAGCATGAAACGGTCACCCAGCTCCAGGGCGAAGCGGTCCACCACGGTACGATCCTCCGAGGTGTGCACGCGCGCATCCAGGATGTTCACGCCCGACTCAGAGATAGCACGAATCAGGTCGCTCAGCAGGCCCTTACGGTCCAGCGCCTCCACCTGAATCTGCACACGGTACGTAGCGGTCGGCGAAGACGCCCACTCAACCGCGGTCACGCGCGGCTCCTCGCCAGCGTTACGCATGTTCGGGCAGTCGCGGCGGTGCACCGAAATGCCGTTATAGCGGGTCACAATGCCGATAATGTCATCCGGCGGGACCGGGGTGCAGCAGCGCGCAATCTTCGTCAGCACGCCCTCAGCACCCGGCACAATCACGCCGTTATCGCCAATCGCCTTGCGGGTCGACTTCAGTAGCGTCTCGTCAAAGTCGCTGACCTCAACCTCGGGTGCCGGCTCGTCGCCGCGGTGCACCTCAACCAGGGTGTCAATGACCTGCTTCGGCGCGATTTCGTGCTCACCAATCGCACGGTACAGCGACGCCACATCGTTCTTGTGCAGCAGCTGAGCCACCTGAGTCATAATCTCCGGGCTCATCATCTTCTGCAGCGGCAGCTCACTGTTGCGCATGCTCTTGGTGAGCATCTCGCGGCCGGCGAGCAGCGCCTCCAGGCGGCGTTCCTTCGCGAAGTACTGGCGGATCTTCGTGCGAGCGCGCGAGGAGCGAACGAACTTCAGCCAGTCCTCGCTGGGTCCGGCGTCTTCGTTCTTCGTGGTCATGATTTCCACGGTGGCGCCGGTGGGCAGGACGGTGTGTAGCGGCACTAGGCGGCCGTTGACCTTCGCGCCGACGGTGCGGTCGCCGACCTCACTGTGGATGGCGTAGGCGAAGTCCACGGGGGTGGAGCCGTTGGGCAGGGCGATTGCCTCGCCGTTGGGGGTGAGTACCACGATTTCGTCGGTGTCGAGGGTGTCGGCGAGCGACTCGTAGAACTTCTCCGACTCCGGGTTGGAGTTGGAAATCTCGGCGATGGACTGCAGGATGCCGACGTTCATCATCGCCGAGGTCTGGGTGCCCGGCTCCTTCGGGTCCTTCGCGGGCGCGCCGCCACGAGCCGCAACCTTCTCGCCGCGCGATGCCGCCTTGTAGCGCCAGTGCGCCGCCACACCGTACTCAGCTTCTTCGTGCATCTTGTAGGTGCGGATCTGAATCTCAAGCGGCAGGTTACCCGGACCGTACACGGTCAGGTGCAGCGACTGGTAGTTGTTATTCTTCGGGTTCTTAATGTAGTCCTTGAAACGGCCGGTCATCGACGGCCACAGGGACAGCACGTGGCCGAGCACGGTGTAGCATTCCGCCTCTTCCTCAACCATGATGCGCACCGCGAGGATGTCGTTAATTTCGTCGAAGCTACGGCCCTTCGTCTTCATCTTCTGATGAATCGAGTAGTAGTGCTTGGGGCGGCCCGTCACGGTCGCGTCGATGCCCACCTCTTTCAGACGCTCCGTAATCTTGGTGCGTGCCTCGTTCAGGAACTTTTCGAGCGCGGGGGTGCGTTCGCCGACCATGCGTACCATCTCGGCGTAAATCTCCGGGCTCATGGCGGCGAAGGACAGGTCCTCCAGCTCCCACTTGATCGTGTTCAGGCCCAGGCGGTGCGCGAGCGGCGCGTAAATCTTCAGGGTCTCTTCTGCCTTCTTCGCGGCAGAAGCCTGCGGCACAAAACGCCAGGTGCGGGCGTTGTGCAGGCGGTCGGCAAGCTTGATGAGCAGCACGCGGATGTCCTTGCTCATGGACAGCACGAGCTTACGGATCGTCTCAATGGAGGCGTTCTCGCCGTAGGTCATCTTGTCCAGCTTGGTCACGCCGTCGACCAGGTAGGCGACCTCCTCACCGAACTCTTCGGTGAGCTGCTCCATCGTGTAGTCGGTGTCTTCCACGGTGTCGTGCAGCAGGCCGGCGGCGAGCACGGGACCGGTCGCGCCCATCTCCGCAAGAATCGCGGTCACAGCGACAGGGTGGGTGATGTACGGGTCGCCACTCTTACGCTTCTGACCCTCGTGGCAGCGGTTCGCCACCTCGTAGGCGCGCTGCAGCACCTGGATGTCCTCATCCGGGTGATAGCGGCGCACGGCACGCACGACCGGCGCAATCATCGGGGAGAAACGGATGGTGCCGCCGTGCGAATCGGAGGCCTCCATCTTGCTGCTGCGGCTACCGAAGACCAGACGGTTCGGCACACGTCCGCCAGCAGCCATGACGCGGTGCGAGCCGCGCTTCTTCTTCGCATCAGACGAATCAGTTTCAGGCAGAGGAATCGGGCCAGCGGGCCGAACCGCAGGCTTCTCGGCGGTCCCTGCAGGGTTCTCAGCGTTGGTGTTCACGGCAGGTTCTGCACTCATTCCAGGCTCCTTCGGGCTCAAGATAATCAGCCGCACACTCAAGTTCCTCATCGTTGAGGGCTATACCGGCCAAACCGGCCCCTAGCCCGCTCAGCAGGCTCAAACGCGAGCGCACAGTATCTTCACTTCTTATCCTACCCAGCGGTCTGGAACGCGCCAAACTATGCGACGTTTTAACACACCAGAGCGCGTTGTTTAGGAAATAATCGGGCACGCTAAAGGGGAGCCGACACCTCTCGGTATCGACTCCCCCTATCCTTAGCAACGCCAGCCAGTAGTGCTGGCGGAACGCTGGCTAACCGTTCAGGTTCACGCGGTGAATCTCAAT
>ERZ772930.269-NODE-269-length-18243-cov-2.89444_pt1 | contig 18243 bp, 20 predicted proteins | sample MGYA00511685_ERZ772930 | MGnify/ENA primary metagenome ERZ772930 (study PRJEB29015, sample SAMEA2738053) | human oral metagenome | biome: human oral; feature: human-associated habitat; material: saliva | place: China | collected 2226 ... | reverse complement strand
CACGAGACGGAGCACCAGCAACCGGCACATCCTTACCCGCATCCTGATCCTTCACCGACCCACCACGCGAAATCGGAGAAGCCACAACCGACGACCCCGAAACCTTCTCAGAATCCGCAGCCACAACCGACGAACGAGAAAAAGGCTCAGCCACCAGAGCCGAAGAATCACCCGGCTCTACAGCAGGCGCCTGACGCGCAGCCTCAGCCGCCTCACGCTCAGCAGCAACCGCCGACGCATCCTGCCCAGCACCAGAAGACGCAGAAGCGCTCGCAGACGGACGAATCACCTCAACATGAGGATCCACCTTCTCCTGCTCCTTATCCTTCTGCTCCTGCTCCTTCTTACGGGATTCCGGATCGGTATTCACAGTGCCCACCGACGGCACCGGCTCCGGAGCCTTCGAAGGCTGCTCACTCGGCTCAGCCGGCGAAGAAGACGGCTCAGTAGTCGGCTGCTCACTCGGTACCGGCTCCGGGCTCTTAGTAGGCTCCACCGACGGCACCGGAACAGGAATAGGAACCGGAACAGGCTTCACACTCGGCTCTGCCGTCGGCTCCGGGCTCTTAGTAGGCTCAGGTTCCTTCGTAGGCTCCACAGTAGGCTCTACCGTCGGAGCCACAGTAGGTACCGGCTCAGGGCTCTTGGTAGGCTCCACCGTAGGTTCAGCAGTCGGCTGCTCACTCGGTACCGGCTCCGGGCTCTTAGTAGGCTCCACCGTAGGCTCTGCCGTCGGAGCCACCGCCTCACGAACCCTCACCCGCTGATCCTTCAACTCATGCCCCGCAGCAGTCGCAGAAACCGTGTACTCCCCCACACCCAAAGAACCAACCGGAACCTCAAGACGCACAGACCCCGCAGCAGTCACACGGACCACCACCGAATACACAGAACGCCCTGAGTCATCACGCACCACAAAAACGACGGACTCCCCAGCTTCAAAACCCGGGTACTCCAAAACCAACTGATCAGCCACCGTCACCTCAAGCACCGGCAACTCACCAACCACAGGCGGCGCACTCGGAGACGCGCTCGCGCTCGGAGACGGCACCGGCGACGGCGACTCATTAGCGAGCGCAGCAGGAAGACCCACCGCCGGCACCAAGACCGCAGCAGCCATCACAGAGCGCAGCTTGTAGCTCTTGCTCATCATCAAAACCTTTCTAACTATGCCTGATTTCCAGGCAGAAGAATGAGCGCGTTACCGCGCTGAACCAGCAAACCTGAACTGACCTGCGCCATAATCGCCCCGCTAAATTTCACACCACGAGCTTCAGCCGGAGCATAGACGAGAGCCGACCCGCTCTGATCCTCAGTAACAATGACCTCGCCCTTGATCTTTTTGACCACGACATCAGCAGGCAAATCATCACGGAAGGATCCATCGGCCAGTCGAATCACGGAGCGACCGAAAACAGCAGTCTTACCGCCCTGGCCAACACGCAGAGGCCGAACCGTCATGCCGTTTGCGGTCTTCTCGGCTGCATCAGACAAACGCATCTGCTTCTGTCCCAGCAAGGAGCCATCAGTGGCGGAATGGACCGCCAGCACAACCTCTGCTGCCTCGTCCTGGGTGTACACATCCTGAGCCCACAAAGACACGATCTTGCCGTGTCCAGCACCGATCCAAGAATGCACACCCCAGCCCTCAGCAACCGCAGACAAAGAAGCCATGCTTACCTTCTTGCCCTCACGGTCAGTCACCAACACCGGCGCGTCAAAAGCGACCGAAATCAGACCCTCAGAATCAGCAGCCAACGAGGAATACGCACTCTCTTCAGGACGCTTAAACTCCACCAGGCCATCACTGAGCAACACGGAAGCCGAAGAGCCCGCCAAGACAGCAGTCGCAGAACCCGACCCTGAAATTCGAGCACCCTCACGCACCTCAGCCTCAATCAGCTTGCCCTCAGCACCCATACCTTCTACGAACACGGTCAGCTTTCGACCCGACTGCATCACCAGCGCAGCCTTACCGCCAACCTGCGTATCGAAAGCCAGATCCAACTCACCGCCCAGATCAACCGTGCGGACCAGAGTCTTACCGGCAGGCTTAGAGAACGCATGAATCTCAACCTTCGGTCCATTAGCCACCAGAACACCAGCCTCTGCAGCGAAAACCTGCGCGCTCGCTGAGACGGGCACGGTCCAGGTTCCAGAATCGGCATACCCAGTCAAGGTAGAGACAGAACGGACCTCATCGCTTGAGGTTTGAGGCTTCTTGTTCCCCATTGCACCCACCGCTAGTGAGCCCAGCAGAAGAACACCTACGCCGGCACCTCCCGCCAGTAGATTTCGACGGGTCAGAAGCGCCTTCACGCTCCTCTGCTCGGTCTCGGTGGACTGCTTAGCCTCTTCTCGGGGCTGACGGGTGGGGATAACGCCACGTATGCGGTTGAGCATTGAGCTGTGTGCCGTTTCGGTGGGAGTGTGAGCCTCCGGAGCAACCGCGTTAGCTTCCTGAGTATTTACGGGAGTTTCCGGTTCTGCAGGGAGGATTTCCTCTGGCATGCTCTGAACCGGCACCGGAACAGGAATCGGCTCATCCGCACGCTTTGCAGCAGGCACAGGCTCTTCAGCCTTCGATTCCTTCGGTTCAGGCGAGGAATCAGCCGCGTTAGCTTCCTGAGTATTTACGGGAGTTTCCGGTTCTGCAGGGAGGATTTCCTCTGGCATGCTCTGAGCTGGTGCCTGAACCTGAGCCGGCTTCGGCAGTTCTGGACGCTGCGCCACAGGCGAAGGTTCTTCATCCTTCGGTACAACCGCCGCCGCCGAATCCGCTGCTACCAGGCCGTACCCGCTCGGATCTTTAACCATCCGCTCCTTCGGTTCTTCCTGCTTCTCCTCTACCGCAGGTGCGGGAGCCTCCGCCTTCTTCTCCTGACGCGGAGCAGAAGGCGCGACAAAATCTGCAGGCTTCACTGGTACCGGGGGAGCAAAATCAGCCATCTCTGAGGGCGCCACTTGAGCAGTCGGCACATCACCCTCACGCTTCACGGCAGACTGCAACGCATTCACCAGCGAAGAGGGCTTAGAGCCAGGCCTCGACGGAACGCATTCAGCTGCAAGGGCGACGGAAATAGGCAGAACCCTACCAATTGCGCGTAGCCCCTGAGTATCCTGCCTCATCAGATCCTGCAGCTGCTTGGGGGACTCTGGCTGACGATACACGCCAAGACCTGCCAGCTGGATCGCTACCCCACTTCCCGGAGCCGGGATAATAACCCTCTCAGGGGAAATTCCGCCGTGCACCGGCCCCGATTCAGAACCGCTTGCTTCCATCGGAAGCTTCACGACGCTTTCCGCCAGACTGATTAGCAGTGCGTTAGCAGCACGCACACCAAATCGGGCAGTCAGATCAGGGATTTCAGAAAGCAGCTCACCGTTGAGGGGATACCCGGCGGTCCTAATGACGCTGCCATCATCGAGGGTAACTTCGGGAAAGACTGCCGACTTGAGAATCTGCGGAGGTACCGGTACAGCTTTCAGGGTTTTTGCGCGCCCGCGAATCTGCTGCAGGTCTTCATCAGATCGACTGGGCACCTCCACGAGCAGAACTCGGGGAGCCTTAAGCCTCTCCTGCAGGGCTGCGGTCAGCGCTCCTGAGACAAATGTCCGTCCAGATTCTACGTACCTAACTCCCCCGCGTGTGGGGAGCAGGACTTCAGAGACGCTCCCGAAAAGCTCGGTGGTAGCCATTTAAAAAACACTCCAAACTGGGGTGAGATTACAGTAAAATTTACAACACTTAGTATATACTAAAACGCCCTTATCCCCTAGTGAATACAAGAAACAGCCTGCTTTGAAGAGTGTAGTAAACTCATTCAAAGCAGGCTGTTTTTCTTAGGCCTTGAGTAGCTGAAGGCGGTCATCGACAAACTTGCGGATTGCCGTGGAGTAGTACCATGACGCCGGGACCATAACCTGTCCCTTGCCTCGCCCGGACGCATATACTCGCCGTGCCTCATGCCGGCAGGCTTGCGCTACATCCTGCGACCAGCGCATTTCTCGTCCCAGAGTCTTAGGGCTCGAGGGCTTCTCGCCAGGATCCATGTGCTGCTGAAGAGCGGCAGCGTATTCGATTCCTTCCTCTCGAGTCGGAAGGAATGCGCGAAAGGCTGCCAGCATGTACGACTGAAGAGGCATTCGAACGCCGACAATCCGCTCCTCGGTATCGCGTAGATCCTCGAGCATCTGCAAAGCATCAACGTCAATATGCAGACAGGTGCGATTCCAGTTTCGAGCTTCGCAGGTACATTCGGCTCGAGGAACCTCGACCAGGTGCCCCCGGTCATCGAGAATCTTTCGGCACTGGCAGCGGAGAATCTTAGGCAAGGTGTCCAGGTGCGCAAATTCCTCGGGATAGGTGCGCTGACGCACGCTTGCCTTCTTGTGGACCACGGTCCTTTCATCGGTCTTCCGCGGAGCAGAGGCAAGGGTGGCTTTATCTAAAGCAGCCTTACCCTTGGCGGTCTTCTTAGCGCGCGCTTCCGCTTTTGCAAAGGCGTTAGTCTTACCAGCCATCTACTACTACTCCATTTTCTTCAGCTCAAAATTATTACCCACCCAGCGATTCAACATTTCATCGACCAGAGCGAAAACACCCTGGGAGAAGGGAATATTGGGTTTTCCCGCAACCGCAGGAACTTCGCTATTTAGCGGCACCTTGGAGGATTCCTTGGAGCTGATCAGCTTTGACGCAAAATGGTCAATTTCTGCCGAATCCAAGTAGTCGAGAAGATCCTGTGCTTCCTCTCCGGGGGTCTTACCTCCGGGCCAATCAGCCAGAATCCACGGTGCCACCTTGACGCGAATCATGCCGGCTGCGTATTCGTGCAGATCTTCAACACGTTCAACAAGGGATACAGCCCCTGAGAAGGCAGGCTCATAGGGAGCGCAAATCGGAATTGCGTAATCTGCCGCCACCAGAGCGTTATCGGTCAGCACCCCCAGCGTCGGGCGCGTGTCGATAATGACAAAATCCAGATCAGGAAGAATCTGAGGAAGGAGGTTGATGATTTTCATCTGTACCGCGGTGACGCGGGCAAATCCGTCTAGATTACCCTCTGCAGCGTCCAGCGGGGCATAGTATGAGGGGATCACCCACAGGTTTTCAATGCGATCATGCTTAACGATCGCCTCCCTCAGCTCTACCTGAGCGTAGTTCTCCGGGGTGTAAAGAATCTCCCCTACCGTGGGGATTCGCTTACCTTCATCAGGTACAGGGTCAATGCCGAAATGGGCGGTAGCGGTAGCCTGCGGGTCAAGGTCGATGAACAGGGTCTTGTAGCCGCGCATCGCCAGGCATGCAGCCACATTCGTCGAGGCGACCGTTTTGCCAACGCCGCCCTTCAGGGATCCAAGGGTGAGGACGGTTGCCATGCCCGTCTCCTTTCCGTGAGAAGCAATATTGTCGTGTGTTTATGCCTATTATAGCGCATACAAAAAAGCAAGACTATATACAACATGACATATTATGTCCCAACTGGCGAATAAGCAGCAGGCGGGTTAGGTTAGGGTAGCCTAACCTAACCCGCCTTGCCATTTACAGCGTGGGCATAATCGCCTCTAGAATCTCATGCGCCGCCTTGTGAACGCCTTGCGCCGCCGCCTCCAACACCTTTGTATCCTGCTCTGACCAGCTGGACACATAGGGAATGGAGAAGTTTGTAGCGTCTAGCCCCCATGCCTGAGCTACCACGAACGCCACCGATTCCGCCTCAGTCTCTGCCAGAGAGCGCACGCCGCCTAGATTATGTGCGTACTCGACCGGGCTCACATCGGCGTGCAGAAGGGCGTGTGCCGCCTCGTGAGCAAGGGTTGTAGCTCGACCAAGGGGCGACCGCTTGGCATTGATGCAAATCTTCGATTCCTCATGGACGGTGTAGCCGCCCAATTCAGCATCTAGAGTCATAACCTCCACAGTCCAGCCGCGCGCGCTCATGAAGCCCTCCAGCGCCTCGTAGAGCCCCCGGTCTTCAGCCGCTGAATCGCCTTCATAATCGGGCAACTGAGGAAGGGGCTTAGCATCCTCGCCAGCCTCGACCTGAGAGATGTCAAAAACATACGCAGGAACGAAGAAGGTAACGGTTTCGGGGTTGCCCTTCTCATCCAAGATGACCTCGCCGTTCTTATCCTTAGCGGTTGCCGTGCGCGGTGCCAGAATGCGGATACCCTTTTCACCCCTGCGGACGTGGTAGCCATTCTTCTTCCATGTCGCATAGCCCGCACATAGGGTTGCCTCCGGCTTCTGCATGTAAATCAGTATTTTGTTATTCACGCTGTAGCGGTGGAATCGGGCGGTTGCCTTCAGCATCCCCTCCCAGAACTCCGTATTGTTGAACTCCTTCACAGCGTCGTTGAGAATCTCCTGAATCTCTGCAACCTTGACGCTCAAGGGCTGACGTTCCTGACGGTCACTCATGACTGCCTCCTTCTCGGCAAACTATCGTGTTGTTATGCCTTAAGTATGCCAAAATTTTTTTGAGGTTTCTATATATATTCCTTTTAATGTCCTTATGTGAAAATATAAAAATTGCACTCATTGAAATTTTCATTGAGTGCAATTTTTGGGGCTACTTTCGGACAGGCCATTCACGGGCGCAGGTGATGGTTTCATCCTCTCGAGAGCGGCGCAGGTAAGCCTCAAGCTCTTCCATCTGAGCGGGATACCAGCCCATTTGTGCCCGGTGGAGTTCCGCAGCGGAAACCTCGAATAGCTCAGGGTGTTCATGGGTGAGTGTCACGCTCAGCTCTGCACAGGCGCGCGCATCATGGAAGGCGGAATGTGCATTGTCGCCTAGCTCTACGCCGTACACCTTGCACAGAGCCCCCAAGTTGCGGCGACCGCGCCATACGGGGCGGGCTTGGCGGTGCATGGTGAGCCCATCAATGAGTGCTAGGGGCGATTCAGGGGCAAAGATTCGGGCAAACTCGACGGAATTGTCGAGATCGTTACGCTGTGCCTCGTGGTAGAGCACGGTCAGGTCAAATGAGCCATTGAAGGCGACAAGCGGCATGGTTGCAGAGAAGTCAGCAATGACATGCAGAATCTCGTTGATGGCGGCGCGGGCGGGCGCGCCGTGTGCTTGAACCTGTTCGGTTGAAATGCCATTGACGGCGGTGGCTGCCGCCGGGATTTCAACGCCGGGATTGATGAGCCACTGCAGGGTGTGGATAACCTCATGCTTGCTGTTGTAGCGGACGATTGCCGCCGAAACGATGCGGTCAGACGATTCAGTAACGCCGGTGGTTTCGGTGTCGAAACCAAAGTAGCCGTTTTCATACCATGCCATTGCGAGTCTCCCTCTCAATACTGTATAGCCGTGTTGCTATGCCTATATTATATGCATATTTTTAAGGGAATATGTTAGATAAAGTTTTGTATGTCCTTTCATAGAAAATATATAAAAAGATCTGGGAACCCCCATAGGAAGCTCCCAGATCGACAGGGCTACCAGAGACTCAATTCTTCCAGCTCCTCGCTGGTCAAAAGATGCTCAGACTCAAGAGCACCCAAGAGCTTGCTGGCAGCAAATTCAATCACCTGCTGGTGCACCTCTTTTTCCGGTGAGTCATGGTGCGAAATGGTGGCCAGATAGTCCGCGGTACTCAACGGGCGGGCATTCCCTCCATCATGCAGGGCGCGGGCGGTCAAAAACCCGACCTTCCAGGTTTTGGGAGTCAGGTACACAACGAACGCGCCGTGGTTCGTATCCCAATGCACCATCTCCTCTGAGTGCTCCCCTTCCAAGGGGCGACCGGTCACGGCTCCCACGTCATAGACGTTAGCAAGCATGCGCATAAGTGATGCGCGGCTGACGTACCGCGGCAAGTCACTGAAGGTCGTATATCCGTCAGGTGCCACAAATTCAGTGCGCCACTTCTGCATCACCTTGATAACCTCAGTAGCCTGCTGAATCATACCCTCATAATGCAGCCAGTGGTAATAGACGCTATGGACAGTGGGTGCGGATTCCTCGAGTGATTTCGAGGCGATAATGAGCTGGGAACGTTCCCCCATGATGTCCTCCTAAAAGACATTGCCGTGTTGTTATGCCTTAACTATACATAAGACTAAAAAACAGTTCATATACACACTTATATATGTCCTTACCTCAAAAATAACTAGCGAGCGCCGGCGGGGCTTTAGCTCAGCTGCCGGGTTACCTCTTGGGTGAAGCGGCTGATGTGAGCTTTTGTAGTGGGTGCAGACGGTGGTGTAGGCCTTGAGGTTGGTGGCTTGGAGATGGCGGAAGGTGGCTGCCTGTCTGGTTTCCCCGGTGGAGGCCATGATGTACCGCTCGCACCATTGCTACACCCAGTGGGTGCGAGCGGTGGGTAGCACCTGATCCAGTGCGGAACGGTTATGCCCTGCAAGGATGAGCACGGCGGCGCTGGTGCTCCAGGTGAGGGGGCGGGTCTTTCTAGATTTCTACGAGCACAGCGGCGATCTGTCCGGTGGGCTGAGTGTAGTGAATGGAGGTTAGGGTGTGGGTGCATTGAGACCCTGCAGGTGACGGGTGGCTGTGGTGAGCGGGTTGATGGTCATGGGCGGGTTCCTTGGGCGGGCATTGCAGATCCGCTGCGCTCGCTGAGGGACATACTGTAGTTGTGTTGCTGTGTTTTTGTGCCTATATTGCACACGTCTTACAGATAATGCCTGCTAAGACCGACAGAGTATGTCCTTTCAGTGAAAAATAAGGGCAGCAGCAGCACCCCCTAATGGGGGGTGCCACCCGCCCCGCCCTGCTTAGGGCGCGTAGTAGTTTGCTACCTGTCGGTTATGTACGTGCTCCCAATCGCACGAAATCCCAGATGCGTTAGCGTAACCGTCCTGCGTGGGAAATACCACGCACAGCACCGCCTTATTCTCCGATAGGGGCACCTTGATAACCTCCGCCTGGAGGGACTCACCCACAGCCCAGCGCTTAGCGGCGGGGCTTAGCGGGGTGACCGCCGCGCTCGCTGTTTCCTGCGGTGCGAGGAAATCAAGCGTAGAGGTGCGTGCCACCTGAGAGGTTGCACCGGGGGCGGCGGCGGTCTGACTGGATGCCGGGGGGACAATGATGCCACCGATAGCGAAACCGGCGACAGCGCCCAGCGTTGCGCTCAGGGTGACAGCGCCGAGCGAGGCGCGGCGGGTAGAGGGGGCGGGGGTCTGCATTGGGTGCCTCCTTAAGGCTGGTAATGCGGCGGTATTGCCGTGTTGTTATGCCTTAAGTATGACAGAAAGAAAAAACCCGAACAAATATCAACCTTTATATGTCCTTATATACAAAAATTAAAAAGCTGCCCCGCCCTACCCCCTGGAGGGGGAGGGCGGGGGGGAGATTTCCTAGCCTCGAAGCTTCTCAAGGTAGGTGATGAAATCTCGAGCCTCAGCGTCATAGGTGAGGTCTACAGCCTTACGGGTCTCAATGTCGATAGCCTCGACGATGAGGGCGTCGGTCGTGTCGCTCTTGCGGCGGATACCCACCGAAAAGAGAAGACCTCCGTCAAGCTCGACATTTACATCACATTCACCGAGCGTCTCAGGGTGGTAGATGTAGCTACCGTCGGTAGCGGGCTTGTAGCGCTGGATGTACTGGGCAAGGTCGTGAATGCCGCTGAAGTGAAGGCGGGGGGTGATGATGGTCGCCTTGTCAGCGGTAGCGGTGTAAGTGGTCTGCATGGGGTGCCTCCTTAAGGCTGGTAATGTGGCGGTGTTGCCGTGTTGCTATGTCTTAAGTATGGCAGATATAAAAAGGCTAAACAATCCTACATCTCTGTATGTCCCAATCCATAGAAATACATCTCATGCCCAAAAATAAGGGGACCGACTCGTAAACGAGTCGATCCCCCTACACCCTTGCCGGCAACAGCCTTTAGGGTCAGTCCCGGCAGTGAAGATTACGGCTGAGCTTATGACTTCTTGGCACTCTCAGGAACCATGTTGGGGTTGATCGTGACAATAATCGAATCCTTCGGCACGTGCACTACTAGATTCTCACGGTCTAGGTTCCAGTCCTCGGGCTTCTCGTCAGCATGCCTATCGCACTTCTCTGCAGGAACAGGGCTGCCGTACCCTCCTTCCCCATGGAAGAACCTGTCAGCTATGAAACCCCTAATAAGGCTGTCATTGCTGCACAGTTCAGGGTGCTGCTGGATGTCCTCATAGGTGGCCTTACGTGACTTGATGGACTGAATTTCAAGCGTTGCAGCTTCTCCAGCGGCCAGGTCATCACGAAGTCGCACCTCATCACGCGGGATGAGACGGTCGATAATGTCGCCATTCTCCGCCCGATAACGGACGTAAATGTAGGTGACCGGGTGCCCGTCAAAACTTCCCTGCACGTACCCCACGGTGCTTAGGAATCCGCCACTGATGTGCCCTTCAAGGCTGCCAGATTGGATCTGTTCTTTAGACAGCTGAAGGCTGAGCAACTCGTGCGTGCGCGTAGTTTCCTGAGTAGCCGTGCCGCGGGCGGCATCCCCAAAGAAATCAATCGAGAAAACCAACATAACGATGGCAAACACCGTCACGCGGACAAAGACCCGGAAAGCTGCTTCAGAACTTCCCATAGTGATACCTCATTTCTGCTTTCGAGTTTTGTTGTGCCTAAATAGTATCCTTCTTTTCATATAAAAAACAGATACATTATCAGAATGTCCCATTATCAAACATGCCCACCATGAGTCATTACAACACATAAAAATGCGCCCCTTGCCTCCATAGGCAAGGGGCGCACCCACAAAAATCTAACTAGCCAGCCACTAGCGACATTTGATTGTACGGATACATTTGGGCATTCAAATAGGCCAGATATGCAGCCAGGTTCTCATACGTGGGCACCAGCGGGTTAGGGTGCAACACATACACGCTCCCCTCCTCGCGTAGCTCCTCCACTGAAACATCACCACGTGCAAGCCGGCCATAGTCATACGCGCTTACAACCTCCACGGCGGCCGGATCGCTGTATTCCGGGGCGCTGTGAGGCTTCGTGTAGCCAAGGTGTGCAATCATGGCCGGGTTATCACTGAACCACCTGTAGCCGGTGGCACGGTCTCCAGTATCGAGGCGGTGGTAGATCTCGTGCTTGAGCTCGGGAATGTCGCCTACTAGGGTGCTAAATGCGCAGATGCTTGCCGGCTGGTTTGCCAGATCGACGCCATCGGCGGGGTCTGAAATGCTGAAAATCTGGTCTGGGCTACCGGTAGCGAGGTTCTTGCAGTGAACGCTGTATCCCATGGGTATTCCTTCCTATATACACCCTGCGAAGGCGCGGGCGAACTTGCCTCTATTGTAGGGGGCAGAAGGAATAACTAGGTAAAGAAAGAAGGGGCTGCAGATGGGAGAATCTGCAGCCCCTTCTTGGGTAGAAATGAACGCCACCGCCAGCCTTTTATTACAGGCCTACTTAGCAATAGACCCAATAGCCAACACGGCCCTTTCAGTGGTGTTCATATGCCTATATATTAGCCTAATTATCAATAGATTTCAGATACTCATTCTATAATGTCCTTCCTGGCTGGGGGGTAGGCGGCGCAAAATCCCCTAGTGGCGACAGTCGTACCAACCGCCGCCACTTCGGGGTGGGTGGCTAGAAGGTGAATTGAAGGGTCCACTGATCCTTAATAAGATCGCCGCTCTTGGTGCATACGTTCCTTGTGTGAATGAGCGGGATAAGGCTACCGGCTTCCTTTGCCATTTGGGTACATGCCTCCAGGTGACGCTCAGGGGCGAACTCTGAGGTGTCACTAGAGCCCTTCAGGTACTCCTCGAGCTTCTCGTTCAGCTTGGCAAGGTTGGAGCCAGGGGCTGCGTTCGACTCAATACTCTTGACCTCCAGGCGGTAGCCGTCCTCCTGCAGGGTGTAGTCGTATTCCACCTGGGTGTGAATCATGGTGCTCATGGGGCGCCTCCTTAAGGCGGTAATGTGGCGGTATTGCCGTGTTGTTATGCCTTAAGTATTGCAGAAAAAATTAGATACACACACGCGCACACATATAATGTCCTTATATATAAGAAAAAAATTTCGGGTCGGCACAGCTGCGCCGACCCGAAGTAATTGCTGCTCCTAGCTGGGGGTTACCCTAGCGACACTGGCATTCCAACTCACCCGCGGCATTCATCACCTCATAGCACGAGCTTGCGGCGGCTTCGGTGACGGGGTATCCCAGCATGCGGGTGGTCCATTCAGTAACCGCCGGGGTGATGGTTTCCTGCTTGAGAGCTTTTCGGAAAGCCTCAAGGTCTGCACCCTCCGGAACCTCACGCACGAGCTCTAGTTCAAAGTCTCCTCGCATGATGGCGGCGCGGACAGCACCCCGGCGCTCACCGTCGAAAAACTGCTCGAGCACGTCGGCATCATACACGGTATTCTCATGCTCCCAGAACAGGGTGAGGTAGTGGCGCAGGTGGGTGTTTCGAGTGGAGCCGGGGCCGCGCTCCTTCAAGGAAGAGAAAGCGGTGTGAAGAGTGGTATCAGGCTTAGCGGTCATGGGGTGCCTCCTTAAGGCTATCGGGTATTGCCGTGTTGCTATGCCTTAAGTATGCCATAAAAACCAATGCCAAAAATTTTTCTTATATATAGTGTCCTTATATATAAAAAGGCCGCCCCGATCTGCATAAACTGCACAGATCGGGGCGGCTGGTCTTACCTGCCCTTCTGAGGTGATTAGCGAATTGTGGGGGCCGGGGCGAGGCAATAGCCTGCGTGGTCCATAGCGCTACCAGCAGCTTCCTTGACGGCGCTCACTGCACGGCTGTAGCCCTTCTGCAACTCCTGGACAGCAGCATCCACTAAGCGACAGGCGACGTATCGGCGGAGCGTCGGGGCCTCAGTATCAATTACCTTACCCACTGCCGCCCTCCACGGAAGATAGGCGCCTAGCGTGAGATTGTAGGACGGATCCCCCATAGGCGGGACAGTCTCAAGGGCCTTAGATGCCTTGTCGAGCTCCTCACTGAGGCGACCCTCTAGGGCCTTTATTGCAGCATCTGCAGCTTCCTCGAATGCACGGATTGCCGCGCCGTGATCCGTCCCGTAGACATGGTGCTGGTGGGTGCTCTCAAAGACCACGCGCAGACTTTCACTGAAGCAGGGGCCTGATTCTTCACCAGTGCCAGCGCTCATCTCATCGAGCTTCCTAACACCCCAGCCGTCGCAAAAATCAGCGAAGCGCTGTGCCGCGGTTTCTGCATCGTAGGTGGCGCGCACCAATGCGAGCGCAGCAGCTTCGGGCATGGGGTCGATAACCCATACGCGCAGGATGTAGGTGCAGTGGTGGGGTTTGGCGTGGGTAGTGTATTCCCAGAGGTAGTTGTGTGCGTATGGGTATTGGGTGAGGGTGCCGAGGGGTTTGCCGGTGCTGCGGTCCTGCAGGGTTGTGCCGTCGGGGGTGTAGAGCAGGACGGGGGCGAATACTTCACGGGTGGGGTAGGGGGTGGCTCCTCCAAAAACGTTTTGTTTGGGTTCGGTCATCCAGTCGGTGAAGGCTGGTGCCCAGAGGGTGATATATGAGCCGGGGGTGATGTGGATCTTTTCGGGGGTTGCCCCGTACTGGTGTAGTGCTGCCATGGGTTTTCTTTCGTTGGGGTAATAGGGTGTTTACCCTGTTTTGCCGTGTTGCTATGTCTTTATAGTATTTTATTTTTTGATGTTTATCTGATTCATTGTGTGTTATGTCCTTTAGCAGTGCGTGAAGGCTATCCCTGGGTGACACAGGGTTTCTGCATCAGCCAGGAATAGCCTTCATGGTGGGTTCCTTGCTGGTTATCCATTCAGGAACTCAAGGGGCGCTAGGCTGCCTTTTTGCAGTGACACTCATAGTCTCCGTACTTGTTCATGACCATGTAGCAGGATGCGGAAGACTGGCGGGTGAGGGCATACCCGAGTAGCGCCTCAGTCCAGCGGATTACCTTTGGGGTGAGTACCTGCTCAATGACCGCAGCGCGTAGGTCGTACAAATCGAACCCTTCGGGAATCTGTGGGATCTTACCGACAAATTCCATGTCGAGATCGCGGCTTGCGTGGGCTTCGAAGACCTGCCGCCAATCGGAGTGGCTGAGGAATTTCTCGAGATGCTGAGGCTCGTAGACCATGCCATCACGCTCCCAGACGATACGCAGCCAGTAGCCCAGGTGGTCGTTCTGGGTGGACTGAGAATCTGGGTAGCGGAATAGGCGCTCTACCATGATCAGGCTTGGGGTAAACCCCTGCTTTTCGAGGGTTGCGAGCGCGCCGCTGAGGTCGTATCCGTTACTCATTGCTTCTCCTTGGGTGCTGAGATATTGCCGTGTTGTTATGCCTATTGTATGGCATCTATAAAAAACCAAACCATGAACTACATTAGTATGTCCCAATACCAAATGTAGTGGTTTCCGTGGAGCGCTCCACTGCGGAACACCCCACGGAAACCACCACCAGCTAAGCCGCTGCCAGCTGCTTACCCTTCACCTCCACCAGCTCGAAATCTCCACACACCCCGGCGACCGTCTCCTCAAAAAATTCCAAGGCGTGCAACACATCATCAGAATCACTCGAACACTGGGAGTTCGGCATAGAGGTGTAGTCAGCAGAAACCCACTCGAAACCGTCGTGGTTATACGAAGCCGTCTGAACCTCCAGCACGAGATCAACCCACCACCCGGCGACAAACTCCAGCCAATCCAGCGGACCCATACGATTCTCGCTCTCACGTCCAGCTCCAAAGCCGATACATTCCGTTTCACCCCACGGGTAGCTTTCATCAGTCTTCACTGCCACCGCATCGGCATCAATAAACGCGCGGGTAAACCGCAGCGCAAACTCTAAACCGCGCTCGCTGATGAGGTTGCGTACCAGGGCGACCTGTTCATTGTCGTACTTCGTATCTGGCCAGCCTTCCAAGGTTCCGGTGGCTGCTACGTTGCACTGCGGTGCGTAGGGGTTATCAGCAAGGTCCATGTCGTCGGTGATTGCAGGGTATGCCACCACGCGGTAGTTTTTGCCCTCGGAGGTTCCGGTGGCGAAGACCTCGTTAAGGGCCAGACCGGGGCGGGGGCGGGTGAAAAGTTCAGGGGTGAAGGCGGGGCGAGTCATGGGGGGCTCCAATCAAGAGAAGATGTAGTGTCGTGTTGTTATGACTTAATCATGCCAAATTTTAAGAACTAACGCCCGCATTAGACATATAATGTCCCAACAGTGCGTATATAAAGCAGCGCCCCGCTAGGTGCCGATTGGTACCTAGCGGGGCGCGCGTCCTCGGAGCGCCCAGACCTTAGCGGCGTAGACCTCCACCGGGGCGTCCATCTCGATTCCGTGCCTCTCACCGCTTCCAAGGTGCCACACACCGGGGGAGACGAAATGGTGTGCACCGTACAGGCGGGTGGCATCGAGCACTTCAGAAATTGCCTTCTGGTCTTTGAGGATGCTGTGGGTGCCCAGTACAGGCAAGCCGCCCAGGGTCTTCACCGTAGAGCCGTGGGGGATGACCTGCAGGGTCTCAGGCGCGGCGCTCAGAGGTGCCTGAATCTCGCTGTACCCTGCCCAGTCTTCAGCCGTCCAGTCCCAGGGCTGGACAATCCAGCGGGGGCTCTCAGGGTCGTTTACTGCAAGCAGGTGTACCGTGCGGCGAGCGCCGGGGCGGAGCCATACGGCGAGCGTGCCATCATCGGCGGGTCCAATGTAGAGGTCAATGAGCTCATACAGGCGGTCTGTTGCCTCATCGGTTTCATTGACCAGCGGTGGGATTCCGGATGCGTCGGTGGGGTCAATGTCTGCCAAATCTGCAATGCGGAGGGTGGGGAGGTCGAATCCATGCTCTTGCAGGAAGGTGCGTACCGTTTCTTCCTCGGAGGCGGTGTAGAGAATGGAGCGGGTGAGATTGCTGAGGAGGTCTTCATCGCCGGTGTAGAAGCTTTCCTCGAGCCATTCTTCGAAGCTTACGCCTTCGTCTTCGAGCTCTTCGAGTGCACCGACCATGCACCCGCCAAGGTGTAGGGCGGCGGGGTCGCTAGTGGGGGAGGTGCTCAGGGCGAGGAAGCCGTGGTCAGCTTCGATAGGGTAGAGGCGAATGTGGGTGGAGTCCATGCTGGTTCCTTTCGGTGCGGGTTCTTGCTGGTATCAAGAACCCGGCTACTTGCCGTGTTGTTATGCCTTTAGTATTGCATAAATAAAAGACCCATATATACGCAATCTATATAATGTCCCAACTGTCAATGAAGGGATTGTGAAACCTCTCTCAAGCAGCCTTCAAAGTGCCCACAGGCCAGCTGATCCGCCCTGCGGGCACCTAGTGGAGATCACCCCGGCACACCACCCCGGAAACCAGGGGAGCATCTAGTGGGAGCCGTAATCCTAGCTGGTGACCTGAATCTGCGCCGGGTAAGAGAAAACCCCGTCCGGGGAGTATTCAGCCTCACCGCCAAGGTCTACCCCATCTACCCACAGCACCCTCTTAAACCGACACTCAGAGAGTGCGCCCTGCAGCTCAGAATTACCGGAGACATGGCGGTTAATCTCCTTGGTGAGCCGCCGCTCCAGCCCATCTTCCAATGCGCTTGTTCCATACTCACTGGCAGGCAGCGGCTCATACATGCAGGCCCATGAGCGCATCAGCTCATACCGCGCATCAACCAGCTCAATATACGCATCGTGTGCCCGGCTATCGGCGGAATCAAACGGGCGGCACAGTCGCTCAATATCGTAATTCCCGTACTCGAACCCAAAACGGCGGCGGTATTCCTGCGCCTCTTCATCTGCAGCCGACATCGCCTCCAAGGAAAACTGAGGTACCGGCACGTGGGCCAACGTACCGGCGGTAGGGTGCCACAGCTGCACACTCGGGTTCTTCCAGTGGTCATCAATACCCATATAGCAGTCAATCCCGAAGGTCATAGTGAGTCCGATCGTAGGGGCCGAAATTTCGTGTTGTTATGCCTTAATCGTCCCAAATTTCTAAAACTTACCCCTGCGCCACACATGTAATGTCCCAACCCACCAAAAAGCGAGCGCCCCTCACCCATAACTAGGTGAAGGGCGCTCGCTTATTAGCTATGCCAGATACTCCCGCTCTGCTTTCTGCCATACAGAAATAGAGCTAAGCGCAAGCTGGAGACATTCTCGACGAGCACGGCCAGAGGTTCGGCCTGCCCCGATTAGATAGATTAGGCAGCGCGCCTGACTCTTGGAATGAAACATTTCTGTATCCCGTTGAACCATCTTCATTGCAACATCTAGCCAGAAGGCACGAAGATGCGTGTGCACCACCGCACTATCGGAGTCTTCTTCTTTCACGTGAAGTCCTGCGATTTCATGCGCCAGCCGCTCCAGAGCTTCAGGGGAGTGCTCCGGGGCATCCCAAACCTTCTTGAAGACTGCGCCGACATCCTTAGAAAGCAGATTCTGAATATCTGCTCCGTTAGTTTCGGACGGGTAGAAAATATCAGGGTGCATTGGTGACCTTTCATCGGTGAGGATACGAACCGGGATTCCAGTTTGTACCGTGTTGTTATGCATTGATTATCCCAAAAATATATGACTAGCACACAGTCAAAACATATAATGTCCCACTCCAACCATAACCCAAACCGGCGAGCGCCCTCACCTAGATACGGGTGAGGGCGCTCGCCGTGGTTCTGCACCCTAAAGGTTATTCTCAACGATCTCTTCCTTATTGAGGAAGAGGCGTAGTGAGTCTTCCTGTCCGCACTCTAGGGCCCAGGCAATGACGTGCCGCCTAGCCTGGGTGATGAGTGCTGCGCGGTCATCGCCTTTTGCCAGAAGCGCCATGATGACGCTCACCGCGCTCTTGCACTGGTGCTCTGAGAGGAAAAGTTCAGGGTGTGCGTAGAGGTATCCTGCGCCAGTGCTGAGCCAGGAAGCGGTTAGGTCATCCACCGTGTAATCCGGATACGGAAAGCCAGGGTTGAGGCTATTCAAGATCATCATCAACCGTGAGCCTTCCATAGGCGATAGCTTCCACACCCCAAGAAACATGTGCTGGAAGAGGCCAGGGATCATGTAGGTAAAGGTGAGCCTGTGCGCCTCGTTGAATTTCTGGCGGGCGGCCAGCGCTCGCTTGCTGTCTTTCCTGATGGTCACTGGCTTACCTCCTGCGCCTTGTTGATAATCTGAGCCCACCACAGCATAAGCTCGGTGCTTGCAGCTTGAAGGTGCTCCCTGCGGGCGCTTCCCGTCTTCATCCCTGCCACAATCAGAGAGGCTAGGCAGTGCACCTGGTATGCATCATGGAACTGCGCCCTGTTGCGGTAGATGA
>ERZ772930.264-NODE-264-length-18441-cov-15.4316_pt1 | contig 18441 bp, 11 predicted proteins | sample MGYA00511685_ERZ772930 | MGnify/ENA primary metagenome ERZ772930 (study PRJEB29015, sample SAMEA2738053) | human oral metagenome | biome: human oral; feature: human-associated habitat; material: saliva | place: China | collected 2226 ... | reverse complement strand
CGGCCCGCACTACGGCCTGAACCTGCCCAAGCTGGACGCCGGCACCTACGACGTGACCTTCACGATCAAGCCCCCCAGCGGCTGGCTGCTGCACACCGACAAGACCACGGGCGTCGAGGGTCGCTTCTGGACCGAGCCGCTGGTCGCCGAGTTCCCGGATTGGCAGTGGGATCCCACGGCCGTCTCCTGGTGATCGGCGCGCACGCTTCGCGGGGCCGAGGCGGTGGTTCTTGTTTGGGACCGCTCGCCTCGGCCCCCGCCCCGTGGGGGGACTAGAATCAACACCGTAGCTACGACTTCGGTGAACCTTTATTTCGGGAGGAAAGCCAATGCTTCAGCAGATGAGTGAAGCAACCCTGACGCTGCTGTTGACGATGCTCGCGCTCGGCGCCGTCATTCGCTTCATGCCCGCCGCCGGGCGTGGTCGCCGCGGTAAAAAGGCACGCTCCCGGGCGGTCGGCTTCGGTATCGCGGTGGGCGTCGTTTCTTCCCTGGCCCTCACCGTCATCAACACCCTGGCTCCCAAGCTCGTCAACCGCCAGACTGTCGGCCTTTTCACCCTCCCGATCGCGATCCTCCTGGCGCTTGTTTTCCTGGCGCTCGTCGCCGTGCGCTCGCGCCGCGTGCGTTCCCTCCTGCCCGGTGATGCTGACGAGGAGGCGCGGGCAGCCTCGTCGATGGAAACCGCGCTGCCCGGCGACGCCCTGGTGCGCATCGTCGGCGCTCTTTTCATCGCCGTCGCCCTGTTCCGCGCCGTGCCCACCGCCATGAACCAGGCGCTCATGATGACGTCGGGCGGCGTCGAAATCTACTCGACCCCGATGGTGCTTGCGATGGTCGGCTACGTGCTGGCATGGCTGCTTGTGTGCTTCCTGGCGTGGGTGTCCTACCGGATGTGTTCGTGGAACAACCGCGTCTGGCCGGCGGCCGTGATTCTGGCGTCCCTGCTGGTCGACTACGCGCTGCTGATCGTTCGCATCATGAAGGCCAAGCACTGGATCAAGATCCCGGGGCGCACGTGGGACGTCATCTCCTGGGTCATCAACCACGAGGCCATCTTCACGATCGCGGCGGCGCTGGCCCTGTGCGTGGTCGTCGTGTTGACGTGGCGCGCGTCCCACGCCATCCCGACCGTGGGCTCAAACCCGGCCGAGAGTAGGCTGGGTCGCGCGCGCTCGCGCCTGTACAAGTCGATGGCGGGCACCGCAGCGATCGGCTACCTGTGCGGCGCGCTGCTCATCACCGTCGGCGTCGCCTACGGCAGCCAGGAAGTCGAGCTATCCCCGCCCGAGTCCTTCAGCGTCGTCGACGACCAGGTGAGCGTGAACCTGGCCGACATCTCCGACGGCCACCTGCATCGCTACGAGTACACGACCTCGGGCGGCGTGAAGGTGCGCTTCATCGTCATCCAGAAGTCCGGCTCCTCCTTCGGCGTGGGCCTGGACGCCTGCGAGATCTGCGGCCCGTCTGGCTACTACGAGAAGGACGGCAAGGTCATCTGCAAGCTGTGTGAAGTCGCGATGAACATTGCGACCATCGGCTTTAAGGGCGGCTGTAACCCGATCCCTATCACCTACAAGGTCTCCAACGGCACGCTGACCGTGCCGATCTCTGAGCTCGAGGCCTCGGCCTCCATCTTCGTGAAGTGAGGGATCCGCGTGTTTCTTCGAATGCTCCGCGGTGCCCTCACGAGGCGCGGCAACCGCCACCTCATGATCGCCCTGACCGTCGCCCTGGGCGCGTGCGTGGCCACCTCCATGCTTTCCGTCATGTTCAACGTGGGCGACAAGGTCAACCAGGAACTCAAGTCCTACGGGGCGAACATCGTGGTGCGCCCCCAGGGGGCCGCCGTCCTCGACGACCTGTACTCCACGGGCGAGGCCACCGAGGCACGCTCCTACTTGCGCGAGGACGAGCTCGGCAACATCAAGACGATCTTCTGGACGTACAACATCCTCGACTTCGCGCCCCTGCTGAACGTGTCCGCTACCGATGCGTCCGGCGAGCACGTGCCCACGACCGGCACGTGGTTTAGCCACCACCTCGAGCTGGCCACCGGCGAGTCCGTCGAGACAGGCCTGGACAAGCTGCGCGGCTGGTGGGGCATCGAGGGCACGTGGCCGCAGGATGGGGACGCCTCCGGCGCGGTCGTCGGCACCACCTACGCGGCCGACCGTGGCCTGCGCGTCGGCGACTCCTTCACCCTCACTCGTGATGGTGTCACCCAGGACGTGACCGTGCGCGGCATCATCACCAGCGGCGACGACGCCGACCGAGGCGTCTTCATCCCGCTGGGCACCGCCCAGAGCCTCATCGGCCGCGAGGGTGTCGTCGGCAGCGTCGAAGTCTCCGCGCTGACCACCCCCGACAACGACCTGGCGCGCAAGGCCGCGAAGAACCCGAACGCGCTGACCGTGACTGAGAAGGAAACCTGGTACTGCACCGCCTACGTCTCTTCGATCGCCTACCAGATCGAGGAAGTCATGACGGACTCCGTGGCCCGCCCGGTCCGCCAGGTCGCCCAGTCCGAGGGCACGATCCTGGAGAAGACCCAGCTGCTCATGGTCCTCGTGACCGTCCTGGCGCTCATCGCCTCGGCCCTGGCCATCGCGAACCTGGTGACCGCAGGCGTCATGGAACGCTCCAACGAGATCGGCCTCATGAAGGCCGTGGGCGCCAAAGACAAGCAGATCATCGCACTGTTCCTGACGGAGACGATCATCGTGGGCCTGGTCGGCGGCGTGCTCGGCTACGGCGGCGGCCTCGCGCTCGCCCAGGCTATCGGGTACATGGTGTTCCACTCGTCGATCGCCTTTGCGCCCGTCGTTGTCGGCCTCGTCGCCGTCCTCGTCATTCTCGTCGTCCTGGGTGCCTCCATCCCGGCGATCCGCTACCTGCTGCGCCTCAACGCGGCCGAAGTCCTGCACGGAAGGTGATGCCCATGTCCAGACGAGCAATGTTCTGGCGGATGGTCACCTCCTCCATCCTGCGCCGCCGCTCCCGCGTCCTCATCGCGGTCCTCGCCGTCGCCATCGGCGCAACCACCCTGTCCGGCCTCGTCACGATTGCAGTGGACGTGCCCGCGCAGATGGCCCGCGAGATCCGCTCCTACGGCGCCAACCTGGTCGTCATGCCCGCGGGGGACGGCACCCTCACGGACGAGGCCGTGGCAGCCTCCACCGCCATGGTTCCCTCCGGCGCACTGGTGGGCTCCGCCTCCTTCGACTATGAGACGGTCACCATCAACGAGCAGCCCTTCGTGGCCGGCGGCACCGACCTGGCGGCCGTGCGCGCCATGAACCCCTACTGGTTTGTCGACGGCGAGTGGCCGAGCGCCTCCGGCCAGGTCCTCGTCGGCGAGCAGGTCGCCTCGACCATCGACGTCAAGGCGGGGTCGACGATCACGATCAGCCAGCTCGACGCAGGCGCCTCCGGCAAGGCCCCCCAGTCGGGCGCCGCAAGCGGGGAGCAGGTTCAGTCGGGCAGCCCCGCGCAAGGCGCAGCCCCGGCCTTGTCCCTGGAGCCCGACCCGCGCAGCGTCACCCTCACCGTCGCCGGCATTCTCAAGACCGGCGGCAACGAAGACGGCTACGTGTACATGTCCACCCAGGACATGAGCGCCCTGACGGGACAGTCCGGCACAGTCTCGCTCGCCGAATACTCGATCGCCCTGGAAGGCGACCAGCTTAGCGCTATCGCCGACGCGATGAACGCCGCAAACCCCGACATTCACGCCCAGACCGTGCGTCGCCTCGCCCAGTCCGACACGGGCGTCCTCACGATGCTGCGTTCCCTCCTCGTCGTCATCACCGTCATCGTGCTCGCGCTGACCATGATCGGTGTGTCTACCACGATGATCGCCGTCGTCACCGAGCGCCGCAACGAGATCGGCCTGCGCAAGGCCCTGGGTGCCACCGCCCGCTCCATCACCCGCGAGTTCATGGGTGAGGGCGTCATGCTCGGGCTCATCGGAGGCGTCCTGGGTGCCGGTGCCGGCTACGGCCTCGCCGTCCTCATCTCCACCTCCGTCTTCCACCGCTCCATCTCGCTGCACCCCGTGATCCTCCTCGGCACGGTCGCCTGCTCGATCCTCATCGCCGTCCTCGCCTGCCTCCCGCCCGTGCGCCGCGCACTGGCCGTCGACCCCGCGCTCGTCCTGCGCGGAGAATGAGAGTCACCATGACCACCTCCACCGCCACCCCGGCCTCGTCGGCCCCCACGGACGCGCTGCTGAGCCTCGAGGGCGTCTCGAAGATCTACGGGGACCTGCACGCCCTCGACAACGTGTCCCTCGAGATCCCGCGCGGCCAGTGGGTCTCCATCGTCGGCCCCTCCGGCTCCGGCAAGACCACCCTCATGAACATCGTCGGCGCGATGGACACCGCCACCAAGGGCACCGTCATGCTGGACGGGCACGACATCTCCGACCTGACCGCCGACGAGCTCACCGAGGTGCGCTGCCGCACCATCGGCCTCGTCTTCCAGCAGTTCCACCTCATTGGCCACCTCACCGCCCTTGAGAACGTCATGGTCGCCCAGTACTACCACTCGATGCCCGACGAGAAGGAAGCCCTCGAGGCCCTCGACCGCGTCGGCCTCGCCGACCGCGCCACCCACCTGCCCCGCCAGCTTTCCGGCGGCGAACAGCAGCGCGTGTGCGTGGCCCGCGCCCTCATCAACTACCCCAAGCTGCTGCTGGCCGACGAGCCCACCGGCAACCTGGACGAAACCAACGAGGAGATCGTCCTCGACCTGTTCAACCAGCTCCACCAGGACGGCACGACCCTCATGGTCGTCACCCACGACGCGCTCGTCGCCGAACAGGGCCAGCGCGAAATCCGACTCGACCACGGTAAAGTCGTCAAGGAAACCTGGCACGACCACGACTTCGAACAGCGCGCCTCGGGACTCATTCTCCCCGGCCGCGACTCCGACGCCCGCAGCGGAAAGGACAAGGTGCGATGACCGCCCGCAACACTACCGACACGCGCTCCCGCTGGGCAGCCCCGGCCTCGTTCGCGATGCTCGGCGCGCTCGGCGCCACCATCCTGGGCGCCTGCCAGCCCTCCACCGGACTGGACATGAGCAAGCCCATGAGTGACGGAACCTGGACCGCCCAGTCCAACCCCGACGACCAGGGCTCCATCGGCACGATCACCATCACCGTCGAGGGCGGGCGCATCACCGCCACCTCCTACGAGACAGCCCTCGCGGACGGCACCGACAAGGGCGCCGACTACGGCAAGAGCTCGTCGGGCGAAGTCTTCAACCAGGACTACTACAAGAAGGCTCAGGCCGCCGTCGCCTCCTACCAGGAGTACTCCGACAACCTCACCCAGGTCGGCGACCCCGCCAAGGTCGACGTCATCACCGGCGCCACCGTCGCCCACCAGCAGTTCGTCCAGGCAGCGATCCGAGCGATCGCCGCCGCCCAGGGCGTCTCGGCCGAATCCGCCGACGACATCACCATCCCGGGCCTGGACGATTCCATGAAGGACGGCGACCTGGACAGCGACCTCGGGGGCTCCGACGGCTAAGCCCGCGCGCTGCGGCGACACGCCGGGGGACGAGGCAGTGGCTGACTCCCCGGGGTCTGCCCGCGTTGTTGGCGCTGGTGACTGCTCCGTGACTGGCGACGCCGCGCCGACCGTGGGCGCGCAGGACGGACCTCATCACGTCACGGACACGCAGGCCCGTACCGCCACCACCTGGCGCTCCTCATTCCCCGCGATGGGCACCCGCGTCGACATCATCGGGTGGGGTGGGGACGGGATGGCCATCGTCAACGCTCTCGTGGGCATCGTCGCCCGCCACGAGGACCTCTGGAGCGTGTACCGGCCGTCGTCAGAGGTGTCGCGACTCAATGCCGCTGTTGCTGATGCCGCGTGCTGCCACAACGCGCACGTTGACGAACCGCTGCCGCCGACCGGTGACACGTGCACAAACACCGCTCATCGCGCCGCCTCATTCCCCGACTATGCGACAGTTTCCGCTTCGGGCCCAGATGCGTCGGACACTCCCCCCCACCACCCGCAGCCATCCCGCGACGAAGCCACAGACGCGGGGGCCGGCCCCGGCCTCGTCGTGAGCGAAGAAACCGACCGGCTGCTGCGCGATGCGCTGGCGCTCGCGGAGGCGACCGAGGGAGCGTTCAACCCCCTAATCGGGCCGCTCGTTGCCGCGTGGGATGTTAAGGCGATGCGGGCCGCGTACATCGCGGGTGCGCCGTTGCCGCCCGCGCCATCCGCGCGTGTTGTGGAGGCGGCGTTGCGCGCGTCCTCGTGGGGTCTGTTGGCGCGCGTCGGCGAGCGGCGTTGGACACTTAGGGCACGCCGCGGCACCGCAATCGATAGCGCGGCCCGTGCGCGCGCTGTCGGTGCCCGCGCTGTCGGCGCCCGCGCCCACTCCGACAACGCACTAGGGGCCGATGACTCCTCGAGTGTGACTCCGGCGCCAGACTCGTCCTTCGCGTGCGTGCCCGAGACAGGATCTCTTGGGCGCCGCGGCGGCTCGCCGCTCCCGCGCATCGACCTGGGAGGCATCGCCAAGGGGTACACGGCGGACGCCTGCCGCGACCTGGCGGTGTCCATGGGGGCGCACGGCGTGTTGGTCTCCGTCGGGACGTCGTCCGTGTCGGTGTTCGGGACTCGCGCCGACGGGTCCCCGTGGCGCGCCGGCCTGCGCGACCCTCACGGCGCGCCCACGTCGGTCGCTGGCGTCGTGGAACTGCCTGCGGGCGGCCTGGCGTCCCTGTCGACGTCCGGCGACAACCTGGGGCCGCTGGGCGGGCTTCGCGCGGAGCCCGTGGTGGTGCGTGCGGATGGGCTCGTGTCGGGTCCACTGGCGGGGTCCGTGTCGGATCGTAGCGCGCGTGAAACAGCGCGTGAAACACTCACGGGTGGCGGTACTGCCCGCCAGGGTCATGGCCTTGTACCGCTCAGTGGCGATGTACGTGGTTCCGGGCCCTCCAACGCTGATGCGCCCGTTCACGTCGATGCATCTACCAACGCCGTTTTTCCTGGCCAGGCCGCACGCTTGCTGGACCACCACATCATCGACCCACGCACGGGATACCCCGCTCATGCGGGCGTTCGACAGGTCAGCGTCGTGGCCTCGTCGGGTGTGTTGGCGGAGGCCCTGTCGACGGCGCTCCTCATCGATCCGTCCATCGATGTTTCTGAAGTGGTGGCCCGCTGGATCCGCGTGACGGGCACCCCCGCCTCGGCGAAGGTTGTGGGCTTGATGCGTGCTGCGCAGGGGTGAGTTTGTGCAGCTGCCAGAGTGAGCCCCGGGATGGGGACTGAATGGCGGTGGATTCAACCTGATCGGGAAGATTCAACCCGATCAGAAGGGGTTGAACCTTACTGATCGGGTGTAACACCTCATCGGTAACAAGTGATTACGTGGATGTGTGTCGTTGTCGGCCATTATTGCTCAGGGTCGGAGGGTTTATCCACAGCCGCATTTCCATGTTGCGTGTTTTCCACAGGGGCAGCTGTTCTAGGTGAGGTGCTTTCGTCGCGCTGCGATTATCCATATATGAGTGGCAATCAGCTAAAAGTAGTTCGTTCGTCGTCAGGCTGTCGAATCCCTCGCGATGTGCAAGATGCATGCGTGTTCCTCCACATTATGAAGGGGTTCTATGTACGCGTCGATGATGCTCAATTCCTGAGTACGCGATGGGCTGTTTGGGAAACTGTGTCTCGAGCAAGACTCTTGGCTATGCAGCTTTCGGGGAGTGGGGATCGTGTCTTTATTGGAGCTAGTGCACTCGTAGCTCGAGGTATCCCGTTGTGGGAAGCGAATCCAGACGTTTACGTATGGGCTCCTTCTCGGCGCGGGCACAAATCGCTGCGAGCGGTTCAAGTGCAGGCTGTTCGGGTGCCTGCCGTGGCGGTCCGGTGGAGTGTTGTTCCACCTGATGTGCTGGAGCTTGAGCAAGTTGAGGGCATCAAGGTCGAAGGAATCGTTGACGCTGGAGTGCGCATGGCCCTCTTCTCTGAGCACTTAAGTGCCTTCGTGGCGCTGTGTATGCTGCTCAATCGGCAGTCGCAGTTTTCAGTGTTTACGCAGGACGTGGGCCGGCAACGTTCGGATGCTTTGCGGGAGAGCATGCTGGCGAGGCTTGAAGAACGTGCGAGAGGCAAAGAGACTATTCCCTTTCGAAGAGCTGAACGCCTGATTGTTGCAGCGGATCCGGGCTGTGAGAACCCCGCCGAGGCGGCTCTTCTATGGGTGGTGAAGTCGGTGAGTGCCTTCGAGGTCGTTACCCAGTTCGAGATCGTCATCAACGGGCGCCGCTACTTTGCGGACATAGCGATTCCGGGACTCATGATCATCTTCGAGTTTGACGGGATTGGAAAGCTTGGAAAGAATGAATCCGACTTTGCCCGGGCTAAGCGGGAATGGATCCAGCGAGAAAATGACTTGCGTAGTGCTGGTTGGACTATCTATCGATTCTCCTGGCCAGACTATGAGGATCTGGAGAAATTGAGAGTCCTGGTGAGCGAGTTGTTGGGATCTTTCCAAACGTCGATCCCATCCACGGCTCAGGGGCTGTGGGCAAAACCCTCGCTAGTGTGTGACGGCCCAGAGCGACGGTTCCACATGGCCGCCAATCGTTGGGTAACTGCTCGAGAGGATTACACACGTTAGGGAGGATTCAACCTGATCGGGAGGATTCAACCTGATCAGAAGGGGTTGAACCTTACCGATCGGGTGTAACACCTTATCGATAACAAGTGAATACGTGGATATGTGCCAGATCGGATGTCTCCGTGGGGCGCGCGGGGCATTGCTGCCCCTCCCGCCACGCAACAACTACCGTCCGCCACGCAACCAACCAGCTGCTCGCTACTCGCCCACCGCGGCAACCGACAGATGCACGGCAAAGCAAGCGATCCTCGATGCGCTCACTTCCCCGCCAGCAGGGTCGCCAGGTGCACGCCCCCGCGGCCCGCCAGCTGCGCGGCCTGGGTGCGGCACGAGAAGCCGTCGGCCAGGTACACGGCATCGGGGTGCGCCGACAGGGACGGCAGCAGAGAATGCGACGCGACGGCCACGGACAGGTCGTAGTGGCCGGCCTCCATGCCGAAATTCCCGGCCAGGCCGCAGCAGCCCTCGAGCCGCGTGACGTGAGCCCCCAGCGACTCGAGCAGAGCCTGGTCCGTGTCCCACCCCATGACGGAGTAGTGGTGGCAGTGCGGCTGCGCGACGATCTCGACGCCTTCCAGGCTCGGCAGGCGCCGCGTGGACGCGGGCAGGGCCGACAACACCTCGGCGAGGGTGCGCGTCGCACCCGACACGAGCGCCGAACGCGGGTCCGCGGGCAGTAGATCGAGTAGGTCGTCGCGCAGCACCGCCGTGCATGACGGCTCGACGCCGACGATCGGGATACCCGCAGCCGCGAATGGGGCGAGTACGCCGAGCAACGACGCCAGGTGCTTCTTCGCGCCCCTCAGCTGCCCGGTCGTGATCCACGTGAGCCCGCAGCACGCGTCGGGTGCGACGATCGGCGCAAACCCGTTCGCCTCGAGCACGTCGACGACCGCGCGCGCGCCCGCATCATCCAGGGTCTGGCTAAAGGAATCCGCCCACACGAGCGCGTAGGGCCGCCCGCCGGGATCGCGCGGCCCGCTCAGAATCGGGGAATCCGACGTCGACGAGGCCTGGGCGCCGCCGCGCTCGCGGGCGGAGTTGGAGGAGGCCTGGGCGCCGCCGCGCTCGCGGGCATCGGTCGCGGCATCGGAAGGCGCAGTACCGGAAGATGCGGCATCGTCGGGCGTGGCAGTCGGGACAGAGCCCGCCAACAGGTTGCGGCGCCGAGCCCACGCGGTGAGGGTGCCGGACTGGAGGGCGGGCATGCCTCGGCGAGGATCGAGGCCGATGAGGCGGAAGGCCAGCGAGCGCAGGGGAGCCACTGACATGACGGCGTTTGCGACGGCGGCCAGGCCGGGCACGCGCGCGGTGACGCGGGTGAGGAGCGGCAGCCAGCCGAGCGTGTAGTGGCTGAGGGGGCGCATGCGGCCACGGTAGGTGCGGAAGAGCGCCTCGGAGCGGTAGCGGGCCATGTCGACGCCGGCGGGGCAGTCGGCCGAACAAGCCTTGCAGGCCAGGCACAGGTCGAGGGCTTCGAGGACTTCGGGGGAGTCGATGGCCTGAATGAGCTGCGAGTTGGCGGCCTCCTGGAGGATGCGGGCGCGCCCCCGGGTCACGTCCTTCTCGTCGCGCGTGGCCAGGTAGGAGGGACACATGAAGGTGCCGGACACTCCCGCGCGGCACTTGCCGACGCCGGTGCAGCGGTGGACGGCGGCCGTGAAGTCGCCGCCGTCGTGGGTGAAGGCGAAGCCGCCGTCGGCGGGCATGGGGTGCGCGGCGACGCGACGCAGGCCAAAGTCGAGGGGGTCGACGCCCGGCTGAAGCTCAAGCTGGCTGCTAGCAGCGGCGAGCGGGCCGGACACGTCGGATGGGCGTGAGGAGCCAGCGGCCGTGTCAACGGGGTGGGGTGTGCTATCGGCAGGAGCGAGGCCGGTGGCGTGCGCGTTGTCATGATCGGTGAGGGCGGTGGCAGGCCCGCAGGTTGTTGCCGGTGCGGCAGCCACGCCCCCGCGCGCCGCAAGAGCACGCGCCCGCGCACGGGAGGCGGCCTCGGCCTCGTCCATGGGGGCGGCGAGCACCCCGGGGTTGAGGAGGTTTGCCGGGTCGAAGACGCGCTTGACGCGCGCGAACAGGTCGAGCATGTCGGGGGAGTACATGAAGCGCAGGAGCTCGCCTCGGGCGCGCCCGTCGCCGTGCTCGCCGGAGACGGAGCCGCCGTGGGCTGCGCAGATGCGGGCCGCGGACTGGAGGAACGCGCGCGAGTGGGCAACGCCCTCCGGGGTGTCGAGCGGCATGGCGAGGCGCACGTGCACGCAGCCGTCTCCGAAGTGCCCGTACAGGAGGCCGTCGATGTCGAACTCCTCCATGAGGGCGGTGAAGTCGCGCAGGTACGCGCCGAGGTTTTCGGGCGGGACGGCCGCGTCCTCGAAGCCGGGCCAGGCCTGCTGGTCGCCGCCGCCCGCGCCGTCCGGCGGGGTGCGCCCGCCCAGGCCCGCACCGTCGGCGCGGATCCTCCACAGGGCCGAGGCCTGGGCCCCCGGCGGGTAGACGACCGTGTCGATGGCGGCCGAGTCGGCGCACAGGGCGCGTGCGCGCTCCAGGGAGGTGGTGACGTCTTCGCCGGGGGCGCCGACTTCGACGAGGAGCCAGCCTTCGCCCTCGGGCAGGGTGGGGACGGCGCCGGGGCCCTTGTGTGCGCGCACGACGTCGATGAGGCGACGGTCCATGCCCTCCACCGCGAGGGGGGAGTGGGTGAGCAGAGCGGGCACGTCGTCAGCGGCCTCGATCATGGAGCGGTAGCCGAGGGCGGCGAGCACGGGCGCGTCGGGCAGGGGCACGAGGCGCACGGTGATGGACAGGATGAGGACGAGGGTGCCCTCGGTGCCCGTGAGCATGGCGGCGAGGTTGCGCCCGCCCTCGGGGGTGAGGTGCTCGAGGGAGTAGCCGGAGACCTGGCGCTTGAAACGGCCGAGCTGCGTGCGGATGGGCGCCAGGTTGGAGTCGATGAGGGGCGCGAGCCCCGGAACGTCGCTCAGCGCCGAATCGTGCGAGGTCGTGGCCGTGAAGCGGCGCCCCTGTCCGTCCACGCAGTCCAGGGAGATGATGTTGTCGGAGGTGCGCCCCCAGGCGGTCGCGTGTGGGCCGCACGCGTTGTTGGCGACCATGCCGGCGATCGTCGCGCGGTTCTGGGAGGAGGGGTCGGGGCCGAAGCGCAGGCCGTGCTTCGCGGCCGCGGCCTGGAGGGTGGAGCCGACGCAGCCGGGTTCGACGGTGGCGGTGCGGGCCTCGGGGTCGACGGAGATGACGCGGTTCATGTGCCGCGAGAAATCGAGGACGAGGCCGGGGCCGATCGCGTTGGACGCGCACGATGTGCCGCCGCCTCGGGGGGTGAGGGGGACCCCGTGGGCGCGGGCGAGGTCGAAGGCTGCGACCGCCTGCTCGGGCGTGCGCGGGAAGGCGACGGCCAGGGGTGGGATGCGTGTGAGGCCGGCGTCGGAGGAGTAGCGCGCTCGTGTGCCGCTCGAGGAGTCGACGTCGATGAGTGCGCGCAGGTCAGACAGGAAACTGTCGCTCATGGGGCCAGTGTGTCACGGTCGCGCCGCGGAAGTCGGTCCTTCCCGCTGTGCGGATGGTCGCGCCGGTTGTCAGGCGGGTTCCGGGTCGTCTTGGAACATCCTCGGGAAGGGGGTCACGGGGACGGGAATGCGCTCGATTGGCGGAAAATGAGGACTTACCGGCTGTGAAATATTTGGGTATGTTCGAGGCGCTGTCGGGGCTTCGAGGCAAAAGGGAGACAGTTCGAGGCGCGTCTCCTCGGACGCCGGAACTCGCGGTTCTGGCGCCGAGTATTCAACGATGCGCAGGTTCTTTCTGCCCACTGTTTCTCGCCCCATCTGTCGAAAATTGCATGTCGCGCAGTAGTTTAACCGGCTGGAAGGTGTGGTGTCATCCGGTTGTGAGGCGACAACTGTTATCGTACACGACATTGAGCTCAATTTGTCGGACAATCGAGGGTGGTTGCTCAGCATGTGTCAGTGCGTGTTCTGCGCCTGGGTGTGCATCTCCTGAAGGAGCGTAGATTTCCTGCGTGAGGCCTCCTGACGGGTGGTAGCTTGCGGGCATGGTCCTGTGAGGCGTCGGTGGTGGTGACGGCTTGAGGTTGTGAGCGTGGTGACTCGCGTGGGTGGGGCGGTCGACGGTGTTGGGCTGTGTGTGTTGTGGGCTTGGGTTCTGGAGTGTGGTTCGGTTGGTCCGGCGCGTTGTTTTACCGGCGTGAAGGGGTTGGTGTGTGGTGCGTGTGACAGGCGGGATTGTGTAGTCAGCGCCGACTGCCGCGCCACATGATTACGTGGTATCTATCCCATTGTCCCTGTGTCCTCTGCGTTTCTTTTGGAACGTATGAAACAATGGCCACGAGCGCCCCATACACGTGAAGGAAAGAGCGATGGCCCTGTTTGAGTTCGAGGATGGACACCTCGTCCCCGCTCAATTCGGATACCCGGTTGCGCAAGACCTGGGTCCTGATCTGGTGGACGCGATTTGCCAGCAGGTTCTACAGATCGTGTCCCGTCCCCTGTTCCCGGTGACGTGGCGTGATATGACCGGACAGGTCGACGAGGAGACGCCGCGTCTGACGGCCCTCGACGTGACGGGCCAGATCGTCTCCGTCGAAATCCTGAAGCTCCTGGATTCTGAGACCCTCATTACGTCGCTGTCGCGTTTGGCGGTTGTCGCTTCCCTGTCGTGGTCGGACCTGGCGTCGGAGTACCCCTCGGGCCCCGAGGGCTTCCGTTCGGGATGGGCGCAGTTCCGCGATTCGATGCCCCCGGCCGTGGGCCCGGGCCCCAGGCTCATCATGGTCGCAGGCGAGATCGACCCCTCCGTGCGTCCCGCCCTGTCGATCCTGGCGACCTCCGGGGTCGAGGTGCACCTCATGAACCTGCGTCAGATGTCCAACGGCCGCCTCTTCCTGGACGTCAACGCGGTGGGCCCGCGCCTGTACGGACACGCCCCTCAGCTGCTCGGTTCCGCTTCCGCCACCCCGGCGATCACCGCCGGCGCCGCGCCGGTCGAATCCGAGACTCCCACCGAGGCGGAAGGCTTCGACGACTCCCAGACCGTTCCCGAGCCGCCGAAGGACGGCGCCGACGCCGACGCGCAGGAACGCGCCGAGGACGGCGCGGACACCCCGACCACGCGTCCCACCCCTAAGGTGGCCCCCCACCTGCGCGACGTGTTCGCCTACTCCGTCGACGAGGAGCCGCCGGCCCCCTGGAAGCCCGCCTCCGAAGATGAGGGCGCCGAAGAATCGGCGGACGAGGCCGTGGCCGCCCCCGAGGAGAACGCCGAGCAGGACGATGCTCCGTTTGGTGACGAGGAGCGTAAAGACGAGGCCCGAGCTGAGGAAACGCATACCGAGGACCTCGCGCCCGAGGCCGAGGGTGAGGTCGAGGCGGCGCGCGATGAGGATGCCCATGACGAAGAGCCCGTCGCGCAAGGCGAGCAGGATCGGGCCGACGATGCGTGCGAATCCGACGAGCGCGAGCACCACGATGACGCTGAACATGTCGATGGAGAGTACGCCGATGGCGAGCATGGCGGCGGGGAGGCGCCCGAGACTGAGGGCGACGCCGAGCCGGCGCGCGATGAGGATGCCCATGACGAAGAGCCCGTCGCGCAAGGCGAGCAGGATCGGGCCGACGATGCGTGCGAATCCGACGAGCGCGAGCACCACGATGACGCTGAACATGTCGATGGAGAGCACGCCGATGGCGAGCATGGCGATCATGAGGCCGACGAGCCCGAACGAGCCGACGGTGAGCCCGGTGCCGAGGTACACGCAGAGCCTGATGGCGACGAGTGGCGCGAGCATGATCACCCCGAGGAACGCGCCGTGTACGAGAACGACAAGATGGACAAGGATGAGGAGCAGCACGTGACCCAGGACGAGATGCCGCGCTGGGAACGCCCCGCCCACCTGGGTAGCCGCGCGTCGCGCCGCGCGCAGGCCGAGCCCGCCGAGCTCAACGATGGGGGAGCAACCGACGCGGCCACGGCCTCGTTCGTGGACCGAGCGGAGGAATCCCCCGAGGTCGTCGCCGCCCGCGAAGAGGGCGTGCCCGTCCTCGGACGCGACGAGGCCGGCCTGCGCACCCTCGCTCAGATCCTCGGCCAGGACACGCCCCTCGTGGCGCGCGGTGAGCTCGGCCTGCCGGATGACCTCGTGCTGGCGGCCAGCGGCGCCATTTCCGGTGCCGGCCTGACCTACCCGTCGCTCGACACGATGCTGACCGCGCGCGGCATGGGCCACATCGACGCCTGGACGCTCGTGCGCATCGGCGACCGCCTGGGCCCGACCCTGGCGGAAGCCCTCGACGAAGTCAACCGCGAAATCGTCCGCGAATACGCGCACGCGCCCCGCGAGCGCCGAGCCGCGAGACACTGATAGACGCGACACGACGGGGCGGCCCGGGATCCACGAATCCCGGGCCGCCCCGTTGCATGCACTGGCGCCGTTGACGCCAAACAGAGCCGTGCGATCGCCCATCCCGGATCGCCCCGCGCGGCGCCCAGAAGGCGTGGCGCTAGCCGATGAACGCCTCCAGCCAGCCGCGCATCGTCGCGTAAACCTGCTCGCGAACGGGAGTGTCGGACAGGACGAGGTCGTGCTTGCCGGGGAATCGTGCGATCGTGACCAGGTCGGACAGACCGAGGCTGCGCTGCGCGATGACGACCGGGTCCAAGACGGTGTCGGAGGTGAAGACGCGCTCGCACCACTCCTCGTCGAAATACGCGGAGGTGGACACCATGGAGAGCACGGGGCACTCCAGGTGGACGTCCTTCTCGACCGTTTCGTGTCCCGCCATGATGGCTTCGAGCCAGGACGCGGGCACCGGGTAGGACTCGGGGCGCTTCCACTCCTGATTGATCGGCCAGCCCGCGACGGACGGGTCCTCGGCGGACAGGCCCTCGGGGATCGGCAGCCCCGAGGAGGCGCGCCCCGCGAGTGAACGCCCGTAGTGGCCGGTCCCGCCCGAGGGCACCTCCCACATGGGGTTGCGCGACGCGATGCGCCCGATGACGGGGGTCATCGCCCCGCGCCAGGCGGCCATCGACTGCATCTCGAGCCACGCCGAGTTCAACATCAGGCCGGCCAGGACGCCGGGGTGGCGGTGCGCCCACAGGGTCGCAATGAGGCCGCCCGTCGAGTGTCCCGCGAGCACGAGGGGCTCGTCGTCGCGCTCCTCACGGATGATCTCGATGGCCTCGCCGATCTCCTCGTCGTACACGGACAGGTCATCCGTGTACCCGATGGTCTGGTGGGGGCGCAGCGACCGTCCGTACTTGCGCATGTCGAGCGCGTAGAACGCTGCCCCCGCCTCGCGCAGCCGATCCGCCATCTCGGTCTGGAAGAAGTAGTCGTTGCGTCCGTGCAGGTACAGGACCGTCATGTGGGCGCTGTTCGGCGGGGTGGCGCGCACGAGGGTCGCAACGCAGGGGCCTTCCGCGTCATCGATCAGCTCGATTGTGCGAGACTCGTAGCCGTCGCCCAGGATGTCGGCTCGCCACTGGGGCCCGGGTGGGCCGGCCTCGCCCCAGGGGGCCATGACGTCGCGCTCGGGGATCGAATCGTCCGACGAGGCCTGGGGGGCCACCCCGGAAAAGTCGGGTAGGCCGGTTGTGTCGGGGGTGAGCTCGCCGCCGGGCGTGGGATTGCTGGTAACGCTCATGTGGTCAGCATAACGCGCGAGGCCGCCCCGGCCTCGTTGATGAGGAGGAGAAACCGGGGCGGCTTCGCGGAGAAAGTGGCGTTGATCAGGCGAAGGAGGATGCGCGCGAGGGGATGCGCTCGTTGAGGAACTCGTTGAGCAGGGCGGTGAGCTGGTCGTGCTCGATGAGGAAGCCGTCGTGCCCGTGGTCGGAGTGGATCTCGCGGTAGAAGGCGCCCGGGATGCCGGAGGCCATCTGCCAGACCTGCTCGGGGAAGAAAAGCCGGTCGGAGTCGACGGCGACGACGAGGGTGCGGGCGGTGACGGCCTTGAGGGCCTGAGCGACACCGCCGCGGTCGCGCCCCACGTCGTGGGAGAGCATCGTGCGGCACAGCGTCACGTAGGAGCCGGCGTCGAAGCGGCGCACGATCTTCTCGCCGTGGTAGTCCAGGTAGGACTCCACCGCCAGGCGGCCGCCGTGCAGGGGGTCCTCGTCGTTCTGGGGGATGCGGCCGAAGCGCTCGTCGAGCTCGGAGGGGGAACGGTAGGTGGTGTGCGCGATCTGGCGGGCGAGCGCTAGGCCCGCGGTGGGGCCGGGGCCCGCGTAGTAGTCGCCGCCGCGCCACGCCGGATCTAGCTGGATGGCGCGGATCTGCGTGTGCGTCCACGCGGCCTGGTCGGCGGTGGTCTGCGCGCCGGAGGCCACGACGACGAGGCGGCGCACGCGCTCCGGGTAGGTGACCGCCCACTCGATCGCGCGGTGTCCACCCAGGGAGGTACCGATGACGATGTCCCACGTGTGGATGCCGAGGAGGTCGGATAGGAGAGCCTCGGCGCGGACCTGGTCGCGCGTGGAGATGACGGGGAATCGTGAGCCCCAGGGGGCTCCGTCCGGCGCCAGCGAGGCCGGGCCGGTCGAGCCCTGACAGCCGCCCAGCACGTTGGCGGCCACCACGAAGTAACGCTCGGTGTCGATGATGCGCCCCGGGCCCACGATCTGGTCCCACCAGCCGGGGGTCGGCTGGCCGGGCGCCGTCTCGCCGTACACGTGGGCGTCGCCGGTCAGCGCGTGCAGGATCAGGACCGCGTTGGATCCGGCCTCGTCCAGTTCTCCCCACGTCTCGTAGGCCAGGGTGACGCTGGGCAGGATGTTGCCGTTTTCGAGGCGCTGGGCGCCCAGGTTGGCGAACTTGCGGAAGGCGACCGGGTCGCCCTCGCGCCAAGCGCCGGAGGTGGGGGCGGGGGGCAGGTTGTGGCGGCTCATGGTGTCCTTCTGTCGCGTGAGCGTGACGTGAGATCGGGAGAGGGGGCGCGGCGGCCTCGGCGCATGAGGAGTGTGTATCTCGCCGAGGCCGCCGACGGCGGGTGGTCAGGCGGTGGCCGCGCGGGCCGCGTCAAAGCCGAGCTGCAGGTCGGCGAGGATGTCCTTGATGTTTTCCAGGCCGATCGACAGGCGCACGGTGCCGGGCGCCACGCCGGCCTTGACCAGCTCCTCCTCGGTCAGCTGCGAGTGCGTCGTCGAGGCGGGGTGGATGACGAGGGACTTCGCGTCGCCGATGTTGGCGACCACGGGCAGGAGCTGCACGCCGTCCGCGAAGGCCCGGCCGGCCTCGTACCCGCCCTTGATGACGAAGGAGAGCAGGCCGCCCGTGCCCAGCGGCGCGTACTTCTTGCCCAGCTCGTAGTAGGGGGAGGACTCCAGGCCCGCGTAGTTGACGGACTCGACGTCCGGGTGGGCCTCGAGGAAGCGGGCGACCGCCAGCGCGTTGGAGACGTGGCGCTCGATGCGCAGGGACAGCGTCTCGATGCCCTGCGAAATGAGGAACGCGTTGAAGGGGGAGGTGACGGCGCCCAGGTCGCGGTTGATGAGCGTCTGGATGCGCAGCAGGAACGCCAGGTTCGCGCCGAGCGCGCTGCCTACGCCCATGTCACGGGCGTAGACGAGGCCGTGGTAGGACTCGTCCGGCGTGTTGTAGAGGGGGAAGCGCTCGGGCTGGGAGGCGAAGTCGAAGTTGCCCGAGTCGACGATCGCGCCCGCAATGGACGTGCCGTGTCCGCCCAGGTACTTGGTGGCCGAGTGGACGACGATGTCGGCGCCCCACTCGATCGGGCGGATCAGGTAGGGGGTGGCGAC
>ERZ772930.258-NODE-258-length-18497-cov-15.6174_pt1 | contig 18497 bp, 8 predicted proteins | sample MGYA00511685_ERZ772930 | MGnify/ENA primary metagenome ERZ772930 (study PRJEB29015, sample SAMEA2738053) | human oral metagenome | biome: human oral; feature: human-associated habitat; material: saliva | place: China | collected 2226 ... | reverse complement strand
TGGGAGGCGCGGGCGGGTTCGGGGTTTTCACGCAGGGCACGCACATCAATCATGCCTCCCATCCTATGCCAGGTGGCCCCGTCGTGTCCGCCGCCGATGCTGAGCCTCAAATCAGAACTTCCGGTCAGGGTTATACACAAACTACATCCTTGAGGTCCTCAAAACCCTGAAAGTTATCCACCTTTGGTGCATAACCGTGTGGACAACATGACGCCAGGCGCACGCCAGGCCGACACGTATGACACGAAGTACAACGAAAAGCCACTTAACAACCCGTCCACAGACAACCGACGGGCTACCCTTATTCACATGGACGCTACACCGTGGGTACTCGCAGCCGTCGCCGGAGCCGGAGCGATTGGGGTCGCACGCCTCGCAACAGCCATCACCCGCAGGCATCGCCGCCGCCAGGCCCTCGCGGTCCCCGCCTCCGTGGACGATCCGACGCGCGGACGGCCGCGCCCCTGGATCATCATGAACCCCTCGAAGCACGAGGACCCTCAGGCCTTCAAGGACCTCATGGACCGTAAGGCCAAGGAACTGGGCATCGACCACGTGCACTGGCGCGAGACCACGCGCGAGGACCCGGGCACCGGGCAAGCCGTGCGAGCCCTTGAGGAGGGAGCCTCCGTCGTCATCGCCGCGGGCGGAGACGGCACGGTGCGCGCCGTCGCAGCCGGCATGGCCGGATCCGGCGTGCGCATGGGCATCATCCCCGTGGGCACCGGCAACGTCCTGGCCGGCAACCTGTCCATCCCGGACGACCCGGAAGCGGCGCTCGCCGTCGCGCTCGACCGCAACCACCGCTCGGTCGACCTGGCGTGGGTGCGCGTCGAGGATGCCACGCAGGAGTCCGATCAGCCCGCCGAGGGCGGCCTGCGCCTCGCCGCACGCGCCGCGCTGCACCCCGAGGCCACTCTTCAGAACGAGGACGCCCCGGCCTCGTCAATCGAGCCGCGCGCAGACGAGTACGCGTGCCTCGTCATCGCGGGCATGGGCTACGACGGCGAGACGATGGCCGACACGGATCCCGAGCTAAAGAAGCGGATCGGGTGGATCGCCTACGTGTGGGCGGGCCTGGGCGCGATGGGTGTTCCGCGCATGAAGGCGCGCCTGACCCTGCGCTCCCCCTCCACCCCCGCGCCGGACCCGCTCGGCGTCGGCGACCAGCTTGCGGGCACAACCCTGGACGAGGACGAGGCCGCGCTCGCGGAATCTCTGCACTCTCCCGCGGATGAGATTACCCGCATCGAGGCACGTTCCGTCATGTTCGCGAACGCGGGCGAGCTGAAGATGCTGGTCCTCGCGCCCGACGCGGAGCTCTCCGACGGGCTCATCGACGTCATCGCGGTCGACGCGCACGCCGGCCTGCTCGGCTGGGCGAACGTGACCTGGAAGATGCTCGGCCAGCTCATCGGCCTGCGTCCCATCAACCTACCCGTCTCGACCGGTAAGGTCGCATTCCGCCAGGCGAAGGGCGCCTCCGTCACAGCCGAAGAAGCCCAGGTGTGCCAAGTGGACGGGGACGCGATCGGCGTCGCCCACACCATGCACATCCGCATGCAGCCGGGCGCGCTGGACGTGGCAGTGCCGGCAGAGCCCACATGGATGGAACTGCTGCCCGGCTGATCCGCATCCCTGCAAAGCACACAAAGCGGAGAATTCAGGGACTGACGAGGAGCAAACCAAGGTGTTTCCTCGGCGGTCTGCAGGATCTCGCCCATTGAACACTGGCAGGAGGCACTGCCGGCGACAAATTCCACGACGACGCTTGTTACCGATGAGGTGTTGCACCCGATCGGGAAGATTCAACCCCTTCTGATCGGGTGGAATCTTCCCGATCAGGTTGAATCCCGCCGATAGTGCACAAGGCATCTAGGTGCGCCGCGATGTGGGCCCGCAAAACGTCAAGAAACCTGACGCGTCAGGCGAGCGGCCACGACGGGGCGCTGCCCGCGGCCTCGCCCGTGCCATCCCCACCGCGCAACAGGTCCGCGACCCATGCTCGACCCGCACGGAAGGCCTCGTCCGTCGTGCCGGGGACGACCTGCGCTCGCACGCCGTCGACACGCGGGTAGGAGCCCATGAAGCGGACCTCCGGCGAGTAGCGGTGCAGGCCCACGAGGGCCGCCTGGACGCGCTCCTCGCGGATATGCCCGACGATGTCGATGCTGAAGGTGTAGTTGCCGAGGCCATCGCCACTCGGGCGCGACTCGATGCGCGACAGGTCGACGCCGCGCGCCGAGAACTGTTCGAGGAGGGTCAGCAAGGCGCCAGACTCGTTGACGGGCAGGGCCACCTGGATGGTCGTCTTATCAGCGCCGGTGGGCGGGGGGACGACACCGGGGCGTGCCACCAGGACAAAGCGGGTGATCGCGCCCGGGTTGTCGGCAACGTCAGTGAACAGGGCCTCCAGGCCGTAGGTGTTGACGGAGACCGCGTTGCACAAGGCAGCGTCGAAGGAAGCGTCCCCATCCGAAAGGAGCTCGGCGGCGGCCGCCGTCGATGTGGCGGGCACGTGGATCGCTCCCGGGAAGGTGTCTTCGACCCACCCGCGGCACTGCGCCCAGGCGTGGGGGTGCGTGCCGATGCGGCGGATGTCCTCGGGGCGGGTGCCCGGCAGGACGGCGAGCTGGAAGACGACGTGCACGTGCATCTCGGCGACGATCACGAGGGGGTCGCCGTGGGAAAGGGAATCGAGCGTCGCGTTGACGCCGCCCTCGATGGAGTTTTCGATCGGGACGACGGCGCGGTCGGCCTCACCGCGGCGCACGGCCGCGAGCGCCTGGGGGGCGCTCGTCATGGGGAGGAGGATCGCTCCGGCGGGCGCGACCTGGTGGACGGCCTGCTCGGTAAAGGTGCCGAAGGGACCGAGGAAGGCGATACGAAGCTTGTCACCGAGGGGCGCGGGGCCGGGAATGTTCGTCGTCATGGTGTCAAGGGTATCGACACGCCCCGGGGCCGGGCATTCGCACGGGCACGCCAGCCGCGCATTGTGGCCTATCGCGCGGGCGAGGGGACGGGGACGAGGCGATGGCCCCACTCTCGGCTCGTCTTGACAGGCGCGCTGCTATTCCTGGCGGGACTTGATCCCGTTCGCGAAGGCCTCGTGGCCGCCGCCGGGGGTGACGTAGCCGCAGGCGGTGATCTTCCACAGCTTCGCGGTGCCGCCTGCGTCGACCAGTTCGAAGCCCGTGGACGTGTCGACCCCGTACAGGCCGGGGTGGCGCGAGGAGCGCATGAAGTTGTAGTAGGCGCCGTCTTCTTCCTCGTAGAAGTGGGTGATGCCGAGCTCGCGCACGACCTCGCACACCTCGGGGTCGGTGGCGATGTCGCGGAAGCGCTGGGTGAGGATCCTCTGGGAGGCGACGTCCGCGTTGGCTGTAGTGAGCTGCGGGAAGACGGCCTTACGGCCTCCGAGCAGCTCGGAGTATGCGGCGCCCGCGATCGGGTCTCCGAGGATGAGGGCGTCGGGCACGGTCGTGTACTTCATGCGCCTGAGCATGGCGAGTTCGCCCTTGGTGGCCATGCCGGGCTTACCCAGGCGCGTGGGGTCGTAGACGGAGGCGACAGCTGAGTTGCGCGCGTCGATCGCGCCGAAGCCGGACAGGATGAGGATGAGGGCACCGACTCCCACCTGGATGGGCCAGCGGGGCGCCTCGACGTTGGTGTCGGCGCCGCGGTCTTGAAGGATGCGGCGCAGCGAGGAGGTCCAGGAGGCGTGGATGACGTGGACGATGGCCGCGAAGCCGACGGCCATGAGGACGGTCAGCGCGATGTCTTCGACGCCCATGATGCGTCGGGCGTCCTTGTACCAGGGGGCCAGCAGGAAGGTTCGCAGCGCGGAGTTGGGCGCGTATGCGAGTCCGGTGAGGGCGGCGAGGATCAGGTAGGAGACGAGAGGCCAGGCGGGCATGGGCGCGGCTTTCTCCTCGGCCGAGGCCCGGGTGGCTTCGGCTTCATCGGCGCCCTCTGCCTCGTCGGGGTCATCCGTGAGCCCGGCCTCGGCGGCCGCGCGTTCGAGGGGATCGCGTCGGCGCAGGAGTGTACCCAGGCGCGCGGTCACCGCGATGCCCGCGATGAGGAGGACCGTCTGGAGGAGGGCCCACTGGGTGGTGGCGGCGGTGCTGACGAAGGGAGGGTAGGGCAGGAAGGCGTGCGCGAAGGCCTCCCCCCAGCTGGTTCCGGCTCGCGGGTACCTGCTCATCGCCTGAATCTTGGGGGATGCGAGGGCGATGAGGGGGATCGTCACGACGGCGAGGCCGACCGCTGCCCAGACGATGGCGAGGAGTTGTCCGCGTCCGTCTCGCCCGAGGGCGCTGCGCGCGAAGGAGGCGATGGCCGCCAGGAGTGGTGCCACGAGGAAGGCGAAAAGGGAAAAGGCGGCGCTCGGGTGGGCTCCGACGAGGCCGATGCACCCGATGAGGAGGAACACGCCCTGCGGGATGCGCCGGGCGAAGGAGCGCACGCCGTCCCCGTCGCTCAGGTCTGAGGCGAGGCGCCGACCAGCGACGATGGCGGCGGCGGCGAGGCCGGGGACGAGGACCGTGCCCGTCGCGTTGGGCCACTGGTTGTACAGGGTTAGCGCGTCGGCGGGCATGTTCAGGAGCGTGCCGGCGATGACCGGGGCCGCGAGGAGTGCGCTGCGCGACGCGGTCAGCACGGAGACGAGGGCGGCCAGGCCAATTACCCACACGGCCATGAGGGCAAGGGAGGAGACGTTGGCGGCCTGGACGACCGAATCGTAGCGGGCGAAGAGCGCGACGAAGGCGTGCCAGCCCGTCGGATAGTAGACGCGGCGGCCCCCGTAGAGCTCGTGGAGCCCCCCAAAGGGGCTGGCGTCCTTACCGTAGAGGATCGCGTGGACGCCGTTCTGATGGAAGGTCGGGTCCCACTGCTGAACCGGGTTGGCGGGATCCGCTCCCCTGATCAGCGGCCAGGCGGCCAGGAGGAACCCGACGAAGACCGCGCTCCATGTCGCGGCACGGACCGCGGCCTGCGCGGCACCGATGGGGGCACGCACGCCGAGCGCCTGGCGAAATGGCACGCCGTTGAGGGCAAAGCCACCGTTCGTCCGGTGGAAGTAGCTCAGGCTCCAGGCGAGCGCGCCGCCGAGGGCGCTCAGGCCGAGGACGGGCATGACCGTCGAAGGCTCCCACTCGATGTCAAAGGCCGGGTAGACGACGGAGAGTACGGTGATCAGGCCGAAGGTAAACGCCGGTGCCGCACCGATCGCGACGAGCGACGATCGCGTGCCAGCCCGCAGCCACATGAAGCCCGGCAGCACCAGGGCGACCATCATGGCCAGCAGGGTCGGGACCAGCATCCACCAGGCCAGCACGGTTTACTCCTTGTCGGCGCCGGAGCGACGCTTGCCGATCATCTCGATGATGACGGGCAGGACGGAGACGAGGATGATGACGGCCAGGATGAGCGTCAGGTTGTCGTGCACGAAGGGCACGTTGCCCAGAAGCGAGCCGACCAGGATAAAGCCCGCGCCCCAGATGAGCGCACCGAGCGTGTTAAACACCAGGAACTTCGGGTAGGGGTAGCGGGCCATACCGGCGGCGATCGGGATGAAGGTGCGCACGAAGGGGATGAAGCGACCGATGATGAGGGAACGGCCGCCGTAGTTCGTGAAGTAGTGCTCGGCCTTGTCCAGGTGCTCGGTCTTGAGGATGCGGGCGTCAGGCTTGAAGAAGCGGCGCCCCCACTTCGCGCCCAGGAGGTATCCGATCTGCGCGCCGACGAAAGCGGCGACGACGACCAGAGTGATCAGGGTCGGCAGGTGCAAGCCGAGGCGATCGTGCAGCAGGCCGGCCGTAAACAGCAGGGATTCGCCGGGCAGCACGGGGAAAAGCACGCCGGATTCGATGAGGACGATGAGCATCGTTCCCCACAGGACCCACGGCCCCATGGCGACAAGCAGAGTCTCAGGATTCTTAAACCACTCGATAACGGTGCTCAGCGTCGACGGATCCGATGCGGTCACGAGTGTAGACCAGGTCACGATAGGGCCCTTTTCTGCCGGGAATGTATCTCCCTAACCCTACCTTTGTTGACCGCGAATATAGGATGGTGCGCATGAGGAAGCGCAAGGAGTCACACGACGGCACCCCGGTCGTCGATACGAACATCCTGTTCGTCCCCTCTTCGGCCGAGGATCCGTCCGCGTTGGGGGTCGAGGGTCTGATGGGCATGATCGACGAGGCCGGGGCCGCGACAACCCCTGCGCCGCCGCCCGAAGTTCCCTTATCAGAGGCCCGCACCGAGGTCATGGACGCCGTCGTCACCCCCTCGGCGACGACGCAACCCGTCACGATGCCTCCCAGCATTCCCCCCGCCCTCGCCACGCAGCCGAACCCTGCCCCGGCCTCGCCGATTCAGCCCGTCGTTGACCCGGCCTCGTCAGTGTCGACCGCCAACGCGCCGGGCGACCTTGCTCCCCCTCCCCCGCCCGCTCCCACGGCACCCGAACCCGCTTCGATCACCGTGCCCCCGCTTCCTCCCACCGCTCCCGAGGCCGGCTCCCCTCTCGCTCCCGAAGCTCCGAGCGCGACCGCGGAGCCGAGCGAGCCGGAGCGCACAGTGGACGCCGCTGACGAGAACCTCCCCATCGCAGCGGCCGATGCTCCCGCGCCGATCGACGGGGCGCACACCGACGTCGAAGCGGGCGAAGCCCCCCGCACGGGGCAGGATTGCCAGGCGGCACAGACGCCCGACACCGCCGACTCATCCGAGCCCTCCACCGCGGTCGTGCGCGCCAAGAGCGGCGAGGTCGCCCTGCCCGTCCCCGCCCGCAGGCTTCGACTCCCCCGCCCCGCCTACATCGCCGACCGCATGCTCACGATCAGGCGCCGGCGAGAGGACGTCGTCGACGTTGTCATCTCTCTCCTCGCGATCCTGGTCATCTGGACTATCGGCACGGTGGCCAGCGCCACCACACACGGCGTCACCATGGATGTCCTGCAATTCCAGCTCATCCGCCAGATCCTGATCCTGCCCGTCAGCCTGGTCGAGGGCCTCATCATCCTGATCACGCCGATCTTGGTGATCGTCTCCCTCGCGCTGAGAAGACGCCTGCACACCATCATTCAGGTCATCATCACGAGCATCGTCGCCGCTTTCGGCGGCTGGATCATCGCCATACTGACTGGGCTCCTACCCACCTACCTCACAGCTCCGCTGAGCGTCGACCGGCTCATCGCCACGCAGGGCCACAAGAGCGGTTTCGTCATTGCCATCAACCTGGTCATCGTCGCCCTGTGCGCCCTTTTCACGTCCGCCGGCGAAGCCCAGTCGATGAAGGCTATTCGCTGGGGATGGACGGGCCTGTGGATCATCCTGATCCTGGGCGTGCTACGTTCCTCGATGACCCTGCCCGTCGCCTTCATCTCCGTTTTCATTGGCCGCGCCTTCGGCTCCGGGTCGCGCTGGATCATGGGATTCGACGACCAGCGCGCCAAGGGCGCCTCCCTCGTGGAGGCCCTCCTCGGGATCGGCATCACCCCCTCGCGCATCGTGCGCACCGACCTGGACACGTCGACCGAGCCCCTGTCCACGTGGGTGGTCGCGGAAAACGCCCGCGGGCGCCTCACCCAGATGCCCGCCGACCTAGGCGACATGGGCGTCACCGTCACGCGGCGCCCCGACCCCGACCACAACCGCCACTACCAGGTCTGGAGCGACACCGGGCTGGCCTACGAGCTCGTCGTCATGGACCCCGGCCAGGAGCTGACGGGGACCCTCCTCGAGATGTGGAACAACCTGCGCCTGCGCGGCATCAGCCGCTGGGTGTCGCCCTCTCTCAAGGCTCAGGCGGAACGCTCCTCGTTCACGACGCTGCAGGCCCTGCGCGCCGGAGTGTTCACCCAGGAGCCCATCGCCATCGCATCGGCGAACGACTCCATCATCATGGTCCTGTCCGCCCTCCCGCCGACGACCCCGCTCACGGAGCTGGGCGAGGAGGCCTCGGACGAGGTCCTGGACCGCGCGTGGGAGCAGCTGCGCTACGCGCACATGCGCGGCATCTCGCACCGCGCCCTCACGCCCGAGGCGGTCGTCGTCGATGCTTCCAACGACGTGTGGCTCCTCGACTGGGATTCGGGCGAGGTCGCGACCACCGAGCTGAACCAGTCGATCGACATCGCGCAGATGCTGGTGCTCACGGCCCTGGCCGTCGGCCCCGAGCGCGCCCTCGAGGCGGCACGCCGCTGCGTCGGCGAGGACACCCTGATCGCGTGCGCACCCGTCATCCAGAAGCCTGTCCTGCCCGCCTCGGTTAACCAGCGCCTGCGCCGCTCGGATCTGCTGGGAGAACTGCGCGCCGCCCTCGTGGGCGACTCCGCGGCAGAGAACGCTCCGACGGCCGACCTGCAGCGCTTCCGCCCGCGCACGATCTTCACGATCGCGGTTGCGTTCATCGCGGTCTTCATCGTTGTCTCCTCGCTCAACTTCAGCGACCTTGTCTCCACCGTCACCAGCGCGAACCCGTGGTGGATGGCCGCGTCCGCGGTGCTCGCGTGCCTCATCTGGGTGGGCTCCGCGGTACCGCTCATCGCGTTGTCTCCCGAGAAGCTGCCGTTCAAGGACACCCTGATAGCCCAGGTTGCGGCTTCAATCATCACGATTGTCGCGCCCGCCGGCGTGGGCCCGGCTGCGCTCAACCTGCGATACCTGCGCAAGCACCGCATCCCCACGGCGATGGCCGTGACGACGGTCACGCTCATGCAGATCTCGCAGGCGCTCATCACGATCATCCTGCTGATCCTCGTCATGGTCAGCGCGGGCTCGTCCCTGTCCGTCTCCGTCCCCTACGGCACGATCCTCGCGATCGTCGCGATCGTCATGATCGCGATCGGCGTCATTGTCGCCGTGCCGAAGGTGCGCCGCTGGATCTGGTCGAAGATTCAGCCGACCTTCCAGCAGGTCTACCCGCGCCTCCTGTGGATCATCGGGCAGCCGCGGCGCCTGGCGGCCGTCGTCGGCGGCAACCTCTTGATGAACATCGGCTACGTGGGCGCCTTCTGGACCGCGATGGTCGCCATGGGCGGCTCCCTGAACTTCTCGACGGTCGCCATCACATACTTGACGGCGAACGCGGCAGGCTCCTTCATCCCGTCGCCGGGCGGTATCGGCACGGTCGAAACGGCGCTCACCTCGGGTCTGACGGTCGCGGGCGTGTCGTCATCCGTCGCGATCGCCACCGCGCTGCTCTACCGTCTCGTCACCTTCTACGGGCGCATCCCCTTCGGTTGGCTCGCCATGAAGTACATGGAGAAGAAGGATCTGATCTAAGCGCACGCATCCCGGGCCTCGGCCCTGGGGAAGCGCACCTGCGAGCAGGCCCGCGTATGGACGCTGGCACGCGAACCAACAGATGCACGTCCTTCGATGTTCGACATTTCAACAGGACCGCAGGATTCCGACGCCACCCACGCACGAAGAGCCGTGTTATATCAAATTACTTCTAATTTGGATCAAATTTGAAGCAAATGGAAGTTCCAGCACGCCACAAGATTCACGCCCTACATCTCATCCATAACAACCACGGCGCATATGACACTTGCCCTACGCGTCGACTCCCTGAACCCGGCGTTGAAGATCTGGCACCGGATACCACTCGAAACTCCGACCACGCCTGATACGCATTAGGTATCCCCCGTTCTCAAGGCCGCGCAGATCGACATGCGCCGTCTGCAGCGTCACCCGATACTTGTCCGCATGCGCCGCAGCTGTCACTGTCATAGTAGAGTCCTTTAACGCTTCCTCAATGACCCCGATCTGTCGATTGTTGAGCTCGGTAAGCCTCAGGAGATGCCTGACCCGTTCCATCTCTTTGGACTTTCTCGCCAGATACTCATGCAGCTCACGAATTGCTCGACAAATTACCTCGGCATGCCAGATGAGGAAGTAGGTGAGGTCCCCTTCATCCTGCTCAACTTCAAGGAACGAGCGGGCATACTGCGCGGGCGCTTTGTGCAGAAGCCTTGAGACAGGCACGAAGTCCATGAGGAAGAAGCCCTCACGAAGCATGACCCACTGGGCTATCACGCGGGCTGTGCGCCCGTTCCCATCGACGAAGTAATGGTCGTAGCCCATCATGAAATGAACGACGAGCGCCCTCACGAGGGGCGGCACATATTGCGACGCATACTCCCCCACACCATTGGCGAAGTCGCACAGACGCTGGAGCCGTTCGGGCAGCTCCTCGGACGGCGGCGGCACATGCAGCGGCTGCTCATCGCCTTCACTTCCGTAGATGCGAATTCGTTCCTCACCCGGGCGCTGCAGTCGGCCTGCATCCTCCGCCTCGTCGAGCGTTCCATCCGTCACGATGCGATGAACCTCGCGGATAAATTCAGGAGTGACCTCCCCACCCAGGTGATCACGCACAAATTCAAGGGCAAGGAAATTGTTCAGAATCATCCGCTCCGAGCGAGTGCGCGGATCCTTCTTTTCTCGGAGCATCTTTTTCGCGTCACGCCGTGTCGTAGAGGCCCCCTCCATCTGAGAGGAGGTGATCGCCTCTTCGTAGAGAGAGTTGATCAGGTACCTATCCCTCATCCCCTGCGTCGCCACCTCTCCGGGCAACTCCACCTGTCCGCACGCCTGTGCCGTAATCTCCTCATTCAACCGCAAGAAGCGATCTGGGAGATTAAACGTCAGGCGCGTCCCATCCTTCATGATGAAGGGAGTGGGCCGGGCCGTCGAGGCGCGCGCAGTGCGCACCGCGTACCACCACTCCTCACGCATCAGCCCTTCTGGCACCGGCTCGGCACGGAAGTAGTACTCCCAAGGGCGATACTCTGGATCGTCCAGTCCGCCAGCGAGGGCACGGAGAACGAAGAGATGCCGCTTATCATCCGCGTTTGCCAACCCGGCGATGACGCGTTCGCGCAGCTCGCCAAGCCGATAGGGCGGAGGGACGGGAGTCTTCATGGCTGCTCCGTTCGCACAAATGTCAGATTACTTCTAATTTTATCTTAATTTGAAGCAAGTTGAAACACAGTCACTTCGAGTCGCACGCTTCCACGTTCGAGAAATGGCGCGCACCCCACCAGCCTCGCCCCGGCGCGAGGCAGCCGGATTCCATCTCAGTGGAGGCGGTTGTTGCCATCCAGGTACACCGCTTGGACGCCGCTCACCGAGCGAATCACGTCGATCGATCCAGCGGGCGCGCGCAGCGCATAGCCTCGCAGGGCGTTGCGATACTCACGCTCCACGGTCACGGCGGCTCCCGGAAAAATCCCGGCCACGGCCTCGTTAATCGAGGCGAGAGTGGCCTCACTGTCGGCGCTCTCCTCGAGCTGAACGATGACGACGACCGAGCTGTCGGCATCCTGGCCGGACTGCACGCTCGGTCCGTTCTGCCTGTCCTTTGAGGTCAGGGCCGTGTCGGGGTCAACCATCGGCGAGGCAGTGGCCCCCGGGGCGGACTGGGGAGCCTCAGCGCCCAGGCCGGACTCGGCGGCGGAACTCGGCGATACCGTTGCGGATGAACACCCCGCGACCGCGAGCGCGCACGCACCCGCCAGGACAACGGCTGGCTTCGTCAGGGACATGAGCACTCCTCACCGTGTACGGCCGACGCGGATGCGGCGGCCTGCTGATCTGTCCAACATAGCGCAGCGCCTCCCTCGCCGGGGCACGACGGCCTGCCCTACTCGCGGAGCATACGTGTGGGCCCGGGACGCTCACGGTGGGCGGTCCCGGGCCCAGGCCTCGTGAGTCAGAAGCAACCGGCCAGCGTTAACGCTGCCAGACTCCCGACTCGTCGAAGGTGTAGACGCGACCATTGATCGTGTGCGTGCCGGTGAACATGGCGCCGTCAGGTCCCAGGTAGTACCAGGAACCGCCCAGGTTCACCCAGCCGATCGCCATGACGCCGGAGGCCTTCAGGTAGTACCAGGAGCCGCCGTCGGCCACCCAGCCGATCGCCATGACCCCGTTGGCGTTCAGGTAGTACCAGGAACCACCCTCGGCCAGCCAGCCGGTGGCCATGACCTTCGTGGCGGGGTCGAGGTAGTACCAGTAGCCGCCGTCGCGCACCCAGCCGCCCACCAGGGCGCCCTCGGAATCGGCATACACCCACGTTCCATCGGCGCGCTTGAGGAAGCCGGTCATCATGTAGCCGGACGGCCCGAACTGGTAGTCCACGCCATTAATCGTGAACCAGCCAGCCTTCAGGTAGTCGGTCCCATTCGCGCACACGTACCACCAGCCCACAGCATCCTTGGCCCAGTGACCCCCCTCGGGGCTGGTGCACGGCAACGTGACGCCGGGGTTATCGGTCGGCAGATTGACGGTGACCGCCGACGAGTAGTTCAGGCCGTAGTCCCAGGCGAGCACGTAGGGGTTGGACACGACGGGCCCTTTCCCGCCTTGATCCCACCACGCGCGCGATATCTCGGACAGCGGGACCTCGACCTCGTAGCGGTACTTGCCGTCCGCGTCAGCGATCTGGTCGCCGTCGGAGAGGATGTGCCGGTAGAACCACAGGCCATCGGCCGGGTCGTGCAGGTCGAAGGCGGCCATCGGCGAGGAGTCAACGATCGTGAAGGTGAGGGTCGTGTCCTCACCCTCGCCGGAGTAGCGCACATCCTCGATGACGGGAGCGGTCGTGTCGATGCGGAACTTGTATGAGATGGATTGCTCGGTGGGCGAGGGGCCGTCGTTGGTCGCCGATATCGTCAACGTGTACTCCCCGTCCGGCAGATCCTTGTATGCCTCGGAGCGCAAGTCTAGGGACGTGGCCTCATGTTCGCGCTCGGCCCACGAGACCTGTGTGGTGAGGGCGTCAAACACGGACTTCCAGTTCTGGTGGCGCTCGAAGGAAGCAACCACCTCGCCGGCGTCGTTGGTATACGCGGTTCGCAGTGTATGCACGCCGCGCAGTGTGCCCGTGCGCGGTTCGAGCACGTGGGACGCGCCCGAGGCCTCGGCCCGGGAAATCACGTACCCGTAGGCGTCGGGGCGCTCGGGTCGCTCGCTGGCCCGCACCAGGGGGTTGAATCCGAGGAGGGTGCCTGTTTCTCCATCGTAGAGTCCCGAGGCCCGCATGTGCCCCTTGCCGTCCGAGGCCAGGGCGTCGAAGATCGCTGGCTTACCCCAGGACCCGTAGAAGCCCAGGAAGGGCACGGACAGGTCGGGCTGACCCTCGGTATGCGAGATAAAGCACACGAAGCCGTCCAGGAAGGTGCCCGAGGGGGTGTTCTCGGCGGCGTGGGCCGCGAAGTCGGCGCCCGGCGTCACGTCAACGCCGACGGAGGCCTCCCCGCCCGCAGGGACGGTCACGCTCGCGCCCTCCCCCGCCGACGAGGCGGCGCCGCTGAATGTAATGTCCACGCCATGGCCTCGCCAATCCGAGGAGTGCTCAGTGAAGAAGCCGCTGTCGACGATCTCCGAGAGCGCTTGGGAGCTCAACTCGTAGGTCGCGGGGGCAGAGCCCAGATTGTGCAGGGTGACATCAAAGTGCCAGCCATCAGTCCCATCCCCCAGATCCGCCTTGGGACGGGACGGCTCGGGAGCACCCTTCACGGTCGGGTACACGGACGAGGTCGTTGCCGCGTGGGCGTTGACCAGGCCAGCGCCCTGCTTGCGAGGAGAGTAGTAGGCGCCGGTGGCTTGCTCCGGGTCGGCCAAGGGGCGCGCGGTGCCCATGATGAGGTTCTGGACGACGTCAACCTTCTCGCGCGCACTCATCGAGGCGAAGAGCGGATCGGACTGGACGCGCTGGAGGACGATCGCGTCGATGCCCGACATCTGCGGGGTCGCCATGGAAGTGCCGGACGAGTGTTCGTAGTCGCCGCCGGGGACTGAGGAGAGGATGTTGCCGCCGGGCGCGGCGATCTCAGGCTTGAGCCGCAGGTCGGGAGACACTCCCCACGAGGAAAAGTCATTCATCCAGTAGGAGCTGGTGGGCTCCAGGACCTTGCCCTCGACGAGGGTGAGGTGATGGTCGGCGGCCTCGACCATGGCCTGCGCACTCGCCTGGGAAATGAAGGCGGCGGGGACGTCGAGGGTTGACAGGTTCATGATGAGGAGCGCATCGCCGGGCTCATTGTCATACACGAGGATCGCCGCGGGTTTGAGCGGCGCAATGTTGTCGAATTTCTCCTGGAAATCCAGGGTTCCACGGGAGACCATCACGATCTTGTCGGCCAGTCCCTCCGGGTATTTCGCCGCCAGGGCGGCCGCGTCCTCGGCTGTCCCGAAACCCGCCTCCACGTACTCGTAGTCTCCGGGGGCCAAGTCGCTAAGACTCGCGACGCTCTCGCCCTCGAAGCCGCGCGCGCTCTGGTAGGCGACGTCACGACCGGCTGCTGAAAACGCCGAGTATGACGTGCCATTTTCCACCGAGGCCACAGCCACGACCGAGGGGTAGGAGGCAGGCTCGCACAGGACCGAGGTGTCTGGGTCCGAGGCGTAGGGCTCGTTCTTGCCCGAGAGATTGCCGTACCCGGCGGAATACTCGTTGCCCGCGGCGGCGTTCACGCTCACCCCGGCGTCTCGCAGGTTCTTGTAGACGCTCGCGTACACCGAGTCGGCCTCGCTATCCATACCGCCCGTCTGCCCGAGCGACAGGTTCACGACGTCGGGACGCAGCACGGCCATATCATCCAGTGCGGCAAGCAGCGCCGAGTCGGGGTACTCGCCGCTCTGGCTTCTCGAGACCTTCGCGACGATCACCTGCGCGTCGGGGGCGGTGCCCATAATCTTGTCGGCGTTGCCCGCGGCAATGCCCGCGACGTGCGTCCCGTGGGTGCCGGACTCGTCGGGGGACGGCGAGGCGTCCGCGTCTCTGTCAGCGTAGTCGTAGGCGAAGGGGAACTTCTCGGAGACATACGTACCATCCTTGCCGTCCCCCAGTTGGGGAAGTAAGGCGGCCACCTTGTCTGCGTCGAGGGCTGGAGTCCCGCTCAAGGCCCCGCTAAAGGCGGGGTGAGTCATGTCGACTCCGGTGTCGATGATTGCGATGACTGTCCCCTCCCCCTTCTGTGCGACCCGGTCGGTGCGCATCATGACCTGGGAGCTGAGGTTGTCGGGGTCCTGGCTGGCGATCCTCGACGTTCGGACGCCACCTGCGGCATCGGCGCCCACCGTGTCGCGCACACGCGTCTCGCGCTCGATGAACGCCGCTGCGACGCCGGGAACCGCGCGGATGGCATCCAGCGATCCGGCGGGGGCCTTGAGCGCGACGCCCTGTAGGGCATGGTGGTACTCGCGCTCCACCTGGAGCGAGGCCTCCGGGAAGGCGGCGGTCACGGCCTCGTTCACGGAGGCCAGGGTGGCCTCGCGGTCAGCCCCCGCCTCCAGGCGGACGACGATGCCGGTGACGAGGTTCGGGTCCTGCTCACTGCCCGCTCGCACGGGTTCGGCAAGCGCGCCCTCCCCATTCTTCGAGGTCAGCGCGGTATCGGCGTCGCCCACCGGCAGGGTCGAGGCCGTGGCTGCCCGTGCGGTCAGTGCCGGGGAAGCGGCGGGTTGGGAGGCGAGTATCGGCGAAGCGAGCGACGAGGGACTCGCGACCGCGAGCGCGCACGCGCCGACACACGCCAGGAGGACAGCTGATTTCTTCATTGACATGGTGCACTCCTATGCGTTTGTGAGGGGCCGACTCATCGCGCAGAGACACTGAACTATGTCGGCCACCACATTCACCATATCGCAGGAACACGCATGACAAGCCGTGTTTGGGCTACTTCATCTGACCAATTGTTCACCTTGTCCAATACAGGCAAACGTGCGCTTCGCTCGCCTCATGCGGCCAACCCACCCGAGGCCCGCGCATACGTGTGGGCCCGGGACGCTCGTGGTGAGCGGTCCCGGGCCCTGGCCTGGTGAATTAGCGAATCAGTGATGCGTAAGAGCCGCGTGCATCAGCCGACCCAGATGCCATTAGCGTCGAACACGTAGGTGCGTCCGTTGATAACCTGGGTGCCCGTCAGCATGACGCCGGAGGGTGACAGGTAGTACCAAGAGCCACCCACGTTGAGCCAGCCGGTAGCCATCTGGCCGGAGGCGTTCAGGTAGTACCAAGAGCCATCGACCTGCACCCATCCGATAGCCATCGCGCCGGAACCCGTGAGGTAGTACCAGGAACCACCCTCGGCCAACCAGCCGGTGGTCATCACCTTCGTCGCGGGATCCATGTAGTACCAAGAGCCACCGTCGCGAACCCAGCCGCCCACCAGGGCGCCCTCGGAATCGGCATACACCCACGTTCCGTCAGTGCGCTTGAGGAAGCCGGTGGCCATGTAGCCGGAGGGGCCGAACAGGTAGTCCGAACCGTTGATCGTGTACCAGCCGCCCTTGAGGTAGCTCGTACCGTCGGCGCAGGTGTAGAACCAGCCGGCCGCGTCCTTCGTCCAGTGACCACCGTCGGCGCTCGCGCACGAGTGCGCGGTGCCCGTGTTGTCGCTGGGCAGGTCGAGGGTCAGGGCCTCGGAGTGGTTGAGGCCGTAGTCCCAGGCCAGCAGGTAGGGGTGGGCGATGACGGTGCCGGAGCCACCCTGGTATGCCCAGGCGGCGTTGATGTCCTTGAAGGGAACCTCGACGTGGTACGCGTAGGTTCTGTCGGCCCCGACAGTGCCTTCGGCGTCCGTGAAGACGTGGCGGTAGAACCACAGGCCATCGGCCGGGTCGTGCAGGTCGATCGCGGCCAGCGGCGACGCGTCTGTGATGTCGAAGGACAGGACCATGTCGGCGCCTTCGCCCTTGTACTCCAGGTTGGAGACGACGGGGGCGGCGGTGTCGATGCGGAACTCGTAGGAGATCGACTGTTCGGCCTGCGAGGGGCCGTCGTTGTGCGCGGAGAGCGTCAGCTTGTACGCGCCGTCGGGCAGGTTCTTGTTCGCGTCGGAGCGCAGGTCCAGCGTCGTGGGCTCGTGGCCGTCCTCGACCCAGGTCATCGTGCCGGTGCTGGGGTTAACACCGGACTTCCAGGCCTGGTGGGTCACGTAGGAGGCGACCGTCTCTCCGGCCTCGTTCGTGTATGCGGTGTTGAGCGTGTGCACGCTGCGCAGCGTGCCCGTGCGGGGCTCCAAGACCGTGGGAGCGCCCACGGCATCGGAACGGGAGATCACGTAGCGGTCGGCCTTGGGCATTCCGTCGCGATCTGCTTCCTTGACCAGGGGGTTGTATCCCAGTTTCTGGCCGGTGGCGCCGTTGTAGACGCCCGAGGCGAGCGTGTGTGCTCCGCCCTCGGAGGCGAGGGCGTCGAAGATGGGTGCCTTGCCCCAGTTGCCGTAGAACCCCAGGTAGGGCACCGTCAGGTCGGGTTGGGACGCGGTCTTCGAGGTGAAGCGCACGAAGCCGTCGAGGAAGGTGCCGTTGGGGGTGTTCTGAGCGACGTAGGAGTCGAAGGCGGCGCGCGGCGTGACATCCACGCCCACGGTCGCCTCGCCCGAGGCGGGGACGGTGATGGTCGCGCCCTCATCGGTGCCACTCACGGCCGCACCGGAGTAGGCGATGTCCACGCCCGCGCCTCGCCAATCGGAGGAATGGCCGGTGAAGAACCCGCCGTCGACGATCTCGGACAGGGCCTGGGAGCTCAGCTCGTAGGTCGCGGGCGTCGCGCCGAGGTTGTGGAGCGTGACGTCGAAGTGCCAACCCTTGGTGCCGTCACCCAGGTCAGCCTTGGGACGGGAGCGCTCGGGGGCACCTACGACGCTCGGGTACACGGACGAGGTCGTGGCAGCCAGGACGTTTGCCAGACCAGAGCCCTGCTTGCGAGGGGAGTACGGGGCCCCGGTGTCCTGGAGCGGGTCAACGATGGGAGCCGCTGTGCCCATGATGAGGTTCTGGACGACGTCCACCTTCTCGCGCGTGCTCATGGACGCGAACAGAGGATCGTTCTCAACGCGCTGCAGGACGACGGCGCTCACACCCGCCATCTGCGGGGTCGCCATCGAGGTGCCGGACATGAACTCGTAGGTGCCGCCGGGCACGGCCGAGTAGATGTTGCCACCGGGGGCGCTAACCTCGGGCTTGAGGCGCAGGTCCGGGGTGACGCCCCACGAGGAGAAGGCCGACATGGAGTACTTCGAGCTCGGGGGCACGACCTTGCCGGGGGTGACGCTCAGGTGGTGGTCGTCGGCGGCCAGCATGGCCTCGCCGTCGGCCTGGGAGATGAACGCAGCAGGGACGCCGTCCGTCGCCAGGCTCATGACCACGAGCGAGTCACCGGGCACGTTGTTGTAGAGGATGAAGCCTGCGGGCTTAGAGTCTGCGATATTGTTGAACTTGGCCTGGAAGGTGAGGGCACCTCGCTTGACCAGCACGATCTTTCCGGCGAGGCCCTCGGGGTACTTGGCCTTCAGGGCCTGGCCATCCTCGGGCGAACCGATGCCGCCGTCGACGTACTCGAAGGGACCGCCGGTCAGGTCGGACAGGTCGGGCATCTTCTGACCGTCAGCGCCACCGGCGCGCTGGTAGGCGATGTCGCGGTCGCCGACGGTGAAGGCGCTGTGCGCCAGCGAGTTGTCGACCGAGGC
>ERZ772930.256-NODE-256-length-18578-cov-6.03174_pt1 | contig 18578 bp, 15 predicted proteins | sample MGYA00511685_ERZ772930 | MGnify/ENA primary metagenome ERZ772930 (study PRJEB29015, sample SAMEA2738053) | human oral metagenome | biome: human oral; feature: human-associated habitat; material: saliva | place: China | collected 2226 ... | reverse complement strand
TACTACGGGCTTATAGCCCGTGAGCAAACCACCCGTTTTACGGGTGGTTCTGATTTTGTAACTATTATAATGGAATAGATTAATTATGTTACAATACAAATAAGATAATAGTTTTTAGGGAGAGGGAAACTCATATGAAACGTTGTATCACATTACTAAGCTTAGGTTTGTGTTTAGCCGTACCTATGCTTTCACAAGCTAGCGATATAAAGCCTTTTATGCATGTTACGAATGTACATAATGGTCAATATGATGAGGCATTAGATGCTATTACAGATACAAAATTTTATGGACCGTATCAATTCCGAGTATTAAAGAATGCTATCGAAACGCAGGGGGAAACAAAGGACATTGATGGTAGGGTATTTAGAACCTCTGATGGGGTATTTATGCATGTAAAGGCTAGATCTATTGATAAAAGTAGTGCATCCTTAGATAAAGAGGTTAAGAAGATTATTGAAGATAGAACGGTTCCTGAACCTACCATAAAGATGGTATTGCCTGTTAAGCATGATGTAATAGGGGTCAATAATGATGGTGTGCGTAGTTTGCTAGCCGAATTTATGTATGGCTGGCCATTACATAATAGGACGGATATGGTATTAGTTACAGATTATGAAGATACTCGTTACTATTATAATTTGCAGTTTTATAGAGACAAGCTACCTGAAGGTATTCGCATTGAGCAGTTGCGCCAAATGATTATGGATGCGCAGTTCAGTTATAAATAAGTAATATCTAATTAGCACAATATAGTTATAAATAAAAGAGGTTTCTAATGGTCACAGTAGTGACTTATAGGAACCTCTTTTGTCGGGCAAGTAATTTATATGAATTTGTTATAAGGTTATATTATTTATAAGTGTTTTTTGGGATTCGTGGTGGTTTTATATGTTTTACAATTGCGATAGATATAGCAATTGTAAAAGCTATCAAAAAGGATTCTTTTGCGAAGCTAATGGCAATAGTTTCTTGTCCCATTAGCATATAATAAATGGATCGATAAAAGCTGAGCCCTGGTAGTAAAGGGAATAAGCTAGTCATTAGGAAGACTATAGCAGGGCATTTTCGTTTAACTGCCAGTACTCTTGAAGAAATGGCAATGATAAAACCACTGATGAATATGGAGAGCATAACATTAGACTGTAGTGAAGATAATGTTAAGAACAAGAACCATGAGATGAATCCTAATATTGTACAATCGATAAAATGTTGTTTAGCTACACGGAATAAGATTGCAAATGCTGTAGTACCAATACCAGCCATTATACTACGCATAAACATAGAGGTTAAGGAACTAGTATCTAAATTAGAGGTATAAAGAGGAATCATTTGTATGTTGAAGAGTAGTGATTGTACTACTGCGACCCCTACAGCCATGGAAATACAGGTAAGTAACGCACCCATCATAAGGGTTATTCCTGTATTATAGTTATTCTGGCTATACTCTCTAATCGCATTGACGAAAGGAACTCCGGGAACAATGTCAATCATGGCTCCTAGTAATATAACTGATAGGTTGGAGCCTAATTCAAAGTGGATAAAGAGATTACCCAATAAGGCTATTAGAATACTACCTAAAATGGTGATTAATACATCTGAGTTAAGTATTCTTTTAATCGTGCACATATAGACCCCTAATATTAAGCCTATAATACCGGCAATTATAGAGTCTGTTATAGAACTACCAATTGCATAGCTAAAGCCCGAAGCTCCTAACGTATAAGCTACTAATCTCCAAAAAAAAGAATAGTCTGACATGGTATCAATTTGATTAAGTTCACTTTCAATCTCCTCAATAGTAATATTTTTTTGTGTGACACGTCGGGAGAGAGCATTAACAGATTCAATTTTACTGAGGTTAATATCGACTTCAGGAACGTTACAAATACGAGTAATTTCAGTTCCATCAGCTTTCTTAGCAGTTGCAAAAATACCTCTATTGGATACGTAGGCTTCTAAATCTTTAAAATTCATAGCTCGTGCTATGTAGTTCATAGTATCCTCTGTACGACTGATTTCAGCACCACTACTAAGAAGTATTTTTCCAGCTTTTAATATAATTTCTAATTCTACACTGGTCATTATTTCCTCGTTATTTATTTTACTTCATTGTTATTTATATTAGACTTTTTGATAGGTCTACCTTTAGAAGATTCAGTTGATTTTGATTCTTCCTGTTGTTCTTGTAGAATATTGATATTTTGATGTATAACTTCTTCGTCTACTGAGAGATGCTCTTCCACATAGTCTTTTAGCTCTTGAACTGTTTCCGTATTTGAAAGTATCTCTTTTGCTACATCATGAATATCTTCTTTTAGAGCTTTTGTATCTGCTTGACTAATATCACCTAATGTGTGGAATAGTTCACGTTCTTCTTCTGATAGTGTTTTGTGAGGACTATGTTTTTTTAGTGATAAATGGATCATCTTTCTTCGGAAGAGTTTTTCCATAATGATATCTTTACGATCACGGAGCCAGCCATAAATAAGAATAATTAGGAGTAATAGTCCCATATAACCGAGAATTGGGTAGAGGATACTAATCAAATCTTTAAAACCAAAGAAACTACATATATATCCTATAGTTACTACAAAAATAATAACAATTCTCATTCTTTTTGTACTGCCGTTGGCAAAACGTCTAGCAATAGAATAAAAAAGAGAGAATGCTGTATTAAAAATAAGTGAAAAGACTGTGATTGCATATATATATGCTAGCCAAGGATGAATTTGATTGGCAATAGCAAGAATCGGCAAATCTGCATCTTTTACTGTATCTAGATTTGCATAAATAGAGATAGCTGCTATAAAAACAACTAATCCGACTAATAGGCCGCCACGAGTGCCACCTTTTTCAGCAATACCAATACGAACAACAGAACCACCTAAAATAAAGGCCATAGAAACAGCTGTCATAGCACATAGAGAATAATAATTAATGACAGAAAACCATACATTGCTTGTGGCTGGTTTGATTGTGTGGGCTATAGTATCTAACGCAGCCCAATCATGACTTTTACCAATAAAAGAGTAACCTGTAATGATGAATATCATTACAATCATAATAGGTGTAAAAACACCTAGAACACTGGTAATTTTATCAAAGTCCATAAATGATACAGTTATGATTAAAAGTGAGCAAATTAATCCGCCAACCCAAAAAGGAAGTCCAAATTGTTGTTCTAAGTTTGATCCTGCACCGGCTATCATAACGAAGCCCATAATAAAGCTACCAGCGATTAGTACAAAATCAAGTATTCTTGTAATAATAGGATGGGAAATCTGTGTAAAAACTTCTTCATGATTGTCTGCACGATAGTAGCTCCCCAAAGAAAGCATGATTTTACCAAATGCGGCATTTAATAGACCTAGTAATAGAACACCAATAAGACCTATTTGGCCAAAACTTATAAAATATTGTAGAAGATCTTGTCCACTCGAGAGTCCTGCACCTACAATAACACCTATGTAGGCAAATGCAATTTTCCATGATTGTTGCATTATATTTTCTTCCTTTCAAATACATAACTTAATAATCTAATATTATATCATACTAATGATTCAATTGATGGAAATCTTACTGCCAATCTCTATAAAGTTAGCTAAGAATGGAGCCATTTATAGGCCTCAATTTTAATATAGCGATGTCAAACGTAAAAGTAAATAATTTAGAGGTCCCTAATAGTCACCTAGGTGACCAATAGGAACCTCTTTTATCGTGCGAGTAATTTGTATAGTTGTTAAACTATTACAGAATGCTGTTACCCATAGGAAATACAGTTTTACCGAATACTTTGTTAACAAGAACGGCACCAGAACCGTAGAAGCCCAATAGGGAAATAAATAATTCAGACCATGCTGCAAGAGCGAAGAAGCCTGTTTTGCCGCCTAAGAATAGGTCTGTTGCAAGACCAAAGAATAGGAAGCAGATTAAGAACATGATAGCGAATACAACTTTGTTTGTTTTCAAAGATGCAATTGTACCAAAGATAGAGAAGATTAAGAAGCCCACAAAAGCGAATGCCAATTGTGTTACATCAAAACCTTTTTGAATTTCAGGACCGAAGGAGCCCATTTGGATCAACCAAACGCCAGCCATAGCGGACCAGAACAAACCGTAAGCACCGAATACAACGGAGCCGAATGGATTGTTTTTCTTGAAATCAAAATAACTTGCAATTAATTGGGCGATAGAACCTAATAAAACTGCCCAAGGGATAATAACAGATGTTGTAGGACCAGACCAGCCTACGCGGGACGTGGATACTACAAAACATACTACAGCGAGACCAAGTAGACCAAGACCTGTAGGATCTGCTACATTTTCGCTCATTTCAACTTTTCTTACTTCGTTTTCCATTTGTTTCACAATTCTCCATTAACTAACTACAACTATACAGCCAAATCTTCACGGGTATATGTACTGCCATCTCCAATCAATACTATGTGTACTGAATTGGCAGATAACCTATGTGAAAGTACTGCCTCATAAATGTAACATATATCACATTTTCAAGGCAATAGATTAGAAATAGTATCTATGCGTAAAAAGTATAATGTGAAAGTTGAAATAAATTAGAGAAAATAAAAGAAAACCGCGAAAAATGAGATAAAAAATATTTTAATTCCTATTTTTGTGCGGTTTTAAGATGTAAATCGGTTATTTTATATGAATTTGTTATAGATTAATGATTATAATTTAGGATGTTATTTATTTAAGTTTTCCACAATACTTAAAATATCTTCTGCATTACGTGCGATATGTTGTACACCTAGTTCTTGGTGTAGGGATTCCTCTCTAAAGCCCCATGTAACACCGATGCAAAGTAAGCCAGAGTTTTCTGCTGTTGCTACGTCTACTTCAGAATCGCCAACATAGATAGATTCTTCTGGTGTAGAATCTAGTTCTTTTAATGCTTGAAGTACCATGTCTGGTGCTGGTTTACGTTGTAAGCCAGGTCTTTCACCAATGGCAACAGGCAATCGATCACCAAAGTATTCTTTATTTAGGGGCGTAACACCTTCTTGTATTTTATTGGAAACAATAGCTATTTTATATCCTTTTTTACGTAATAGGTCTAGCATGTCTAGAATACCATCATAAGGTGCAGTTGTATCTTTTAAATGTTCTCCATAGTAGGCTTTAAACTCATCGATATATGATTCTAAATCGCTATCTGCCACAGTACTTGGTAAGCAATGACGCATTAAATAAGCTACAGCATTGCCAAGTTTTGCTTTCACCTCAGCCATAGAGCGCTCAGGAAAATTATGTTTACGCAGTACATAGTTCACGGAATTAAATAAATCTGTAGATGTATCGAGCAATGTGCCGTCACAATCGAAAATGATAGTTGTATATTTCATAAAGGCCTCCAAATGTATATATTAACGACTCTATTATAAGACAGAAGGAGAAAAATTTCATAAAAAATTAGACTATGTTACAATTAATGTACTATAGTTGGGACTTTTAAAATTGGAGAGATACATGATTCGTAAAACAATAGCACTTTCAGTATATATCACTTTAGTTACTGCTTTGGCAGGAGCTGTTGACGTTAATATTCCTGGTGCTGATAATAGAATTTCTGCAAATGCTTATGAAAGTTATGTACATCGTGATTCCTCAATTAAAAATATACAAGATGGAGCATTGAGAGACTTTCAAAAGAGTAAACAGTATGCCAAAACTAAGCAATTGTACATAGAAAATGGCCTGTCTGAAAAGGAAGCTGAACTAGCTATCCGAGAAAGCTATGTAGGCCCCCTTAATATATATGAGGGACAAACAGAGATTATTGATCATAGTGGAAAAGGGATTTGTTTTCTTGTACCGTATATGAGTTATTATAAAGTGCAGGAAAATAATATAACTGATAAATTTACAGCCTATGATATTTTCTCTAATGATATAACGATAGGTTTAATTGTTGAGAATAAGCAAAATTGGCAAAGTTCTGATTATATGGGTAAGTCCTTTGATTCGATTACGGAAGATGATTTACGTAAAGATTACGAGCGACCTATAAATATAAAAGAGTTTAAATCACTTTCTTATAAACTAGAAGATATCCACGGCGCGAGTTTTTCCTATGCAGGATTAACAGATAGTTACTGGTCTTCTTTATATGGCCAAGTTAAGAAAAATAATAAAGATCAGTTTCATTCTGACTTACACTTTGCCTTTGCTAATGATTCGACGATTCGATATCATGTAGGTATATCTGAAGCTAAGCGGGATATGGGGCAGGTAATAAGTCCTATTCTTGTTAATTATGTGCTACCATCTATAAAATCACTAACAGACAGTAATGCATATTCTCATACAACAAAAATAGTTGGTGAAAATTTTATCTATCGTATTCTTAATGATGCAAAAGTTAGTGCCACTTTAGCAGATTTTAAAAGTGGTTTATTTTATAAAAGCCCTTCTGGTATTACACAAACTATCTTTATAGATTTCATAGCTAAGGAGCGGGGAACTGATTCTATTGCGGTAGCTAGCTTTATGGATGAGGTGATTATGAATGTAATTCAATCGCCTGAAGGCTATGTCCATTTCTCTAAACGCATTGTATGGAATGATGGTGTACCAGGTATTTTAGTGGAACAAGAGAAAGCTAATAAAGAGGGGAGAATGATATTTTATATTCAGGACGGAACAACCGCTTTAACTAGTATATTGAGTTATAATAAAAATAGCTCCTATACTAAAGAACAACTTCGTAATATGTTAACTGATGTTAGGTTAGTTAGTATTCCTGAGAAGTTTAAGGGAAATGTTGATCTTGCTAATATTGAAGATATAGTTAAAAAAGATTTGGAGAAGTAGTATGACTGAAATACAAGCTCTTTTATTGATAAAATCTATTCTCGAATCCGCAGATATTCACGGTATCGAATCTTTCTTGGCGGAGAATTGTGAGTACATGTCTACAGGTCGCGGTATTATTGGGCGCAATCGCAATGAAACGATTGAGTTCTTGTCTTCGATGGCTGAGTCCATCAAGGCCGACAATGTGCCTGTTACATGTAAGGTGATGCACATTACCGATGTGTACGAAGAGGATGCGCTATTCCGTGAGGGACGTCATGGCTTGACTGTTTCTTATGAAAGCGGCGACAATTATGTGTACATGGTTTTCGTAGATGTCAACGATGAGGGCCTGGTAGACCGCATTGTTTCTAGTCAAGAAAATTATAGTATAGACTATGATGATCTTCGCTTTGGCGCTGATGAAACTGAGTATGCCTTTATAACGCCGCCAACAACTGTGAAAGATTGGCTTACGGCCTTAAGTATGTGGCTCGAAACGGCGAATGTAGATGTAGATGATTTCTACCAGTACATCGATGAAGATACACGCGTCGTATTCCAAAAGGGCGATGCTGAATCCATAACTCTTGAAAGTGGCCTCGATGTAGAGGATTACTTTGATCAGTTGATGAACCAACACTTTGATGCGGTGCCTCATATCATTCGTGATGAAGAGGATGGACTCATTTTGACCTATGGTCCAATGAGCCTCATTGCTACGCTCAATGAAGAGGGGGCGCTGGCTCTTATTAGTATCTATATTGATACACGTGATGAAGACGAAGCTTCTGATGATGTAGGCTACATTGAAGAGGACCTTTCTGAGGATTATAACGAGGAACTATAACATAATAAAAGGGGCTGTAACGGAATGCGGTAAAACCGTATTCTAGTTACAGCCCTTTACTATTATTGTTCTAAGTTTTTTTGAGCAGCCTTAATGAAAGCATCAAATAAGCGTGTTGCACTTTGATTGTTTGGTGTCATCATTTCAGGGTGGAACTGAGTAGCTACCATCCATGGATAGGAGGCATCTTCTAGACCCTCTACAGTGCCGTCTTTAGCGCGAGCAACAACTTGTAAGCCCTTACCAACTGTTTTTACACTTTGATGGTGATGAGAGTTTGTAACCCAAGTAGAACGACCAATTGCGCTAGCAAGATTAGTTTCGAACTCTATATCAACTGTATGCGTACCTAATTCAGGCGTTTGATTTTGAGCATGTTTTATTGTACAAGTTTCGTCGTAGCTTAAATCTTGGTATAAAGAGCCGCCACGGTATACGTTTAATACTTGCATGCCACGACAAATACCAAAAATAGGAATTTGTCTTTCTTCAGCAGCTTTCAACAAAGCAAAATCAAAATGATCACGTTCAGGCCATACTTCGCCTAGTTTTTGTAATGGTTCCTCACCATAGTGGAGTGGGTACACATCATGACCACCAGATAATAGTAGGCCATCGAGATGAGCCACTGTATCTTGAATGATTTCAAGATTTGTTGTGAAAGGAATAATAATAGGAATGCCACCAGCCTCTTCAATAGAGCGAGTGTAATCAAGGTTTACATAGGAGCGTGGAAGATCTACATCAGAACCAGCACGGCCAAGTAAGATACTCCCAGAGATACCGATATATGGTTTTTTCATACTATCACCTCATGTGCAGAATAGACTGTATATTTACTCCTTTAGTATAGATGATTTTTTCAATAATTCATACTACTAATTTATATAATTATAAAAATTCTATATATATTAATACACTGTAACTATATCATTTTATTTATTCGTGTATCTGTTTACTGAAAAACGTGATATGATAGACTACGAATCAACTGTTCGGGAGGTTTATTATGGTTTTTCTTACATCCTTACAGAGTATCATCCCTATAGTGTTACTCATTTCGTTAGGATATTTCTTAAAAGGGCAGGGCATGTTTAACCCTACCTTTAGTGGCAACTTATCGTGCTTTATCATGTCCGTCATTTTGCCGGCCGGCGTCTTTGTATCTGTATTACATCACTTACATATGTCCGATCTATGGAATTTACGGTATGGTATGTTAGTAGTTATGCTAACCTATGTAATTGCTTATATCGTGGCTTTCATCATGATGAAACTGTTGAAAGTACCTAAAGGGCGACGCGGTATTTTTATCAATATGGTGGTGAATGATAATTGCTTGTTTATAGGTTTACCGGTGCAGATCGCACTCTTTGGGCCTGAAGCCTTACCATATTTTTTACTCTATTATATTGGTAACACTATTTCGGTTTGGCTAGTGGGGGTATTTTTAATCGAATTAGATCCGCTGCCAATTCCAGATAATGAGCTATCCACTAACACTCAAAAGCCTAAGTTTGATTGGAAGAAGTTATTACCACCGCCATTATTAGGTTTCTTTACAGCCTTAATATTCTTGTTCTTTGAAATTCCGTTGGCCCCAATTTTACATAATACACTTAATTATTTAGGAGATATGGTAACCCCATTATCCTTGATTTATATTGGTATTGTTCTTCATGATGCGGGCTTAAAAAGTATGAGCCTCAATAAAGACTCTATGGGTGGTATCGTAGGCCGCTTTGTGATTTCACCCATCATTATGTTCTGTGTCATCATGGCCTTACAATATGGTGCTGGTATCGTATTAGAACCAATTGCAATCATTACCTTTGTTGTACAATCGGCAGGACCAGTCATTGCGGTACTGCCAATCGTAGCAAACGAAGCAAAATCCGACTTGCCTTTTGCTACAGGCCTTGTAATGATTAGTACTATACTATTTGTGGTAGTCATTCCAATTATTATGGAAATCCTTACTATGATAGGTATAACAGCATAAATAATACTATAAGGTCTGACGATAATGTCAGACCTTTGTTGTTTACCTAAATATGTAAAAATGATAAAATATAAAATAAGTGTTAAAAATTTAAAATATTCTGTTGCGTTTGAGGAGAGAACTATGAAGTTAAGGCGTTTACTAATATTAAGTTGTATTGGTGTTATAGGTGCAATGGGTATTTCCCAAGCTATTGATGTTAATATTCCAGGGGCTCGTCCTGAGATTCCTAAGGAAGCCTATCAAGAATATCGAATTCAAGGTGACGTTGCTAAAATAATTGATGACCTTCAAGAAATGGATGTAAAAAAATGGGCGCAACATCAACCAAATTATAATAATGAAAAGTTAGCAGATGATATTTATATGGCACAAGAATTAACTAGAGCAATCCATCATTCAAAGACTGTATATATTATTAAAGATAATGGGGCAGACATTAAATTTACAGGTTCAAATGAAAGTATAGTAGGTTGGTCGGTTGATCCTAAACATATGTCAAAGTCTATTATTAAGAATGTGGGAGGCACTATTAACGCAGTATCTGACTTTAGATATGAAACGAGACAACAGCCTAAAGGCTCTAAATGGGAAGATACTGATATAGAGTATACGGATTTAAATAAGTCTCTTCTACGGGATACGTTGAATAATAGATTTGAAAAGAGCAAAGATATGGTTCGATTTGTAGATGGTGATGTGTTTACATATCCTGGCCTTGAAAAAGCAACGTGGGATGTAATAGGTTTTGATAATCATCATGTAGTGGGTACAGTTAATTTTACATTACCGAAAACCCCTACTATTTCTTATCATATTGGTCAATCTCTTGATAAATATATTATAAAAAATATTATTAAAGATGATAGGCAACAATCTATCTCAGATACAATGGGGCCATTGGCTAATTTTGTTTTGCCTTCGATTAAGACTGCAAGTGATGTGCTGGACTATACTGATCCAGTACGTCTTGGACCTTATACATTTAGGGTGTTAAAAAATAGTAAATTCAAGGAGCATGAGGTTATAGGAACGGCAGAATATGATGTATATCAATCAGGAAGTATTAAAGCTGTTCTTGGTAAGCAACCATTTATAGAAGGTGCTAGTGTTGAAAAGCAAAATATTTTGCATAGTTACTTAAGGACTGTTATTAAAAAATATGGGTTAAAAGGTCATAAGCGATTACAATATGCCACAGTTTGGAATAATAGTGTACCTGCATTATACTTTGAATCTAACAAAGAAAATTCAACACTCTTTGCTATGGTATTGTATGATAATCAGTATGTTTATACGTATTATTTATATAAGCCACATGATGTTCATATAAGTAATTATAAATTGCGAGATGTGATTCAATATGTAGATTCCAAGCATAGTAAAGCTTGGAATGATAAGGCATTTGTGGGGCTAGGAGCTTCACCTACACTGTTAGAATTGATACAAACAAATCCTACTATTAGGGATTTTATGAAAGAAAAAAATAAGTAATAGTAATAACTAATGTGATAGTTAATATAAACGAAAAGAGGTTTAACACCTAAGTGTTAAACCTCTTTTGTTATGATTATCTAAAGAATCTACCAATGAGTGGCATGCTAGCCCCGTCGTTTTTATCAAGGCCTTTTAGAAGAACCATGATAATAACGTAGAGTAATAAGCCTTCGATACCAGTGAGTATAAAATTAGCCCACATAGGTAAGATATCTGTTAAATAGTGGTAACTCATAAAGATGAGTATACCCATAACACCGGCGCTAACCACGTTTTTCCAAAGTAGGGAAATATTGAGGAAGTAGCCTGTGTATTTTTTGATGTAAATCAAGTTGAGTAACGCTGCAAAGCCAATATCAGCAACGGTTGCCCACGCAGCACCACCGATACCAAGCCATGGGATAGCCGTTAATGTCCAGTTAAGGATGACCTTGATAACTAGAGCAATACCCATATTAATTACAGGAATACGCGGCTTGTTGAGACCTTGTAAGATACCTGTTGTTACTTGGTGTACCCCGAGGAAGAAGATAGAGAACGCAGTGATTTGCGTAGCTAATTCTGCCTTAGGTGCATTATAAATCAAGGTAACTGTTGGAGCAGCAAGTACATACAATAGTACTGTAAATGGTACAGTGGCCATGAATGTTAGTCGCATAGAGCCTGCAGTGCGGTCATAAATGCCTTCATGATCGCGTTTTGCATAGGCATGAGAAATAGCTGGTACAATGCTTGTTGCAAGGGCTGCTGTAATGATGGTAGCCAAGTTGATGAGCGGTACCGCCATACCTGTAAGATAACCGAACAGTTCTGTTACCTCGTTCATCGGAAAACCAGCATCTAAGAGACGACGTGGTACAATGAGCAAATCGAGATTGGCTGTTAACGGCAACATGATACTTGCTAAAGAAATTGGAATGGACAATGTTAAGAGTCGTGACAAAATTTCTTTAGCTGATTCACGAGGACCATCATAGCTTTCACCAGTACTACTTGCCTTAGGCAATTTGTAGTAGTAGTACAAGAGCACTAGGAAGGCACCAAAGGCACCTACGCCAGCACCTAAGCTAGCACCACCAGTAGCAGCTGGTAAACCGTATGGCAATAAGATCGCCGCAGCACCGAGCATGACGATAACACGTAACAGTTGCTCTACGATTTGGCTGACTGCCGTTGGCGTCATCATTTCATAGCCTTGGATATACCCGCGGAAGCAGGAAATCCACGTTACAAAGAATACTGCCGGAGCGAGCGCGATGATAGAGTAGTAGGCACGGCTTTCAGCAATGAGACCACTAGAGATCAACCAATCTGCACCAAAGTACATGGCGAGGCTGGCGATAAAGCCTGTAATGGTTAACATTGTAAAAGATATATTGAATACTCTCTTAGCACCACCAAAGTCGTGTAAGGCTAATCGTTCTGCCGTCAAAATAGAGATGGCAATCGGCACACCTGCGCTCGAAATTTGTAATAGTAACAAATAGATAGGAAAGGCCATCTGGTAGATACCGATGCCTTCACCACCCAAGATGCGGGATAGTAGAATCCAGTTAATGCTACCGATTGCTTTCACAACGAAGCCGGCTATGGTGAGGATTAATGTTCCTTTTAAAAATCCGCTAGCCATAGATTATAGAGTGTTGGAAGAACCTAACACGTTTTTAATTTTGTGAGCTACCATGCCTTTAATAGCATCACGAGCAGGTCCTAAGTATTTACGAGGGTCAAATTCAGATGGGTTTTGAGCCAAGTATTCACGTACAGATGCAGTCATAGCAAGACGAAGGTCTGTATCGATGTTGATTTTACATACGGCCATTTGAGCTGCTTGACGAAGCATTGCTTCAGGCACACCTTGTGCACCAGGAATGTTGCCACCGAATTCGTTACATTTAGCTACGAACTCAGGCAATACGGAGGAAGCGCCGTGTAATACGATTGGGAAGTTAGGCAATAATTCGCCAACTTTTTTCAAACGATCAAAGTCGAGGTAAGGGTCGCCTTTGAATTTGTAAGCGCCATGGCTAGTACCAATAGCGATTGCTAAGGAGTCTACGCCTGTAAGGTGTACGAATTCAGCAGCTTGTTCTGGATCAGTGAAGCGTGCATCCGCATCAGATACGTTTACATCATCTTCAACGCCAGCCAAACGGCCCAACTCTGCTTCTACTACTACGCCGTGAGCGTGTGCATATTCTACAACTTGTTTAGTAATGCGTACGTTTTCATCGAAGTCATGGTGAGAAGCGTCGATCATTACGGAAGTGAAACCACCGTCTACGCAGTCTTTACAAATTTCGAAGGAATCGCCGTGGTCAAGGTGAAGAGCGATTGGCAAATTGCTGTCTTCAAGAGCTGCTTCCACAAGTTTAACAAGGTAAATATGTTTCGCATATTTACGAGCGCCTGCAGATACTTGCAAGATAAGAGGGGATTGTTCCTCTTTAGCCGCGTCTACGATACCTTGTACGATTTCCATGTTGTTTACGTTGAAAGCGCCGATAGCGTAGCCACCTTCGTAGGCTTTTTTAAACATTTCTGTAGTAGTAACTAATGGCATGTTGTCCTCCTTGGCCCTAGGGCCTGTCATATCTGTTATTAATACTGTGACTGCAGTATTTTAAGCAACTAAAAACTAGATGAAATACTAGTGTTATTGCAATCATATATCAATCAAATTAAGTATATCAAGAAACACTATAAAGGGCCAATATTTTTTGTATAACTTATGCATAAAATTAGCCGCTGCGTAATGACCCACGTGGGTAGATTTCTAGTGATTTGTTGATTGGTTTATGAATTACTGTATTAGATCTTTCATATCCTGTGGCATGTCTGCACTTAGCTCGAGCCATTCATTTGTCATTGGATGGTGAAAGCTAACGCGCGCTGCGTGTAGTGCTTGGCGCTGGATATAATCTAAATGGCCCCCATATAAGTCATCGCCCGCAAGGGGATAGCCTAATTGAGATACGTGAACCCGAATCTGATGAGTGCGCCCTGTGTGTAACAAGCATTGCACGTGAGTGAAGTGCGTCTCACAATTCCCATCAGCCATATTGTTACTACCGATAATAGTGTTACTATCGATAATAGGACTTTTATCAACTATAGGTCTAGTATTATGGCTAATAACGGTTATATCGGTGCGAGCAGGCTTTCCTTCAGTAGTACAATAGCGCTCAATGATACTGCCTGGTTTACGCCCTATAGGCCAATTAATGGTTAAAGGTACAGCGGGAAGTTTTCCCTCAACGATAGCATCGTAAGATTTATGGAAGTGTATATGCTTTTTATCAAATGCATGTTGCACTACTGAAGTCTTAGCGATGATGACAATACCAGATGTATCCTTATCTAATCGGTGTACCGGATGGAAATCATAATGCTGATGAGTTTCTTGGTAGTAATATAGCACTCCGTTAGCCAGTGTATGATCTCGCACGGTCGAGGTAGGATGCATAAGAACACCAGCCGCTTTGTTTATGACCAAGATGTGCTCGTCTTCATAGACGATATCTAAATCCATAGGGCTGAGGCTGAATTCCTGCTCTGGCGTTAATTTCATGACAAGATGATCGCCACCGTGAACTAGAGTATTCCATGTGGCAGGTTCATTATTAACGGTTATAATGCCCTCGTTTCGTAGACGCCGCCTCATGCGCTGAGAAATATGGTGTTGTTTTATAATATGATTCATAGACTGTGTATGTACATCAGAATCTACAATCAAGTCGATTATCGTTGCGGTTTTCATAGCTTTTATTATATCAAATAAATGGTAAATGAAGAATTTTTCATCCTTTGTTGTCTTTTTGAAGGTCTGTATAGTATAATTTATGTTAATAAAATTTATAAATTTTTAATATATAGCTTTGGTATAGTTATTATTGTTTTGTACCTGAGTTTAATTTGTAAAAGGAGAGGTTTATGAAACTTAACAAGAAATCCTTATTAGTCGCTTGTGTGTTGGCGGCTATGTCTACAACAGCTTTCGCAGCCACAGAATCTACTAGTAGTACTACCGTAACAAATCACGATACACCAACATCAACTAGTACTCGAATTACACGTGAACAACATAGTTCTACAGTATCTACATCTACAACAATGACTACAGAAAAATCTTCAAGTCATTCTAGTAGTGCTTCTGTAGGCGTAGGTGTTGGTATTGGTAGACTTGATACCTTTGTTCCTATTTCTGGTGCTGTTAAAGAGCCGCCAGCTGCTGTAAAAAAAGCTATGAAGGTATTAAAAGACGATTCTTTACTGCAACAAGGATATTTAGGTCTTGTAAAAGAAAAGGGAAAATGGGGTATCGTAGGTACTAATGGTCAAGTCGTACTAACTCCAGCCTATAAATCCTTAGATGCATCTAGTAAAAAGGATGGCACATTTTTTGTTGAAGAAGGTAAAAATAAAATCTCTCACATTAAAGCAGATGGTACTGTATTAGAGTCTGGTAAAGAGGCACAAGAAGCTTTATATAGTAGCCTCAATGAAAAAAATACAGCTGTTAAAGAGCTAAATAACTTTGATCCTAAAAATGTTAGCCAAAGCTATCCAAGTGATTCTTATGTAGCTTTCACAGAAAAAGGGAAATTAGGATTTAAAGATGCTAATGGTAATGTAATAATTCAGCCTCAATTTAAAGCTCTATCTGATGTAGAAACTAAATTCAGTGAAGATCGTGCCTTCGTAAAATCTAATGGTAAAGTAGTAGCTATCGATGGTAAGGGTACTGTATTATTTAATGCACCATCTAATGAAGTATATCCATACAAAAATGGCTTAGCTGAATTCCGTCGTAAAGTAAGTCATTTTGGTTTAGGGGGCATTTTAGGTCTTGTTGGCATGGGCTACTTATATAATCATGGTGGCGTATATATTGAAGGCCTAGGTGGTCTTGTTGATGATGGTATGAAACGCGGTTATATTGATCGTAATGGTGTTGTTATAATCGATAGTAAGAACGATTATGTATATCCAATGGAAGAGCATGGTACTTTGGTTCGTAATGAAGGTAAGTTAGGCTTCATGAATCGCCAAGGTCAATATGTTATTCAACCTGGTAACTATGAAGCAGGTACTATCGATATGAATAATGTATTGTTGACATTGAAAAATAAAGATACTAATAAATATGGTATTTTTGATATGGAAACAGGCAAACAAGAGGTGCCATTTAAATACGATACTATCGAGTTTGTAGGTGAGCATGAAATGTCTGTTACTAATGATACAAATCGTTATGTAGTAGATATGACTACGGGCCGAATTATCTATAAAGGTGATAAATCTATAAATGTAAAAACCTTCATTGGTGATACATATACATGGGTATATAACAAAGAAGGAAATTATAAAATCTTATCTCTTGATGGTACAGTGACAGAAACTCCAGTTATGAAAGATATTTCTGGTACCGGTAGCTTCTCTCATGGCTATAGCCCTGTAAAAATTAAAGGTAAATGGGGGATTATCAACTCTAAAGGCGAGTTAGTAGTTCAACCTACTTACGATGAAATCACAATTTTATAATTATAATCTTAAGACTGCATTTGAAAGAGTGCAGTCTTTTCTTATTCGAATATATTGTACAAATAAATATCTTAATTACATCTCACGTCTATGGCTTACATAATCCTTTTATGATTAATAACAGTTATAATTAAAAAAATCGATTTACCTAGAAAATAAGCCTGTTTTAAGGTATAATTATAGAGATGTATTCCAATTTGGTGTACTTTTACACTTTCACTTGGAATATGAGGATGATGAAAGTAATGCTATGAACCCCATGCCCAACGGGTTCAGGTGTAGGAGGTATAAAATGGCTAAAGATTGTTCCTTTGACGTTGTGTCCGAAGTGGATATGCAGGAAGTAGATAATGCGGTAAACCAAGCGAAAAAAGAGATTGGTACGCGCTATGATTTCCGTGGTTCTAAAGCGGAAATTAGTCTTGAAGGTGACACTATCAAAATCATCGGTGATGATGAATATAAATTGAATGCCATTATCGATGTATTAAAAGGCAAAATGGTTAAACGTAACGTAGCGATTAAAAATCTTGACTACGGCAAAATTGAACCAGCTGCTGGTGCAACAGTTCGCCAAATCATTACTATTAAAAAAGGCATTACAAAAGAAAATGCTAAAGAAGTAGTAAAAGCAATTAAAAATATGAAAATCAAGGTACAAGCATCTATCCAAGAGGATCAAGTGCGCGTATCTGGTAAGGATAAAGATGATTTGCAAGCAGTAATCCAAATGTTAAAACAATTGGATATCCCTGTAGAATTGCAATTCGTTAACTTCCGTTCCTAATAACATATGTCCATAAGATAGGGTTAGTTTGATTCCTTAGAATCGCTAACCCTATCGGTGTAGGAGGCCTTATGAAAGTAGAGGACATGAAGGGTGGCTATACCACAGGTTCATGTGCTACGGCAGGTATGAAAGCTGGTTTATTGGCTCTCTTAGATAAGAATATCGTGGACCAAGTGGTCATTGAAAATCCTCAAGGTCAGTATATTGAGGTGCCTATTAAAGCCGTAGAGGTTATATCCGATACAGAAGCTAAGGTGACCGTTATGAAAGACGGCGGCGACGATCCTGATGTAACCCATGGCAATGATGTGGAAACGACGGTTACCCTTGATGATACTGGTGAACTACGATTCCGAGCGGGCTTTGGCGTTGGGACGGTAACTAAACCGGGCCTTGCAATGCCACCTGGAGAACCAGCTATCAATCCTGGGCCTCGTACGATGATGAATATCGTCTTTAAAGAGCATTGTGTACATGGTCAAGGTGTAACAGTAACAGTTAGCGTACCAAACGGTATGGTCTTAGCTAAGAAAACCTTAAATCATACCCTCGGGATCGAAGGTGGTATTTCCATTATCGGTACTACGGGTATCGTTAAGCCTATGAGTGAAGAAGGGTTCAAAAACTCGTTAGTGCCTCAGCTAAAAGTTATGAAAGCTAATGGTTGTGAAACGGCTGTTCTCGTGCCGGGCCGTATCGGTCAGGATCTTGCGGAACAAGTACTTGGTATACATAAGAACCAAATGGCAGAAACCAGTAACTTTATCGGCTTTATGCTGGAAAAGGCAGTACAAATTGGCTTCAAGCGTATTTTGATCATCGGTCATATTGGTAAGCTAATAAAACTTGCTAGTGGTAGTTTCCATACACACAATCGCATGAGTGATGGTCGCATGGAAAGCATTGTTGCTTATGCTGCTCTTGAAGGGGCATCCCAAGCGGTGTGTGAAGAGCTATTTAATTGCCAAACTACAGAGTCTACGTTCCCAATATTGGAGCGTGAAGGACTAACTGGTGTGTACCAACGTGTGGTAGATCGTGCATCGCTACGTAGTGAGCGATATATTGCTAATGAA
>ERZ772930.253-NODE-253-length-18726-cov-6.46157_pt1 | contig 18726 bp, 10 predicted proteins | sample MGYA00511685_ERZ772930 | MGnify/ENA primary metagenome ERZ772930 (study PRJEB29015, sample SAMEA2738053) | human oral metagenome | biome: human oral; feature: human-associated habitat; material: saliva | place: China | collected 2226 ... | reverse complement strand
AAGAGGCGCTACAGATACTCCGAAAGTTGGCCCAGCAGAATCCGAGAGCATACCTCCCAAAGGTAGCGACATCCCTAAATAACTTGGGAAATTTACTCCGCAATACCAACGACCTAAAGAAAGCCCAAGATTACTACGAGGAGGCGCTACGGATACTCCGAAAGTTGGCCCAGCAGAATCCGGAGGCATACAAGCCAGATGTAGCGACATCCCTAAATAACTTGGGCGTCTTACTCTGCGACACCAACGACCTAAAGAAAGCCCAAGATTACCAGGAAGAGGCGCTACAGATACTCCGAAAGTTGGCCCAGCAGAATCCGAGAGCATACCTTCCAGATGTAGCGGTGACACAACAGAACCTTACGATCCTTTATCTAAGACTAGAGAAGAAAGAGGATGCCGAGAAGGCTTACCTAGAGGCGCATGACATTTACCAAAAACTAGCGAATCGCCATCCCAGAGCCTACGAAATCACCTATGCAAAAATACTTGCGATGGGTTTTAACCTACTGGGGAAGCCGAAGGAGGATCTTGAGGAGGCAAAGGCGATCCTAGGTAAATACCCCGAGCATCCTAAAGCCCGAAAGCTACTAAATATCATAGAGAAACTCGCCAAAGGGTGATTGTCGCATAGTTTTTAGACCTCATGTTTAATTACGTTGTATTTCTTCTAGAGCATTCTCTTCGCTTGCGGATTTAGGTGGGGAACCCCGTATGGGGTGCAGTAGCCTAGTTTCTTTCGTGGGGTACTTGAGGGGGATGTGCAAATCTTGCGGTATTATGTGTCGGCCCTAAATGCACAAGGGGAAAGGGGGGAATTAAACCTAGAGAATCGTTTTTCATCTCTAGTTCTGTAGAGGTTTTGAACGCAAATGCCTCGTAACGAAAGAGAAGAAAAAGATGACAGACAGCCCCAGAACCAGCACGAACCACCTGCAACGTTTCTTCGTTGCACTAGTCGCCACCCTATTCTTCGGCCTTTCCCTATCTGCTCAAGCCCAGACGTACATCCTCTCCGGCACGGTGCTCGACACCCGGCAAGAGACGATTGTAGGGGGGAATGCCGTGCTATTTACCCAACAAGGCAAGCAGGTAACCGGTAGTACCACCGATGCCGAAGGGAATTTCCGCCTCCGCAATCTCTCCCCCGGCAGTTACGCACTGCGTGTATCCTTCGTAGGCTACAAAGAATACACAACCATGCTCAAGATTCCCCACTCGGGCACGCTCCGCATTGTTCTCGAGGAGGACAGCCGGCTCCTCAACACCGTGACCGTGGAGGCGCGCGCTGCGGATATGACCGTTAAGGGTGACACGGTGGTTTTCAATGCCGATGCCTATCACGTGGGGCAAGGCGCCATGCTCGAAGACCTCATCAAGCGCATTCCCGGTGCTGAGGTAAGCTCCTCGGGTAGCATTACCATCAACGGAAAGAGTGTAGACAAGATACTCGTAGAGGGCAAGGAGTTTTTCTCCGGAGACACCAAAGTAGCCACCAAGAATCTCCCTGCCGAAGTGGTGGACAAACTCGAGCTACTCGACCGCTCTAGTGAGCAATCTCGCATGACAGGCTTTGATGATGGAGACGAAGAGACGGTACTAAACCTCACCTTCAAAGCTTCCCACAAAACGGGATTATTTGGCAATCTCTTCGCCGGATATGGCGCCAACAACCGATACGAAGCCAATGCCACCATCAACAACTTCACGGGGAAGAACCGCCTTACCTTCATTGCCGGGAGCAACAACACCAACGACCGCGGCTCCGGAGAACTCGACACCGACAGAGGGGGCGGATTCCGACACAGACGCCCCCAGGAGGGGATTGCCAACACCTCATCGGTTGCCGGCGATATTGCCTGGAGTTTGCTCTCCAACCTCGACCTAGAAGGCAACGGCCGCTATGGCTACACAGACCGCGTTGCCACGAGCGAAAAACTTACGGAACAATTCCGCACCAATGCGGCAAGTCTCTTCTCTCAAGAGAAGCAAGACCTCCGCTCCTTTACACATGGCGTTGGCTCTCAACTCCGCCTTACCTATAAGATAGACTCCCTCACCGAGCTCGTCTTCCGCCCCTCCGTTTGGTGGAATAAGAACTACGACTTGGGGTACAACACAACCTCTACGTGGGAGGATCAAACGAACCCCATCAGCACGGCTCAGACGCAATACAACGCCTCAAGCAACTTCCTTTCTCTGGGGGGAGACCTCGACATAAGCCGTCGCCTAAGCAGCAAAGGGCGTGTCTTGAGCCTAGGCGTTCGCACGAGATACAACGGCAATCAAAGCGAAGGCAACTACCTCGCCTCCTTCTCCGGGCTCGGGGCAGGCAGCGGCATCAATCAAAATAGAGACCTGCTACAACAAGACGACAGCCACACCCTCTCCACCACGCTACGCCTATCCTACGTAGAGCCCCTTACCTCTCGCCTCTTTTTGCAAGTGCTAGGCGAGTGGAAACACAATACACGTGAGGGCGATCGCCAAGTGTTCACCCCCGACGCATCGGGCAAATACACCCTACTCGATGCTCAATACTCCTCTAAATTTACCAGCGAACTTGATGCCTATAGAGGGTCTCTCAACCTGCAATACCGCACCAAAGGCTTTGACATAACGGCAGGTCTGGGGCTCGAGCCGGGCAAGATGACGACCCAATACCTCTCCCGGTCTTGGGTCAATCAGCAACTCTTTTTCGTGCCCAATCTCCGCATTAACCTCCAACCCAACAAGCAAACGATGTGGCGACTCGACTATAGAGGGAGCACGGAGATGCCGAGTGTTTCCTATATGATCCCCACGGTAGACCCCACCGACCTACTTCGCATCACTGAAGGGAATAGCGGCCTCAAGCCCTCATTCACGCACCAGATACACTCCTTATTCCGTAGCTTCAACCCCACTACACGCGTTGCCATCAACCTCTTTATGGAAGCGAATTACGAGCTCAACGGCATAGCCTCTGTAGTTCGTTACGACAACACGACCGGGCAGCAGCGCATCAGTTATCGCAATGTGGATGGCAATACCTCCGTACGATTGTTTGGAATGAGCTCCATGCCCTTTTTCTCTCCCTTGCTGACGCTCAATGCAGGACTGCGCGGGATGTTCAATCATCAAAATGGGTACGTTGTCGATGCCGCCACAAGCACGGAGCAACTCAATAAGAGTGACAACTGGAGCGTAAGCCCCTCGCTCGCGCTCTCCTTTGCCAAGGGCAATCTCTACCTTCGCCTGCGAGGCGGGCTCTCCTTCAATACGGCCCTTAACTCACTAAGCAGCCAAGCCAAACGCACGGCGTGGGACTACGAGTCGGGGTTTGAAGGTTCCTACGACCTTCCCTTCGGGCTAAAGCTCGAGAGCGACATTCTCTACCAAACCAACCAAGGCTACGGCACGGGATATAAAAAGGACTCGTGGCTATGGAATACAGCCCTCTCCTACAGCTTCCTCAAAAACAAGGCGGCAACCATTCGCATCAAGGGCTACGACCTGCTGAATAGCGAGACCGGAATCTCTCGTGAGGTAACCGCCCTCAACGTGACCGATAGCCGTACCAATGTGCTGGGTAGGTACTTTATGGTACACTTCATCTACCGCTTCAGCAGCTTTGGTAAGGGAAGCTCTCGCAGCGACTTCGGGGAGCGTCACTTCGGCGGTCCACCTCCACGCTAATCACCTCTTACTACTTTCCAAGTGAGGAAAGGCAACTTTCCAAAGGTGGAAAAGAGGATTTCCAAGCGTGGAAACCCTCCACTCCGGGTAGGGAAATAAGAGAGACGAAGGCGAGTTCGATCAAGGAACAGCCCGAGCACCGAAAAGAAAGCAACGCCCCCCGATGCCGGAGCCGCCTGATTTCTTGGCAGAAGTCAGTGAGTTCTTCTAGAAAAATAGCCCGATTTCTTCACAGGAACCGGGCTATTTCTTTTGCGTTTGTGGGCAAGAATCTTTTATGCGGGGCGGAGCGTCTCATGCCCTAAGGGCAAATGCTTGAGTAAAACATGGGTAGACTCCTCTTGCAGGGAAGCTCTAGAGGCAAGGATTAGCTCCCACTCTCGGGCATACTTCCGGCGATCCACCTTGAAGTTTTCGCTTCCCACGCTATCAAGTCGTGCAATAAGGGAGCCCACGGTGAGCATCTCGGGGTCCACGGCGGGATAGTAGTTGCCCGTGCGCGATTGCTTGGTGTACTTCACCTCCACAATAAGGTTGAGAGCTAAGAGTTGCCGTACAATCATAGTAGTAAGCTTCACGGGGATGCGGCATTGGTCCGCTAATTGCTCTACGGTATAGGGCTCTTGCTTTTTGGGATCTACAAAGCGTTGTACGATATGCGCCATGATAAGCACGGTAAGGAAGTCCGTATAACGGCGAGACACCTTGGTTACCTCCTTTTCGTAGGTGAACTTATTCACATTCTGTATCGCATAGCAGAGCTTGGCACAAAAGAGGGTGATAATCCAGGTCAGTTGCATCCAGAGGAGCAATAGCGGGAAGGCGGCAAATCCTCCGTAGATGGCGTTGTACCTCGAGATCCACAGCATCCCTCCGATGTAAAGCATCTGGAAAACCTGGAAGGCAACTCCCGCCAAAGTACCGGAGATAAGGGCCGGCACAAAACGCACCTTCACGTTGGGCAGCGCCATAAATATGGCCACAAACGAGAAGACGGTGAGCACAAAAGGCACCAGATTGATGAGGAACGTAGTCATGCTACCGAGGAGGAAGAAATCCTTCATAAAGGTATTCCTGATGGTAGTCATGGCGATGGTAATACCCGAAGACAGCACGATTAGGACGGGCAAAAGGAAGATCATGGTAAAGTAACTCGTCACCTTGTCTTTGAAGGATCTGCCCTTGGTGGTCTCCCAGATGCGGTTAAAAGCGCTCTCAATGGTAGAGAGAAGGTTGAAAACCGTATAGAGCAAAAAGACAAGACCAATCCCCAAGAAGAGGCCGCCCTTTACTTGCGAAAGATAGTTCTCCACAAAGCCCAACGAAGTCTGAATCTCCGTAGTGTGGGTGGGCAGGGTCTCTATAAGGAAATCGGAAATCGCATCTTGTACCCCAAAGCCCTTGGCAATCCCCACCAAGACGGCAAGCATAGGCACCACGGCAAGTACCGTGCTATAGGTGAGCGCAGAGGCCTTACTCGTGAGATCGCCCTGCACAAAACCCTTTATTGCCATGTATAGAGACTTGAGCGAATTGATGTAGATACGACGGAAGCCCCGCACCTCAGAGGTCTCAATGTGCCACATGTCTCTTGACACAAAATCCATGAAGTCAACGAGTAGTACACGACCAATGCGCATCCATCTTTTCATCCTATTTTTCTTTGCCATACAGAATACTTTTCGTCTTTAGACCGACCAAAGATAGTAATAATAGCGCAGCAAAATGCTACCTTTGCTCCGCAAAAGGCAAATCGAACAACAAGCGAATGGGCTGAGTGTGCCCTCGCTTCTTTACGCTCCGCCTCTGCCCCAATAGGATGCAGAGAGTGAGGGGCGCATATCCTTCAACAAAGATGTTATACACATTATGAACTCAACCCTATTAAAGAGAATATTCTTCTCACTTTTCCTCCTCGTCTCTGCGCTACAACTACAAGCGCAAATCACCATCAGCGGTAAGATTACCGACAAAGAGACGGGGCAGCCCCTCCCCGGTGTTACCATCCGTGTAGACCACAGCCTGAAGGGAGCCACCAGCAATTCGAGAGGCGAATTCATCCTCAAAAACCTGCCCAATGGCGAGCAAACACTTCGCTTCTCCGCCATTGGCTACCGCTCCGAGCACGCCACTTTTGCCCAAACTACCTCAAACGTGCAGATCAGCATGGCAGAAGAGAACCGGCAATTGGCGCAAGTGGTGGTCACAAGCACCGGTACACATAGGCGGATGGCAGAGACTCCCATCCCCGTACAGGTGATTACCGCACAAGATCTCTCCTCAGCCCATATCTCCACCCTCGAAGATGCGCTCTCCAAACTCTCCTCTTCCTTCTCCTTCTCCAGCAACGCCATGGGTACCGAGGTCTCGCTTAACGGACTCAAAAGCAGCTACATCCTCTTCCTCCTCAATGGGCAACGAATGCTCTCCGACGATGCTATACAGCGCATCAATATGGCCAATGTAAAGCGTATAGAGATACTCAACAGCTCCGCCTCGCTCCTCTATGGGAGCGACGCAGTGGGCGGTGTGGTAAACATCATTACCGACGACGATAAAAACGGAATAGAGGTATCCTCCTCCACTCGAGTAAGCAACCACGAGCGCCTCAGTGAGGCCGTGACCCTCGATCTCAACCTCGGAAAAATCACCTCCGCCACCTCCTACCTCTACCGCCAAGCCGGCAACTGGCAGCTATCTCCCATGGCAGAGGTTGTGGACAAGAAGACCAAACAGGTAAAAGAAGAACCTACAACGAAACAAGCCTCTCTAGGCTATGGGAATCACCTCGTTCAGCAACGCTTCTCCTATTCCCCCCTTACCAGCCTTACCTTTAAGGCTGAGGGAAGTTTCTATGACAACATGAGCAGGCGCCCTATCGAAGGCTATGATTACAACGTAGACCACCGTGCCTATGCCTACGGAGCCGGCATGCAATACATTGTCTCACCACGTGTTTTCGTTACGGCCAACTTTGCGGCAGACAACTACAGCTCTAGCTATATCTACCTCAAAGACACCAAGAAAAACAAGCAGGGCGAACGCCTAGAACGCAAAAGGACCCGGTACTACAAGGGGGATCTATCCGGGGTATTCAAGCTGAGTCGCGACAATAAACTCAGCACGGGCCTGGAGTACCTTAATGACGCACTCAGCAGTGCCACCGACACCTACGACCACAAAAGCACCTACACGGCCTCGGCTTTCGCTCAAGACGAATGGACCATCGCACCCGGGCTGGAGCTAGTGGCAGGCCTCCGCTATTCCTTTAACGAAACATTCCACAGTCACCTATCCCCCTCGATCTCTATCATGGGTGTAAGCGGCGGATTACGGGGGCGAGTCTCCTACTCTACAGGCTTCAAGGCTCCTACGCTCCAACAGATCTATGCTTCGGAAGTAGCCCTAACCACCAATCGACTAAGCCTGGGAAATATAAACCTCAAGCCCGAAGAGAGCCACAACCTCTCGGTAAATCTAGAGTATCTACATCGTCGTTTTTCGGTCTCGGCAACGGCATTTTTCAATCATATATCGAATATGATCAACTACCGCACCCTCTCAAAAGAGGAGGCAGCTCCCTACCTCAAGGAGTATGACGAGGTGCAAATGCGCGACAATATCGACCGTGCCAGAGTATTCGGGCTCAACCTATCTGCCCACGCCTACTTAGGGGCAGGCTTCGACTTTGCCGGCTCTCTCTCCCTACTCGATGGCAAAAACATTACACCCATGGCCACGAAAAAGAATCCTCATCCCGATCCTATCCAACTCGATAAGAGCATGGGCATACTCGGGAATGCTCGCCTCAATTGGGGGCACACTTGGGGGCTGTACGATCTCAAACTTGGCATCTTGGCTTATGGGCAAGGCGAACGCTACTCCGCAACCTACGACTATTACTCCCCTGCCTTCTACCTACTCGACTTTGTAACAACCCACGACTTTACTTTGGGAGACTACAAAATAACCTTGGGTGCCGGAGTAGAAAACATCCTAGACTGGCGCGATGCTCGCCCCTGGAACACCTCTAAACCCTACGCCACCGTACAGCCGGGACGCTCTCCCTACGTGAGCCTAACGCTCCACTATCGTCACTAATTAGGGAGAGAGAACATGCCTTCTGTAGTAGATTTTGTAGCCTTAGGGCCCGGGGACTCTCACCTTGTAACGGCACGTGCGCTTGCGGCATTACAAGCGGTGCAGCACATATATTACCCCGAGTCGGGAGGCAAAAGTCAAGCCCGAGAGCTACTCGTACAACTCGGGCTCCCCGGCGAAAAGCTGAGGGGCTACATCCTCCCCATGAGCCACAATAGGCAGGCAGCCCTTGAGGCATACGCCCAAGTAGCTAGAGAGGTAGCCGAGCTAGCCCGGCAAGAGCACTCTATCGCCATTGTGGCAGAGGGCGATGTAAGCATTTATTCCTCCACCCACTATATTGCTACCCAACTGGAGGCGAAGGGCCTCTCGATACGCCATCATGCAGGCATCCCCTCTTTTATTGCAGCAGCTTCTGCCCTCAACATATCTCTCGTGGAGGGTAACGAAATGCTGGTTGTCTCCCCCGGCAAAGTCTCTCGGGAGCTACTACAGAGTGTAGCCGATGGGGGCAGCACCCTTGTCGTTATGAAGCTATCGCAATGCGAGGCCGAGCTAAAAGCCCTGATGCCCCACTTTGCGCCCCACCTCCAATACTACTATTGTGAGTTTGTCGAACGCCCCAACGCCCTCTACCTCCATGACCTAGAGGCGATACAGGCGCACCCCTTTACCTATTTCTCCCTACTTATCTGCAAATCGCATCCATCCCCTACAAACCGATGAAACGTATCAGACTTTACCTATTACTATGGGCTGCCCTCTGTCTGTTGCAGTCTTGTACTTCCAGAAGACTCAACCCGGGAAAGGCGCCCTCCGCAACCGAACAGATCGCCCCCGAGGGTGAGGGTGCCCAAAGCCCAAGCAGGACCACCCCTACTCCGCCCCAAGAAAAGGGAATACAAAGCAACCTCGCCCAAAAGATCTCCTCCCTACAGCGGGGGAAGAATGCCATTCTCCTCGTGGCTTTTGGTAGCACGTGGCAAGAGGCACACAATGCCTACAATGCCCTACAAAGAGAGTTAACTCGCACTTTTAACTCTGCCTCCACGGGAAAAAGTGCTCCGCAAGACGTATACCTCGCCTTTACCTCGGGGATGTGCATCCAACGCTGCCGGCAAAAGGGGCTGGGCGACTTCTACTCCCCCCTCACTTGGCTTGCGGCTCTAGCACAAGCGGGCTATACCTCTATAGTGGTGCAGTCTCTACACATAGCCCAAGGCAAAGAGTTTCTCGATCTCGCACAAGAGGTTAATAGCTTTACCCAAGCGCATCCCTCTATCGAGGTTTCGCTACAAGGACCCCTACTCGACCACGCTCCCGAGGTAGCCAAGATACTCTGCAAGAGCTACGAAAGTGAACTAAAGTCCGGGGCTACGCTACTCTTTATGGGGCATGGTACTCCCAAGAAATACGACCTTGGAGGGCGAGAAGAGATCCACCTTCTATTCGAACAAGAACTGCAAAAACAGGCTCCCCGCTGCTTTGTTGCTACTGTCGATACCGAGGGCAATCTACTAGAAGACACCATCGCACGGATGCAGAAAAAGGGGATAAAAGGGGGCAGAGTGATCTGCATCCCGCTCATGACCATTGCCGGAGATCACGCCCACAACGATATGCAAGGGGGCGACGAAGATACGCCCGAGGCGGAGAGCTGGCGTGCAGAACTAGTAAAAGCAGGGTACCAATGCAGCAAAGAAGATTGCCGACTTATAGGACTTATTGAGATGCCCGAGGTGGCACAATTGCTAGAGCGACAACTAGAGAAGCAGATCACTCGCAAGCGATAACGCCTCCGCTCCTCCCACACACTCTTCCAACAAAAAGGCCTCTACTTATTGGATAAGTAGAGGACTTTTTTATATTCCGATAGGGTGGGTCTAGAGAGTCTCAGCCCTTTTAGCGCTCTGCACTCGTGCGCTCAGTGGTTTGCTGTTTACGCTCGTTGGCTTTGGCTTGTTGCTCCGCCTCTCGCTTTTTCTTGAGTTCTTCCGCCCGCTGTTTGCGCTCAGCCTCTTTGGTGCGTCGCTCCTCTTCACGCTTTTTCTTGAGCTCTTCGGCCCGCTGCTTGCGCTCGGCCGCCTTGGCACGCCGCTCCTCTTCTCGCTGCCGTTTGACCTCTTCTTCTTTCTTCTTTTTGGCCTTTGCCTCTTCGCGCTCACGCTGCTTGCGCTCACGAGCAGCCTTCTCCACGTCTTCATAGGAGATAGGAGCGGTTTCATTTACTTGGTAAATAGGCATTTCCTCTTCTTTGGATTCGGGTTTGGGCTCGGGTGCTTTCTCTGCTTCTACGGGTGCCGTCTCTCGAGGCATTTCTACCTCTTTAGTGCGAGCTACGGCGGCCTCTTCTCGAGCCTTTGCAATCTCTTCGTAGCGACTCAGTGCCAAGGCAACCGCTGCCTGACGGGGGGCAATGCTATCGGCAAGGAAGTCGAAGTAATTCCCTAGAGAAGCTCCGGAAAGAAGTGCTTTGTAGCTCGCCTGATCCATGGCAAAGAGCAGGGCATCACTCGGCAAAGCGGGCATGTAGCCATCGGGGCCATAGGCATCACGCACATAGTTCCAAGCCTCACGCTCGGAGGGGAAGCCGCTAATAGTCACTCTTTGGATGGGCGAAAGTCGCTCCAGAGAGACCTCTAGAGGAAGATCGGTATAGCGTGAGAAATTGAACGAAGTAAGTGCAAAAAGGAGCGAATGATACTCCACATTAGCCTCGGCACAAAGCAATACCACACTATGCGGAGAGCGCAAAAGCGGCAAGCGATAGGTGTAGAGAGAGTCCGGCATCGACTCACCATCCCCTGCAAACGACAACTCGTAATTGAGTCCGGAGTAGCCTCCCTTGCTAATGCTTCTACCGCCTGTCAGCTCTCGCAACATCTGCTGAGCCAGCTCCAACACCTCGTCACGTTGGTACTCTCTCAGGAGCTGTTCCAAAGCCTGCTTAAAGGCGATTTCCTCTCCCTCCAATACGTAAGAGAGGGCTTTGAGGAAGTCCATCTTAGGCATCAAAGGCGAGAGCGGATGTTCTGTATGTAGCTCCGTAGCCAAAGCTCTCACCACCATAGGATTACCACTCAAATAGGCAGCAAAGGCCTCGTTGTAGAGCCTCTCCTCTTGCTCTTGAGCCGTGCGGAGTTGCTCAAGATAGTGCGGAGAAGCCACCGCCTTAGCCAAGGGCTCTTCGGCAAACTCTGCCAATATTTTTCGTCGCCAAGCCTGAGCCTCACTCGTCAAGCCGCGCCGCTCTAGTAGCATATAGAGCTGATAGTAAACGCTCAAACGCTCTTCATAATTAGGATAACGGCGGAGCAACTCCTCCAGAGCATAGGTAGCCTCGACGAAAAGCTCCATCTCTTCTTGGAATACTTGTGCCATCCCTAGGAGTCCATTTTGGATAATAACGTCGCTAGCTGCGAGCTCCTCGGGCGTAGTAGGTAGCTGAGCCAAATAATACTCTCGCTTGGTTGGGTCTTGGCTGGGCGGTAAGTCCTGGGGAGAACCCGAGGGAGAGGCGGTAGTATCCGAAGCTAGCGAATCGGCTTGCTCCGGAGTGGGCTGCGACTCAAAAGCAGGCGAGGAGGCCGAGGGCATCACACTCTTCTGACGGCGGCGCCAATTATCTTCCAACGTGCGATTGCCCCACTTCTGTTTGAATTGAGCTTTCCCACGAGCAATGAGCTGGGGATTGTAGAAATAAAATTCACCCGAAGTAGGCATCCCCTGATCCGGAGTTTTAGATACCCCTGATGGGGTGTTACTACCGAGTTGCTCGTTGATAGCATCTTGTTCTTCTTGCCGAGCAGCCATCCGCTCATCACGCTCTCGCTCTCGTTGCGCCTTCTCATAAGCGGCGATGGCACTATCTATAATACGGAATTTCTCCACCTCGGGGAGAGAGGCAAGATGGCGCAGACTATCCTGCTCTGCCACGGCACGCACATGCAGCGCCAAGGCATCAAGTTGTTTAGAAAGTGTGGTATATTCTTCGCTCTTTGGGTGCGACTTAGGGAGAGCAGCCACCCCGGTAGCAAAACTTCTCTGCGCCCTATCCCAATCTCGTTTTGCTAGGTATATCTGCCCGGCAGCCACGGCACACAGGGCAAAGTCTCCCCCATGCTCCGTACTCTTCTCCACCCCTAGGTTATAAGACTTCAGCGCCGAGAGAGAATCCAATTGCCTTAGATATAAATCCCCCTGCGTGAGGTAAAGGCGATCCAATACCTCCTTGTTGCGCCCACGACGTGCCATCTTTTCCGTTGTCGTGATAGCCCTACGCACATTCCTCTCCGCCTCTATCTCTACCAAGCGGAGCTGCGTGGCAAACTCCAACGCAAAGGGTGGAGCCTTGCTCAAGAGGGTGCGGAAGACCTTTTGTGCCTCACCGGGACGCCCCGATTGCACAAGCAACTGCCCCAAGAGGTAGCGCATACGCAACTTCTCTGTTCGGCTCTCTTCCTTGGCAATGGCCCGCCTAAGGGGCTCGATAGCTTCGTCTATTCGCCCCTTGGAGAGCGCAACCTCCGCCAGCGTTTTGTCGTAGACTTGACTTTTTCTCAGGTATGCCGCATCGGTCTGTAGTGTCCTAATCATCTCCTCGGCCTCATGCAGCCAGCCCATAGCCGTATAGCTGCGAGCCTGCCAGAGACGGGCCTCATCACGGATAGCCGGCTCCGTGGCATAGAGACGAGACATGTACGAGAAGGTGGCCATGGCATCGAGGAAGTCGCCATTGTAAAACTGCGATTTCCCCACAAGGAGCCAAGCATTATGTAAGAAGCTATTGTACTCGCGACGCTTGTAAAACTCAGCCTCACGGGCGGAGGGTCTCCCCTTGCGTTCCGGTTTGGTGCGGATGCTGTGGAGCTTGATCGCCGTCTGTCCTTTGGCCAAAGCCGGGTCAAAAGCCCCTCCCTTTCGCTCCTTGAGCATACCTCGCTGCGCCTCTATCGGGTCGAGGAATATCTGCCGGGAGTAACTCTCGGAGTAGTTCGCTACGAAACTATTATAGGTCTCGTCAAAAGCATTTTTGCCATGAAAATAGACATTGTATCGGGTGGTAAGGTTGTGGTAAAAGCGTGTGGAGGCATTATTGCGCCGCACCGAGCAGCTCCCCAAGAGGAGCGCTAAGCAGAAACAAACTACGGAGACGAACGAAGCACGGCGCATACGCAACAAAGCTGTTTTAGCGAATTTGTTTTTGGGAGGAGGGGCCTTTTTTTTCGGCAGCAGCCCTCAGACGCTCCTCGGCCTCCCCCATGAGCGACTGCGGGAGCGCTATGGAGCGACGGCTAAGGCTCTGCATCCAGCCGGCCACGTCCTCGGGTAAGAGCGTAACGAGTACGCCACGAAACTCTTCCACCTCCTCGGGGGTGTAATCGCTATGCGACCGAGAGGCAAAGCGGTCTAGCTCTTCGTCGTCGTAATAATCAATCTTTGGAACCGTCTTTTCTTTGCTACAAGTACCCTCTCCGCAGGTGCAAACAGAGCACTTCTCGCCCGATTGCCCCCAAGATTCTACGCCTTTGACTATATCTTTTTTGTGCTCGTCGATCGTGCCGTGGCGCCGCCCCCAGCGATAGATCACCCAAACGAGCAGAGCAATCCCCAAGAGGATGCCCAATAATTTAGTTGACATCATAGGGCAAAGATAACGATTGAGCGGCGATAATAGAGACCTCTACCCCAATGTCGGGTGAGGGAAAGAATACTACTTCTCCGAGAGAGGGGCGAGGTACAAATAGACGAATTACCAAATAGTATCAATCTCTTCTTCCGGCTCTAGGGCGTGCTCTAGACGTAGCGTGATGGTTGTGGCATCACACACTGCCGAGGGGCCAAAGAACTGAATGGGGCCGGGATAACGGAAGGCAATGCCCTCTGCCCACTCCTTGCGATGCTCACGGAAAAAGCGGAAGGGGGCCCCCTCTATATCTACCAAGGCCTTAGCGATAACCGGTTTGTCCACGCCGTTTCGCTCCTCTATGACCAGCATCTCGGTAAGGGGAATCCCTCTGGGTATCCACTCTTTGGGGGGATGAACCAAATTGCCCACCGTAGCCATGTATCCGGAACAGCCCTCTTTGGCAAGAGCCACCGCAGTACGGCCCAGAGCATAACAGTAAGAAGCATCAAAATTGGAGGGCATAGAGCAGCGGCCTTCGTACCCAAAGAAATGGGTCAAAGCCGAGAGATTGCCCTCGAAAGAGCCCTGAGCACGACGCTTCTCAAGCTCTTGCTCTAGGAGCGTTACGATGAGGGATTCCGTCTCTATACGCGACACTTGCACATTTCCGTGGGGGTCACGCTCCAGAGCGAGCTGGCGAGCTACCTCCTCGGGGAGAGAGCGCAAGGTCTCTTCGTCTTCTTCTGAGAGTTTGCTGGCAATGTAGTTGATAATCTGGCTCTCTTTTACGAGATGGAGCTTGTGCCCATTCTCTGCCAATACTCGGTTGAGCGAGGCAATAAGGCGACGCACCTTAGGCACGAATTCTATCAAGCCCTCGGGTATAAGCACCACACCAAAGTCCATACCACGCTGTGCACGATCCACTACCACATCCGCCAACTGACGCACGAGGTCGCCCAGGGTGAGCCCTCGAGCCGCCACCTCTTCACTGATGATAGCTACCGTGGGCTGGGTCATAAGAGCGCACTCCAAGGTCAGGTGGGAAGCCGAGCGTCCCATGAGTTTGACAAAGTGCCAATACTTCTTCGAGGAGTAGCAATCGCGCTGAATGTTACCCACCAACTCGGCATAAACCTTAACGCAAGTATCGAAGCCAAACGACGTCTCTACCCAACCATTTTTGAGGTCGCCGTCTATCGTTTTGGGGCAGCCCACCACTGAGAGAGGGTCGTTTACGCTTCGGCAGTACTCGGCAAGCAGGGCAGCATTGGTATTGGAGTCGTCCCCACCGATCACCACAAGAGCATCCAAAGCCAAGCGATGAGCATGGAGAAGGACCTGCTCAAACTGCTCCTTAGTCTCTAGTTTTGTACGGTCAGAACCAATCATATCGAAGCCACCCGTATTGCGGTAGCGGTTAATAACGTCTGCCGTAAGCTCCCGAGCCTCGCCTCGGAGTAGCCCTCCCGGCCCCATGATAAAGCCATAGAGAATGGAGGCCGGATGATGCATCTTGAGGGCATCAAATATGCCGGCAATTACATTATGCCCCCCGGGAGCTTGCCCCCCTGAGAGCAAAACCCCCACCGTAAGAGGGCTGTTGGCCTCGGGCTCTACGTCGGCTGCGGCCAAAGAGACAACAGGGAGCTGTGCCGTGTGCGGGAAGAGAGCGGCAATACGCTCGTCGGGAGTCGCGGCATTGGTAGAGACATCAAGCTTAGTAGGGTGCTCTAGCACCTCGGGGAGTTGAGGCTTATAGATAGCGCGCAACTTATCTAAACGAATATAGGTCATAAGGGATAGATTAAAATAACGTGGGGCACCTCTTAGCATCATGCCGGGCACCCCACTTTTTGACTACATATTAGGCTTCAAACTCAATATCTACATCGAGATGTTCGTGCCATGGCAAGCCCTGCTTGGCCACCTCTTCGAGGAATGGATCGGGATCGAACTCCTCTACGTTGTGCACCCCGGGCTTATTCCAAAGCCCTCGTGCGAACATCAAGGCTCCCACCGTGGCAGGTACGCCCGTTGTGTAGCTCACCCCCTGCATCCCGGTCTCACGGAAAGCGGCTTGGTGACTACAATTGTTCCATATATAATAAGTGTGCTCCTTACCATCCTTCACCCCACGGATACGGCAACCTATTGAGGTCTCGCCCGTGTAGTTGCTCCCGAGGTCCTGAGGATTGGGTAGCACGGCTTTGAGGAATTGGATGGGCACAATCTCCATACCATTGTAATTGATCGGTTCGATGCTTCCCATACCGATGTTTTGGATTACACGCAAGTGGGTCAAATACTCCTCGCCAAAGGTCATCCAGAAACGTGCTCTCTTGATGGTGGGGAAGTTAAGCACCAAACTCTCGAGCTCTTCGTGGTAGAGTAGGTAGCTCTCACGCACACCAATACCGGGGTAATGGAGCGGACGATGGATCTCTTGCGGCTCCGTTTCTATCCACTCACCATTGAGATAGTACTTACCCTTTTGGGTAATCTCCCGGATATTGATCTCGGGATTAAAGTTCGTAGCAAATGCCTTGTGGTGATCCCCTCCGTTGCAGTCCACAATATCGAGGTAGTGGATTTCATCGAAGTGATGCTTGGCAGCATAGGCGGTAAAGACGCTCGTCACCCCGGGGTCGAAACCACATCCAAGGATAGCGGTAAGGCCGGCCTTTTCGAATCGTTCGCGATACGCCCACTGCCAGCTATACTGATATTTTGCCTCGTCTAGAGGTTCATAATTGGCGGTATCAAGGTAGTTTACTCCGCACTCCAAGCAGGCATCCATAATGGTAAGGTCTTGGTAGGGAAGAGCTACATTTATTACAAGGTCGGGCTTAAAGCTGCGGAATAGAGTACACAGCTCGGGCACCTTATCGGCATCTACCGAAGCCGTTTGTATCTTCACGCCTCCAAGGGTTTCTTCGATCTCCTTAGCAATTTTATCACATTTGCTCTTGGTGCGGCTTGCCAGCATTATATCGGTAAAGACCTCGTGGTTCATAGCTACTTTCTTAGCTACGACGGTGCCAACGCCTCCGGCACCAATTATCAAGACTCTTGCCATAGTTATAGTTGTTTGCTTTTTACGCTCAGTCATTTTTATGCTCCGCAAAGATAGAGAAAAAGAACTATCCTCTGAATAACATACCCCACAATACCGAGATATATTCCATACCCAAAACAGCACTTGAACAGGGAAGCCCATGTCAAGTGCCGCATAAAAAAGAGATGAGATTACAGGGATACTTTGTGAATAGAAGTGCCAACCCGCACTATATAAACACCCCTTGACGGAAGCTGTAGCACGTGAGAGCCCGTGAGGTATCCCTGAGCTATCGTTTTCCCTTCCACTGTGTAGATAGAGTAGAGAATGGGGGACGAAGGCTCCTCAGGAAGCTCGATAACGAGACTGCCATCCCTTCCATATACCATATACTTCCCTAGCCCCTCCACCAAAGGAGGCTCTACCCCTAAGGGAAACTTATCCGTTTCTATAATATTGGTGAAGTAGTTCCAGCCGAATGCCTGCCGGTACTTCTCTCCTGAACCGATAGGAACGTAAACAGGAATATCATTGGGAGTAAAGCCGTGAAATGGACCTTTCCCAGGATTGACCAAAGGATGTTCAGTACAATGAGGAGGATTGGGAGAGAGAGAATATATCTTCTGAAGGTGACTCAAGTCTCTAAATGCACCGCCTTCAATATACTCCACAGTAGAGGGAAAAACAATCGAATCAATGAGACAGGAATTAAATGCGTCGTAGCCAATCCACCTCAGTTTCGGAGGAAGCTGATTGACCTTCAACTCGGAACACCACTGGAAAGCACTACGACCAATTTTTGTAACAGTTGTGGGGATGTTCGCTTCCTCCAACATATCGCATAAAGACAAAAAACTATCTGGGATCTCGGTCAACCCTTCGGGCAGGACAATTCTCTTTAGTTTCAGGTTGTTGGAAAAAGACGAATCTCCTACCCTTTTGACGGTATTGGGTAGAACTATCTCCCTAAGATGTGTAGCATATATAGCGGACAAGCCGATGCTGTCTAACCCCTCGGGGAAATTCATCTCCTCTACCCTTACGTAATAGAATGCCAATATATTAATGGTTTTGAGGGTGGAGGGTAGAATAATCCTTTTAATACTATTACACCGGGCAAAACATCGGATGGGAATTTCTGTCACGCCCTCAGGAATTACCAATGGGTCTCCTTCAAGCCATCGATTACCATCAAAACAAAAGTGCCCCATCTTACGCAACGAAGAGGGAAAATTGATCTGACTCAACGTCATCCTCGTAAAAGCATAAGCCCCAAACTCCGTAATATCATCAGGAAGAATGATGCGACGAATGTCTAGATAGTGTCCGGAAGTATACCAATCTCTATCAACAAAAGCTTCGTCGGGGATCTTGTGGTTCTCAACCTGTGCATACTGCAAATTGACGATTCGCAGATTTCCATCCTTTGCGCAACGAACTATAGTTTTGAAATCGGGAGCACTGATGGGACCATGCACCACCAACGAATCTATGGTGTTCCACTTGTCGCCCAAAACCTGCTCCAACTCACCATACCTGCTCACCCTCGCATCGAAGAAACTCTCCTGACTCCATACCTCAGGAGAACAGACCAGCCCCAAAAAGAGCAATAGAAATACTTGTATTCTTTTCATCGTTTCTCTATGTAAATTTCTCTATGTAATAAATACGGCAAGAGAGGGAGAGACCACCCTCCTCTCTGTTGCCGAGAATTGATTAACTATTTCTTACTGAACTTCCTACTATCAACTATCTGACCATCTACAGAATAGATTAGTACGTAAATTCCGCTTGGCAGAGATGTCACATCAAGTCGCATCTTCTTAGTATCTACAGAGAGTGGCTCACTCAACAAGACACCCCCGATCTGCGTCAAACTACTTACCTGAAGTACGGCATTCCTTGACTCTACAGGATTATGCAACTCAACGTCTATAAAATCCTCAACCGAGGTGGGGGCAATCGACTTTAATCCGATCTTTGGCTCCAACGTAATGCTCCCCTGAGCCATTTCTCCCTGAGAAGAGATGGCAGTAACGGAGAAACCATTATTTTTTAGGGAAGGGGTGACTGTAACCCTATTTTCCGCTCCTATATCGTTGCCATCACTATCCGTCCATCGGAAGGAGTAGTCCCTATCCTCCAATTCTGTCGAGAGTTCATACTTCCCATTCCCGAGATCAATAGGAGTAATCCCAAGCGACTTACGGATAGACAATGGAGCTTCTACTACAAAAGTTTCTCCTCCGACAATATTACC
>ERZ772930.251-NODE-251-length-18804-cov-11.3895_pt1 | contig 18804 bp, 15 predicted proteins | sample MGYA00511685_ERZ772930 | MGnify/ENA primary metagenome ERZ772930 (study PRJEB29015, sample SAMEA2738053) | human oral metagenome | biome: human oral; feature: human-associated habitat; material: saliva | place: China | collected 2226 ... | reverse complement strand
TGTCCCAGGTCCGCGTCGATGGTCCGGACACCTACTGGGTGGAGGGGCATCCGCTCCAGGGCGGCCGTGGTACGCTTCTGCGCCGCCGGAGCACCGGCGAGACGGGCGAGGTCCTGCCGCTGATTGACGGCACCCGCCTGCCTGACGTCGGCACCCGCGTCCACGAGTACGGCGGCAAGGCTTACGCGGTTCACCACGGTCTCATCGTGTTCTCCGATCGCACAGACGGCCGTGTCTACGCTTTCGATACCTCGGATGTGCGCCGAGGCGTCCGTCCGCTGACGCCCCTGTCGAAGGTGCGTTACGGTGACTTCTGGATCGCTGACGTGCGTGACCTCGTCTACGCGGTCGCCGAGGACCATTCGGGCGATGGCGAGCCCGTGAACTCACTCGTCGCGATTCCGCTGGACGGCTCCGCAGCGCGTAACAACGACGCGATTATCCCCGTCTTTGGCGGAACGGACTTCGCACAGGCACCCACGGTCTCACCCGACGGCACAAAGCTGGCGTGGATCTCGTGGAACCACCCGAACATGCCGTGGACCTATTCCCAGCTGCACGTCGCATCCCTGACCTTCGAAGGTCGGCTCGACCAGGAAGTCGTCCTGGTCGACCAGCCGGGCGTGTGCGTCTACGAGCCTCGCTGGACCCTCGACGGCGAGCTCATCCACGTCGATGATTCCTCAGGCTGGGCGAACCTGTACCGCACCCAGGGCTTCACGTGGAAAGAAGGCGAGGACCCGAACGCCTGGACGTCGCGCCTGCGCACCCGCGCCCTGCACCCAGGCAAACGCGCGTTTTCTCACCCGCACTGGCACCTCGGCCTGCATTCCTACGACAACTTCGACAATGACTACCTTGTGTGTTCGTGGGCCGAGGATCAGGTGTGGCACATCGGCACCGTTCGCATCGATAACGGCATGGCCGAGGAGTGGGCGACCGGGTGGTGGCCCATCGGCAACGTCGCAGCCGCCGACGGCCGCGTCGTCTTCCTGGCCGACTCCGCCACACATACCCCGGCGATCATTGAGGTCTCGCGCGGCAAGACGAAGGTGCTACGTCCGTCCTCGGAGGCCGAGGTCCCCACGACCCTGGTGTCCACGGCCGAGATGATCACATGGAAGACGTCGGACGGCGAGGAGGCGCACGGCTTCTACTACGCGCCCGTCAACCCGGACTTTGAGGCTCCCGAGGGCGAGCTTCCCCCGCTTATCGTCAACGTGCACGGCGGCCCGACCAGCTCGGCGCGTCCCGGTCTGCAAGTTCCCTTCCAGTACTGGACCAGCCGCGGTTTCGCCGTGCTGGACGTGAACTACCGCGGTTCCACGTCCTTTGGCCGCGCCTATCGCGAGCGCCTCAACGGCAACTGGGGTGTCATGGATGTCCAGGACTGCGTCGACGGCGCCCGTTACCTCATCGACCTGGGCCGCGTCGACCCGGCGCGCGTCGCGATCCGCGGCCGTTCCTCCGGCGGTTTCACGGTGCTGAGCGCGCTGGCCTCCTCCGACGTCTTCACGGCTGGCGCCTCGTTCTTCGGCATCGCAGACCTGGCGAAGCTGTCGGCGACAACCCACAAGTTCGAGTCGCACTACGACGCTCTCCTGCTCGGCACCGACGACCCGTCGGATCCGGTGTGGACCGAGCGTTCGCCCATCAACCGCATCGCGGAGATTAAGGCCCCGCTCATGCTCCTGCAGGGCACGGATGACCGGGTCGTACCCGCTGAGCAGGCGAAGGAGATGTACGAGGCTCTGCGCGCCGCGGGCAACGCCGTTGCCCTGAAGCTCTACGAGGGCGAGGGACACGGCTTCCGGTCAGCCGAGAACATCAAGGACGCTTGGCTGTCGGAGCTGTCCTTCTATCGTACCGTTTGGGGCATCGCCACTGACACCCCGATTCACGTGGAGATCGCGAACCTGTGAGACCCACCGATCATTCCCCGCAGTCCGAGCCCTCGGCTGCGGGGATGCGTGTTCGCGTCGGCCGCACGGTCGCCGCCCATCGTTCCCTGCTCGGCGTGGCCGCCGCGCTCGTCGGCTCGGTCGTCGGGGCTGCCGCCGTGCTCTTCAACCTGGCGATTCGCGCGTGGACGTGGGTAGCGACGGGCTTTGATGAGTACACGACCCACATTGGGCAGGCGCACGGCGTGTGGGGCTGGGCACCGTGGCTGTTCTTGCTTCTCTCCCCCGCGATCGCCGGCCTGCTGTACGGGCCGCTCATCCAGCGCTTCGCTCCCTCGGCGAAGGGCCACGGCATCCCCGAGGTGATGCTCGCGGTGCGCCGGAAGGGTGGGCGTATCCCGGGGCGCGTCGCGGTCGTGAAGATCCTGGCCTCGGCCCTGACAATTGGTTCGGGTGGGTCGGCGGGGCGCGAGGGGCCGATCGTGCAGGTGGGCGCGTCGCTGGGATCCACCATCGCGTCATGGCTGCACATGCCCGTCTCCCGCGTAGTTCTGCTGGCCTCGTGCGGGTCGGCGGCCGGCATCGCGGCCACGTTCCACGCACCCCTCGCCGGCGCGGTGTTCGCCCTCGAGGTCATCCTCGTCGAGTTCACGGCCGAGACCTTCGGCTTCGTGGTGCTCTCGGCCGTGACCTCGTCGGTGGTCGCGCGCATCCTGCAGGGCGACGAAATGGTCATTCGCGTGGCCGACAACCTGACCTTCGCGTCGATGTCAGACATGTGGTGGGTGGCCCTCCTCGGCCTCGTCGCGGGCTTGTGCGGCCTCGGGTTCTCCAAACTCCTCTACGCCTCGGAGGACGCGATCGACTGGCTGTGGGCGCGCACGCACCTGCCCGAGTGGGCGCGGCCGGGTGTGCTCGGCCTCGCCCTCGGCGCGGGGCTCGTCGCGTTCCCGTACATGTACGGCTCGGGCTATCCGCTGGAGGAGGAGGCGATCGCGGGCAACTACTCGATCGGCTTCCTGCTCGCCCTCATGCTGGGCCGTGCAGTATTCACGTCGTTCACCATCGGTATGGGCGGTTCGGGCGGCGTCTTTGCGCCCACGCTATTCATCGGCGCGATGGCGGGAGCAGCCTTCGGGGACATTGTTTCTCCCCTGTCGGATTCGCCCGTCGGCGTGTTCGCCGTCGTCGGCATGGGCGCCGCTTTCGCGGGTGCTGCGCGCGCCCCGATGACGGCGGTCCTCATCATCGTGGAGATGACCGGCCAGTTCTCGTTGATCCTGCCGATGATGCTCGCGGTCGTGATCGCGACGGGCGCCTCGCGTTTCCTGACCCGTGCGACGATCTACACGGAGAAGCTGCGCCGGCGCGGCGACGTCCTCGACGACCCGGTCGAGGGCACGCTACTCGGCACTCGCGCGGCGTCCGAGTGGATGACGGAGGCTCCCGAGAAGCTCTCGTGCCGCGCAAGCGCCGCGTCAGCGATCGCCGCCCTGCGCCGCACGAAGGAGACCGTGCTGCCCGTGGTGAACGAGGACCGGTGCTTCGTCGGCCTCGTGTCCTCGCTGCGTCTGGCCGAGCTCACGCAGGAGGATGGATCCCTGGACGCTCCCCTGTCCGATTTGCCTCTCATCAACGAGGCCGTTGCCGCCTCTGCTCCCCCGTCCGAGGTCCTCGGGGCGCTGCGGCGCACGGGGTTGCAGTCCCTTCCCGTCGTGGATGAGGATCGACGAGTCGTCGGCTGGGTATCCGAGCGCGACCTGGTGGATCGTATGTATCGCGATCAACGCCGCGCTATCGAGGCCCGCGCACAGACGTCGTGGGGCTCGCGCATGCAGGAGCGCAGGAGGAGCCGCTAGCGGCGAAGGACCGAGACCATCTCCACGTGGTGGGTGTGCGGGAAGAGGTCCCACGCCTGCAGCGACTCCAGCTCATATCCGGCCTCGGTGAGGGCACGCAAGTCGCGTGCGCCCGCCGCCGGGTCGCAGGACACCAGGACGACGCGAGGGGCACCCGTGGCCGCGATCGCCTCGCACACCTCCGCGCCCGCTCCGGCGCGCGGCGGGTCGGCCACGACAACGTCCGGTACGGCACCCAGCTGGCCCGACAGGTCGACGACGCCCTCACGATCAACGTTTCCGGCGAACGCGTCCACCCAGTCGAAGGCTGCGAGATTCTCGCCCGCGTCACGCACGGCACCCTCGTCACCCTCGAGCGTCACGACGCGCCCCGACTCGCCGGCGGCTCGCGCGATCGGAACGGAAAAGAGGCCCGCGCCCGAGTACAGCTCCATGACCGCGCACCCAGCCCCGGCCTCGCCCGCGCCAAACGCCGCAGCCAGCACCGCGTTCGCGAGCACCTCGGCGCCGCGCACGTGCGTCTGCCAGAAACCGGAGGGTCGCACGTAGTAGGACTCGTCCAAGCCACCAACGGGAACGTTCCAACGCACCACGTCGGCATCGATACGCGTGCCATCCGCGGCGTAGGTCTCCTCGCCGATCAGGACGACGGGTGCTCCACCCGAGGGGGCCACCGCGCGCACGCGGTCCCCCGGCTTCCACAGGCGACGCCACGGCGACGCCTCATCGAAGAGGCCAAGCTCACGAATCGCTGGCACTGCCAGGGGCATGTCCTCGAGCGCGATCACGCGGCGGCCTCTGAACTCGTGCATGCCGGCACGCCCCTGAGCGTCGATGACGACGTCGATGCGCGAGCGGCGACCGGTCAGCGCATCACCCGGGTCCTCATCCCCCAGCGCAGGAGCGACACGCACTCCCCCGAGAGCGTCCACGGCCTCGGCCAGGGCCTCGCCGCCCACGCGGCGCAGCTGCCCGGCAATGACGCGGGACTTCCAGTCGCGCTGAGCGGCCGGCGTCAGATGCGCGAGCTCGCCACCACCGACGCCGCCGGGCCCGGCTTGGGGCCAGACGGACTCGACGCGGTCGGGCGAGGGCTCAATGACCTCGATGGCATCCGCCCAGGCCAGCTTCTTCTGCACAGCGGTCACGCGCGCGCGGACGACCTCTCCGGGTGCCGCGTGGCGCACGAAGACGACACGACCGCTGGCGTCGCGGGCCACGCAGGCACCGCCGTGCGCGGGCTCCCCGACGGTCAGTTCAAGAATCTCGCCGATGCCCTCGCGCGAGCGCGCGGACTCGGGACGACGGCGCTGGGAGGGACGACGGCGGGACGGGCGGGGGCTCATACGATCTCCTCATCGGTGGTCTCGCCCGGAGACTCGGCGGGCGCTGCTGGGCGAGTGTCCGACTCTGGCGAGGCCGGCGAACCGACGCGCAGGAACGGATCATTGACACGCTGACGGCCTTCGACGACGTCATCCTCACCCAGCTTCCAGGGGACGACGGTGATAACGACACCGGGCACTCCGAGCAGGGCGGCACGCAGGCGAAGACCCGACTGGTTGTGGACGAGATTCTCCCACCAGTGGGTGACGAGGAACTGCGGCATGTAGATGACGAGCATCTCCGTGGGCATCGAGCGGCGCCGGCCCCGCACGTATTGCAGGATCACGGAGGAGATGTCGCGGTAGGGGGCGGAGAGCAGGGTCAGCGGCACCGGCACTCCCGACGCCCTCCACTGGCGCAGGATCTTATTCTCCTCTTCGTCGTCGGCGACCACCGACACGAGCTCGATGGAGGTCGGCGAGGAAGCGCGCGCGGCCGCGATCGCACGCATCGCGGGACGCGAGAGGGACGACACCAGGACGAGGGCGCGCACGCGGGTCGGCAGCGCGCGGCGGGCGTGCCAGTCGTCGACGCGCAGCTGGTTGCGGATCGTCTCGTAGTGGCGGTGGATGGAGATCTGGATGCCGAATGCGACAGCGATCATGAGCAGCGTGATCCACGCGCCGTGCGTGAGCTTGGTGGCCAGCACGATGATGAGGACCGCGCCGGTCATCATAAAGCCGACGATGTTGACGGCGCGCGAACGCAGCACCGCCATGCGTTCCTGGCCGGACTGGCGGGTGCGCAGCTGCCTGTTCCAGTGCTTGATCATGCCCAGCTGCGAAAGCGTGAAGGAGACAAAGACGCCGACGACGTAGAGCTGGATGAGTCGAGTCGTCTGAGCCTGGAATCCGACGATCAGCGCGATGGCGGCGAGCGTGAGGACGACGATGCCGTTGGAGTATGAGAGGCGGTCTCCGCGGCGCACCATCTGGTGCGGCAGGAAGGAGTCGCGCGAGAGGACGGAAGCCAGAGTCGGGAACCCGTTGAAGGCTGTGTTTCCAGCCAGCACCAGGATGAATCCCGTGACGACGGTAATGAGGATAAAGAGGATGGACCCGTGTCCAAAGACGGCCGAAGCGATCTGGGAGATCGCCGGGTCAATGGGTGTCTTCTCGGGGACGGGTGCGCCGTCGAGGGTCAGTTGCGAGGCGGGGTCCTCGACGATCCTGACGCCCGTGGCGCGCGCGAGGACGAGGATCGAGACCATCATGGCGGCCGCGATCCCGCCCAGCATGGCCAGGGTCGTCGCGGCGTTGCGGGACTTGGGGCGGCGGAACATCGGAACGCCGTTCGAGATGGCCTCGACGCCCGTCAGGGCCGCACAGCCGGAGGAGAAGGCGCGCATGAGCAGGAAGGCGCCGGCAAGCCCGGCGAGGCCGTCCGCGTGCGCGGGGGCGGCGACGAGGTCGTAGGCGGCCGTCGGTGCGGAGCCGAGATGACCCGTCGCCAGCTTCGCGAAACCGACGGTGACCATGAGTCCAATAGCGGCCATGTAGACGTAGGTGGGCACCGCGAAGGCGCTGCCGGCCTCGCGCGTGCCTCGCAGGTTGAGAGTGGCCAGGATGACGACGAGGCCCACGGCGATCGGCACTTCGTAGCCCGCCAGCGCGGGCACGGCCGTCGTGATGTAGTTGGCGCCCGAGGAAATTGAGACGGCGACTGTCAGGATGTAGTCGACCAACAGGGCCGAGGCCACGAGGAGCCCCCAGGAGCGGCCGAGATTCTTCGTCACGACCTCGTAGTCACCGCCGCCCGACGGGTAGGCGTGGACGGTCTGGCGGTAGGAGGCGACGACGACGGCCAGTACGAGGGCGACGACGACGCCCACCCAGACGGACTGCACGGCGGCCATGGTGCCGGCGAGCGCCAGCGTCAGGAGGACTTCGTCGGGCGCGTAGGCGACCGAGGAGAGCGCGTCCGAGGCAAAAATCGGAAGGGCAATGCGTTTGGGAAGAAGCTGGTGGCCCATCGCGTCCGATCGCATCGGGCGCCCGATGAGCACGCGCTTCGCGTAGGCCAACAAGTTCGTCACAGAATGTAAGCGTAGTCCACTGCGCCCACCTGCGGGCGCAGCGCGCGACCACGCGTGGATAATCCGTCCCGAGGGGGGTAGTTTGGTTCTCGTGCACTTTGTGATCATGGGTTGCGGGCGCGTCGGCGCCCGCCTGGCATCAACGCTCGACGCGGCGGGTCATTCCGTGGCCATTATTGACCAGGATTCCAAGGCCTTCTCGCGCCTGTCCCCCGATTTTTCCGGCCGCAGGGTCACGGGGGTCGGCATGGACAGGGATTGCCTGCGTCAGGCCAACATCAAAGACGCCTACGCTTTCGCGGCGGTGTCCTCGGGTGACAACTCGAACATTATTGCCGCGCGCGTCGCGCGTGAGGTTTTCCACGTCGAGCACGTGGTGGCCCGCATCTACGACCCCACGCGCGCCTACCTCTACGAGCGCCTGGGCATCCCCACGGTGGCTTCCGTCCAGCGCACCGCCGAGTCTGTGCTTCGCCGGATGCTACCGCCGGACGCATCCCTCATCTGGTCCCACCCGACCGGCGCGGTCGGCCTCGTCAACGCGACGCCCTCCCCCGCCTGGTACGGCTTAAGTTTCCAAGTCGTCGAGGATCTGACCGGCTGCCGGATCGTTTTCACCTCGCGCCTGGGGTCGATCCGCACGGCGGCGCCCGACTTCGTCGTCCAAGAGCATGACCAACTGTATTTCGCGATCAACGGGACGGACACGACGGAGCTGCGTGACCTGCTCGCCAACCCGCCGAAGATGGAGGAATGAGTATGAAGATTGTCATCGCGGGAGCGGGATCGGTGGGCCGTAGCGTCGCCCTGGAGCTCCTCGCCCACGACCACGACATCACACTGATCGACAACATGCCCGAGAAACTGCGCATCTCCTCCGTGGCGGACGCGGACTGGGTGTTGGCCGACGCCTGCTCGCCCGACGCCCTGCACGACGCGGGCGTCGAGGACGCGGACGTCGTCGTTGCCGCCACCGGCGACGACAAGGCGAACCTGGTGATTTCCCTCCTGGCCAAGACCGAGTTCGCTGTGCCACGCGTGGTTGCGCGCCTGAACAACCCGAAGAACGAGTGGCTCTTCGATCAGGCGTGGGGCGTGGACGTATCGGTGTCGACTCCGCGTATCATGACGGCGCTGGTCGAGGAAGCGGTCTCGGTCGGCGTCCCCGTGCGTCTCTTTTCCTTCAACACGGCGGCCGTCTCGATGCACGCGCTCATCCTGCCCGAGGACTCCCCTGTCGTCGGCAAGCGCGTGCAGTCCCTGGGGCTTCCTCCCAGTTCCGTGCTAGCGGCGCTCCTACGCGACGGGCGTCCACTCACGCCCAGCGCGGATGACGTCTTCGAGGCCTCCGACGAGCTGTTGCTCCTGGTTCCGGACGCGAACGGTGCGGACCTCGACCAGCTGCGTCAGGCCGTCGCGCCCCCGTCCTTCGAGGTAGCCGAGGGGGACGAGGAGTAGGCGCGCAGGCCCCACCAGGTGGCCCATGCGCCGAGCCCAAAGAGCGGCAGCCCCAAGACGAGTTTGGCGATGCCAAGCTCGGCGACTGCGCCCGCAGCCCACAGGGGCGCTTGGACGGCCACGCGCAGCCCAAAGAGCCCCGCCCACATCCACGTGAGCGTGTCGCAGCGGCGGCGAAGCGAGCGCAGGGATGCGTCTGTCCGCCATCCCTTGGCCAGGCCGGTGGCCGCCGCGTAGAAGAAACCGACAAGGCTGCGGCGCGCGAGGACCGAGACCACGAAGGCCACCGACATGGCGACGTTGGTGGCGATACCCCACGCAAAATAGTTTTCTCCGCGTCCCGTCGCGGCGGCGAAGATGACGCCGACGGCGACGCCGAGGAGACCTGAGAGGGCCTGCTGGACGCCCTGGCGTTGGATCAGGCGGATAAGGCAAGCGACGAGGGCGACCGCTAAGGCAGCCACGAGCGTAGCGACAAGGGCGTGCGTGAGGACGTAGACGATGACGAACACCAGGCCGGGGGCGCTCGCCTCGACGACGCCGCGCGTGCCGCCCAACGCCTGCGACCAGGAGAACTCCTGTGAGGTCGCCTGGTTCATCCAGCGTGGGGTGGGCATCAGCTCTCCCCCGCGATCACGCGGTACAGCGGGTTGATGATCACCAGGCGTTCGCCGACGCGCCCGACGGTCCCCTCGACCTCGAGGTGCTGTCCGACGCTCAACCCCGGGATGGAGGAGCGGCCGGGCCAGCGAAGCTCAAGGGTGTCAGTACCGTCATACAGGGTGGCGACCAGCACGCGCTGGGCACCCTCTTGCGGTGGATAGGTCATGCCCAGGAGCACGCCGAAGACCAGCGCGTGGCTGCGATCGATCACGTCACGGATGGGCGTGATGCCGCGGGCGGCGCGCGCTGAATCCTCATCGAGGGCGGCGTCCAGGGAACGCGCGTCCTTGTCGAGGCCGAGCGCCTTGCCGACCCGGGAAACCCACGAGGCCATCTCAGGCTTCCTGGGCACCCGCGGGCAGACGGACGGGCAGGAGCTCGAGGCGGGTCCTCGGATGCTCGTCACGGCGGACGACGATGCGGTCGATAACCTTTTCGATCTCGAGGCCCGAATCGGCGTCGGCGGCCGCGGGGCCGATGATGTCGATGCGGGCGAACCAGCGGTCACCCTCGCGTCCCAGGATACGCATGCGCGAGGTGGCGGAGCGGCCGTCGGGCATGGTCATGGGCATGTCGACGAGGAGCTCGTTGCCGTAGCGGGTGCGAATGTCGGCGACCTTTGCGCCCTGCTTCTCGAAGCCGGAGCGGATCTCGTCGCGCAGTTCGTCCCACACGCCGCCCGATCGCGGCGCGGCGGCGACGCTCATCTGGATGCCGGAGTTGCCGAGCACGACGAGGATCTGCAGGACCGTGATTCCGTCGTCGGCGACCTGGGTGCGCAGCTGCATGCCCGGTCGGGCAGGGAACAGGATGGCTCCCATGTCGACGTAGCCCTCGGATGTATCCACGTCCCCGTAGTTACGAGGCCCGGGTTCGTTCCAGATGTCGGCGTCCTCGTCGCTGAGGCGAGGCAGGGCCTCGACCTCGTCGGTCTGGTCGTCGTGTGTTTTCTTTTTGCGTCCGAACATCCCTCTACCTTACATCGCGCACTCGGTGCACACGGGATTGCCGTTGGAATCCGTGTGGTCGAGCTGCGAGGCATGGTGGACGAGGAAGCACTGCGAGCAGGTGAACTCGTCGTCCTGTCGGGGCACGACGTGAACGGTGAGTTCTTCCTTTGACAGGTCGGCGCCGGGCAGTTCGAAATTCTCGGCAGCCTCGTTCTCGTCTTCTTCGATCTCGGCCGAGCCGGCATCGTTGCGACGGGACTTCAGCTCCTCAATCGAGTCCTCGGAGACTTCGTCCTCATTCTTGCGCGGCGCATCGTAATCGGTTGCCATGGTTCTCCCCTTTCGCCCTCGCGCAGTTTTGCACGAGTGGTCTATGCGCAGGGAGGATAACACTTGTTGGAGTAATGTGCCATCGTATATGTGACACGCGCACGGCTACGCGACATTGACAGCATAATTTGAGACGATTCCACCACGACGTATGAGGAGGAAGCGATGATTGAGCTCGAATTGCTCGGGACCAGCGCCGATGGCGAGTCCCTGGTGCTCACTGACGCCCAGGGCGAACGCTACTCTGTGTTGATCTCGGACGAGCTCCGTGGCGCGACGCGCCGTGATCGGCCTCGCGTTGAGGTCGCCCCGACGCGGCCGACGCTGGCTCCTCGCGACATTCAGGCTCTGTTGCGCGCGGGCGCGACCCCGCAGGAGATTGCGACCGAACACGGGATGGACGTGCGCGCGGTCGAGCGTTTCGAGGCGCCCGTGCAGGCCGAGAAGGACTATGCGCTGACGCGCGCACGCGCGGTGCGTATCGGCGAGGGAGGCCCCACGATGGGCGACCTGGTCCTGGATCGCCTCGCGGCCCGCGGCGTTGACCCTGCCTCCCTGGAGTGGTCGGCCACGCGCGAGGCCGGCGAGCCCTGGCAGATCGTCGTGACCTTCGTGCAGGGCGCGGCCGAGCACGCAGCGCATTGGTACCTGTCGAATGCGGGCACCCTCGAGGCCATCGATCAGGAGGCGCAGTGGCTGACCGAGCAGGTCTCGTCTTCTCCCACCGCCTCCATCTTCACCCCCCTCGCGCGTCCCGCGCCCGCGCCGGATCCGGACGAGGAGGACCTGCGCACCCGCGAGGCTCTCGTCGATCAGCTCAATGCGGCGCGCGGTAAGCGTCAGCAGGTCGAGATCGACCTGGGCGATGAGGTGGACGAGGAGGCCGAGTATCTGGCGGCCATTGCCGGGGAAGACGAGGCGCCCACACCAGAGCCCGATGCGTCGACCGGCCCAATCTCGGCTCGGATCTACTCGCTGGCATCCGCGCGCACCAAGATCGAGCCCGCGCAGCAGGAGGATGTCCTCTTCTCGGCCACTCCCGAACTGTCCGCCCCGCGTCCCACCCTGACGGGAGCCATCCCGGTGAGCCAGCGTGGTGCCGGCGAGGCCACCCAGACCTCGTCGCACGCGCTGCCGTGGCTCTCCGAAGCCCCCTCCCTCGAGCAGGGCGATGAGCCCACGCAGGGCCCTGAGGCCTCGGAGGAAACTGACGAGCAGAAAACCCCCGCGATTCCCTTGAAGGCTCTCTCCCCCGACGGCGACGAGGGCGCTTCCACAGCGACGGGCTCGGTTCCCACAGCGACGGGCTCCGTGCCCGCCCAAGGGCTGACGGGCTCGCGGCTGGCGCGCAACGCGGCTTCGAAGAAGGGCCGCCGTTCGGTGCCCAGCTGGGATGAGATTCTCTTCGGTTCGAAGCCGTAAATCGCCCCCTAGGAGAGGGTCACGACGGGGATACGCATCTCGGTCGAGGTCACCGAACCGTGAATGCCCGGCATCGCGATGGCCGACGCGCTCTGCGTGCGCGAATCGACGACTCCGCCGCGTCCCCGCGAGAGCACCAGCAGATCCCCGATGATGGACGCGCCACTTCCCTCTCCGATGAGAGCGGGCATCTGGGATCGCGACACCACCCACGCGCTCTCCCCCAGCGCCTCGCGCCAGCGAGCCTCGACCTCTTTCGCGCACCCCTGGTGCGCATGCACGTGGGCCGCTCGCGTCTCGCCGGCCACGACCCTCACGCCCTCACGCAGGGCGGGCGTCGCAGCCACGTCGATGATCGAGGCACGCTCCACGTTGATCATGCCGTGATCGGCTGTCAGAACCGTTCGCACGCCGCTGGGCAGGCCACGCAGCAGCGTGGACAGGCCCGCGTCAAAGTGCTCGATCTGCCCGATCCACGCGTCCGAGGCGACGCCGTGGGAGTGTCCCGAGTGGTCGATTTCGGACCAGTAAAGGTAAACGATGGGCGTACCCGCTCGCAGCTCGCGCAGGGCCGCGCTCACGCGCTGCTCGAGGGTGTCGGCGGGCACGTGGCGTGCGCCTCGCAGAGCAGCTCCGGTCAGCCCAGATCCGGCGAAACGCGCCGGAGAGACGACCGCGCAGTCGACGCCCTGTGCCCCGAGGCGCTCAAAGTAGGTGGGCACCGGCTGCCACTGCGTGGGCGCGGGGCCTCCCTCCATGGCAAGCAGGTTCATGAGCCCGCCCCCGTATGCCACCGAGAAGCCGACCATGTTGGTCGCGCCGGGGCGTGCGCCCGTGCCGAAGGCCGTGATGGCCGCCGACGTCGTGGAGGGCACGATCGTGTGGATCGATCGAATGTCTGCGCGCATGGCGCGCAGGGTCGGCGTGTGGCCCAGGTGGTCCATCATGAGTTCGTAGCCGAAACCATCGACGAGGATGAGCAGCACCTGATCCGCCCCGGCCTCGATGCCGAGCGCGCGGGCGGCCTTCGCCGATGCCCCGTGCAGGGCGGGGTCGATGGCGGCCAGCGCAGCGGGGATGACGTCCGTGATCGAGGGGGCGTCCACGCCCGGCAGGTCGGCGCCCGGCATGTCCAGTGTCATCGCGTGCTCACTCACCGCGGGTTCCCATCAGAGAGGCCAGGTGATCGACGAACTCCAGGGCCTCGTCCAGCGCGTCCTGCCCGTCGGCGGCCGCGGAAATACGGAAGGTCAAGTCATCCGGGTAGGAGGTTCCCGCGTAGCCGTGGTCGGCCATGCAATTGGGGTCGTCGCAGCGCGCGGGTTCCATGTCGAGTCGGCGCGCGCCCCTGAGGTCCATCGCGATCGTCAGTTCAGAGAGGCCATCAGCGTGTTCCGGATCGGAGAAGACCTCCATCGTCGAGTAGCCCGCAATGTCGGCCACGCGATGAACGGCGGTCGCGACGTTGGCGGAGCCTCCGTCCAGCTCGTCGACGTGCAGCTGGACGATGGCCCGGCGCGTCAGGGAGACGACGGTGAGGTGACGGAACACGGATCCACGATCGAAGCCCGTATCGACTTGGCACAGCGTCGCCAGCGGATCAACCTGCCCCAGGGCACGGCGCAGTGCACGCTCGACGACCCTCGGGTAAAAGCCGCTTCGTTCAATACGGGTCCATGTGTCCATCCCCCAATTGTGCCCCGAAGCGGCGCGCCAGTCGAAATGAGCGCTCAGGAGCGCAATAATTGCGCGTATGGCTAAGAAGGACCAGGTCGTCGACATTCCCGAGAAGGACGAGAATATCTCCGAGATCGACGTGTCGGCAGAGATGCGTGGCTCCTTCCTGGAGTATGCCGTCTCCGTCATCTACGCTCGCGCACTGCCCGACGCGCGCGACGGCCTCAAGCCCGTCCAGCGCCGCATCCTGTTCCAGATGGACCAGATGGGTCTGCGCCCCGACAAGGGGCATGTGAAGTCGCAGCGCGTCGTCGGCGAGGTCATGGGTAAGCTCCACCCGCACGGAGATTCCGCGATTTACGAGGCGTTGGTGCGCCTCGCTCAGCCCTTCAACCTGCGCGTCCCCCTGGTCGATGGCCACGGTAACTTCGGTTCTCTGGACGACGGCCCGGCCGCCGCTCGGTACACGGAGGCGCGCATGGCGCCCGCCGCGCTGGACCTGGTGACGGGCCTGGACGAGGACACGGTTGACTTCGTTCCCAACTACGACAATCAGTTCATGCAGCCCGACGTCCTACCGGCGGCGTTCCCACAGCTGCTGGTCAACGGCGCCTCGGGCATCGCGGTGGGCATGGCAACGAACATTGCCCCGCACAACCTGTCGGAGACGATCGCGGGCGCGATTCACCTGCTGGATCACCCATCAGCCACCGTCGCCGACCTCATGCGTTACATCCCCGGTCCCGACCTGCCAGAGGGCGGCGTCATCGTCGGCTTGGAGGGCATCAAGGAGGCCTACGAGAGCGGCCGCGGCGCGTTCAAGACGCGCGCAAAGGTGCAGATTGAGCGCGTGACGGCCCGCAAGATGGGCATCATCGTCACGCAGCTGCCCTACATGGTCGGGCCGGAGAAGGTCATCGAGAAGATCAAGGAAAACGCGAACGCGGGACGATTGAAGGGCATTTCCTCGGTCCAGAACCTCACCGACCGTATCCACGGCCTGCGACTGGTCATCGAGGTGAAGAACGGTTTCAACCCCGAGGCCGTGCTCCAGCAACTCTACCAGCGCACGCCGCTGGAGGATTCCTTCTCTATCAACGCCGTGGCCCTCGTGGGCGGCCAGCCGCGCACGCTGGGCCTGAAAGAGATGCTCCAGGTCTTTCTCGATCATCGTCTGGACGTCACGACCCGTCGCAGCCGTTTCCGCCTGACAAAGTGTGAGGATCGCCTGCACCTGGTCGAGGGTCTCCTCATCGCGATCGTTGACATCGACGACGTCATCGCGATCATTCGGTCCTCCGATGACGCGGAGATCGCGCGCGAGCGCCTCATGACGGCCTTCGACTTGTCCGAGGCACAGGCGAACTACATCCTGGAGCTGCGCCTGCGTCGCCTTACGAAGTTCTCGCGTATTGAGCTGGAGGCCGAGCGCGATGAGCTGCTTGCGAAGATCGCCTCTCTGCGTGAGATTCTGGAGGATCCGGAGCTGTTGCGCGCGCTCGTGAAGAAGGAGCTGCGCGAGGTCTCAGATCGCCTGGGCACGCCGCGTCGCACGCTGCTGCTGGCCTCGACGGGCACGCCGGTGGGCGCGGCGGCTGCCGACGATGCCGCGCTGGCTGCCCTGCCGTCGGTGTCGCGCTCGGGAAAGGGCTTGGACCTGCAGATCCCGGACGATCCCTGCGTCGTCGTCCTGTCCGCGTCTGGGGCGCTCGCCCGTGTCGAGGGTGGGGATCCCCTAGAGCCCGGTCCGCGCGCCGCGTCGGATGGCTGGCGTGCCCAGCTGCCGTCAACCGCTCGCTCGCAGGTGGCCGTGGTCACGGAGGACGGCGTCGCCCACCGGATCGACGTCGTGGACCTGCCGGCGCTCCCGCGCTTCGAGACGGGCCTGTCGCTGGCGGGGGCCATGCCTTCCTCGCTTCTCCTGCACACGGACGTTCCCGCCGTGGGCCTGCTCGATCCTGAGGGCGAGGCCGTCGTCGCGATGGGCACGGCACGAGGCACGGTCAAGCGCCTCCGTCCCGACGTGCTTCAGCGAGACGAGTGGGAGGTCATCGCCCTGGAGGACGGTGACCGCCTCGTGGGCTTCGGTCAGTGCTCGGACGAGGCGGACCTGGTGTTTATCTCCTCGGATGCGCAGCTGCTGCGACCCCCCGCCGCGAAGGTGCGCCCGCAGGGGCGCACGGCCGGCGGCATGGCGGGCATGAAGCTGAACCCCGGCGCCGAGGCCCTGGGCTTCTGGGTGGTCGAGGCTCCCATCGACGCCGTCGTGGTGACGGTGGCGGCGGCGCTGGGCGCACTGCCGGGAACGGGGCAGACGACGGTAAAGGTCACGCCCTTCGAGTGCTATCCGCCCAAGGGCCGCGGCGGTCAGGGCGTGCGCTGCCAGCGCTTCCTGCGCGGCGAGGATCGCCTCGACATCGCGTGGGTGGGCACGAGGCCTGGGCGGGCCGCGTCGGCCGATGGTTCCCCCGTGCAGCTGCCCACCGAGGACGAGCGCCGCGACGGCTCGGGGGTGCCGATCACCTTCGCGATCGCGTCGATCGGCTGACGCACCTTTGTTGTTATGACGCTGGGGTGGCCGGGACTTCTCCCGGCCACCCCAGCGCTTTGTCAGTCGTCATGCTGATGTGCGTGTGGGCCCGGCCAAACGGCCGGGCCCACACCCGTCGGTGAGAAACTCTCCCCCGTCAGCCTCGCAGCGTCTTGTCTGCTGCCAGGACCTCGTTGACTTCCTCGCGCGTGGGCGAGTAGGCGCCCTGGTGGAGAATCGTGATGCCCGAGGTAATGATGCCGCGGTGGATGGCGGGCAGGATCTTGTCCCACGAAGCCTCGCGCAGGCGCTGCTTCGCCTCAGCCGAGCCCAGGAGGCCCGCGTCGACGAGGCCGGAGATCAGGCCGGCCATGAGCGAGTCGCCCGCACCCACGGTGTCCACCAGCTCGACGTCGAGGGGATCCACGACCAGCATGTCGCGCTCGGCGGCAGCCAAAATGTAGACACCCCAGGGGCCGCGCGTGCACAGGATCAGGGAGGGGCCCGACTGCAGCCACTCGTGCAGAACGTCCTCGACGGGACGATCCGGGTACAGCCACTTCAGGTCCTCGTCGGACGCCTTGACGACGTCAGCGAGGGCCACGATCGACTCGACGTGCGGGCGGGCCTCGTCGGGGGTTCCCAGCAGGGCGGGGCGGATATTCGGATCGTAGGAGACCGTGCCGCGGATGGCCTGGCGCTTGACGGCGGCCAGGACCTTGTCGGCACCGGGCTCGACGACAACCACGTAGGATCCGGTGTGCACGTGTCCGACAGAGTCCGGATCCTCGACGGCAGGAACGTCCCAGGACAGATCGAACTCGTAGGTGGCATGGCCCTTGTCGTCGACAGCCGCGTGGGCGACCGTGGTGAACTCGGCGCCGTCGCTGCCGGGCGTCAGGGTGACACCGGCTGCCTCGGCATGAGCGCGCACCTTGTCGCCGCGAGCGTCGCGGGCGAACCAGGTCGCCAGCTCGGACTCGTGACCCAGCCGGGTGAGGCCGGCTGCGACGTTGAGCATCGATCCCCCGACAACTTCGACGGGTTCACTGTTTGGGCGGGTGATCTCATCGATGAGAGCTTCCCCGATGTTCACGATTCTAGTCATTCGTCAACCCCAGCTTCTCTTCCATTTCTTCGAGTGGAATGCCCTTGGTTTCGGGCATAACCTTCAGGACCCAGAATAGCTGACCGACCATCGCGAGGAAGAAGATACCGAAGGCGAAGCCGCCGCCGAGCTTATCTGTGAGGACCGGGAAGGCGTATGTAGTGATGAAGGCGAACACCCAGTGCGTGAGCGAGCCCAGCGACTGGCCACGCGCGCGCACGCGGTTGGGGAAGATCTCCGAGATGAACACCCAGATGACCGATCCCTGACCGAAGGCGTGGGAGGCGATGAAGCCGAGCAGGCCGAGGAGAATGAGCCACACGGGGGCGGCGCTACCCTCTTCGAACATGCCGTTCTCGTAGGCGAACATCATGCCGGCGAGGAAGCCGAGGGAGACCAGGTAGCCGATTGAGCCCACGATCATGAGCTGGCGGCGACCGATCTTGTCGATGACGGTCAGGGCGGCCATGGTCGCGATCAGGTTCATGAGGCCGACGATGACGGAGCCGATGTAGGGGAAGGCGTCACCCAGCACCTCGGCGCCACCGGCGAGCTTCATGACCTTGGGAGCGTAGTAGAGGATCGCGTTGATTCCGGAGAGCTGGTTGAACATCGCGATGCAGAAGGCCATGAGGATGACCTTGCGGTAGCGGCGCGTGAAGAAGGCGACCTTGCCGCCGGAGGCGTCCTCGGCGATCTGGGCCTTCATCTCGGCAATCTGCTCATCGCATTCTTCCTGCGTGGTGGTCAGGCGCTCCGAGATCTTGATGGCAAGTTCCTCACGGCCGTGGGAGAGCAGCCAGCGCGGAGTCTCGGGGACGGTGGCCAGGAAGATCAGGAAGAAGACGGCGGGCACAGCCATGACGCCGAGCATCCACCGCCAGGCGGTCTCCTCGTGGGCGATCTCGCGGATAACCGCATTCGACGCATAGGCCAGGAGGATGCCGAAGACGATGTTGAACTGGACCAGGCCGACCAGGCGTCCGCGCACGCGGGCGGGTGCGATCTCGGCCGTGTAGATGGGGGCGACCACGGAGGACAGGCCGACGCCGATACCGCCGAGGAAGCGGAAGACCATGAAGAAGATGAAGGGGAACGAGGATGTAGGCTCGAAGGTTCCATCTGAGAGGGGGGTGAGCGTCGGAATCGGAGCCAGAGCCGTCGCGAGCGCGCCCACGCCGAAGAGGATACCGATCCAGAAAAGGATCGGCTTGCGGCCGAATCGATCGGCGAGCTTGCCGGCGACGATTGCGCCGACGATGGTACCGATGGTCGCGATGGCGACGAGCATGCCTTCGCCCGTGGAGGACAGGGCGTACAGCTCTGTGAGCTTTTCTTCCGCGCCGGAAATGACGGCCGTGTCAAAACCGAAGAGCAGACCGCCGAGGGAGGCGACAATGGCGCTTCGAATGACCAATGGCGGAATGGATGTGGATGGTGCTGACGACTTCGTGGTCATGCTGGCTCCGCACTGTGGAGATGGGA
>ERZ772930.250-NODE-250-length-18817-cov-4.81105_pt1 | contig 18817 bp, 14 predicted proteins | sample MGYA00511685_ERZ772930 | MGnify/ENA primary metagenome ERZ772930 (study PRJEB29015, sample SAMEA2738053) | human oral metagenome | biome: human oral; feature: human-associated habitat; material: saliva | place: China | collected 2226 ... | reverse complement strand
CAACTTTTATTTTTTTATATTCAATATCATTTACTTTTGTAATAGTATTTGATGCTTTTTCACTTAAATAAGAACTATATCTATATTTTTTTAATTTAATACTATCCGAAGAAATTTTTGTTAAAACTGAATCACTAATCTCATTTTCCATATATTCCATTGAATAGTTAATCTGCTCTAATTTTGAAAAATTTTTTCGTTGATTTAAATTAGCAAAATAAGTTCCAAAAAAAATATATATACAACACAATATAATAATACTAGAAACTGCAATTGTTATTAAAAGCTCTAATAATGTAAAAGACTTAGTTTTATTTTGATATATATATTTCATATATTTTCTCCATGTCATCTATGTAATTAATTTTTATATTATATATCTCGCCTAAATCAAAAATTTTAATTTCAAATTTATTTAAATCTACATCATTTAATATTTCTAAATTTCTTTTTATATTATTTTTTATAATAACTACAGTATTTTCTACTTCTGCTAATTTATTGATATTCTTAATATTTTCCTTTTGTATATGTAAAAAAGTATTAATACCAGAAATTATATAAATACTAATTATTGACAATATAAAAATCGCAAATATACATTCTATCATTGTAAATGACTTTATTCTAAAATTTTTATTTTTCATTTATTATCACATTTATAAATCCGGTTACTGGTCTTACTCTTATTTCATAAAATTCTTTATCATAAGAAAATTTAAAAGTCTTTCCCTCACTTGGTATGCCTCTATTATTAAAGTCTAATTGAATACTATTTAAAATATTTAAATTTTTACAATAAATTTTTTTAAAAAAATAACCTTCAGATTTTATATCAAAAGTATTATCATGAGAATTTGTTTTAATAACTACTATCTTCTTATTTTCTATGGAAAAGACTTTTGCATTTTCTATACTTTCTGCTATAATTTTTAGTTCCTCTAAAGCTATTGTTTTTTTATTATTAATAAAGCTTACTCTAATAACTAAAATCATAACAGAAATAATTGCTAAACAGACGATTAATTCAATAAGAGTAAATGACTTTCTCTTAATCATCTTTTTCAACTGATGGTGTTACTACAATATCACCATTTTTGATCTCTACTTTATAAGCTGTTCCTTTAATTGACTTAGGTAATTTTGGAATTTCTTTAACATATTTTTTAGCAACTAAATCATCAGTTATATCCTTATCGGATTCAACTTTTTCTTCTGTTAAGTATCTAAGACCTGCTACTTCCAATACTTTTACATTAGCTGCATGCGCAGTTTTATCTGCTTTTACTCTAGAATTGTTATACCTTGGAACTGCTATTAATATTAATATAGCAAGTATAGCAATAACAACCAATAGTTCAATTAATGTAAATGCTTTTTTCTTTGATTTACTCATAATCAAAATCCTCCTAAATTATTTTAAATAGTTTATATTTAATATAAACTTATTTATTCTAAATAATAAAAAAATGCAGGAAAATTCCTGCATTAAATTTAATTTGACCAATTACCGTTAGTAAATACAGGAATCTCATTTCCAGATTCAGTTATTCCAACAATATTTAAAGTTTCATCTCCAACCATAAAGTCAACATGAACTAAACTATCATTAGCACCCTTATCTTTAAGTTCTTCTTCTGTCATTTTTTCTCCATCCTTTAAACAAGTTGGATATGCTTTACCTAAAGCTAAATGGCATGATGCATTTTCATCGTAAAGAGTTTCAAAAAACATTGTGTTTGTATTTGAAATCGGAGAATCAAATGGTACTAAAGCAACTTCACCTAAAGACAAAGCGCCTTCATCTGTTTCTAATAGAGATTTCAATACATCATAACCTTTTTCTGCATTATAACTAACAACTTTTCCGTTTTTAAATTCTAACTTAAATTCATCTATAATATTTCCATTGTAATTTAAAGCCTTTGTACTATATACAATACCATTAATACCATCTTTATGTGGAAGGGTAAAAACTTCTTCTGTTGGAATATTAGCTGTAAAACTAACACCTTTTGAATTAAAACCACTTCCAGCAGCATTCCATACATGATTTTGTGGTAATTCAATTGTTAAGTTAGTTCCCTTATCACTTGTATATTTTAGATATTTAAATTGTTTTTCATTTAAATATTTTGCTCTGCTACTAAGTTCATTAATATGTTCTTCCCAACCTTTAACAGAGTCACCTTCACCTATTCTAGAAGTATAAAAAATTAATTCCCATAACTTATTAACGGCTTCTGTTTCTGATAAAAGTGGAAATACTACTTTTGCCCATGCTACTGTTGGTGCACCAACAACACACCATGAATTTTTATCTGCCATTAATGAAGATGAAAAATATTTCATAGCTTTCGAATTAGCAATACTACTAGCTTTAATTTTATTTATATCTAAACCATCTAAATTATTTGGATCATCTCCAACAATTGAAATAAATACTGCATTACTATCAATATAATCAGTAAATTGATCAACTGTCCATTGTTTAACATCAGAAAGAGTTTCTATACTCGCATATTCAAATTTTTGTCTTGTTATTATATCATCTCTCCAAACAACATTAACATTTCCAGCTCCAACTTTATAAGCTTCTTCAGATAATTCTCTAACTAAATCTTTTGCTTCAATATTAGCTCTTATAACTACTAGTTGATCTTTTTGAACATTTGCTCCAACTTTTATTATAGTTTCAGCATATTTCTTTAATTTTTCTTTAAAATCCATATTTATCTCCTTAATATATATTAATACTTGTTTAGTTTTATTATACACCTTTTTACTAAAAAATCAAATCTTTTAAAATATTTTTAAAAAATGGAGATTAATATCCCCATTTTTAAAATTTTTATAGTTCCAGTTAACTCTACTCAAATTACATATAATGTATAAATATTAGTTATTAAATTTGCTGAATTACCATTGTTTTCATCGTTTCCACTATAGCTGAAAACACCATTTGATCTATTACTATTAAACATATATTCCAAAATTTACAACTTTATTTTGCTTAGTCTATGATTTTAATCTGTAATATCAAAACATAACATTGCAGTAGCTTTATCTATAGTAAGATCTCCATAATTTAAAATATCTTCTTGAAATTAATAAGAACATCTCCCTAATGAATGAATACAATCTAATGGTGTTTAGTTTGAAATGGTTTTGTTAAATAATCATCAGCACCACTATCAAGCCCTTCAACTTTATCATCTAATTGAATCTTTGCTGTTAACATAAGAATTGGAGTTTTAATCCCATTTTTTCTCGCTCTTCTTGCAACTTCAAATCCATTTATTTCCGGAATCATAACATCAAGTACGGCAACATCATAGATTCCACTTTCTAGAGCCATAAGTGCAGAATCACCATCCTCCATATGATCTACATCATATTTCTCTTGCTTCAACAATTCTACAAGTGCCCTTGCCATCCTTTTTTCATCCTCAGCTAAAAGTATTCTCATTCTATCACCGCATTTTTGTTTCTTCAAAATATTAATTAGTCAAGCGAAAAATGAATAAAAGAGAAAATTTTATTAATTTTCTCTATATTATTTCTATTAATACTATTTAATTTTTATACTTTAAGAATAATCGTTAAAATTTTCTTCTATTAATTCATAATCAATAGATGACTGTAAATTTCCTAATTGATCTTTCCAGAAATCAGAATTAATTCTTATTTTTTTAAATCCTAATAGTTCGTAAATATGCTGAGCCCTTTTATTCTTAACATTAGTATCTAAAATAATCACTTTAAAACCCATAGTAAACAGCTCTTTTATAAAAATACTTAAAATCACTCTCCCTAGTCCTTTTTCATGATAGTTAGGATTACATATTTTAATACCAATTTCTACTTTGTAATCTTGTATATTTCGGTAATTCATTTCTCCTATTGGCATATTATCATATTCAATTATAAGTGTACGTCCATTCTCATCACTTTCTTGTAAAATTTGACTCTTAATTTTATCTAAAGTTATACCTAATCCATTTGGAAATCCAGCATGAGCCATAACTTTACCATCATTCCACCATTCAGCAAGTTGCTCACAATCTGTTATAACAGAATTCCTAATATAAATTTTATCTTTATTAATATCCATTGTTTTCCGTCCAAATATTTCATTTTTTTGATATTACTCTCACTCTTCTTTTTCTACTATTCAATATATCCAAAACCGTTAAAAATAAAGGAGTTTCGTTTGTTGAGTGCTGGAAAATTTGTTTAAATTAAGCTCGTTATTAGATTTTTCTACCCGTCCCAGTTCCAGCACTACTTGGATAAATTCAATTTACAAATCTCATATACCTAACTTTCAAAGGGATTAAATATACCTGCTACTATGAATTTCTATCGTGTCTAACACCATTATTCAATGTACCATTTTTCTGATATTTTTGCATTATCACTATCTGTTGTAGGATACGCTTGAGCAAATTTAGTTAATGTCGGAAGATTGATTGCACTACCAAAAACCAATGCATTTCCTGTCTGAAGATAAGTAAGCCTTTCTATCATATTCTGATTTATGTATGGAACCATTCTTGATATATATTGCAAATCATCCGGGTTTTGTACACGATGAACAATGAAATTACTACACTGTGATACTACTGTTTTAGACAATTCACTTGGTCTTTGAGATGATATTCCCAAAAGTATTCCAAATTTGCGACCTTCTTTGGCAATTCTTTCAAAAATATTATATCCAACTGCTCCATAATTTGCGTCGTTTTTTATGAATCTGTGTGCTTCTTCGATTATAAAATTTATCGGTGAATCTGCTTTTATTTCTCTTCTCTTCAAATAATCTAATAAAAGTTTAGCCAAAACTTTTGTTACAACCTCTGCTGAAGCATCGTCCAATGTGCTAATATCAAGATCCACTATTTGATTTTCGCCCAATAACATATCTATATAATCATCAATAGTATTATATGTTGTTCTCGAGAGAATGCGCCCTTGGATTCCTTCCTTAATGGTATTCAATCGGGTCATTAAAGTTGCAGTATATTCTTGTATTCTCTGTGAACTAATACTCCCCTCATACAGAGTCGCAAACTCAACCGCTTGGCTAAAATCTTCTAAACTATACGGAACCATTGATCGTGTGATATTTTTTGCTATTAATTCTTGATTTAGATAATTAGATAAAAATGAAATAACAGCTTCCTCATCGGGCATTGAACCATAATTTGTACTCATGGATTGCCTTAATGTTTTAGAATTCGATAAAACTGAATCCATGTTAATTTCATTAGTTCCAAATTTTATTACTATAGCTTTAAGTTTATCCGACTTAGATGGAGAGGAATCTGAACTCTGAATAATACCCAGTAATGTGGATGCAAGAATGTGGTTCCGCAGTTCCATATTACTTTCATCAGAACTATAAAATACTCGTGCAATGTCTATCGCTCTTTTTAATACAGGCATTTGCGTTTTTTCAGAAGCATGTAGTAATGTTGCCCAATCGTCTGCTGATAACGCCCAAACTGGTATTTCGAACTTTGAATCACTATCTTCATCTGCAATCATTAGAGAATGTTTAATATCTTGATTAATTTCATTTAACTTCGAAAAAGCCTTATTATATTCACCATTAGAATCAATTATTACAAATTTCGCCCCTTTAGCAGAATAATGATCTTTAACAAAAACATTCTGTAAAATTCTAGCTACAGTATTAGACTTGCCTGCCCCAGTATTTCCAAAAACAGCAAAATGAAACCCAAAGAACTTATCAATATTTATTTTAACATCGTAATCCGGAAATATTACTGATTTCCCTATTGTAAGCAAAATCGCTCGAGTTTTATTAGACTTTTCAGAAATCTTCATTTCTTCTTTACCAACTTCAAGCATAGTAATCAATTCCTTTTGTGAAACAATATGAACAGTTGAGAAAATCAATGGCATTTTTGATACTCCAAACTGGAATTTATCCTCAACTATTTCTCCAATCAAATTTAAGTAAACCTGCCTTTTACTATTTGGTTTGATCATTTCCCTTGAATTAATTAACTGAGTCTTCTCATCTACTCCAATTATTTCTGCTATAACAGTTCTTCCTATCTCATAAATTGATACATATGATCCAACCTCTCCGACAAAAAGGATTCCATCAATTGTATTTATATAGTTTCCTAAATCAGAATTCACATCAGCTATTACTCCATGAATGCCTACTGAAGTAATCTTCCCTATTTTACGGCTACTCATGTTTAACACCCTCAAATGCTTTTATCAATTCAGTAACAACAGGTAAATCAATTTGCTCTTTAACATCAGCTTGAATATCTGGCATAGCCTTCTCTACAAAATTTTTAAAATAGTGAATCTTGTCTTGTGAATTAATAACTATAATACGTGAATCATCCATTTCAATTAATCTTGAAATAGAATCACTCTGCCCAAATATAACAAGCTTAAATGTTGGAATAGCTAAAGAATTCAAAATTATTCGATTAATATGATCATCTGCAAAACTATATCCTAATGTTATTAAAACGCTATTCTTTTTAAGCAAAGCAGTTTCCATTGCTCTAAATAAATCAGAGTATGGAGTCATCAAAGTAGTTCTGTCTTTTAATGGAGTAGGATAAATCATAACCGTATCATCTTCACTTATATGCTCATAACCTATTTCATTTATGTTATTTTCATTTTTAACCCAAGAAATAGAACCATGTATTTTATATAAATTATAAAAATTAGGGACTCTTTCCCATATATTATTGGATAAATTCATATCCTCTACATACGCATACTTATAACTAGCTGGATTAAATGACCTTTTGTAAGTACCAATAAACCCGTTGTTATACGGGAATGATAGAAAGTCCAAGGCTTCTTCATTATATAAATCATAATTAGTTGTAAAAATATTTATCGGATGCTTTCTTCCATGTGTGACAGTTTTTATATAAAAATTACGATAAAAGTTTAATACTTCCGTTCTATGCAGTCCTTCAATAATCTTATTCCTAATATATTTCCGTACCCTGCAAATTTTTTCTTCTATATCATTATCAGTTTGTTTCACGATTGAAGCAACAGCAATTGCCTCCATTGTTTCAAGCATTTTCTCTAAATTTCCATCAAAAATTGATTCTGCATCACTTCCAGCAATGTCAAATCCTCGGTATTGTTCAAAAAAGCCCCTATATAAATTAGCCATACCTGGTATTCCGTATTCCACATTGTTTTCGACATGACTAGAACAACCCGCTCCCAATAAAAAGTTCAAATTATCCAGTTGTAAAAATTGAGCCATTTCATTTTTAATATAATCAAGATCCACTTTTGTTTCATTTTTTCCTTTGAAATATGAAATATTCTTTTCGCCTTCCATCATTTTCTCCTACAACTTATCACATACTTATCGTAAAGTTTAAAACTTCTCCTCAAGCAACACCCAACTATCATCACTCATATCATCTACATACTCTGTATTATTGAGATATAATTCATCATTTCTATCTCTCACAAAACCGAATTTGTAGTTATGCTTATTCGCAAACTGCTTAAATGCTTCAAATTTATTCTCTATCTGTACATCAATATTTTTACTCTGTCCTTGTTTTTCTCCACCTTTTGTTTCAATAATCCAGATAGTTCCATCTTTTAATTGAATAATGTAATCAGGATAGAATAATCTTTGTTTATCAAAATTGTTTCCATAAACAATTGATAGATACTGTTGTCCACTATCTCCATTTTTATAAACATACTTCACATTTTCATTTTTCTCGCAATACTTCTCAAATAGTCTTTCTGAAATCGAACGAAAATCATCAGTAATCATCGATGTATTATATCCTTTATATACATTACTCTCTAATTCCTTTACATATCTTTCGTATGGAACGTACCTATAGTGTTCTTCTAATGGAAATTTAAATTCTTCAATTTTATTCTCAAGAATCATTAATTGGTCATGCCTTTGTCCTGAAAATTCAATGAAATCTCTTTTTAAAAATTCAGAATTATTTATGATAAATGCATAATATTCTTTCAAAGTTAAATTCAAAAGTTTAAACTTATTGTTACCAAAACCTCTCAAAAACAAAGTTCTTAATATTAGACTTGTTTTATTATATGAGAGACCAACATGCTTTTTGATAGCATCAATATTATGTTGAAGTTCAATACCGTGTGTATGAGTACTTACTTCGATTGATATTGTGTTATAATTAGCAACTTCATCTCTAATTTCTGTTAAAGTTGAATATTTACCAGTTAAATATTGTCTTGAAAGTACAGTTCCTAAAACAAATCTATTATTTTCAAGAATCTTAATATTTTCGTTCTTTATATTAGATAGATTATATTTTTCTTTAAAAAAATCATAAACTCTATTTCTAATAGCTTGCTCATCAACATAACTGCCGTCAAGGTTTCTCATCTCTTTAACAAGTTTTATATTTTTAGGTTCTTCTTTGAGAAATACTCTTTGAGTTTCAAAACCATTGCCAGCTTTAATTACCTCAAGTTTATATTTTTCATCAAAAGTATAGAGATAAGAGCAATCTAAAATTTCTTTGCCGTAATGTTTTGCTTTAGGCATACGTCTTAAACGACCAAGAGTCTGAATTTCAAAGGTTTCACTCATATTCTCACGAAGTTTAACAAGTATCTTTGCACGTGGGCAATCCCAACCTGTCGCCAGGGCTTGTTTAAATAACAGAAATACAGGAGTTGCATTTGATTTTGTTATACTATCATCCTCTGTTGTTCCAATATTTATTTTCCCTAATTTCTTTGACTTCCTATCTTTATCCTCTTTATTCTCCGCTGAAAACCAACTTGCAAGAAGCTTATTTTCATAGGAATAGCCCATTGAATTAAGCTTTTCTTCTACATGCTCAATAAGGTCATCATTCAAATTAGGAAATTGAACTAACACAAGAGGTCTAACATCTTCATTCTCCTCAATATATGCTTTCGCAATTTGTTTTCTTACCTCATCCGCTTTTTCTAAAAGAATATCAGTTTCATGAGTGACATTTTCTACTTCTACTGTATCAAGTCCATCATTGATATACATAAATCTTGTAATAAGTCCTTCATTTATTACATCCACTTCTGGGATTTCATAAAACTCTCCAACAATTCTTTTATTTGGTGTTGCTGATACTCTAATTTCATACTCCGCATTTATACTTGAAATAATATCATCAGCTTTCGACGTATTATTTTGATGTTCTTCGTCAATGATTACAATGAAATTCAGATTGCGATTATGTGCTTCACTAATTCTTTCAAAAAGATTTTTTCTCTCACTATCTCTAATAGCTGTATTATCTTTCTTTGTTATAGTTTCCCAGTTAATAAAATAGGTTGTTCCACTTTCAAAACCTGTATTTAAGATATTAAAAACATTACCTGTTTTAAGAGTTGGAGCAAATCGTTCCATTTTTTCTTTCGATTGTTCTTCAAGTTCTCCCTTTCCCGGACAGAACCAACAAATTACACTATCCTTGTGAAAGTCAAGATACTTCTCAATATATGCAACTAAAATAATAGTCTTCCCACTTCCTGTCGGACTCTGCATCACAATCTTAGGTTTAGAATTACTGTCTGTTGTTTTACTAAATAAGAAGTCAACGGCATCTTCTTGAAAATTTTTTAGTTTTATATCTATCATAGCTCGCCAACCTCCTTTAGCTCTTCTCTAAAATAATATTCAGGAATTTCAATGATAATAACGCCCTTTTCTTCAAGTATTCTTTGATTACTTCGTGATAAGAAAATCCCTGAACGTATAAATAATTTTCCATTATTTTCAATCTTGGATATAATTTCATCTAATTTATCTTCTTCATAAATAATAATATATTTTCTACCATCAAGCTCGATAGCATACTCAAGTTCAATTAACTCTCTAATATGCTCCATCATCTTATCTGAGATACTTTCTTCGTCATCAGAAAACTTCGGTATAAAATTAGTTTTATAATATTTCAGATTATGTGGAAATTCCTCTTGAATATTCTTAAGTCTTTGATAAGTAATTTTCTCGCAAATATTGTTTTCATTATTCGTACAGAGAATATATTTACGATTACCACCATCTTCCTTATTAAGTTGCATAACAGCATGACCTGTAGTTCCAGAACCTGCAAAAAAATCGAGTATAACCAAATGACTCCCTAATTTTTTTAACATATTAAGCAAATATGCAATTAATGATACTGGTTTAGGATTAGTAAATGAGTCTTCTAACTCAATTCCTAGAATATCACTTAATTCCTTACTTGCATCTTCATTAGTCCCAACACCATTATCTGAGCTTATTAAACTTGATGGAGTTTTATATTTATCTAATTGATTATATCTAAGAACATTAAAACCATATTTTGAAGATAATTCTATTTTTGTTCCAAGTTCTACCTCATTGTCTAAAAACTCTTGCGACCACACAAATCTTGCATTCGTTAATAACTCATTTATAATGATTCCGTTAACTACTTCAAAATCATTTAAAAACTCCACACCAGTATTACCTTTTACATATTTCCCAGCTATATATTTACCATCTCTTAATTTCGTAGTTACAACATTTTTTGGAAATACTAGCCTGTGCAAGTTATTAGTACGTTTTACAATTGGCTGATATTTATTAACATATGCTTGTTCTCCAAAAAACTTAAAATCAGACCCTAAAGATGAATAACATAACACAAATTCGGTCATCTTTCTTATCTTATTATTTAAAAATGATCCTTTTTTCTTCCTTATCCATTTAAAATTTCCAATAAAATTATCCTCACAAAATACACTATCACAAAGCAATTTCAGTTGAGCATGTTCATTGTCATCAATTGATATAAATATAACTCCAGTATCTGACAATAAATCTCTCGCAATTAAAAGCCTCTTTTCCATAAAAGAAAGCCATTTACTATGAGAATATCCATCAGTCTTATCAACAAAACTGTCATCATAAATAAAGTCCTTATTCCCAGTGTTATATGGCGGATCAATATAGATAACATCAATCTTTCCCTTGTGAGTTTTCTCCAGTAATTTTAAAGAATGAAGGTTATCTCCTTCAAGTAAAAAGTTGTATGGTTCATCTTCGTTTGCAATGATTTTTCTATTCTCCTCTTCAACAAAGATTGGAATATTATGTTCCAACATTTCATCGACTTTTTCCGAATGCTCTTCCCATATTAGTCCATATTTCTTTTCATTAAGTGCATTTTCAATCTCTGTAATAGCACGAATATTTTCATCATCATTATTGATTTCTTTTAATTTTTCAAGATATTCCAGCATTTTTTCACGCTTAATTTTTGATAAATTGGCCATTATATTCCTCTCTATATTACTAATCTTATATAAAATAAGTATATTGTATTTATTATGATTATTTAATATAATCCATCTCTATTCCCACTCAATTGTTGCTGGTGGTTTGCTAGTTATGTCATAGACAATTCTGTTTATATTTTCTACTTCATTTACTATTCTTACGGAAACTCTGTCCAATACTTCATATGGAATTCTAGCCCAATCAGCAGTCATAAAATCTGTTGTTGTAACTCCTCTTAACGCTAGAGTGTAGTCATATGTTCTAAAGTCTCCCATTACTCCAACTGTTTTGTTATTTGTTATAACTGCAAAATATTGGCTTATATTTTTATCCTCTCCAGCTTTTGCAATTTCTTCTCTAAATATTGCATCAGCATCTCTTAAGATTTCCAATTTTTCTTCTGTTACTTCTCCCATTACTCTTATTCCTAAGCCAGGTCCTGGGAATGGTTGTCTGAAAACTAAATATTCAGGCATTTTAAGTTCTAAACCTAATCTTCTTACTTCATCTTTAAATAAATCTCTTAATGGTTCTATTAAGTCTTTAAAATCTACAACATCTGGAAGTCCACCTACATTATGATGTGATTTTATAACTTTAGCATCTCCAAGTCCTGATTCAATAACATCTGGATATATTGTTCCTTGTGCTAAATAATCTACTTGACCAATTTTTTTAGCCTCATCTTCGAAGACTCTAATAAATTCTTCTCCAATTATTTTTCTTTTTTGTTCAGGATCTGTTACTCCTTTTAGCTTTTCTAAAAATCTATCTTTTGCATTTACTCTTACAAAATTTAATTCATCATTTTTAAAAGCTTCTTCTACTTCATCACCTTCATTTTTTCTCATAAGACCAGTATCAACAAACACGCAAGTTAATTGATTTCCAATTGATTTAGATAGTAATGATGCACAAACAGAAGAATCAACACCACCAGAAAGAGCTAAAAGTACTTTTTTATCTCCAACAGTTTCTTTAATTTTTTTAATTTGTTCAGTCATAAAATTATGCATTGTCCAATCACCACTTGCATTACAAATATCATAAAGGAATGACTTTATTAGTTCCATACCTTCTTCTGAATGATTAACTTCAGGATGATATTGAACAGCATAAATTTTCTTTTCTTCATTTTCTATTCCGGCATAAGGACATGTATCAGTATGTTGAATACAATCAAAGTCTTCTGGTAGTTTTACAACTTGATCTTGATGACTCATCCAAACAGTTGTTTCAGATTTCATGTTTGCTACAAGTTTTGAATTTTTATCTTTTATACATATAGTTTTACCAAATTCTTTTTTTTCTGCTTTTTCAACTACTCCACCAAATGTTTTAGAAATTAATTGCATACCATAGCATAAACCTAAAATAGGAATATCTAATTCAAAAATTTCTTTTTCAATTTTTGGCGCATTTTCATCGTAAACACTATTTGGCCCACCAGTAAAAATTATTCCAATTGGTTTTTTTATTTTTACTTCAATAAGTGCTCTATTATAAGGAATTACTTCACAATATACATTAAGATCTCTAACTCTTCTAGCAATTAATTGATTATATTGTCCTCCAAAATCAACAACAAGTATTAGTTCATTTTTCATATGATACTCTCCTTAATATTATTTAATATTAATATTATATAATATTAGGAGCAAAAGGTAAATATAAAAATTTAATTTAAATAAAAAAAGGAAGCTTATGCTTCCTTTTAATAAAAACTATTTAACTTCTGTTGGTACAGTAATTTTACCATCAGCTATACTTTTCTTTAACTCTTCAATTTTTTGCTTTAATTCATTAGGAATTTTAATCTTTAATTGATCTTCTTTTCCATAAGCAATATCAACACCATTAGTTTTTAGTGAAAATTCAATTGTTTCTCCACCTCTGAATTTTCCTTCATATAAATCTTTACCAACACTCTTAATAGCTTCGTTTACTTTTTTAATTGTAGAAGCTACTACATTTTCAGGTGCTAAGTATGATTGGTCTCTATCTACCCCAAAAACAAATTTATTATTTTCCTTTGCAGATTCAATAACTCCATTTCCTGTTCCACCTGAAGCATGGAAAATCATATCAACTCCTGATGAGTACATACTATTTGCTATTGCTTTACCTTTAGTCGCATCTCCAAAACTTTCAGCATATTGAGCAACTACCTCAACAGTTTTATTATTATCTTTAGCTGCTAATTCAACACCTGCTCTAAATCCTGCTTCGAATTTTTTAATTAATGGAGATGTAATACCTCCAATAAATCCTACTTTATTTGAAGTAGTTAATGTTCCAGCTAAATATCCAACTAAGAATGAATTTTCATTGTCTGCAAAAATTGTACCAATTAAGTTTTTTGGAGTATTTTCAAAAGCAGAGTCAATTATTACATATTTTTGATCTGGATTAGCTTTTGCAGCAGCTTCAATGTCTTTTGCTAATGCAAATCCTATACCAGCAATTAAGTCATACTTAGTATCTAACAATGTTTCTAAGTTTGTTTTGTAATCTGAAGCTTGCTTGCTTTCAACATAACTTGCTTTTTCGATTATACCTTCTTTTTCCAAATCTTTTAATCCTTCAAACGCAGATTGGTTAAATGATTGGTCATTTACACCACCAGTATCAGTAACCATTGCGTACTTGATTGGTTTTTTAGTACTTTCTTTTTTTTCTTCTGTTTTTGTTTCTTTTGTTTCCTTAGGTGAAGAAGAACAACCTGTTAAAATCATCGCGCCTACTAAAAGAGCAGCGAAAGTCTTTTTAAGTTTCATATAAAACCCTCCTAAATTATTTAGTCTAGTACATTATATATCATAATAACTAAAATTACAATACTTTTTAGACTAATCTCCAACTAAATTATCATTATTTTCTGAATTATTGTCATTTTGTTTGTCTGACTGAACATTCTCTCCTGATTCTGTTTTATTATCCAAATATTGACCTATAATATCTCTGACTATAGGTCCACAATATGCACCAGCTCCACCTTGAAAAATTACTGTAGCTATGGCAATTTCAGGGTTATTATATGGTGCAAAAGAAACAGTCCATGCATAATTATCGTATGCCTGCCCTGTAACTGGATTTGTTCCACTTTTTTGAGCAGTACCTGTTTTTGTCCCTATTTCTACTGGTAAATTTTTAAATATTTTATTATTTTCAGATGTTTTAGAAGCCATATTCATACCTTCTAAAATATACTTTAAATTTTGCGGATTAAAAGTTGTTTTCTCAGTTTCAGGATTATTTTGAAAAGAAACAGTTTTATTATCATAACTTACAATTTTTTCGATAACCGAAGTTTTAATTTTTTGGCCACCATTTGCAATCATAGCCATTAGTCTAGCCATTTGTATTGGTGTATACGCATTTTGTCCTTGACCAATTACTGTATTTAATGAGTCTGCATTTGACCAAGAAGCTTGATTTAAGTAGTCAAATTTAATCATATCAGCTAAAGTAGATTTAGAATTTCCTATAATTTCAGTAGCTTTTAATTGCATATCCTCTAATCTTTTTATAACTTCTGTTCTTGATAAAACAGTTTCTTCTTCAGTCCAATTAACAATAGTATCTATTATTTTAGTAAAATCATAATCTTCTTTTGATTTACCATCTTGAATATATTTGTCTATTTCTTTTTCCAATCTTAACTTTAGCATAACTTTAGTTAAAGACTTTTTAGTAGTTGAATCGGGAACAACACCTTTACTTTCTTTTGGAATATTAATTTCAATACCAGTTCTTTCTCCAAGTCCTAATTCTTTAACTGTCTTAGAGAGATCTTCAATTGTTAACTTTATTCCTGTTTTCTGATTCGATTTTGGATTTTCTCCTAATGCTAATGCATAAAAATAGTAGTTACAACTATCTCTAAGTGCTGTTCTTAAATTTTCATATCCATGCGTCTTTTTATACTGATTCCAAATCCAACATCCAAATTTTGTGTCTCCAACATCCATTACTCCTTGACAGTTTATAATCTCATTAGGATCTAGACCCTTTTCTAGTGCAGATAAAGCTGTAGCAAGTTTAAACGTAGATCCTGGTTGTGAAATACTTTGCGTTGCAATATTATATAAAGGTCTTGGAGCTAAAAAATCTCTTGGATCTTCAGGAAATAAACTAATCCAATCACTATTTGAAATTCCTGTTACAAAAAGATTTGGATCATAAGATGGATAACTAGCAAGAGCTAATACTTTTCCCGTTTTAACATCTATAACTACTACTGCTCCACTTGTTGCATTTGGATGACTTTCATGTGGTGTATAACTACCCCATTTACTTTTATACTCGCTTGCGTTTCTTATAGACTCTAATGTTCTCTTTAAAGATTCTTCTGCTATCTTCTGTAGATTTACATCTATTGATAAGTATACATTTTTACCAGGTATAGCTTCTGTTTCAGAAATAGTTTCAGTTCTATTTCCTCTGTTGTCTACCATTACTTTTTTGAATCCATCTTGTCCTTTAAGTGAAACTTCTTGACTTTCCTCTACTCCTGTTTTACCAATAAAACTATCAGAAGAATATCCTTTTTCTTTACTATATTTTTCTATCTCATCTTGTTGTGATATTTTTCCAATATATCCCAAAATATGTGCTGCTAATTCACCATTAGGATAATATCGAATAGGCTCCATTGAAACGGTAAATCCATTATTATTTTCAAATTTTTCCTTAATATTTGAAATACACGGCTCAGAAATACCATAAGTTAATGTAATAGGAATATAAGCTTTATCCCCTTGCAATTCAACTTTTCTATTGATTACAAGAAAACTATAAGTTAGATAATCATCTAAATTTTCAATACTATATGTTTTCTTTAAAGTTTCAAATAGACTTTCTGCAGTATAATCATCTTTAATCTTATATCTATTTTTAATCTCAGTCCTATTAATATTATAAACATAATCAAATGACTTATTTGTAATAGAAATTCTGAGAATAATATTATTTTCAGTATTAACTTCTTGAGCAATTAATTTTATATCATCAGATAATACAAAGTCATATAGTAAATCATTTTCTTCTGCAATTGAAATTAAATATGTTAAAGGTTCAACTTCCTTTTTATCATTATTATCCTTATAATTGAATTGTAATGTTTCTTTATCTTTTTCATCTTTAACTATAGTATATTCTACATTAGATTCTATATTTTTATCTTCTAAAAGTTTTAATAAAATTTGAGCTGGAATAATCTTTTTTCCATTTTTATCAACTTTAACAAAACTCAATAATTTATCTATGCTAAATTTCCTAACCATATTATAAAAATCATCTTTTGCACTAGTATCTAAGGTTACTTTTGAATTCTGTTTATTTAACTCAGATTTGATTAATAAAAGATTATACTTATTTAAGTCAATCAATGATTTTAATTCTATATTTGATAGTAAATTTCTACTTTTCAATTCATCAAATACTAATTTTCTAGCTAATGGTTGGTCTAATATCTTTCTTATAATTGATTTATCATCTTTAACCAAACTAGCAACATGTGAATAAATACCTTTTGATAAATCCTTATCTTTAGCATATTCATCGTAGTTTGTTCCTTTTGAAAAAGAAATTTCACCAGTATCAACATCAAAAAAATCTGTTGGAACATAGATACCTTTAAGTTGTAAATCTCTTATTACTTTTTTTATTATATAGAATGAAAATTTAGATGATGAATTTTTTTCTATTTTTAGTCTCAAAATATCTTCTACAAGATTATTTTCCAAAATAATATCTAAAACTTTCTCTTTTGGTGATTTTAACTCTGTAAAATAATCTGTATCCGAAGTATATACGAAATAGTTGATACCTAAAAAATAATCATCAGTATCCCAACTCGCACCATCTTTATTCAATATTGTTATTAATTCTTCAATTTTACTAATTTTTTCATCTTTACTTAATCTGCTATATTCATCTTTTAAGATTTGTACTGCTGGGCTAGTTTTTACTCCAGCTAATAATTTTCCGTTTCTATCATAAATATTGCCCCTAGGAGCTGTTATTTTTACATCTTTAAGCCTATTGTTATCAGCTTTATTTCTATAATCATCACCATTTATAATAGTTAAATGAAATAACTTTAAAACAAGTAAAGACATCAATACAAAAAAAATAGAATAAACAATTCTATACCTTAATTGTCTATCATTAATTTCTTTTAATTTATTCTTATCAAAAATTTTCATATTATTACCTACTATCTAAAATCTGAATTTTTTCTTCTTAAATACTTTTCGTATAATATAATTACAGATTAAATATAACAATACATTAAAAATTAACTCTAAAAATATAGGGCCTTTAATATAATTTATAAGTACAGTTGAAGAATAATTTTCAAAAAACATATAAATTATAGTGTTCATTATCCAATAAAACAACGTTGCTACAACTGTAATTATTGAACCTGAACGAATATCACCTTTATTGAGAGAATCTTCATTATATCCAACTATAAAACCAATCATATAATATATTAATGCTCTTATACCAATTAATTTCGAAAATAAAATATCTTCAAAAAAACCTAGAATAATTCCAGAATAACCTGAAATATAAGACCCATAATTCATTGCAATTGCAACAACAAGAGCTAGACTGAGATTTGCTTTAGAGTTAAAAATACTAAAGTTTGGTAAAATAGCAGTTTGTATCATAATACTTGCAAAAAACATTAATACTACTTTTAATCTATTCATTGCCATCTCCATTTCCTTTAATTACAAAGACTCTAAATAATGTTGTAAAATCTACCGGAGACTTTACACTTATTTTTTTCTCTAAATTATTTTCGGAAGATTTAACTTCAGTTACTTCACCTATATAAAGGTCAGAGGGAAAAATACCTCCTCTTCCTGATGTAACTAATTTATCTCCTACAATTATATCTGCATCTGATTTATACATAAATCCAGATAAAAGATTATTTTCTTGCCCATTTATCACACCGAAGGATTGAGTTCTAACAACATTAAAAGATACATTACTTGAAGAGTCAACCAAACTAGATACTTTACTCCAATTATAGCCAACTTCAATAACTTTTCCAACAACTGCTTTAATATAAGTATTTTCATCTTCCCCTACAGTCCCTTGAACAATAATGTCTCCAACTTTTACTCCATCTTTACTACCTTTATTGATATTAAATCTAATCAATAAACTATTGGAATCTAATGCTATAACATTTGCGCTTAAAAGACTATCTTTATTTTTTAAGTAAAGATTGTATTCATTTTTTAAAAAATCTTCTTTAGCAATAATATTTTCCATATTAACATTCTTTTCTTTAAGCTCTGCATTTTCAATTTTTAGCTTTTCATTCTCTTCTCTTATAGATTTAGAACCAAAAATTTTTGTAAATACTTCTTTCGAACTGGCGATTGAAGAATAAACAATTCTAGTAATTGAACTTGTTACAGTTCCTATTGCATTTTCACCTATATTCATAATAGAAGAATT
>ERZ772930.248-NODE-248-length-18875-cov-14.3024_pt1 | contig 18875 bp, 13 predicted proteins | sample MGYA00511685_ERZ772930 | MGnify/ENA primary metagenome ERZ772930 (study PRJEB29015, sample SAMEA2738053) | human oral metagenome | biome: human oral; feature: human-associated habitat; material: saliva | place: China | collected 2226 ... | reverse complement strand
TGCCGATGCATGCATCGGCCCCGCCGCTTTTGTATTAGCACGAGAGCACCGGCCGCGCGCCCCGGGTTCTCCCCCCGCTGATCCTCCCCCACTGGAGTACCCGATCGCACATACTTCCCCACAAATGTCGCACGTAATTTAACCCGGTCACTTTTGAGCGCCCCGAGAAAACGTTGGAATTGCAACGACGCGATTTCAAGATCTGAAATAGTCCGCGAGGAATTACGTGCGAGATTGGTGGGAACGATGAATCGAGCGACGTGCCACACCACAGGCACACCACAGGCACACCGCATGAACAACTGCCTGGCAGTCCCGCCCGGATAGCGACGCGTATCCGGATAGGTAATGAAGATCCGGATAGCTTAATTTCCTATCCAGATGCGCACAACCTATCCAGATGCGCACAACCTATCCGGATGCTACTCGCGCCTACGCCACCTCCGACGCGCGCGCCTAGGCGTGCGTCGCCCGCGACATCGGCAGCCCCCTACGCCACCTCCTACGCGCGCGCCTGGGCGTGCGGGGGCACATTGGCCAGCAGGCGCGCGTCGTTGGCGCCGTCGCCCCGGTCGGGGGCGTCAGCCATGGATCCTGGACGCGTGTCCTCGGGACGCACGCGGTCCTCCCACGAGGGCGGCAGGCCTTCTGCGATCAGGCGCTGGTCCACCTCGGAGACGAAGCGCGCTACGCGGCGGCGCTTGCGAGGGGCGGCCTCACTCATCGGATGAACTCTGCTCGCCAGGCTCCCCGGCTTCATCGGTCTGCGGGGCGGGCCGGGTGCGACGCACGACGTTGCCGAGGACCGCGTCCGACTGGAAGCCGCGGCGCGTGATGCCCAGGGCCTCTCGCAGCTCCTCGGCCGTCTCCAGGTCGGTTCGTTCGACGCCGTCCGAGCGCACCCACGCCGCCATCTCGTCGAGCTGGTCGTCGGAGTAGGCCGCCAGCGGCAGTCCCTTCGCGATTGCCGGGCGGGGGCCGCGATTTTCTTCCGAGGCGCGTTCCTTGCGCTTAATGGCCAGCAGCATGCCGGTCGTGTCCTCGTCGGCCTTCTTGCGGCGCTGCGATTCCTCGTCGAGGGCTTCGTCGAGCATCGGCATGCGCGGCGAGGCTGGTGAGCCCTCACCCGACGCGCCATCCGACGTGTCGTCGGCCTGCTCAGCCCCCTCCGCATGTTCACCGTCGGGCTCGCCGTCTGCGGCGACCGCGTTCTCCGAGGCGTCGTCGTCGCTCACGCGCTCGGGCACCTCGACGGCGGGTGCCTCGTCGTGGGCGTTCAGCTCATCGAGGGCGTCCAGGACGGCGTCAACGATCGCCGAGGCCTCCTTCTCCGGATCGATGAACAGGGCCATCGACAGGGCCGTGTAGACGCGCCAGCCCTGGGCCTCGAGCCACCGGGGACGGGCGCGGTCGCGCACGCGCTGGCTGGGCTCGGACAGGTATTCCTCGTCGTCGGTGAGGACCGCGAGCAGCAGGCGGCCGGGCGAGTCGGGGTGCCCGATGGCCAGGGGGACACGCATGCCGCCGGGAATGCCGACGTTGGCGACGACCTCGAGGCCGCGCGAGTACAGGTGGTCCGCCAGGTCGACGAGGAGCCGGTCGGGTTCGCCGGCCAGGACCGGCCAGGCGTCCATCCCCTCTCCCGCGTGCCCTTCGGCGATCTCGAGGAGGTCGACGAGCATGCGCGTACCCTCGTGGTGGAGGCGGTCGCGGTCGATGTCGGCGCTGCGCAGGGCGCAGACGAGGGTGAGGTCGCCACGCACGACGCGCAGGACCTCGGCCAGGGTGTCGGCTCCCTCCTCGCTCGAGAGCACGCCGAAGTCATGGATGACGCGTCCGTGGGGCGTCTTGGCGAAGCCGACCGACAGGATCAACGACTCGCGAGTCAGGCCCACGGCCTGGTGCGGCCCGACGACCACGAAGGGTTCGGGCGTGGCCGGGTCGAAGAACGAGGCCAGGCCGGGCTCGTCGGCACGCACGGAGGCCAGGGCCTCGGTGATGCGCTGTGCGTGCCGATCGGACAGGGCGATAACGGCCAGCGAACGCTCGGGGCACTCGACCGCGTGTTCGATGACGGCGTCGACGACGGCACGGACTTCGGCGCCCGTCGACTCTATTGCGTGGGCACCGGGCGCGGGCATGCCGGTGGCCTCAACCCAGCGGGCACTCACGGGCGCGTTCGCTGCCGTCCAGGGGACGGGGATTCCCGCGTGTTCGTAGCCGTAGCGGGCGAGCAGCAGGGCGACCTGGTCGTTGAGACGCCTGGGGCCGGGATCGACCCGCACGACGGGAAGGACGTTGCCGAGGGCGCGCGTTGCACCCTCCTCGGAGGCGGCCGCGAGGTCGTCGATGACGACCAGCTGGTGGCCGCGCGCGATGATGGGCGCCAGCTCCGCCAGGGGCAGGCCATCGGCCCCGTCGAGGACGACCATGTCGACCGTGCGCCCTGTGGGCGCCAGCATGGGCACCATCGCGGGGACCGTCATGAGGACGGGCAGCAGGTGGCGCACGAGCGGGTAGCCGACGAGGAGCTCCAGGTCGGAGGGGGCGGCACCGCCGTCGAGGAGCTCGCGTAGCTCCTCGTACTGGCTGGGACGCGCTGCCAGGGCGTTCGTGCGGATCCGGCGCACCCCGGTGATGGCCTGGGGGATGAGCGAGGCCACCTGGGCCTCGTCGAGCTCGCGTCCTTCGCGGGCGAGCTCCTCCAGGGAGCCGGGGTCGACGCCGCCGAGGGCCGGCGTGGAGGCCAGCATGGCGCGCAGCAGGGAGGCCCACCAGGCCAGGTCGAGCTCGGTGTCGATCTGTTCGTCCTCGACACCGCGGTCAGCCAGGTCCTGGGCGAGGGCGTCGAGGCCGTGGTCGGCCAGGCGCGAGCGCAACGCCAGGCGAGCGGGAACCTCGCGGGCGGCGGAAGTGTCGCTCGACCAGCGTTCGATAAGGGTCGCGAGGCGCTGCAGGTGCGTGCCCACGAGATCCGCTTCCTCGGCAACGAACACGGGCGCGATGGCGTCCAGGTCGTCGCGCACAGCGTCGGTCAGGGCTGAGATTTCACCAATCTTGGCGGGCAGGATCGGCCAGGAGTCGTCGCCGCACACCGCGCACCAGGCGTCACGGCGCTCCTGGACGCGAATGAGGGCACGGTGTAGGTCGGGCACGTGCACGCCGGGGCGCACGAGGTCCTGGGCCTGCTTGACCAGGCGCGTGCGTTCGGAGCGGCCCATGGAGATGTTGTGGTCCTTTCGCCACTGCTTGGGGGCGGTGGCGATCACCATGTCGGCGGCGCTGCGCTCGAATACGCGGGGCTGGAAGACGTCGAGGACGTCGGCGATGCCGTCGAACATCGCCAGCTGGCGGTCCCACTGGGCGAGAGTGCCCGCCGGCTTGATGCCTGCCTCGCCGGCGACGGCGGCGATGTGGACGCGCAGCTGGGGCAGGGTTTCCGACAGGCGCTTGACGCGCAGCAGCACGTCACTGGCCTGCTCGTCGGATGTGAGGACGGCGGAGGACCACGGGGAGGACGAGGCGGCGGTGAGGCGCCCGGAGGCGAGGGCCTCGCGCAGCAGTGCACGAGCCTTCTCGCCTTGATCCAGCGCAATGTCGTAGAGGGTCTGCTCGGAGAGTCGAACGCGTGTCGTGGGCGCGTCCTCGCCGCTCGTGAGGTCGGTGAGGGCGCGCAGGGCGTCCGCCGCGCACACGCCGAAACGGCCGTAGGGCTCGTGCAGTGCGGTTGCGTAGGCGGCCAGAGAGGCGCGAACCTGACGCAGGCGACCGCGCATTGCGTCGACGTTCTCCTGATCGACGACGGGCGACATGTCGGCCATGGCCTCACGAACGCGCCCGGCGAGGCTTCGTCGCGCGTCCGAGTAACCGTCAATGTTGGCGACCACGTCGGCCAGGCCCAGGTCCGCCAGGCGCGAATACGCGGCGATCGAGCGGGATGTCTGGGTCGAGACATGCAGGACCGAACGGCCGGTGGCGGCCGCGTCAGCCAGGATAGCCGCAACAATGGAGGCATCGTCGGCGTGGGCGGGCACGTCGATGAAGACGCTGCGCCCGTCTGAGGCTGCCTCGACCGCGTCCTGCTGGGTGGGGATCAGGTCGCCAACGCCCTTCTCGGCCCACGGATCGCGGTCGCCGGGGTTGGTGGGGATGGGTTCAGCGGTCAGGTCGTGGCCGGCATCCTGATCGCCCGCGAGCGCGCGGATGACCTCGGAGTCAGCCAGGGCCTCGACGTCGGTGGCCAGGCTGGCGGCCAGGGGCCCGGCGGGGTGGCAGAAGAGCCCAACGGCCAGCTCGTCGCGCAGCTCGAAGCGGTTCAGGACGCCGCAGGTCTGACGCAGGGCGCTCATGGCCTGGGAGGAGGAGAAGCCGTGGTGTCCGCTGGCCTGGGCGAGGATGTCGCGGCCGTCGACGTCCTGCCCGGCGGCGCGCAGGGCGTCGGTGAGTTCGGGCGCCAGGAGAGCTCCACGTCCCAGCGCGATGAGGACGTCGTCGTCGCGGCGCACGAGGCGCACGGGGCGCAGCAGAGCGGGGACGGTGATGGTCTCGGTTCCGTGGCGCCACGTGGCGGTGCCGATGCCCAGGTGGACGGGGCCGGTGCCGTGGGTGGCGGCGCGCTGTTCGGAGCGGGCGATGATTGCGCGGGCGCGGTCGAGGGCACGCCCGAGGGCGATGGGTTCGCGGATGAGCAGGCTCAGTCGCACGGGGTGCTCGGTGTAGAGCTGCGCGAGGCCTCCCGGGTGCGCGTCGGTCAGAGACAGCGTCGGCAGGGACTGGCTCTCGGCTGCGATGGTCTCCTCGAGTCGTGTGCGCCACGCGGAACGCGCCTGACCGACAAGGGTGGTCGGGTGCGTCGACGTGGACGAGGCCTCGGCGGCCTCGGGCTCTGGAGCGGGACGGCGCGAAAAGATACTAGGAACCACGGTTCCACCCTACGGCAGGGTGGCTTATTGACCGACGCGGCGCGCCCGGACGAGGTCGACCACGGAGATGGTCACAACGGCTCCGACGATGAGGGCCATGCCGACGACGTCGGCACTCGTGTAGGAGCTTGCCATGATGAGGGCGGAAAACACGGTCGCTGCGATGGGTTCGACGCTTCCGATGAGGCTGGCGCGCACGGGGCCGATGCGGTCGACGCCCCACAGGTAGGCGGTGAAGGCAACAGCGGTGCCGAGTACGACGGTGATCGCCATGGCGAGGATAACGTCGGGTGTCCACGTGATCGAGTAGCGCCAGACTCGCCCGACGAGACCGACCCCAGCCCCGGCGATGATGAGCCCATAGCCGACGACAAGTTCGGCGCCGAAGGCGGCGATCAGGCGGGCGGGTAGCAGCGTGTAGGTCGCCAGGGTGAGAGCGGCGATGGCGCCCCACGCAAGGGTCACGGGGGTCAGCGCGAGGGTGTCAAGGGAGCCGTGTGTGGATAGGAGGAAGGTTCCCGCCAGAGCGAGGAGGATGGCGACGGTTTCGCTGGCGCGCGGCCAGCGTCGGCGGCTCAGGCAGACCCAGACGACGATGAGGATGAGGCCCAGGTATTCCAGGACGGTGCCGGTGCCGGCGTTGGAGGCGCGGATGACGCCCATGTAGCTGAGCTGACAGGCCGCCAGGCCGAAGATCGCGTAGGAGACGAGCGGGAGCCAGTTGCGCCTCGCTGTCACGAGCTCGCGGTGCTGGGTCGTGATCCGGCGCGAGCGCGCGAGTGCACAGGCGAGGGTGAGAATGCCGGCGGTGAACATTCGGAAGAAGCTGACGAGGGTCAGCTCAATGCCGTGGGAGGTCATCAGATAGTCGGCGGAGACACCGGATGCTCCCCAACACAGCGCAGCCACAGCCGTAACGACATACCCGATGGCGTTACGCATGACATCACCTCACAGTGCCCCCGAGACGATTCGAACGTCCGACACCCGCTTTAGGAGAGCGGTGCTCTATCCCCTGAGCTACGAGGGCGTGACACATTGTCCGGGGCAACTCTAGCAAAGTGGGTGCCCGCCCGTCGCGTCACCGGCCCCGTCAACGGGGCCATGGCGTCGGGGATATTGAGCACACACGGACGAGGCCGGGGCGCCCGCTGGACACCCCGGCCTCGTCCGTGACGTGTTAGCGGCGTTCCCACTCCGTGTGCACGGCGGCCGCTCCCTCGCCCAGGTGGGCGGAGGGAACGACCATGACGGGGCAGGTCGAGTGGTGGAGAACCGTCTGCGAGGTCGAGCCGAGGAGTACTCCGGCCAGGCCACCTCGCCCCCGGGTGCCGACGACGACGAGGTCGACGGCGGTGGAGAACTCGACGAGCAGAGAGGCCGCGGAGCCGTCGAGGGCGTGGCGCGACACGTGCATGTCGTCACCGTCGAGGGCGGCCTCGATAGCGGCGTCCATGCCCTCGCGGACCTGGGCGAGCAGCGCAGAATGGTCGACGCCGGTGGGGGTCCACGCCATGACGGAGGGGCCGACCGCGATCGGGACGGCCGAGACGGCGGTGAGGCGCGCAGCCCAGACGCGCGCCTCGGAAATCGCATGCTTGAGGGCGCAGGAGGGCTGGTCGGTGCCGTCGATGCCGACGACGATGCGTTCCACGGGCGTGAATTTCTTGCCCGAGGTGTGGCGCGGCACGACGACAACAGGGCACTTGGCGTGTGCGGGCAGAGCCGAGGACACCGTCCCCAGGAGGCGATCGGCGAAGCCGCCGCCTCCACGTGATCCGACGACGATCATGTCAACTTCGGCCGAGAAGTCGATGAGCACCCCGGCGGGGTCGCCCGGCTCGGTGGACCCGGAGACGTGCGTGGCACCGCGTTCGCGTGCCACCGCCTTGGCTTCTTCGACGACCTGTTCGGCGCCCGCCTTGAGGGCCTCGTCATCGAGGACGGCGTATCCGCCGTCCAGGGCGGCGGCAGAGTAGGAGGCCAGCGCATAGGTGCACAGGCAGTGGATACGCGCTCCGGTGCGCGCGCCGCGGTCGGCGGCCCAGGTCACGGCGGCAAGGCTCTCCTTCGAGCCATCGACACCGACCAGAATGACTTCGGTAGAACTCATCATGTCCTCCTCGTGGTGGCAGTCACTTATATTGTGCCGCATTTTGACGGTGCGCGAAAGCCCAAGCCGAGGGGAAAAGGTGATCGCCGCAGCCCGAGGGGCTGCGGCGATCACCGTCAGGTCTTGCGTCTCAGTAGCGCACGTAGGTCGCGCCACCGCGCACGGGCGAGATCTGGGACAGGCGGCCGGGGACCGTCGCCTCAACCATCTGGCCGTTGCCGATGTAGATGGCGACGTGGCCGGGGTAGGACACGATGTCGCCGGGCTGCGGGTCGGAGACGATGGTGCCACCCGCGGTCTGCGCGGACGAGGAGTGCGGCAGGTTGATGCCAGCAGCCGCGTAGGCGTACTTGACCAGGCCGGAGCAGTCGAGGCCGGCGAGGCTCTCGCCACCGTAGACGTAGGGGATGCCGGTCAGGCCCAGGGCGACCGACACGATGTCGGAGCCGGCGGCGTTCACGGCGGCCTGGCGGGCGGAAGTGTCGCTCGAAGTGGCGTCACCGCGGGTCTCGGAGCGCGAAGCGGCGGAGTCAGAGCTGTTCGACTCGTTCGCGGCGGCAGCCGAGGTCGGCGCGGGTGCCGGGGGAGCCTCAGCCGTGACGGACTCGACGGGGTCATCCTCGGCGGTCCAGGCGATGTCGGGAACCTCGACCGTCGTGACCTCGTCAACGGCGATCGTGGTGGTATTCAGGTCGGCGCTCTGCGGCTCAGACTGGGGGACGGCCGGGGCGGCGTTCGCAACGCCGGCGGCGATCGCGGTCAGCGCAACACCGGCGGCCGACGCGAAGGCGATCGGGCGAGCGGCGTTCGTGGTGGCCACACCCTCGACCACGGAAGCGGTCAGCGGGCGGCGTGCCTGGCGGTGACGCGGAGTAGGCTTAGAAGTCTTCACTCGTTTTCTCCCTGTTTCCCTGCGAGGTTAGCTGTCGGGTTCGGGCGGGAGGCCCGGCTCGGCGTGCGAGCTTCACCCCAAGGCTTACGAAGAGCCGGTTATGGGTTCCCCGCGTGAGACGCTCTTTCCGCTCCATTCGTTGTCTCACTTCGGGTACCGAATGGGCGGTTGGTCTGATGACCGGTACTTACTATAGCCCGCACGGCCGGTCAATGTCACGTTACGGTAACGCACCGAGCCCCCACCGTTATCGTTTCGTGACATTTCAGCCCCGTAATAACGGGAAAAACCACTTCTTCCACCAACTCGTCACACCCATTTCACGATGCGAGACATGCTCAGAGCCGCGCATAACGAAGGCCGAGACCCTGCCGGGTCCCGGCCTCGTCAATCCGAGAATGTCACTCCCCGCGCACGAACAGATGTGCGGCCAGCGCCATCGGAAGCGTCAGGTATCCGCTCACCTCACCGGACCCATCGAGCGCGGCCACGCGCACGACGTCCCCATGCGCCGACAGACCCACACGCGCCCCTGGGCGTAGCCCCAGCTCATCAAAGGAAGCCAGCAACTTCGCGTCGGCCTGGATCGGCTCGCCGATACGTCCCAGGACCAGCACGCCCGACTCGAGCGAGCGCACCGCCAGCTCAGCGGAGCGCAGAGGCTCGCCCCCGCCCACGCCGGGCAACGGATTGCCGTAAGGATCCACGGTAGGATCGGAGAGCAGTTCCTCCAGCCGCGCCTCGACGGCGTCGCTCATCACATGCTCCCAGCGGCAGGCCTCGTCGTGAACCTGCGCCCATTCCAGGCCGATGACGTCCAGCAGGAGACGCTCGGCGAGGCGATGCTTGCGTAGGACCTCCGTCGCATGGGCGCGCCCCTCCTCCGTCAGCTCCAGACGCCGGTCCCCCATCACGTGGAGCAGGCCGTCTCGCTCCATACGCGCCACCGTCTGCGAGACGGTCGGGCCCGAATGGCCCAGACGATCCACGATCCTGGCGCGCAGGGGCGTCACCCCGTCTTCTTCAAGCTCGAGAATGGTCTTGAGATACATCTCAGTGGTATCGATCAGGTCTGCCACTTCATCCTCCTTCAACGGGCATGTACAAGCATCAGGATAGGGTGACCTTGGTTATCTTGGAAGGAAACACGACAAAGACGCGAAAAAGTGTGAGTCGCGACGTGTCCTTCTTCACGACAATTCGATTAATGGGCATGATGGAAATACTGACAAGCGCGGGGTTAGGCTGTTTCCATGGTCGCTTTTCCCGACATTGACCCGGTTCTCCTGCCCGCCGACGGACGCTTCGGCTGCGGCCCCTCCAAGGTACGCCCCGACCAGCTTGAAGCCCTCTTTACTCCCCTCCTCATGGGCACCTCCCACCGCGCAGCCCCCGTCCGCCACGTCGTCGCCGACCTGAAGGAGGGCCTGCGTGCCCTCCTGAACGTGCCCGACGGCTACGAGGTCGTACTCGGCAACGGCGGCGCCTCCGCCTTCTGGGACGCCGCCTGCGCGTGCCTCATCTCATCGCGCGCGACCTTCGGCTCCTGGGGCGCTTTCGGCGCGAAGTTCGCCGCCTCAGCCGAGCGCGCCCCCCACCTTGCCTCTCCCCTCATCGACGAGGCGCCGGCCGGCTCCCTGGTCACTCTCAACCCACGCGAGCCCGCGCTGGGCGTCGACACCTACGCCTACCCCCACAACGAGACCTCGACGGGCGTAGTCTCCCCCGTCTACCGAGTCGACGCCCCGGGCGCACTCACCCTCGTCGACGCCACCTCCATCGCGGGCGCCACGCCGGTCGACCTCACCCAGGTCGACGCCTACTACTTCTCCCTGCAAAAAGCCCTCGGGTCGGACGGCGGCCTGTGGATTGCTGTTCTCTCCCCCGCCGCCATTGAGCGAGCCCGCACCATCGAGGCGGCCCCAGGCGGACGCTGGATTCCCCAGTTCCTGTCCCTGTCCTCCGCGATCGACAACTCGCGCAAGGATCAAACCCTCAACACCCCCGCACTCGCCACGATCATCATGGCGCAGCGCCAGGTCGCCTGGCTCAACGAACGCGGCGGCATGGAGGCCGTGAGCGCCCACTGCGCCCAGGCCTCGTCCCTGGTCTATGACTGGGCAACCGCGCGCCCCGCGCTCTACCCCTTCGTTGCCGAGGAGGCGTGGCGCTCCCCCGTGACGGCGACAATCGAGATCAACGCCGACGTGTCGGCCGCCGACCTGGCGGCCCACCTGCGCGCCCACGAGATCCTCGACATCGGCGCATACCGGGGCGTGGGGACCAACCAGCTGCGCATCGGCACCTGGCCTAGCGTCGGCATCGGCGACGTGGAGGCTCTCCTGGAGTGCATCGACTACTGCCTGGAGCGCGTGCTCTAACCTCCGCACCCCTCAGCTGGCCTCAGCCCTCGTCCAGCGAGCGGCGCGACGCGTCCACGGAGGAGTCCGCTTCGATCCCCACCCAGGGGAATGCGGGACGAGCCACCACGCGCCCCTTCCAGTGGATCATCGCCCACGCCCCGCAGATGAGCGCGATGCCCAGCGACGCGATGCCGCCGACCAGGATCGACCAGCGCGCGCCGAACGTCGTGCCCACCCACCCGATGAACGGAGAGCCCAGCGGCGTCGCTCCCAGGAAAACGAGCGAATACAGGGCCATGACGCGCCCGCGCTTGTCGGGGTCGGTGCGCGTCTGGACCAGGGCGCTCGCGCTCGTGTTCATCGTCAGCATGCCGAAGCCCGTAGGGATCGACAGGAGCGCGAACCACCAGTAGGAGGGGGCCAGTCCCAGGAGAATCTCGGCGGTCCCATAGAAAGCGGCACCCAGGAGGATCGTGCGCAGGCGGGGGGCCCGGCGCGCCGCCCCCGTGGACCCCAGGATCGACCCGACCGCCATAAACGTGGAGAGGATGCCAAAAGACCCGGCGGCCTTGCCGAACACGGTCGTCGCCATGAGGGCGCTCGTCATCTGGAAGTTCATACCCAGGGCGCTGACGACGAAAATGAGCGCCAGGATGATGCGAATGTCGGTGCGGCTATGCACGTAGGCGACGGACTCGCGCAGCTGCCCCGGGGCGCGCGGGACGAGGGTGCGCGGATAGAGCTGGTCGCCGCGCATGAGGGCCAGCGCGATGACGGGGGCCATGAACATGACCGCGTCAATAAGGAAAACCGGACCGATCCCCCACCAGTCGATAAAGAAGCCAGCGGAGGCCGGGCCGATGAGGCGCGCCGTATGGAACGCCGTTGCATTCAGGGCGACGGCGTTTGCCATCTTCTCGTGAGGCACGAGCTCACCGACGAATGCCTGGCGCGCGGGCGTGTCGACCGCCGAGATCGTCCCCGACACGAAGGCGAGGACGTACTGGTGCCAGAGCTCGCCCGTGCCCGTCAGCACAACGAGGCCGATGACGAGGGACACGAGGCCGACGCCGACCTGCGTGCACTGGAGGAGGCGACGCCCTGGGATGCGGTCCGCGAGCACACCCGCCCACGCGGAGAACAGGATGATGGGGAGGAACTGGAGGGCCGTCACTACGCCAACCTGGGAGGCGTCGTGGTCGGTAAGGACGGTGAGGACGTACCAGTCCTGGGCGACGCGCTGAAGCCACACGCCGGTCGACGCAATGAGGGAGGCGACGAACCAGTATCGGTAGTTCACGTAGCGCATGGATGCAAATGTTGCCGACACGTGCTTCCTCCCTCTCTCACTCCACGCACTGAACGAGGCCGGGGCTGGCGGCGCCGACCGGCCCCCCATTGGTGCACCTTCCCAGGATACGACCGCCCCGCCGGAGGAAGACTCCGGCGGGGCGGGAAGGGCGTGAAGCGTGACGAATCAGCCGACGCCGAGGAGGCGTTGGATCGGGCCCATCAGGAAGTAGATGACGAACAGGCCGGACACCAGCCACATGAGCGGGTGGACCTTGGAGGCCTTGCCCTTGACGAGCTGGATGACCGCGTAGGTCACGAAGCCCACGCCGATGCCGACGGACACGGAGTAACCGAAGGGCATGAACGCGATCGTCATGAAGGCGGGAATCGCAACTTCCTCGGAATCCCAGTCTATGCCGGTCACCTGGGTCATCATGAGGAAGCCGACGAACACGAGGGCCGTGGAGGCGGCCTCGGTCGGGACCAGCTCGACGAGGGGCGCCAGGAAGGTCGACAGCAGGAACAGGATGCCGGTGACCACGGAGGCCAGGCCGGTACGAGCACCCTCGGCGACGCCCGAGGCGGACTCGACGTAGGAGGTGTTCGAGGAAACGCCACCAACACCGCCGGCCACCGCGGCCAGGGAGTCGACGATCAGGATCTGGCGGGTCTTGGGCGGGTTGCCGTCCTTGTCGAGCAGGTTACCCTCGGCGCCGACGGCCACCATGGTGCCCATCGTGTCGAAGAAGTCGGCGAGCATGAGCGAGAAGACCAGCAGGATCACGGAGACGACGCCGAGCTTGCCGAAGCCGCCGAAGAGGTCAACCTTGCCGAGCGTATCGAAGACGGGAACGGCAATCGGGGAACCCTTGAGCTCGGGGACGGTCTGGCCCCAGCCGGTCGGGTTGGTCTCGGAGATGCGATCGATGTGGGCGAAGGCCTGAACGATGGCGGCGAGGATCGTGGAGGCGATGATCGAGATCAGCACCGCGCCCTTCACCTTGCGCACGTAGAGGATCATCATGAGGAACAGGCCGAACACGAAGACGAGCGCCGGCCAGCCGTCGAGCGAGCCCGAGATACCGAACTGGACGGGGGTCGCGCCGGTACGGACGATGCCCGCGTTGACAAGGCCGATGAGGGCCACGAAGAGACCCAGGCCCACCGTGATGGCGGTCTTGAGGGCTGCGGGAACCGCACGGAAAACGGCCTCACGGAAGCCGGTGAGAACCAGCAGGAAGATGAGGATGCCTTCCCAGGCGATGATGCCCATGGCCTCGCCGTAGCTGAGGCCGGCGCCGAGGACCAGGGTGAAGGCGACAACCGCGTTGAGGCCGAGGCCTGCGGCGAGCGCCAGCGGGTAGTTCGCGACAACGCCCATGAGGATCGTCATGATGCCCGCGACGAGCGCGGTACCGGCGGCGATGCCCTGGGTCGTAATCGAGCCGTCTTCGGGAACGGCATTGCCCAGGATCGCCGGGTTGACGACCAGGATGTACGCCATCGCGAAGAAGGTGACAATTCCACCGCGGATTTCGTGACTAATCGTCGAGCCGCGCTTGGAGATCTGGAAGAACGAATCAAGTGACTGTGTGAAGCCGCCGCGGGATGGGGCGGTTTTTTCTTGTGTGCTCACCGGATAATCGTGCCTGCTCGGCCGCCCGCACGCAAACAAAGTCGCCATATGCCCACTTGCTGAGAAAGCACCCGAGACTCAGTCTCGGGTGCTTTCTATCAGTTCGTAGCGGAACGATACGTCAGTCGGCCTGCTCGGAGCCCTCCGAGGCCTCGACCGTATCGACCTCATCCTTCTGAGGCTCTTCCTTCTTCGCCTCGCTCGACGCGCGCGGCATCGGCTCAGCGTCGAGAGCACCCTCGTTGACGCGCGACGGACGCACCGGCCAGGCGGTACCGTTCTTCGGAACATCCGTCTCCGAGTGAGACCCGCACGTGTGGTCCAGGGACACGACAGCACCATCGTCAGTCGCCCACTCGTTCGCACACACGCCAAACATGGTGCGCATGCCGCCGCTCATCTTCATAAGAAAACCGCACGACGAGCAGGTGTTACGCGGACGGCGACCTGACTTTGGCCCACGGTCGGACTCGTACCACCGCTTGGCCGCCTGATCGATACCCTCCTGCGATAACACGCGCGGGCGCCCCAGGCCGAGCTCACGCACGACCGGCAGATCGGGGTCCTCACTCGTGTCCTCGAAGCCCTGCTCGAGGCGCTCATCGTCCGCCTTGTAAGGCAGGACATCGTCACGAGAAATATCCGAGGGACGCAGGCGCTCTTCCCATGGCACCCACTCCGGGGCCAACAGCGCCCCCTCACGCGGCGTCATGTCGACCTCACACACTGTGGCGACGCGGCCGCGCGGGACGCGCGCCACCGTCACCGACCAGCACCAGCCCACGTACCCGGCGTCAGTCGACGCGAAGTAGTGGGTTCCCAGGCGCTCCGAGACCATCTCGAAACCCACGTGCTCGCCGACGGGACGCGGATGCGCCACGGCCTCGGCGCCCGCGCGGGCCACGTCGAGCGCGGCCTCCAGGACGGCGTCCTTCTTCACTGCCCGCACACGGGCACCAGTTTTAGGCATCGAATTCCTCTGCGACGGCGCGCAGCACCTTCGCAATCTTGGTCGCGTTGTCCGGATAGGAGCCGCGGCGCAGGGTGGCACTCGAGGAGTCGAGGAGCTTGATGAGGTCCTCGACGACCGGCACCATGGCCTGGGGCTTGCGACGCTTAGCCCGGGCAACGGAAGCTGTCTCCTTCAGGAAGCGCACGCTCAGAGCCTGCGGTCCCTTGCGTCCGTCGGCCACCGAATACTCCACGCGAGCACCCACCCTGGGGCTCGGCGCGTCAGCCGGCAGCGCGGACGAGTGGAGGAAGACATCCGCCCCATCGTCTCCTGCGATGAAGCCGAAACCGCGATCAGCGTCGAAGAACCTCACTTTACCGGTGGGCATGGTCCCCTCCTTCTATCAATAGTCTGTAGGCCGGGTAGGCTCCCCCTATCATAGGGTGCTCCCGCGCCCCTTGTGCGAGGCGTACCCCCGCCTGTAGCGAACAGCACCGCTCGTCCCACCCACAGTCGCCTTTCGCGTAGACTGACCTCACGGCAGCAGTCGCGCGTCGCATACTGCGTCACATGGTGGACGCAACGGCGTGGCGTGGTATATGTTTGCCTGTTCGCCACAACGCAGGAGGGCCCCGTGTCACGAATCCGCCGTTTCAGCCTCGTCGCCGTGCTGGCTACGCTACTGCTCACCCTGGGCGCTCCCGCGTTCGCAACCGCACCTGTCACCACAAGCGGAATCGTCACCGACCCGGGCGGCTGGCTCTCTGACTCCGATCGCACACGTATCGAAACCGCCGCACGCGCCGCGCGCGCGAAGGGAATCTCCGTCGACGTCGTCATCGTCGACAACCTGTCGGGCATCGACGGCGTCGAATGGTGCCGCCAGACCCTCAAGGCCTCCGGCACCTCGGACGGCAACATCATCTACTACCTCGCCTACGACCAGCGCGTAGACGGCGAGTGCGTCAACGGCGGCTCCATCTCACAAAGCGCCCGCACCACCGCACGCCAGGCCGCCGAGTCAAAGCTCACCAGTAAGCCACTGACCTCCTCCGACGCCGCTGCCGGCGCCGTCGCGTTCATTAATACCCTCGCGAACGGTTCCACCGCCTCTACCAGCGGCACTAGCACCTCGGGCAGCGGAACGCGCTCCAGCACCGCCGATGAGCGTGCCAGCGGCGTCGTCATCCTCTTTCTGATCGTTGCCGGCTTCATCGGCATCGCCTTCGCCGTTGTCTCCTCCTCGCGACGCAACGATCGCGCCGCGGAGCAAGTCACCCTGGTCAACTCCGAACAGTCCGCCCAGAAAGTCTCGCAAGCCAACCGTCAGCTCCTGGCCGCCGACGAGCAGGTCCGATCAGCCGCCGACGAGCTCGACTTCGCGCGCGCCCAGTTCGGCATCGCCGCGACCGACCAATTCGCCCGTGCCCTGGAGACCGCCCGGGAGTCCGTCGCGCGCTGCTTCGACACTCAAAAGCAGATGAACAACTCCACCAGCGAGACCGCACGCGCGAACCTGGCGACGAGTATCATGCGCGACCTGGGGACCTCCATGAACCCCCTGAGCACCATCCAGGCTTCCTTCGAGAAGAAACGCAGCGAGCAGGCGACGCTGCCCGGACGCATCACCGAAGCACGCGAGCGCCTCATCGAGCAGCGTGCCGATCTGGAGCGCGCCAAGGCGGAGTTGGTCAGCATCGCAGGCATCTACCCCGCCCAAATGCTCGCTTCCCTCCAGGACAACCCCGAGCAGGCAGCAGCGCTGCTCACCACCGCCGCCTCCGCCCTAGATGACGCCCAGCGGATGGTCGAAACGGACCGCCCCCGCGCAGAGAGCGCGCTTGACACCGCGCACCGCGCCCTCATGATGGCCACGCACCAGACCAGCGCAATCTTCTCCGCCAAGTCTGACCTCGACGCCATCCGCGACCGCCTCGGCGCCGCCATCGGCTCCCTTTCATCGGATATTACCGACGTGGGATCCCTGAAGGCCGACCCGGCCATTTTCGACCCGCTCGTCACCGATGCGCGCGCGGCGATCTCCGAGGGACAGGCAGCGCTCCTCAACAACGGCGACCCCCTGGCGGCCCTGGAACACCTGCGCAGCGCGGAGACGACCATTGACGCCGCGCTTGCCCCGCTGCGCTCTAAGCGAGACAACGACCAGCGGGCGCAAGCCACCGCCCGCTCCCAGGTGTCCCTGGCCGAGTCCGCCGTCCTGCGCGCCCAGCGCTACATCCAGGGACGACGCGGCGCCATGGACCTCACGGTCCGCTCCACCCTCCATGACTCCGAGCAGTCCCTCAAGGCCGCTCGCGAGGCCCTGGACAATGACCCGAACGAAGCAACCGCCCTGGCATCGCGTGCGCGCAGCCTCGCCGACCGCGTCCTGGCCACGCCCCTAGCTCGCCCCGAAACGAGCTGGTACGACAACGATGACGACGACGATCGCTCGAGCGGCTCCTCTCTCGGTGAGCAGATCCTGTGGTCGATCCTGTTCTCCAACAGCGGCAGGTCCGGCTCCTCGTGGAGTTCCGGCTCGAGTTGGAGCAGCTCGAGCTCCAGCTGGGGCAGTTCCTCCAGCCATTCCTCCAGCCGTTCCTCCGGCGGCGGGTTCTCCGGCAGCTCCGGCAGCTTCGGCGGCGGCGGCTTCTCCGGCTCCAAGGGCCACTTCTAAGTGTGTCCATCCGCCCGCGGGCTACGGCTCCGCGCCCATTGCGTGAGGGCTTCGCGCCTTCGCGCCCGCGTCGCGTACACTGACCCCAGACAGACAACATGACGCAGATTGCATCGATGTCGCGACGCGGAGGCGCGCGAGAGTGTATGTTGTTCTGTTCACCACCAACCAGGAGGGCCACGTGGCACTGATCCGACGCCTCAGCCTCGTCACTGTCATGACAGTGACGTCGCTCGCGTGCACCTTTCCCGCCAGCGCGGCCCAGCCCTCGCCCATCGGCGGGATCGTCACCGCCTCGGCGTCCGCCACGTCATCATCTTCGTCCGGCAACGGATTCAAGTGGGCTATCTTCGGGCTGGTGGCCACCCTCGTGGGCACCGTCTCCTCCCTGGTTAAGCGCAAGGCGGACCAAGACGAGGAAAACCGCGCCGCACGCGCCACCCACCAGAACCAGCAGGACGCCCTGCAGGCGGCACAGGCCACCGTCGAAGAGGCCAACCGTCGCCTGCTCGAAGCCGACGAGGAGGTGCGGCGCGCCGAAGAGGACTGGACCTACGCGCGCGCCCAATTCGGCATCTCGGCCACCGAAGAATTCGCGCGCCTGGTGCGCGACGCGAAGGAGGCAGTGACCCGAGGCTTCGACACACTCTCGCGAATCCACGCGACCAACAACCCGGCGGCCAAGACGGCGCTCGCCACCGAGATCGTCACCGCCCTGGAGACGACCCTCCTGCCCCTGCGCGACGCCCAGCACACCTTCGGTGCCAAGCGATCCCAACAGGCCGCGCTCCCCGAGCGCATCGCGCAGGCCCGCGAACGCCTCGTCGAAGAAGCGGCAGACGTGGAGCGCTCACGCGAGGAGCTGGCGAGCATCGCGAGCATCTACCCCGAAAAGACGCTCGCCTCCCTCCAGGACAACCCCGCTCAGGCCGCGGCACTGCTCGAATCGGCCCGCACCGCCCTGGACAGGGCCGACGCGGCCGCAGACGCGGACGCGGCGCGAGCAGCCTCCTCCCTGGACACGGCAGAGCGCGCGCTCCTCATGGCGCGCCAGCTCACGGACGCCATCCTCACCGCCAAGTCCGACCTGGACGCCATCCGCGAGCGCCTGGGAGCCGCCATCGCGGCCGTCACCTCCAACCTCGCCGACGCCGAACACCTCCAGACCGACCCCGACCTCTTCGCGCCGCTCATTGCCGACGCGCACGAGGCGATCACCACGGCACAGTCCGCCCTCATCACGCTCGACAGCCCGCTCGACGCCCTCGAGCGCCTGCGCCGCGTCGACGCCAGGCTCAACGCCACCCTCGACCCCCTGCGCCGAACGGGCAGGGCCACCCATCCCCCCTCCCACCAGGACAGGAGATGAGCACGCCCTGCTGCGGCAGTAAGGGCCACAAGTAACCAACACCCACCGACCTGCGGGGCCCCGGCCTCGCGCTCAACCCGCGCACGAGCGCATCACACAAAGGAGAACACCATGGCTGAGAAGCAGACGATCCTGGGCCGCATCGCCCAGCTCGCGAAGGCCAACATCAACGCGATCCTCGACAAGGCCGAAGACCCGCAGAAGATGATCGACCAGCTGGTCCGCGACTACACCAACTCCATCGTCGAGGCCGAGAACGCGATCGCCCAGACCCTGGGCAACCTGCGCCTGGCCGAGAAGGACTACGAGGAGGACGTCAAGGCCGCTGCCGACTGGGGCCAGAAGGCCGCCGCCGCCTCCGCCAAGGCCGACGCCCTGCGCGCCGCAGGCGACGAGGCCGGAGCCACCAAGTGGGACGACCTGGCCAAGGTTGCCATCGGCAAGCAGATCCAGTTCGAGAACGAGGTCAAGACCGCCGAGCCCGCCCTGCAGGCACAGCGTGAGGTCGCCGAGCGCCTGAAGAAGGGCCTCGCTCAGATGAAGGACAAGCTCGCCGAGCTCAAGTCCCGACGCGACCAGCTCATCGCCCGCGAGAAGACCGCCAAGGCGCAGGCTCAGGTCACCGACGCCCTCTCCTCCATCAACATCCTGGATCCCA